>ERZ888423.1127-NODE-1127-length-24620-cov-126.946916_pt1 | contig 24620 bp, 22 predicted proteins | sample MGYA00520523_ERZ888423 | MGnify/ENA primary metagenome ERZ888423 (study PRJEB32303, sample SAMEA104408611) | aquatic metagenome | biome: Brackish water; feature: Pelagic; material: water | place: Baltic Sea | collected 2014-06-08T10:24:00 | depth 30,27 m ...
GCGCCGGCAAGAGCTCAATCGCCGAACTCCTCACAGGCCGTTATGTGCCAACAACGGGTGAGATCTGGGGGGGGGTGAGCCAGGACACGTTTCTGTTCAAATGCACGATTATCCAGAACATCGGTTTCGGCACACCGGGGCCACCAGGCAGCTGATCCAGGCGGCGGGCTTAATTGAGAGCCTGCCCCTTGGCTATGACACCCGGGTGGGTGAGCGGGGCTACCGGCTCAGCGGCGGGCAGCGGCAGCTGCTGAGCCTGGCGCGGGCGATCTTGCGGGATCCGGAACTGCTGATCCTCGATGAGGCCACCAGCGCGCTGGATTCCCAGAGAGAACGACTGGTGCAGGAGGCGATCGAGCGCTTTGAGCGCAACCACACGGTGCTGGTGAGCACCTACTGGCTGAGCGCGACCTTACGCGCCGACAAGATCCTGGTCCTGGAGGCGGATCGTATTGTTGAGCAGAGGAATCATGTAAGTCTTTTGGTCCAGAACGGGCTATATAACCAGCCCTAGCAGCAACAATCCCTGGCCAGTCCAATTCATTCAAGATGAATCAATTAAGCGATGAAAGTCGTAATCCTTCCCAGCGGCCTAGTCACTCGCATCAGCGAAGAAACCCACATCAAGGGCACCTCAAAAATACGACCAGGCCTTGCCCACGGGTGTCAATAAACTATAATTTAATTGGCTAAATGTAAGCCTGAAATCGGCCAACGAGGCTTTGGGATGACCAGCAGAGGGTCGTAAAACTCAAAAATAAAAAGCCCGTCCTTCAGCGGCTCACCGAATCAATCCCATGGGAATCATTTCGTCTACTGCTCGACAAGGGTTATGCGCTCACCAGTGCCGATCTGGCCGTAGTGAACCTGGGCATCGATGCCGAAGGTCTGCTCTGGTGGCGACGAGCATCCCGGCCCCCCCTAAAAAATCCAGTTCTATTCAGCCAGCATCAAACAGCCTCTTGCCGTCGGCCCGTTTCTGGTTGTGGCGCCGCGCTTCCCTGCGCGTGAATTCACTCACCGTTGGGTTGGCCACCACCGGATCCACGTGGGCCACCTGCTCCCACAGCTCCCGTGGCGCCCAGCGCACCATGTGCTCCACCCGGTCGTGCTTGGTTACATGGCACCAGCGGTTGCCACCACAAGCTGGGCAGAACAGCTCTTCCAGCCACTCGTTGGTTAGCACCAGCACCGGATAGGCCTGGATCACCAACTTGGCTCTTTTATCCGACATGCCGCGGGCCTTGAGCTGCTCGCTGGTGAGCAGGTGCAGGAAATACTTTCTGCCATTGCCCTCGATGCGCTGCTCCGGATGCGCTGGGCAGCAAAGCTCGCGCCGCTGTGGCCGCCGCGACCGGCGAGGAGACCTTTCGACCATGCCGAAGCCAGAGGCTACTGATCTAAACGTAGCGCTATTGCGGCAAGTTGCTTCCCATCGCAGCGGCTCCAGGCGTTGCGATCCGCCGCTGTACTGCCAACGCCTAGGGCCACCAGAGCTTTTTCGGCCTGCTGCTGGCGGGCCGTGCTGCGTTGCCGCTTGACCTCCTGCTCACCCTGCCAGTAGCGGCGCTCGGCGCGATCGCTGCTGCGCCAGGTGGTCAGCGCCTGCTCATAGCGCTCCTGCTCCAGCTCCTGGTCTTCTCGGGTGAAGCGTGCCAGCAGCTCCGGATCTGGTCCCGCGGGCCTCCGTAGGGGGGAGTAGGCCTGTTGCTTGAGATTGGCTAGCTCGCTGCTGCTGCGCTGCAGCTCCTGCAAATGACGCTGCACAGTTGGCTGCTGGCCGCGGCAGCGGCTCACCAGGGCACTTAGCTGCCGTTCGGCGACAGCGGCCTGCTCGCGCTTTTGCCGCTCCTCGCCATTGCAGCCCAGCAGCGTTAGCGCCATCAAGGTGGCAAAAAAAAGACTTGCTGTGAGGCGCCGTTGCTGCATTGGTGCCCTTAGGAGGACCTCCGTCCGCTGCATGGGTGCTCGAAGACTCCCTTCAACCAACCGGATCGCGCTGCCCCTGTCAAGCCACTCAGCCAGTGTCCTTGTGCCCCAGCCGCCGGGCGCCCCGAAGCAGCTCGGCCTCGGTGGCTGCGTACACCGCCTCGGCCTCGGCGGCGCTGCGGCCGATGCAGGTCATGCCGAGCTTGCCGTATTCCGATAGGCAGCCCAGCAGGTGAAATACGCTGCCACGAAGCTTAGCTGGGTCGAAGTGCAGGCCCGCCTCCGCCACGATGTCGATCAGATCCACCGGCAGCAGCCCGCGCAGGTGCGGCGCCGTGAGGTTGTCGGTGGCCTTGTAGTGCAGGGCCGGGCCGCTGGGGGCGTGATACAAACCGCTGGCTGGATCGAGGCTGCCGCTGGTGATGGCGCTTAGCGCCATGTAGGGGTGGGTGGTGCCCCCCTGGCGCAGGTTCACCTCGATCGCCTGCAGATCCCAGCGATCGCCAAAGCGCCGGGCGATGAAATCCACCGCGTAGCGCTCCAGGGCCCCCTGCGCCGCCAGCGCCTCGCCCACCGCCTGGCCGTGGCGCATCAGCTCGGCCCGGTAGGGCTCGGCCGCCGGGAAGCTGCAGCCCAGGTAGGTCTGGCCGCTGGCACCGCCCAGCACCTGCTCATGGCTCGAGAGCACCTCTACCTGGCCCGCTGTGCCGGGATGAATCGTGCCCTGCACGCTGGGCGAGCTGAGCTCCTCTCCCCCCTCCAGCCAGGCCTCCACTAGTGCCCCCTGCACCGCCAGCTGCTCCTTCCAGCTGGCTGCTGGCATCGGCAGCGCCTCCAGGGCTTGCCGCAACCGCCGCCGCCGCTCGGCGCCACTGAGCTCCGCCAGTTGCAGCGGCGCCAGTGGCAGGGGGGCATTGCCCTCGCCGCTGAAGCCCTCATTGAGCTTCACCACGCACTGGCGCAGCTCGGGGTGGGCTTCCCAGAGCTCGGCGGTGGCTTCGCACAGGTCGTCGAGGTTGTGGGTGAGGGCCGAGCCGGGCGGGTGGGGCACGCCGCAGCGGGCGAACAGCTCGCGGCTGCCGGCCTTGCTGCCCCAATAGCCCAGGGCTGGATCGGTGCCCAGCAGCGGCACCTGCAGCCGCTCCGAGAGCTGGCGTTCCAGGTCGCTCACCACAAAGCAGTTGATGAAGCTGCGCCCCGGCCGCAGCAGCTCGGCGATGCGCCCCAGCAGGGCCGGCCGCTCCAGCAGCTTGGCGGTGAGGGGCCGGTTGGAGGCGTCGTCGGTGTCGACCAGGTGCAGCCGCCGCCGCGCGTGGGAGGTGGGCACCCCCGGCAGCAGCTCCAGTACCGCATCTACCACCAGCTCCCCCAGGGGTTTGCTGGTGGCATACACCATGCGCACCCTCGGATCCCGTAGCCGGATCAAGGAAAAAAGCTGCCGCTCCTCGTAGTGATGCACGCCGGTCACCAGGTCCATCTGGCTCTGGTCCATCGACAGCGACGGCACCATCAAGATGTCCACATCTCCCCCCTGGGCTCCAGTGCTCTGGCCCCAGTGCGGCTGCAGCTGGGCCTGGAGCTCGCGGAAGCTGAGCAATGTCATGGGGGTGGGGCAGGATCGCGGTCCAGCCCCCATGCTGAAGGCACCAGCACCCCATCCCCATGGCCGCCCCCCTAGTCAGTCCTGCCGTGCGCGCTCTGGGATACCTGGCGGCGCTGCTCACCACCTTGAGCTTTTTTCCCCAGGCCATCAAGACCCTGCGCAGCGGCAACACCAGCGGCATCTCCCTGCGCATGTACGGCCTGTTCACCGCCGGCATCGCCCTGTGGGCTGTTTACGGGGTGTGCACCCGCGATGGACCGTTGATCGTGGCCAACCTGGTCACCCTGGTGCCCGCCGGGATTGTGCTGGAGCGCAAGCTGCGCTCCTTAGGCTCTTAAGCGCTGTAGCCCTTGCGGGCCGGGATCGGGTAGGCGATGCGGCGGTGGCGCATCCGCCGCCACACCCGCACGAAGGCCCGGATCAGTAGTTCCAGTTCGGCCCGACTAACGCCGCTATTGGCTAGCTGGTGGTCGTCTTGGCGGGCTTCGATGATGCGCCGCACCATCTGGCGAGCCTCGCTTTCGCTAGTGCCGGGCGGTAAGGAGCGCAGGGCCGCTTCGCAGCCGTCCGCCAGCATCAAGATCGCCGTCTCCCGACTGCGGGGCGCCGGCCCCCGATAGCGGAAGCTCTCCTCGGCCACGGACGGTTGCCGCTCCCTCGCCTGGTGCAAGAAGTAGCCCATCTTCAAAGTGCCCTGGTGCTCGGGGATGAAGTCGGCCAGGGGCCGCGGCAGCCGGTAGCGGCGAGCAAGCTTCAGCCCCTCATCCACGTGGGCTTGAAGGATGGCGGCGCTTGCAAATGGATCATCAAGGGTGTCGTGAGGGTTGCTGCCCTCCCCCTGGTTCTCGATAAACCACTCGGGGCCATGCAGTTTGCCCACATCGTGATAGAGCGCCCCTGTGCGCACCAGGTCGATGTCGGCATGGATTGCCCGGGCCCCCTCCTCCGCCAAGCCGGTGATCATCAAGGTGTGCTCGAAGGTGCCCGGTGCTTCCACTGAGAGCCGCCGCAGCAAAGGCCGTTGCAGGTCGGCCAACTCCATCAGCCGTGCCCGTGTCACTAGCCCAAAGAAGGTTTCCACCAGCGGCGCCAGCAGGAGTCCCCCCATCAGCAGCCCGCCCAGCAGCACGGCCTCGCTAAGCAGGTCCACCTGGGCCACCACCCCAGGCCCCTGCAGCTGCCATTGCAGTAGTAGCCACTGCAGCAGCAGGCCCGCACCTGGCAGCAGCACCGCCAGTTGCAGCAGTTCGGCCCGGCTGCGCTGCCGTCCCGCCGCCAGTGCCGCCATGCTTCCCACCGTCGCCGCAACCAACAGCCGCATCCCTGTGATGGCTGTGATCGGCATTGGCCACAGCAAGCTGGCTCCTGCTAGCCAGGCCAAACCACTAGGGGTGCCCAGGCCCTGGGCCAGCAGCAACGCCGGTGGCACCAGCAGCACCAGTGGACTCGCCAGCGGGCCCAGCCAAAGGGCAAAACCTTGCACCACCAGCAGTGCCACCAGGGCCAGCAGGGCTTGCCGCGGCTCCAGGCAGGCCCGCCAGCGGCGCAGCACCAGCACTAGTACCCCCGCCATGGCCAGCGCTTCCAGGAAGTGACCGATCCAGGCAAGGGGCCGCGGTCGTCGGTTCACCAGGCCGAAGTAATCGAGCACGTCAAAGGCCTGGGGATTGATCGTGTCGCCCTGGCGGGTAATCAGGTCGCCCTGCTGCACATTGATAGTGGGGATCCCCTGCTGGGTGATTAGCGCCTCGATGCGCCGCTGGCTTAGCACCGGATCATTGCGCAGGTTTGAGTAGCCCTGCAGGGAACTGGCCAAAAGCCGTGCCCCTAGCCCTCGCGGCAGTGGTGCCAGGGACTCGAGCTGCAGGGTGGCCGCCTGCAGCAACTGGCCTTCTGCCAACCCAGGCGCCAGACCCTGGCTGAGCATGCGCAGCTGGGCTTGGCGTACCTCTCGAGCCCAGGCCGTGATCTCGGCTCCACCTGCGCTCCGCAGCCAGTTGCGCTCCTCGGCGGTGATTGCTAAAGGTTCGATGCGCTGTTGGTCTGATTTGGCCTGCTGCTCTACCGCCTGCAGGCCCTGCTCCAACTTCTGGCGCAGCCGGCGGTTGGTTTGCTCATCTACCACCTGCACCGTGCTGCGAGGTACCAACTGCTGGCGCCGTTCCTCGAGGGCGTTGCTGTCGACCACCTTGGCCGCCTGCGGCGCCCGGACCGTGAAGGGAGCTTCCATGCCGGGGCGCAGGTTGGGCTCCGTCAGCCAGGGCCAACTCGACACCAACGCCACCAGGGCGCAAATCAGCAAAATCAAAATTGTGTCGCTACTGCGCCAGATACCCGGCGATTGCCGCGGATACTCCAGCCGCAATAGCTGCCGCCACAGGGATCGCAGCTGCCTTAACACCATTTCAAAACGCTAGCGGGCCCTTGACCACGTGGGATTGCAAGCTGGGGAAGCGTGCTTGTTTTTCGCACCATGGCCACCCGTCTGGACGGCCGCCAGCTTGCCGGTGAGATCGAACTCCGGTTGCAGGCGACGATTGCTGAGCGGCTGGCAGCCGTGGGGCGTCCGCCTGGTTTGGCGGTGTTGCGGGTGGGCGACGACCCGGCCAGCGGCGTTTATGTGACCAATAAGGAGAAGGCCTGTGCTCGGGTGGGCATAAACAGCCTGGGCGCTCACCTTGATGCTGGCGCCACTGCGGCCGAGGTGCTGGCGGCTGTGCAGCGGCTCAACGCCGATTCCTTCTGTGACGGCATTTTGCTGCAGCTGCCCCTGCCTGCCGGTCTCGACGAGGGGCCCCTGCTGCTTTCGATCGACCCGGAGAAGGATGCCGACGGGCTTCATACCCTCAACCTTGGCCGGCTGCTTAAGGGCGAGCCGGGGCCGCGCAGCTGTACGCCCGCTGGCGTGATGGCCCTGCTGGCTCGCTACGGCGTGGCCCTGTCAGGGAAACGGGCCGTGGTGGTGGGCCGCAGCATCCTGGTGGGCCAGCCCATGGCGCTGATGCTGCAGGCCGCCGACGCCACCGTGACGGTGGCCCATTCCCGCACCACCGATCTGGCCGCCCTCACCCGCCAGGCCGACGTGCTGGTGGTGGCCGCCGGCCGGCCGCGCATGGTCGGCGCCGAGCACGTCAAGCCCGGGGCGGTGGTGGTGGATGTGGGCATTCACCGCACCGAGAGCGGCCTCTGCGGCGATGTGCGCTTCGAGGAGGTGGAGCCGCTCGCCAGCGCCATCAGCCCGGTGCCCGGCGGCGTTGGCCCAATGACCGTCACCATGCTGCTGGTGAATACCGTGGTGGCCTGGTGCCGCCGCGCCGGCGTCGCCCATGACCTGGGCGATCTGGTGCCTTAACGGGAAGCTAGAGCTCTCGGCCGCAACGTTCCGCGCTCTTGAGCACCCTGCGCCACCCCGCCTGAGAGAATCCCGCTAGCACGGAGGCCCCTGGCCGAAGCTCCATGACCGCGGCGGACTCCAGCCCCTTTGACTTCGCCGCCTATCTGGAGGCGACCCGCCTGCGGGTGGAGGCGTCCCTTGATGGCTCCCTGGGGCCGGAGCGGCCCGAATCCCTGCGCGAGGCGATGCGTTATTCGCTGCTGGCTGGTGGCAAGCGGCTGCGGCCGATCCTCTGCCTGGCGGCCTGTGAGCTGGCTGGCGGCGACAGCGAACTGGCCATGCCCACGGCGGTGGCCCTGGAGATGGTGCACACCATGTCGCTGATCCACGACGACCTGCCGGCGATGGACAACGACGATCTGCGCCGCGGCCGCCCCACCAATCACAAGGTGTATGGCGAAGCCAACGCCATCCTGGCAGGCGATGCCCTGCTCACCCGCGCCTTTGAAATGGTGGCGCTGCGCAGCCCGGGCGTGCCGCCCGAGCGGTTGCTGGCGGTGGTAGGCGAACTCTCCCTGGCCTCCGGTGCCCCCGGCCTGGTGGGCGGCCAGGTGGTGGATCTGGAGTGCGAGGCCAAATCCGTCGATCTCGACACCCTCGAGTATATCCATCTGCACAAAACCGGCGCCCTGCTGCGGGCCTGCGTGCTCAGCGGCGCCTTGATCGCCGCGGCCTCCGCGGAGCTGCTGGCCGCGCTGCGCACCTACGCCCGCGGCATTGGTTTGGCCTTTCAGATCATCGACGACATCCTTGATGTGACCGCCAGCAGCGAGGTGCTCGGCAAAACCGCCGGCAAGGACCTCACCGCCGACAAAACCACTTACCCCAAGCTGCTGGGCTTAGAGGAATCGCGCCAGCGGGCAGATGCCCTAGTGACCGAGGCCAAGGCGGCCCTGGCTCCCTGGCACGCGAGTGCCGCGCCCTTGCTGGCCTTAGCCGACTACATCACGAGCCGCGACCGATGAGTAACCCCTTGCTGATTGGCGTCTTCGATAACGGCGTGCTCTGGTGGGGCCTGGCGGCCTGTGGCGTTGCCCAGCTCTCCAAGCTGGTGATTGAGCTGGTGGTGCATCGCCGCTGGAATCCGCGGGTGCTGGTGGAAACCGGTGGCATGCCCTCGAGCCACTCGGCCCTGCTCACCGGCACCACTGCAGCCCTCGGTTGGGTGCAGGGCTTTGAGGGGCCCCTGTTTGCCCTGGCGGCCGTGCTCTGTTTTGTGGTGCTCTACGACGCCTCCGGCGTGCGCCGCGCCGCTGGCCTCACCGCCGCCCGCGTTAATGAGATGGGACCCGCCCCGAAGCCCCTTAAGGAAAATCTTGGCCACACCCGCCTGGAGGTGTTGATCGGTGCCCTGATGGGGCCCCTGGTGGCCTTGCCCGGCCTGGTGTTGGCGGGTTCGCCGCTGCACCTGGCCCAGGGATTGGGCTGGTTCACTGCGGTTGGCTGATATCGGCGCACCATCCCCGCCCCTCACCGCCGACCAGCAGGTAGCTGCCGCGGCCTTTGCCGATTGGCTCGCCGCTCCGGCGGATGGCACACCCTTTGTGCTCAGCGGCTACGCCGGCACCGGCAAAACCTTCCTCTCGATGCGCTTTCTGGCCCAGGTGGAGGCCACCGGCCTCTGCTGGACCGTGGTGGCCCCCACCCATAAAGCCGTGGGTGTGCTGCGCTCCTACCTGGCTGGGGCTGGCCTTTCGCCCACCTGGTTTCCTTCCACCATTCACCGCCTGCTGCGGCTGAAACTCAAGCGCCAGCGCGATATCGAGCGCTGTGAGGAAACCGAGCAAACCGCCGTCGCCCTCGAGCACCTGGGCCTGGTGCTGATCGATGAGGCCTCGATGGTGGACTCCACCCTGCTGGAGATCAGCTTGCGCTGCGCCCATCCTTTTCGCACCCGGCTGGTGTTTGTGGGCGATCCGGCCCAGTTGCCACCGGTTGGTGAACCCGTGAGCCCGGTGTTCAGCCTGGGCCGGGCCAGCCGGGCCGAGCTGCGCCAGGTGGTGCGCCACCAGGGGCCGGTGCTGCGCCTGGCCTCGGGGTTGCGCCAGGGCGACCTGCCCTGCCGCCGCCCGCCGCCGCTGCCGCCGATCCGCAACGCCAGTGGTCAGGTGGCCCTGCTGGAGCGCGGCGCCTGGCTGCAAGCCGCCCAGGCCGCCCTGCGCCGCAGCGCCGAAACCGACAACCCCGACCTAGCCCGCATCCTCTGCTACACCAACCGCTCCCTCGAGCAGCTGGTGCCGATCGCCCGCCGCGCCCTGCACGGCGAAATGGCCGACCAGCTGCCGGTGCTGCCAGGTGAGGTGCTGATCACCCGCGCTGCCGTGATGGCCCCCGCCTGCCGCGAGGGTGAGGACGCCGCCGAGGAGCCCGACATGCTGCTGGGCTCCAACCGGGAGCTGGTGGTGCGCGATGTCATGCCCGAACGCTGCGATCTGGCCGACTTCGGCGTGCCTGATGCGCCGGTGATCGATACCCTCACCGCCCGGGTGGAGGCCGGCGATAGCCAGCTGAGCCTGCGGCTACTGCCGCCCCTGGGCTCGGCGGCCCGGATTGCCCTCGAGGCTGTGTTGGCCCGCCTACGCCAGCAGGCCAAGGACGCCGGCAAGCAGGACGGCAAGGGCCTGTGGCGCCGTTTTTTCCTGGTGCGAGATGCCTTTGCCTCCCTCGGTCCGGCCGCCGTTCTCACCGTGCATCGCAGCCAGGGCAGCACTTTTGCCGAGGTGTTTGTGGATGGCGATGTGTTCTGGCCCAGCGACACCGTGCTGCGCCGCCAGCTGGTGTATGTGGCCGTGAGCCGCGCCAGCCAGGCGGTGTCGGTAGTGGCGAGCCCAGGCCCCCTCGCCGAGCAGCAGCTCTGGAGCGACTGGCTGCAGGCTGATTCCTGATCTTTGATCCCTTCCCTGATGGCTCTGGCCTCCTAGGCCAGCCGCAGGCCCTCGATGCCCTGCCAGCCCAGATACACCGCTAGGGCCACGCTCACCAGACCCACCAGCAGGTCGCCCTTGGCGAACAGCCACTGCTTGCCCCGCTCCAGCAGGGGCAGCACGCGGTCTGGGCCGGCCAGCAGCAGGGCCAGCAGCGGCAGCAGCAGCAGGCTGGCGCTCACCAAGCTGAATATCCCAGTGGCCAGCAGCTCCTGGCCGCGGCCGAGCCCCGCTGAAAGCAGGCTGCTGGCGGACTTGGCAAACAGAAATAGATCGTCGGGGCTGGCCACCTGCAGGCCGGCACTGATGGCCAGCAGCAGCGGCAGGGGTAGGGCACAGAACTGATCGAGGCGGCGCGTCCAGCCCGGCGGCCCCGCACCCTGTTCATTTTTATTCAGCAGCTCCTTCACCCCCAGCCCCAGCAGGGCGCCGGCGGCCAGTAGGTCGAGGCCGGTGAGGTGGACGCTGCCCTTGTCCATGCTCAGCAGCAGGCCGTGGCCCACCGTGAGCAGCAGGGTTACGGCCAGGGCGGCGGTGACCAGCCAGCCAGCAACAAACAGCCCGCCGCGCTGCAGCGGTTTGGGGCCGAGCAGCAGCAGCAGCAGCAGGCCGATGTGCAGCGGCGAAAAGCCGATCGCCAAACCAAAAGCTGCTAGCTCGCCGAGCAGGTTGGTACTCATGGTGCGGTCATCATCTGGGCATTTCAGCGGCGCACTTCAAACCAGTCGGCGCCGGTGGCTGCCACCTGGCTGCTGGCCACACTGTTAACCACCGCTTCAGCTGGGCCCTTCTCGCACCACAGCCGCAGCTCGGTGAGCTCCTGAGAACACCCTTCGGCTTCAATTTCCACCGAACCATCGGAGCAGTTGCGCACCCAGCCGCTCAGGCCAAGATCCTGGGCCCGCAGGCTGCAGGCCGCTCGGTAGCCCACCCCCTGCACCTGGCCGCGCACGATCAGGCGCCAGCGTTCCTGCTGAATCTGGGCTCGGGGCTCGTGGGGCTGCACAAAGCGGCGCTCGTCGGCAGCGGCGCGGCGCGCGCGGCTGCGGCTGCCAGGCGTGAGGGAATCACCGGGCATCCAGCCCAGTGGAGATGCAGCCAGCTGGCGTGCACGTTCGGCGCTGTCCATCCTTCGCTCCGGGTTGCGGTCCCCCAGCCATCAAGCTGCCACAGCCCGCCGCCGGCCGCCACAGGTTCGAGCTGCCAGCGGTGAAATTCATGGCCGCAAAAGCTCTCGCCCGGCCGCACCAGCAAGCCATTGGCCGTGGCGGTAGCCGTGCGATAGCCCAGGCTCAGGGCGCCTTTGCGGGCCTGGAAGGGCAGCACGCCCGCCATCGGCTGCAGCTGCCCCTCGCCATCGGCCAGCTGCTCGCCCAGCAGCAGCAGGCCGCCGCATTCGGCCACCAGCGGCAGCCCCGCCGCCGCCGCCCGGGCCAGGTCGCCCAGGCTGCGCCGGCTCGTCGTCAGCTGGGCTACGTGCAGCTCTGGGTAGCCCCCTGGCAGCAGCACCGCCCGGCACCCGTCTGGCAAGGGCTCATCGGCCAAGGGGCTCCAGGCCAGCGGCTCCAGCCCCAGCGCTTCGAGCAGCTCGCCGGCCTCCGGATAGCGGAAATGGAAGGCTGCATCGCTGGCGATCGCCACCGGCAGGCGCTGGGGGCTCTGCCGTAGGCGCTGGGGGCTCTGCCGCAAGCACCAGCTGATCGGATTTTCGGCGCCGGCTTGGGGGGCGGGCGGTGCCAGTAGTGGCACCAGCCGTTCCAGATTCAGGTGGCGGGCGGCCAGCTCGCTCCACTGCTCCTGGCGCTGCTCGAGATCGTGCAGCTCCCCGGGCGGCAGCAGGCCCAAGTGACGGGAGGGCAGCTCCAGGCTGGGGTGGTGCGGCAGTACCCCCAGCAGCGGCACCTCGATGCTGGCCAGCGCTTCTGCCAGCAGGGCGTGGTGGCGCTCGCTGCCCACCCGGTTGAGCACCACACCGGCCAGCTGCACCGCTGGTGGGCCATGGTCGCGGAAGCCCCGCACCAGCGCCGCCAGGGAGCCCGCCTGCCGCGACGCTTCCACCACAAACACCACCGGCAGGCCGAGCTGGGCCGCCACCGCCGCCGAGCTGCCCTCACTGCTGGGGCCGCGGCCATCGAACAGGCCCATCACCCCCTCCACCAGGGCCAGGTCGGCCCTGCTGCCGTGCCAGGTAAAGCAGCGCTCCAGCCACTCGGGTCCGCACAGCAGCGAATCTAGGTTGCGGCATGTGTGACCGCTCACCCGGCTAAGCAGCTGGGGATCGAGGTAGTCGGGACCCACTTTGAACGGCTGTAAACCAAGCCCCTGCGCTCGGGCCCAGGCCGCCAGGCACAGGGACAGCAGGGTCTTGCCGCTGCCGCTACTGGGCGCGGCGATCAGACAGGCCATTCAGGGGAGCCGGGTTAGGGCAGCAGTTTGGCGGCGAGGGGGGCAGCGGCTGCCAGCAGGGGACTGGTGGAGTCGTGGCCACCGGAGAGCAGGCGGGCCATCTCCATCTCCTCGCTCTCATTGGGCAGGGGCACCACCTCCTCGGCCAGTTCCATGCTGGCCATGCCGCCCGATTCGAGCCGCATGCAGCCGCCCGATTCGGAGCAGAGGATCACGCATAGCGGTGAGCCCTGGCTGCTTTGGCAGATCAGCCGCAGCCCCACCATGGCGCCGGGGTGGGTTTTGGGTACGCCCACTGGCACTGGCATCTGGCGGAAGCGCACGGTCTGGCCGTCGGTGCGCTCGAATTCGGCGCCGATGCCATCGCCCAGCCCATCGCCATCCACCGCATAGGTGGAGATCAGGTGCCAGCCCAGCCGGTCGGCCAGCCAGGCCGCCAACAGCAAACCCTTCACCGGGTTGGAGCCCTCCACGTCGAGGTCGAGCTGCACCACGTGGTTGAGGGCATCGCGCCGCGAGGGTGGATCAAACACCATCGCCAGCGATTCGCGCCAGCTGCGCAGCCGCAGCCAGTTGAGGTCGTTGATCGGCTGGCCCGCCCTGATCCGGTCCACCAGTAGGTCGAGGCAGCGGCGTGGATCCCCCAGCGACGAATCCACCACCAGGCGCCGGGCGCCGGTGGCTAGGGCCGCCATCACCTCAGGAGCCTCATCGAGGCTGCTGTTCCACCACACCCAGCAGGGCAGGTCCGGGGCGATCAGGGGTTGCACCAGCTCCAGGTTCTGGCGTAGGGCGCCGGTGCCGCCGCGCAGCACCACCACATCGCCACAGGCGTCGCCGCCGCTGCCCTCTTCCGGCAGGGGGCAGTAGGCCGCCACCAGGGTTTCCAGGGGTTGGCCGCCATCCAGGGTGGGGGCCAGGGTGATCAGCCGCCGGGGCATGTGGGCGCTGATTGCCCCTTCCACAAACTGTCCGCGCAGATCTTTGGCGTGGTGATCGCCGCCTAGCTTGCCGATGGCCCAGGCCAGCTGGGGATCCATCGGCGCCGTGCTCAGGGGCAGGCCGCAGCTGATCGCAGCCGCCCGGGCCGCCTCCAGCACCGTGTCATTGAGCAGGCCGGTGATCGGACCATCCAGACGGCCGCAGCGCACCAGTTGCTGCTCCAGCCAGGAGCCCTCCCACACCACCAGGGTGAAGGTGGCGGCGCCGGGGGAGCTGCCCAATTCCTGATTCCAGAGGCGCTCCAGGTAGCCGGGCACCTGGTCGGGGGGTAGGGCGAGGGGGGCCTGGAGGGTGAGCTGGGTCGACATGGGGGCAGACTCGCGGTGGGGTCAGGGCAAGGGAAATCAGGGGCGACGCCAGGCCAGGCCGTCTTCGGCCAGCAGGTTGTCGGCGGCGGCAGGACCCCAGGTGCGGGCCTCGTAGGGGTACACGGGCAGCTGGGAGGGGGCGTCCTCGATCAGTTCCAGCAGCGGTGTGTAGAGACGCCAGGCGGCCTCCACCTCGTCACTGCGGGTGTAGAGGGTGGGGTCGCCCAGCATGGCGTCGGCCAGCAGGCGCACGTAGCCCTCGTCGCTGGGTTCGCCGAAGCTGTCGTCGTAGGAGAAGGCCATGTCCACCGGCCGGCTGCGCATGCCGGAGCCGGGGGCCTTCACCTCAAACTTAAATTCAGCGCCCTCATCCGGCTGGATGCGCAGGATCAGCTGGTTGGGGGTGGGGGCGCCGCCAGCGGCATCAAACAGGTGCACCGGTGCCTCGCGGAAGGTGAGCACCACCTCGGAGAGCCGTTTGGGTAGGCGCTTGCCGGTGCGCAGGTAGAAGGGCACGCCCTGCCAGCGCCAGTTGTTGATGAACAGCTTCATCGCCACGTAGGTCTCCGTGGTGCTCTCCGGGTTCACCCCCGGCTCCTGGCGGTAGCCAGCGATCGGCCGGGTGTTGGAGCCGCCGGGCGCGTACTGGCCCCGCACGCAGCACTTCCAGGGCTCGTCTTCATTGGCTAGGCGCGCCGCCTGCAGCACCTTGGCCTTCTCGTTGCGCATCGACTCGGGGTCGAAGCGTCCCGGCGCCTCCATGGTGGTGAGGGCCAGCATCTGGGTGAGGTGGTTCTGCACCATGTCCCGCAGGGCGCCCGAGCTTTCGTAGTAGCCGGCCCGCTCCTCTACCCCGACGGTTTCGGCGGCGGTGATCTGCACGCTCGAGATGTAGTTGCGGTTCCAGATCGGCTCGAAGATCGTGTTGGCGAAGCGCATCACCAGGATGTTCTGAACCGTCTCCTTGCCCAGGTAGTGGTCGATCCGGAAGATCTGGTTTTCCTGGGCGCTGGTCTGCACCACCCGGTTGAGTTCCTGGGCGCTGCCGTAGTCGCGGCCGAAGGGCTTCTCGATCACCACCCGGCTGCGGGCCGGGTCGCTGAGCAGGCCGGCGGCGGCCAGGGAGCGGCAGCCACTGCCGTAGAAATTCGGCGACACCGACAGGTAGAAGGTGCGGTTGCCGCGGGTGGCCCGCAGCCGGTCGATGCCTTCTAGCCGCTGACCCAGCCGCACCACCGAGGCGGGATCCTCCAGATCCACCGGTTCGTAGAACAGGCCGGCGGCAAATTGCTCCCAGGCCACCCGGTGCTCAGCCACCTCTGGGGCCATGGCCTCCGCCATCTTGCCGCGGAATTCCTCATCGCTCCAGGGGCGGCGGGCGCAGCCCAGCACCGCAAATTCACTGGGCAGGCGGCGCTGGCGAAACAACTCAAACAGCGCCGGCACCAGCTTGCGGTGGGTGAGGTCGCCACTGGCCCCAAAAATCACCAGGCATTGGGGCGGGATAACCCGCTCCTGGCGGAGTCCTACCCGCAGTGGATTGGTGAGCACAGCGCCCATGAATGCCTGTCTGGTGCCCATGGTTTAACGGGCCTGGCGCCGTCGCCCACCGCTTGGCCCACTTTGTGATGGTTTCTGTGTGGGATTCGCCAAAAAAAAGCCCGCCTTGGGGGCGGGCAGGGGAAGCGGCTTGGGCTCGAACTCAATAGGTTTCGACGTGCCAGCGGTCGGCCTTTTTGAGCTGGGGACGCAACTCGGCCCAGTTCAAACCCTTGGCGGTGGCGGCGACGGTCATCGCCTCATCGATGCCGGGCTCCATGCCCCGCAGGCCGCACATATAAACGTGGGTCTTGGGGTTTTCAATCCAGGAGAAGATCTCCTCGGCGTTCTCGCTGACGCGGTCTTGGATGTACATGCGGCCGCCGTTGGCGTTTTGCTGCTCGCGGCTGATCGCCTTGGTGTAGCGGAAGTTTTCTGGAAACTCGCTGGCGTAGCGGTTGAAGTCGTCGTCGTAAAGGAGGTTGGGGGTGGTGGGCACGCCCATCAACAGCCAGGCCTTACCGCGGAAATGCCAGCCGTTCTTCTCCCGCTCGGTGGGCTCAAACATGCGGCGCAGGTAGGTGCGCATCGGCGCTATGCCGGTGCCGGTGGCCAGCATGATCACGTTGGCTTCCTCGTCTTCAGGAAGCAGCATCTCCTTGCCCACCGGGCCGGTGATCTTCACCTTGGCGCCGGGTTCGATGTCGCAGAGGAAGGTGGAGCAGACGCCGTTGATCGTCTCGCCGTCCTTCTCGTATTGCAGCTGGCGCACGCACAGCGACACCGTGTTGCCCTCCAGGTTGTCGCCGTGGCGGGTGCTGGCGATCGAATAGAGGCGCAGCTTGTTGGGCTTGCCGTTGGCGTCGGTGCCATCGGGAATGATGCCGATGCTCTGGCCTTCGACGTAGTGCAGCTGGGGGTCGCCACCGGAGAGGTCGAAGGTGATGTGGTTCACCCGACCGATCGCCCCTTCCGCCAGCAGGCTGTAGTTGTCGGTCACCGTGCCGACGAACGGAGCCTTCGGCTTGTAAAGGTTGACGGGAACGTCGGCGTGGGACACGGCAGCGGGTTTCGAAGGAGCGGCGTTTGCTTTAGGGGAGGGTGCAGGGCTGGCACCATCGTCTGCGAGAACTGCGCAGATCCGACCGCCTTTCTGAGCGATTGATTGCATCAGGGACTGGAGTTGGCCGTATGGCACGGTGAGGCGGCGTTCAGCCTGACGCTGGCGTCCTACCCCAAAGGCTTCCACCACAACGGTGAAGATTCGGTTGTCGGACTGGTTGGCGCGACCAGTGGAAACTCGCATGCAGACTCAGTCCCCTCAAAAGCGCGCTGATCATAGGGAACCCGGCCGCAGCGAATTCCCGTCAGACACCGCTAGGTTTGTGCCCCAGCACACTTACGCCGTGCGTCCTTGGTGCAACTTCTTGCCCAATCAGGTCTGCCCGGCCAGCTGGCTGAGTCAGGTTTGCTGTCGAAGGGGCCTGCGAATGTGACTAATTCCGCCCAAACCTCCGTTTGCAGCCTCGACACCATCCAGCAGGAGATGGAGCGGCTGCCCCAGGGCACCAGGCGCCTGGCGGTGCAGTTGCGCCTACCGCTTGATCCCCGCTGGATCTGGTCCGTGCTCACCGATTACGCCAATCTCAACAGCTTTATTCCCAACCTGGCCTCCTCCCGCCAGCTGTGGCGCCGCGGCAACCGGGTTGGCTTGGAGCAGGTGGGCACCCAGCAGTTTTGTGGGCTGAATTTCAGCGCCAAGGTGGAGCTCGAGCTGGAGGAAGATTTCGAGGCAGGTGAGCTGCGCTTTTGCATGTGCCGCGGTGATTTCCGCCGCTTTGAAGGCTGTTGGCAGATCGGCCGCACGGGCGAGATCACCCATCTGCTCTACGAGCTCACGGTGCAGGGCCGGCCCGGCATGCCGATTGGCTTGATCGAGCAACGTCTGCGCGAAGACCTAGCCAGCAACCTGCGGGGAGTGCAGCGAGAGGCCGAACGCCGCGCTGCCCAATCCTGATCTGAGCAGGAGTTGGAATTGTGTATACCCCCAAGGGGATTCGAACCCCTGTCGCCTCCGTGAAAGGGAGGTGTCCTAGGCCTCTAGACGATGGGGGCGAGGCCACAACGCTGTAAGGCGTTGATGTATTGGAAGCTACGGGGCAGGGGGACCCTTCGTCAAGGCGAGCAGCGCTTCAGGGCCTGTTCTCAGTGGGGGCGACTCGACGATCAGGGCCCCTTGGGGTCAGCGCGGGTTGGGCTTGGCCGCTCCAGACCGGCACGCTGACGTGGAAGCAAGCCCCCTCGCCGGGTTCCGACACCACCCAGATGCGCCCGCCGTGCACCTCGGCGATGCGGCGGCACACCGATAGGCCAACGCCGTAGCCAGAGGTGGTGCCGGAGGTTTGGGGCAGGCGCACCCGATCCAGAAAAATCCGTTGCTGCTCCGCTTTGGGGATGCCCGGCCCGGTGTCGCAGATGCTCACCTGCACCCACTGGTCGGTGCGGTGCAGCAGGGTCAGGTGCACCCGGCCCCGGTCCGGGGTGAACTTCAGGGCGTTTTCCAGCAGGTTCAGCAACACCTGGCGCATGCGGCGCTGGTCGGCGAACACATCGGGCAGGTCGGCGGGGATGTCGGTGATCAGCTCCAGGTCGCGGCCGATCCAGAGTTTTTCCAGCTCCAGGATCGCCTCGGCGGCCACCTTGCCCAGCGCCAGGCGCTGGGGGTTAAAGAGGGCCTCCCACCGGGTTGTACCCACCTCCAGCAGGTCCTTGGAGAGTTCCTGGATGTCGTCGAGGCGGCGGGTGAGTACGTCGCGGAAGCGGGTCTCGTCGATCTGGCCGAGGGTGTGGCTCTGGAGGGCGAGCTTGGCAGCCGTCAGCGGCGTGCGCAGCTCATGGGCCACCATCCGCAGTAGGCGCTCCTGCACCCCAAGGCGCTCGATCAGGGTTTCGTTTTCCTGGCGCAGCACCAGCAGCTGATCTTCCAGCTGCAGCTCGCGCTTGGTGCGGCTGCCATCGATCTCAGCGGGCCGCAGGCTCATGCCCAGGCTCGTAACCACCTCCATCTGCTGCCAGCGCGGCAGCCAGCTGCGCAGCTTCTGGGTGATGGCATTGCCGGCAATCACCTGCTTGGGCAGGGGGGCCAATTTCACCAGGGCCGGGGTGGCCACCAACCGATGCAGCTCCAGCAGTTGGGGTTGGCGGGCCGGATCGGCGATCTCCAGGCTCACCTTGAAGGCGCACTCCTCACTTTTGAGGAATTGGATCAGGTTGCGCAGGTCCTGGCTGGCCAGGTGGTAGCTGGTGGCTACCAGCAGCAGCTTCAGTTCGGGGCGTTCGGTCGCTCCGTCGCTGGCGACCTGGGCGGCCGTGATGGGGTGATCTGATCTCACGAGGCTAACCCTATGGGGATTTGGGCACAGCAGTTCGATTTCGCTATGACTAAAGCAACTAATGCCGTGCGCCCTAGGGCCGGGATGTCATGAGCATGCCTTCAAACGCCAGTCCAGTGGTGCCGCGCCCCAGGATTCAGCTAGACAGCAACATGCGGCGGTGGTTTGCCCGCAACCTTGGCCTGTGGCGCTCGCGCCGGCTGTATTTATTCGAGGATGGGGAGGCGCTGCGGGTCGACATGATGCTTCGAGTGGAGATATTTAGTGAGCCGGTGGAGGGTGATGCTGCCTATCGCTTCACTTGGTGGCCCGAGCAGGAGTTTGGCTTCTTCGACAAAAAGCCCCGCTACGCACCCAGGGGCACCATGGAGGCCTATCTGTGCGGCCACCAGCTCAGCCGCAGCTCCGGCTACTTGAGCGGCGATCCCACCACAAGTCAGATCCGCCAGGTGGATGAGCACGAGCTGATTTTTGAATCCAGCTACCAGGAGTGGCACATCCTTGAGCACACTCGCCTGGTTGACCAGGACCGCTACCGCTCCCGTTCGATCTACTCCTGGAAGAACGGCGCCCTGGATGTGGCCGAAACCCACCATGAGATCCGGGTTGAAGAAGCGGGGGCGCCCATCCCGCACGACGCCCCGTCCTGATGCAGCAGCATGCAATCAGTAAGTTTTCTTTTCCGGTGCTCCTGATGCCCCGTAGTTTTCTGGCTCCCCTGCTGGTGCTGCCTTTGCTGCTGATGCCCGCAGCGGCCCTGGCAGCTCCAGCCACTGAGGCGGAAATGAACCTGTACACCCGGATTGCAGCGGTGAACGTTTGCATTGCCCGGGGGGCGGGGGTGCCCTTCGATAAAGCGGTGGGTATTGCTGGCGAAACCATCGCCCAGCTGATTCAGGGCCAGCACGAGGGTGTGATCAGCCAGGTAGGAGCCAAGCCGCTCAGCATCGACGACCTGCGCAAGGGATCGATCAACTCGGCTGTCCTCGGTGCCGCCGAGATCTGCCCCAAGGAGGTGCCTGCTGATGTGATGGCCAAGGTTCAAGACGCCATTAAGCAATCGCCTGATGCCAAGCCCGCCGTGAAGCCCGCCAATACAAAACCCGCCACCACCACGCCCGCCACCCTCAAGTAACCCCCATGCCCCTCGTGCGCCTCGCCGATTACCGTCCGGCGCCGTATTTGCTTGAGCGCACCGATCTAACGGTGCAGCTCCACTCAGGCCACACCGAGGTGCTGGCCCAGCTGGCCTTTTTGCCCAATCCGCTGGCCCAGCCGGGGCCGTTGGTGCTGCAGGGCGTCGACTTGGAGCTGCTGGAATTGCAGCTAGATGGCGAGCTCCTGCCGGCTGAGGCCTTTCAGCTCAGCGCCGACCAGCTGCTGATCGCCCAGCCTCCCGCTGGAGCTTTTCAGCTGCAAAGCCGGGTGCGCATCCATCCGGAAACCAACAGCACCCTGGAAGGGCTCTACGCCAGCGGCGGCCTTTTCACGACCCAGTGCGAAGCCGAGGGATTTCGGCGCATCACCTTTCACCCCGACCGCCCCGATCTGCTCAGTCGCTTTCAGGTGCGGATCGAAGCGGATCGAGCCAGCTGTCCGGTGCTGCTCTCCAACGGCAACTGCATCGAAACCGGCGACCTCGACGCCGGGCGCCACTTCGCGGTTTGGGACGACCCCTTCCCCAAACCCTCCTATTTATTTGCCCTGGTGGCGGGCCAGCTTGAGGAGGTAAAAGACAGCTTCACCACCGCCAGCGGCCGCGCCGTGGCCCTGCGCATCCACGTGGAACCCGGCGATGCGCCTTTTACCGCCCACGCCATGGCCTCCCTGAAACGCTCGATGGCCTGGGATGAGCAGCGCTACGGCCTCGAATACGACCTCGATGAGTTCAACATCGTGGCGGTGCGTCACTTCAATATGGGCGCGATGGAGAATAAAAGCCTCAATATCTTTAATTCCAAGCTGGTGCTGGCCGACGCCGAAACCGCCACCGATGGTGAGCTTGAGCGGATCGAGAGCGTGATTGCCCACGAGTATTTCCACAACTGGACAGGCAATCGCATCACCTGCCGCGACTGGTTCCAGCTGTCGCTCAAAGAAGGCCTAACCGTGTTTCGCGACCAGAGCTTCACGGAAGATATGCATGGTGCGCCGTTGAATCGCATCGAAAATGTTTCGATGTTGCGCAATAGCCAGTTTCGTGAAGATGCCGGCCCCACGGCCCATCCCGTGCAGCCCGATGCCTATCAGGCGATCGACAACTTCTACACCACCACCATCTACGAAAAGGGCTCAGAACTTATTCGTATGTTGCATACCCTGCTGGGTGAGGAGGCGTTCATGCGGGGGATGGCGCTCTATGTGAGCCGCCACGACGGCACCGCCGCCACCTGCGAAGACTTCGTGCAGGCGATGCAGGATGCCGCGCCCGTGCCGCCGCCCTTTGATTTCGCCCAATTTCGCCGCTGGTATCACCAGGCCGGCACGCCGCGGCTGCATATCCAGCGCCACTGGGATGGCGAAACGGGCGTGCTGGAGCTGCAGGTGCAGCAACACACCCCAGCGACACCCGGCCAGAGCGACAAGCAGCCGCTGGTGATTCCCCTGGCCCTGGGCCTGCTGGGTCAGGGCGGCGAATCCCTGCCCGTGCGGCTCGAGGGAGAACCAGCCCCAGCCCGGCTGGCTGGCGATGGCACCCGCCTGCTGGTGATCGACCAGCCCCAGCAGAACCTGCGCTTGGTGGGACTCCCCCGCCAGGGCCATCCACCGGCCCTCTCCCTGCTGCGCCATTTTTCAGCACCGGTGATCCTGGAAATGGGCCGGCCCACCGCCGAGCTGGTGCACCTGCTGGCTGCCGACAGCGATCCTTTTGCCCGCTGGGATGCGGGCCAGGTGCTGCTGCGCCAAGCCGTGCTGGCCCGCGCCGCAGGCAGGGCCGATGGCCTGCTGGAAGAGGAGCTGATCGATGCCTTCGGCCGGATCTTGGCCGATCCCTCCCTATCCGAGGCCAGCCGCAGCGTGTTGCTGGCCTTGCCAGGTTTGCCCGAGCTCGAAGATGCCGCCGTTGCCGTTGGCGCGGAGCCCGATCCACCGGCCCTGTTTGGGGCGCTACTTGCCCTGCAGCAGCGTTTTGGTGCGGCCCTGGCCGTGCCCCTGGCCGCTGCCCTGGAGCGCTGCACGCCCCAGTGGAGCCTGGTCTGGCCCGCTGGTAATGGCGATCGCCTGCTTACGGGCACCGTGTGGAGCTGGCGGGTGGCCGCCGCTGATTCGCAGGTGGCGGCGGCCGCAGCGGCGGCGGTGCAAGGCCCCTCGATGACCCTGGCTCGCGCTGGCCTCAGGGCCCTGCAGTGCCATCCGATCGCTGAGCGCCAGCAGGCGGTGGAGGCTTTTTACCAGCGCTGGCAGCACAAGCCAGTAATCCTCGACGCCTGGTTTGCTCTGGAAGCTTCTGCGCCCTTCGCCGATGGCCTGGAGCGGGTGGCGCGGCTGCTGGAACATCCCCGCTTTGATCCAGCCGCGCCCAATTCGGTGCGGGCCGTGCTGGGGGGGCTCGCCGGCAATGCGGCGGTGTTCCATGCCGCCGATGGCTCCGGCTACCGCTTCATGGCAGCTCGCATCGCCGATCTCGACCAGCGCAACCCGATCACGGCCTCGCGCCTGGCCAAGGTGTTTAGCCGCTGGCAGAGCTACGGACCAGCCCGTTCAGCCGCGATGCACGCAGCCCTCGAGCAGCTGGCGGCAGCAACGCTTTCGCCCAACACAGGCGAGGTGGTGAGCCAGTGCCTGGGCGCTGATTAATCAGCGCCGGTAGTTCTGGTGCAACTGGCGAAAGGCAGCTTTGCGGTAGGCAGCTCCCTCAGGCCCGGCATGCAAACCCCAAAGGCCCTCCCAATAGAAATAGATCACGCCATGGCCCCGCTGCAGCGAAAGCTGGGCTTTCTGGGCCAGGATCGCCATGGACGGGGTGCGGCCACCGAAGCCCGCCAGGATGCCGATTTCCACTGGCATGCCCCAGCTGCGCGCCTTGACCAGGGCCGGTTGGTTGAGGTCCTTTTCAAAGCCCTTCAGCGAGTAGGCGTAGTTCTGCACTACGAGGTCGTCGATCAGCTCGCCCAAGGACCAAAGTTCCCAGTCCTGCAGCCAGTGGTTGTAGGCAAAGCGGAAGGGGCCCGGCGAGAGGCTGATCACCGTGCCAGAGGGCTTGAGCTGACCGCGCAGCTCCCGCAGCAGGGCGGTGAGCTGCTGACGCCGCCAGCGCATCCAGGCCCGATCCGTGTGGTCGTCTGGCGGCTCCCGGCCCGTGGCCACCCGGAATAGTTCGCGGCTGTAGGGGTCGTAGCCCAGCTCCACCGGCCAGGCGAAGTGGTCGTCGAGCTGGATGCCATCGACGCTGCAGCGCTGCACGATTTCGCCGATCAGGCCAAGAAAGCGCTGCCGCACCCCCGGGTGGGCTGGGTTGAGCCACACCATTGGTTTGCCGTGCATGACCATCTTAGTGCTGCCATTCCGGCGCTGCAGCACCCACTCGGGGTTTTGTCGCACCACGGCAGCATCGGCCGGCTCCATCAGGCCGTACTCAAACCAGGGGATCACCTGCAGGCCGCGGCGATGGGCGGCCTTGGTGAAGCGGCAGATCGGATCGAGGTTGGGGTTGGCCTTCTCCAGGGCCGGCTCCATCGGCGCATGGCGGGAGCGGTGGAAGGTGGTGCCCCGGCTCCACACGTTGGGATAGAGGGTGTTGAAGCCCGCTTCGGCCAGCTCCTGCACCGCCCGATCGATGCGGGCGGGGTCGTAGTAGAGCGGGCTGGGGCTATTGGTGAGCCACACGCCGATGCGCCGGGGCGGAGCTGGCTGGGCTTGGGCCAGCAGCGGAGCGGTGGCAACCCAAGGCAGGCTGAGCAAAATGCTCGCCGCAGCTGGCAAAAAGGCCTTTAAGCGGGCGAAACGACGCAACTTCAGCGGATCTGGTTTCAGCGGATCTGGTTTCAGCGGATCTGGTTTCAGCGGAACATCGAGCTCACCGAGCTCTCCTCGTGGATGCGCCAGATTGCTTCGCCTAGCATTTTTGCCACCGAGAGCACCTGCAGCTGGGGGAAGCGGTCTTCATCGCGGCGGGGAATGCTGTTGGTGACAAGCACCTCCTCGAACAACCCCGGCTCCGACATCCGCTCAATTGCCGGTGGCGAAAACACCGCGTGGCTAGCGCAGGCCAGCACCCGGGTTGCCCCCCGCTGCCGCAGCAGCCGGGCACCGGCAGAGATCGTGCCGCCGGTGTCGATCATGTCGTCGATCAGGATTGCGGTCTTGCCCACCACATCGCCAATCACGGTGAGGCTTTCGGCCACGTTGTGACCGGAGCGACGCTTGTCGATGATTGCTAGGGGGGCGTCATTCATCTGCTTGGCGAAGGCCCGGGCCCGGGCCACACCGCCCACGTCCGGGGACACCACCACCACTTCGCCGAGGTCGCGGGTGCGCAGGTAGTCGACCAGCACCGGCGAGCCATAGATGTGGTCGCAGGGGATGTCGAAATAGCCCTGGATCTGGGCGGAGTGCAGGTCCATGGCCAGCACCCGATCCACCCCAGATTTAGCCAGCAGGTTGGCAACAAGTTTGGCGGTGATCGACTCCCGTCCGGCGGTCTTGCGGTCGGCGCGGGCGTAGCCGTAATACGGCACCACTGCGGTGATCTGCCGGGCCGAGGCCCGCTTGCAGGCATCCACCATGATCAGCAGCTCCATCAGGTGATCGTTCACCGGGGCGCAGGTGGGCTGGATCAGAAAGACATCGCAGCCGCGGATCGACTCCTGAATCTGGATGTAAAGCTCGCCGTCTGCGAAGCGTTTGATCACCCGCGGCCCATCTGGCACGCCCAGATAGGTGCCAATTTCCTTAGCCAGGGCTTGGTTGGAGGTGCCACTAAACAACCTCAGTCGCCGGGTGTCGTGATTCGACTGGCTCGCGCTGCCCTGGGGTGCCACGCGATCAGCGGTCAGAAAACTGGTCACGGCGGGCGCTAACGCGTCGGCTGAAACCCGATGGTAGAAGCGAGCCCGCCCACCTAGTACAAAAATCCATGACTCTTCCCCTGCCTGGTCGGCAATGCCCGTTGGTGCTGGTGGG
>ERZ888423.1129-NODE-1129-length-24588-cov-50.252476_pt1 | contig 24588 bp, 20 predicted proteins | sample MGYA00520523_ERZ888423 | MGnify/ENA primary metagenome ERZ888423 (study PRJEB32303, sample SAMEA104408611) | aquatic metagenome | biome: Brackish water; feature: Pelagic; material: water | place: Baltic Sea | collected 2014-06-08T10:24:00 | depth 30,27 m ...
CAGGATCACGAACATCTCTGACAGCACCTGCTCGGCATAGCGGTCGAGCGCTGCGCGTGACAGCCCGTCCTCGCTCCCGAACTCGCGGTAAAGCGAGGGTTTTGAGATGCCCGCCATCTGACAGATCGCGTTGACCGACACATCGGCCGGATCGCTCTGCCAATAGGCTGTCATCGCGACGTCAAGCACCTGCTCGGCGTTCATGGTCTTGGGTCTGCCGCGCGCCGGCTTGGGATCAGCTTCAGACATTTTTATACCACACGTTATCTTTTCATCGATGCTGTCTCTTGATATGCGTACTGATCGGTACCAAAACAATCAAGTGGGAGATCATGCCATGCTGAGGACCGACCCCGAGGCGCGGCACGAAAACGCTGCGCCAGATCCCGGTGGGGCCGCGCCCAATCGGACTTCGTCCAGGCACTATCATGGCCTCGATCTGCTTCGAAGCGTTGCCCTGCTGCTTGGCGTGATCTTTCATGCCGCCATGCCTGTCTTGACGCCCGAATACCTTGGTCTCGGGCAAGAGGATCGGCTGGCAAAGATTCCTGCCGCGCCGATACTTGGGGTTTTCATGGACTGGACTCACATCTGGCGTATGCCTGCATTTTTCCTTCTGGCAGGGTTCTTTGCGCAGATGGTCCTGATGCGCAAAGGCCCTGTGGCGTTTCTGGCGGATCGGACCGTCAGGATCTTTGGCGTCCTTGTCACGTTCTGCATCCTGTTTGCGATCCTGTCCGGGGGCAGTCCATTAGACTTGGGCCATCTGTGGTTCTTGTGGTTCCTCAGCCTGATGTGCCTGATAGCCGCTGCGGCTTGGTATGTGCCGCTACGGTGGATGCAGGCCTCTGCATCCTGGCTTTCGGCAAGCCTGCCAAACCTGACGCTACTGATCGTACCGGTGGTTGTTGCCAGCCTTCTTGGGCGGGAGGGAACAAGTGCCCCGGCCCCCGCGACGGTGTTCGACACGCGGTTCGGCCCATTCATGTATTTCTGGGTGTTTTTCCTGATCGGGCAGGTGCTTTGGCTTGGCCGGGCGCGGATTGACGATCTGGCCCGGCTTCCTGTCTTCGGATCGCTGCTGGTCGGATCGACGTGTTTGTTTCTGGTTCTGGGCGCCTTGTCGCCCGATGCCATCGCCTTCCATATCGCGGGGTCTGCTACCACGCTGATGCTGGTTTTCGGGTTGATCGGCATGACCCATGCGCTCTTGAACAAGCCCAACCGCCTTGTGCGCTTTGCCGTTCGCACGGCCTACCCAGTTTACATCCTCCATGTCTGGCCAGCCATAGCACTCTCCATCTTCATGATGTCCCGCGGACTCGACCCCACTGTGACAGTCGTGTCGAGTTCGATCCTCACTATTCTGATCTGCTTGGGCGCCTATATGGTTCTGGTCCGTTATACGCCGCTCGACTGGCTGTTTTCCGGCTACGCAAAGTCTTGGTTCAAGTGGCCGTGGCGCGCAAACGGCTGGGCTTGACCTCCAACGGTGTGGACTGGTTCAGGTTCGAAGCGATAATTTTTATACCGTTGGGTATTTTAATTATTGACGCACCCTCCTGATATTCGTACCAATCGGTAACGCGACGGAAATCAGGAGAAAGATCCATGTCCACACCCGAAAGAACCATCGTCATCACAGGCGCCAGCAGCGGCTTCGGCGCGGCGGCCGTGCGGGCCTTCGCGGACCGGGGTGACCGCGTCTGGGGCACGATGCGCGACACCGCGGGCCGCAACGCCGCCAAGAAAACCGAGCTCGAGGGTTATTCCCCGCGCATCACGATTGCCGAGATGGACGTAACCAGTGACGCCTCGGTGGCCGAGGGTTTCGCCGCCATTCTGTCCGATGGCCCCATCGACATCCTGATCAACAACGCAGGCATCATGTATATCGGCATGACCGAGGCCTATTCTGTCGCGCAGGCCGCAGAACAGATGGACACCAACTATTTCGGTGCCATCCGCGCCATGCAGGCGGTGCTGCCGTCGATGCGCGCAGCGGGATCTGGCTTGATCATCAACACCAGCTCCATCGCCGGGCGGGTGTCGGTGCCCTTCGTTGGCACCTATTGCGCCACCAAACATGCGCTGGAAGCCTACAGCCAAAGCCTGCGATACGAGATCGCCCCCTTTGGCGTCGACATCGCACTGGTCGAACCGGGGCCGTTCCCGTCGAACCTGCTGGCCGCCGGCAAGCCGCCTGCCCGGGCGGATGTGCTGGCGTCCTATGGCAACCTTGGACAGGTGCCTGACGCGATGAAGGCGGGCTTTGCCCAGATGCTGGCCAGCGATGAAGCCCCCGACCCGCAACTGGTGGTGGACACCTACCTGTCGCTGGCAGATGCCGCCCCCGGCAAACGCCCCACGCGCTCGGTTGTCGGCATCACCTGGGGCGTGGACGAGGTCAACGTCTTCACACAGCCGCGCCAAGACGCGCTGCTGAAGGAATTGCAACTCGACACCGTTCTGGGCGGCGGCGACGCCTGAGCACAACGATATGCCTCCCCTGCAAAAGGAACAAATCCAATGAAAAAGGCCCTTACTGCTACGGCAGTCACCGCCTTGCTTGCCACCAACGCCCTTGCCGATAACACCACGTCGATCAAGCCGATTGTCGGCGCCTTTCTGGGCGCTGTCCTGCAGGGTGACGTCGACACGATGCGGGACCTGGCGAACCCGGACTACATCCAGCACAACCCCTTCATCCCGACCGGGCTTGAGCCGTTCATCGATCTCCTGCCGGTGCTGGCAGAGGCCGGGACGACTGCCGAGAACATCCGCATGTTCGAAGACGGAAATTATGTCTTCATGCACAACCTCTGGCGCAATGCCGAGCCGTTCGGGGGCCCCGAGATGGTGTCCTTCGACATCATCCGCGTGGACGAGAACGGCAAGGTCGCCGAACACTGGGATGCATTGCAGCCCCTCGTCACGGAAACCGCCAGCGGCAGAACCCAGACCGACGGCCCGACCGAAGTGACCGATCTGGACAAGACCTAGGAAAACAAGGCCTTGGCCGTGGCGCTGGTCGAAGACGTGCTGATGGGCCGCGACCCCTCACGCATCACCGACTACATCAACGCCGAAAACTACGCCCAGCATAACCCCTTTATCAAGGACGGGCTGGCCGGGATCGTCGAGGCCGTCGAGGCGCTGACCGCGCAGAACAACATGTTCCAATACGCCGAGATCCACGCGGTGCTTGGCGAGGGCAACTTCGTGCTGACCGTCAGCGAAGGCCAGTGGAACGGCACCACCAACGCCTTCTACGACCTGTTCCGCATGGAAGACGGGATGATCGTCGAGCATTGGGACGTGATCCAGCCCGTCCCGACCGAGGACCTTGCCAACACCAACGGCATGTTCGGCGGCTTTGATGCCAACTGAGGGCGGCAAGGTCCGCTTGCACGCCCGTCCGGAGAACAAGGCAGCCCGTTATCTCTGACCTTGCGGGCGGGGATGAAAATTCCCGCCTTTCACGAACGAGACCCTATCCCCCGTCCGGAGCAGACAAGATGGAAAGTCCTATTCCCGATCTCATCCATGGGCTGCGTTGCCTGTCGTCCAACCTGGCCAAGGCAGAGGCCCATTGCGAAAGCCACAAGATTTCCCCCGACGCACTTCTCAAGGCGCGGCTGTATCCAGATATGTTCCATCTGACCCGCAACGTGACCACAGCCTGCGACGCTGCAAAGTTCACCGCCGCACGCTTGTCCCAGACTGAACCGCCAAGATATGAGGACAATGAAGCGTCATTCGCAGAGCTTCAGGCCCGCATCGTGAAGACGATCGCGTTCCTGCAGACCATTCCCGATACAGCCTTTGCTGCTGCCGAAACGCACGAGCTGACCGTGCCGCTTGCGCCAGAGGGCACGGCACCAAACGGCCAGACCTATCTCGCTCGATTCGGTATGCCGAATTTCTATTTTCATCTGGCAACGGCCTACAACATCTTGCGCCACAACGGTGTGGTTCTGGGAAAGCGGGACTTTCTATGGGTACGCTAGGAGCCCGTTGAGGATCGGGAGCCACGTCTCGGCTTTGGAGTGATCCAAGCTTGCCCAATTGAGGGTAACGTTGAATGGCAAACAGAAAAAGAAAAAGAATGCCAGACTTCGCCGTGGCTGCGGGCTCGTTTCTGCAGCTTGACGATGTCCTTCAGGCGCTTGGTAGACCTCGTGCGCCGCGCAGCGTCCTCACCCACCATTGCGGCTGATCAAATGGCCGCGATGGGATGACCCAAATTGGGCGGTGCTGCACAAGAAAGGCCGATCTTGGCCCGGCCCTCCACCTTACAAAAGAAAGCCGATGATGCAGCTGGAGGCCAAGGTTATCCGCCCAGCGGATAGGGTATATACTGTTGACACAAAATACTTACCGTTAGTAAGTTAATAGAACGGACCGACGGTATGGCCAGCCATAGAGTTGGTTTTTCATGGATCATCGAGCCGCAGTGACAGGTCACTCAGGAGGACGGCGATGAACGGAACAGCTAGGCAAGTTCGCAGCATCGGGTTGAACCTGCCTATGCGAAGCTGCGCGGCCGGGGCCATGTCAGACCAATGCCAAGGTTGGAAGCACAGCTTGAGCAGCATGCCATCATGACGATGCTTGCAGATCTTCTGGCGAGCGTGTTCGACCGACGCAAAGTCCGACCGATTTCCGTACGGCAGGGCAAGAAATCTCTTGCCGAACTGGCGCGCGAACTCCTGGTGGGGGCTGGGGAAGCCTCAGGGCTAGCCTCGGCTGCAGCGATCCTGTCGGGCTATGCGTGTCTGGACGATGCGGGCAAGCTCACTTTCTTCCGGATGCTAGCAGTCGAGATGAACATCTCGGCAGATAAGGTGCGTCAGGCGTTGAACGCCTATGAAGCTGCACCATCGAAGGTCACCTACCGGGACTTTGCTGCGGCTGCGGAACCGCCTCGACAAGAGTTGATCCGGCGACTGAACAGGGTTCCCGGTGCGACCGGGAGTCTTGTGCGGATGCGGGCCGATCTCTTGCGTCTCGGCAAGGGCGAGCCGGACCTTGAGGCGCTGGACCTGGATTTCCGCCACCTGCTGTCGTCGTGGTTCAACCGTGGTTTTCTGGTGTTGCGCCCGATCAGCTGGGAAAGCCCGGCGCATGTTCTGGAAAAGATCATAGCCTACGAGGCGGTTCATGCGATCGACAGTTGGGATGACCTGCGGCGGCGACTGGAGCCGGCCGACCGCCGCTGCTTTGCCTTTTTCCATCCTGCAATGCCCGACGAGCCGCTGATTTTCGTCGAGGTTGCGCTTATGCAGGGCATTGCGCAGTCGATCCAGACCCTCCTCGCGGAAGGCCGCGAAGTCAGGCCTGCAGAAGAGGCCGACACAGCTGTCTTCTATTCGATTTCGAACTGCCAACCGGGCCTTGCGGGCATCTCGTTCGGCAACTCGCTGATCAAGCAAGTAGCGGCGGATCTGTCCCAGGAGCTTCCTGAGCTTCGGACGTTCGTGACCCTTTCCCCATTGCCGGGTTTCGCGAGATGGCTGACCGTGACCGGAATTGATGCCCAGGTAGCGGATGGCCCTCTGCTTTGCGCTTATGCCGCCCACTACCTTGTTCATTCGAAAGACCGTGGCGGAATGCCGATCGACCCCGTGGCGCGGTTCCACCTCGGCAACGGGGCTATCGTGCATCAGGTCCATGCCGGTGCCGACACGTCAGCAAAGGGCAAAGCGCAGTCGGAAGGCCTGATGGTCAATTACCTCTATGACCTTGGCCGTGTGGCGCAGCACCACGAGCTTTTCGCCACGAAAGGCGAGATCGCCCAGTCGCCGCAAATTCGGGCGTTATGTGCCGTGGCGGAAAAGGCACTTCTGCCGGGGAAGAAAACATGACCAACCCGCTCTACGATCAGCTTTTCGGAAGGCATGTCGGCAAGGGCAATCCATTCCTGCGCTTGGCCGATGGCTCGGTCGTGACCTACGCGGCCTTTCTTGCCCGTGCCGCACAGATGGCGCATGTACTGATGCAAGGCGGCCTGCAGCCCGGCGACCGGCTTGCCGTCCAGGTGCAGAAATCACCCGAGGCGCTGGCCCTCTATGCTGCCTGCGTGCAGGCGGGCGTTGTGTTCCTGCCCCTGAACACCGCCTACACGACCGACGAACTCAGCTATTTCATCGATGACAGCGGCGCGCGGATGATCGTCTGCGATGCAAAAGTCGCAGGCGCCTTGACGCCCATCGCCACGCGGGCAGGATCAAGACTCGAGACGCTGAACGCGGACGGGTCTGGCACCTTGAAGGACAGCGCGCGAGCGATGCCCGAGAGCTTCCAGTCCATAGCGCGCGCGACCGATGACCTGGCGGCGTTGCTTTATACCTCTGGAACGACCGGGCGCTCAAAAGGGGCAATGCTGAGCCAGGGGAACCTTTTGACGAATGCCGCGACACTCGCAAAGGAGTGGCGGTTCACAGCGGAAGATGTCCTGCTGCACGCCCTTCCGATCTTTCACACCCACGGTCTGTTCGTGGCGACCAATGTCACGCTTGTGGCAGGGGCCTCGATGATCCTCCTGCCCCAGTTCAATGTCGACCAGCTTGTCGAGCTGATGCCGCAGTCAACCGTCCTGATGGGGGTACCTACCTTCTACACGCGGCTGCTTGATCACCCACGTTTCGACCGCAAACTTGCGTCCGGAATGCGCTTGTTCGTGTCCGGCTCAGCCCCGCTGCTGGCCGATACACATGTCCAGTTTGAAGATCGCACCGGCCACCGCATCCTTGAACGCTATGGCATGACCGAGACCAACATGAACACCGCGAACCCTTACGCGGGGAACCGCCGTGCAGGAACCGTCGGCCTACCTTTGCCGGGGGTGGAGGTGAAGGTCACTGACCCCGACACGAGCGCTACCCTGCCCCGGGGCGCGATTGGCCAGATCGAGGTGCGCGGGCCTAACGTCTTCAAGGGTTACTGGCAGATGCCCGAAAAGACGGCCGCGGAACTGCGGGCCGATGGGTTCTTCATTACCGGCGATCTAGGGAAGATCGACGAAGACGGTTATCTGCACATCCTTGGCCGCAACAAGGACCTGATCATTTCCGGCGGCTACAACATCTACCCCAAGGAAATCGAACTGGTGCTGGATGCACAGCCCGGTGTGCTGGAAAGCGCGGTCATCGGCGTGCCTCACCGTGACCTGGGTGAGACCGCTATTGGGGTAATCGTGGCCGAACCCGGCGTTCAGCTCGACCTGGACCAGATCATGGCTGCGGTCGAGGTGACGCTCGCGCGGTTCAAGCATCCCAGACGGCTGGTCGTGGTGCCAGAACTGCCGCGCAACACGATGGCCAAGGTGCAGAAAAACATCCTTCGGGAACAATTCAAGGACGTTCCAGGCGATCTGACACGCCAGTCGGCCTAACGAAATCCGGAGGGTTCATCGCAACCAGAAGCCGGAGAGACGAGGGTGACCTTCGAGGAGTGGGGCACCGCAACAGGAAAACCTAGGGAGGAGAGACTGATGACCAACCATCTGATCGGCCAAGGCGGAATGACCCGTCGAGGTCTATTGAAAAGCAGCATGGCGATGACGGCGGCAGGGTTGATGCTGCCAGCCGGCATGGCAATGGCGCAGGCAGAACCGAAAAAGGGTGGGACCCTACGGATCGGCTTCAACTCGGGCAGCACAGTCGACAATTACGACCCCGGCGTCTGGGATACGAATTTCGTTCAGGTCTTTGCCCAAGCACGGCACAACTATCTGACAGAAATCGCGGCCGACGGCTCGTTGGTCGGCGAAGTGGCAGAAAGCTGGGAAGCAAGTTCTGACGGCACGACCTGGACGCTGAAGATCCGCCAGGGGATCACCTTCCATAGCGGCGGAACCCTGACGGTTGACGACGTGATCGCATCGATCAATTATCACCGTGGACCAGACAGCACGTCTGCCGCAAAGCCGATCGTCGATCCGATCGTCGAAATGAAGTCAGACGGGCCGAATACGGTCATCGTCACATTGAGCGGAGGGAATGCCGACTTCCCCTATCTCATGTCGGACTATCACCTGCCGATCATGCCCGCAAAAGACGGCAAGATCGATCCGACCTCGTCCGACGGATGCGGCCCTTACAAGGTCGATAGCTTCGAACCCGGTATCAGCGCGTCGCTTAACAAGCATCAAGGCTACTGGAAAACCGATCGTGGGCACTTCGACGGGCTCTTGCTTCTGGCCCTTCCTGATCCCGTGGCGCGGCAGAACGCCCTACTTACCGGTGAGGTCGACGTCATCAACCAGCTTGACCTGACGACGGTCTCGATGATGGCCCGCAACAACGCGATCCGCATACTTTCGGTGACCGGCAACCAGCACTTCTGTTTCCCGATGGACACCCGGGCGGCACCGTTCAACGACAACAATGTCCGGCTTGCGCTGAAGCATGCCCTCGACCGCCAGGAAATGGTCGACAAGATCCTGTACGGCTACGGCGCTGTCGGGAACGACAACCCGATCGGGCCGACACAGCAATACTATGCGGCCGATCTGCCGGTGAACAGCTATGACCCGGACAAGGCCAAATTCTATCTGGGACAAGCAGGACTGACGTCACTCGATGTCCCCCTTTGGGTGGCCGAGGCTGGCTTTACCGGCGCGACGGATTCCGGCACGCTCTATGCTGAACGCGCTAAAGCGGCCGGCATCAACATCACCGTCGAACGCGCACCGAACGACGGCTATTGGAGCAACGTCTGGATGCAGAAGGCATGGTGCGCCTCGTACTGGGGCGGCCGCGCGACCTGCGACTGGATGTTCTCGACCGCCTATGCGGCAGGCGCACCATGGAACGAAAGCTACTGGGACGACGAGCGGTTCAACACCTTGCTGCTGCAGGGGCGTTCAGAACTCGACGATGCCAAGCGGGGCGAGATCTATCACGAGATGCAGGCCATCGTGTCGCACGAGGGCGGCGTGGTGATCCCGATGTTCGCAAGCTTCGTCATGGGTGTCTCGAACGCGGTCGCGACACCTGATGTGGTCGGCGCAAACTGGGACCTGGACGGGTTCCGGGCGGTTGAGCGCTGGTGGTTCGCCTGATCCACGCCGTCATTTGAACAGGCTCCGGCGGGGATACCTCGCCGGAGCGTTTCGGGCGTTGCGGCATCAAGACCGCAAGAGAAAAACAATCAGGGGGATGGGATGAACGGCATTTGGACAATGATCAGGCAGCGGCTGCTGCTGGGCATGTTAACCCTGTTCATCATTTCGGTTGTGATCTTCGGGGCCACCGAGCTTCTGCCGGGCGACCTCGCGCGTGAGCTATTGGGTCAGTCAGCGACCGAAGAAACCCTTGCAGCACTTCGCGAGCAATTGGGCCTGAACGAGTCCGCTCCGGTCCGCTACTGGAACTGGCTGACAGGCGTGCTCCACGGCGATTTTGGCATGTCGATGGCAACCAACAAGCCGATCTCGGAACTGGTTGGCACACGGTTGGGCAATACGCTTTTTCTGGCCCTTTATGCTGCTGCCTTGGCTGTGCCGATCTCACTGACACTGGGCGTGTTGGCTGCGCTCTGGCGCAATTCGATCTTTGACCGAGCGTCGAACGCGCTGGCGCTGACGGCGATTTCCTTTCCCGAGTTCTTCGTAGCCTACATCTTGATCCTTTGGCTGGCGCAGTCGGGGATTTTCCCATCGATGGTGCGCATGACCGAAGCAACGACCACGCTCGATTTCCTTTACATGGCCTTCCTGCCCGCTCTCACGCTGACCCTTGTTGTCACCGCCCACATGATGCGGATGACACGAGCCGCGATCATCAACCTGCTGGCCAGCCCCTATATCGAGATGGCGCGGCTGAAGGGCATGTCGCCTATGCGCGTGGTTCTACGACACGCGGTGCCGAACGCGCTTGCGCCCATCATCAACGTGGTGGCCCTGAACCTTGCCTATCTCATTACCGGTGTCGTCGTTGTCGAGGTGGTCTTTGTCTATCCCGGCCTTGGCCAATTGATGATCGACGCGGTGACCAATCGCGACATCCCGGTTGTGCAAGCGATCGCACTGATCTTTGCCTGCGCCTACGTCCTGCTCAATCTTCTTGCGGATGTGCTCTCCACGATCACTAACCCGCGCCTGATGCACAGGAAATAGGAACATGCCCATTCTACTTTCCATAGTCGTCGGAATGGCGCTGTTCTTCATGATCGGTTTTGTCGCTCGTGCCATCTTGCAAGCGTTTGCCCCAGCCCATCTTAAGCCAACGTTCCGTGACATCCCGCTTACGGCTTCCTTCGGATTATCCGTTATTCTGCTATATGTTGTCGTCGCCATCTTTGCCCCAATGATCGCCCCCTTTGGTGAGGGTGAGGTTCTTGGTGCCCAGTTCTTGCCGTGGGCATCCCCCTACTATCTCGGCACCGACAAGCTGGGTCGAGACATGTTGACCAGGCTGATCTATGGCGCGCGCAACACCGTGGGCATCGCTTTTGCCACCACTGCCCTTTCATTCTTTGCGGGGTCGTTTCTTGGAATATGGGCGGCGCTCGCCGGAGGCTGGCTTGACCAATGGTTGTCGCGCTTTGTTGACGCGCTGATGGCCATTCCTGCCCTGATCTTGTCTCTTCTCCTGCTCACAATTTTCGGGACATCGGTATTGACACTCATTCTCGTGATCGCCGCTGTCGATGCGACCCGCGTCTACCGACTGGCGCGTTCGGTCGCCCAAGGTATCGTCGTGATGGACTATATCGAGGCCGCGCGTCTGCGCGGCGAAGGCATGTGGCGGCTGGTCCGGCGTGAAATCCTGCCCAACGCGATGGCGCCCCTGGTGGCCGAGTTCGGCCTGCGCTTCTGTTTCGTGTTCCTGTCGATCTCGGTGCTGTCATTTCTCGGCCTTGGAATCAAGCCGCCCACTGCCGACTGGGGCAGCATGGTGCGTGAAAATGCAACGCTGATCACCTTTGGCGATATCACCCCCCTTCTGCCCGCAGGGGCGATCGCACTTCTGACCGTGGCTGTGAACTTTGTCGTCGACTGGCAACTACACCGCGCCAGCGGACTGAAGGAGTGAACCATGGAAGAAGACCCGCTTCTCACCATTACGGATCTGCGGATCGAAGGCCGCTCAGGCGAGCTGTGGCACCCGATCGTCAAAGGCGTAAACCTGACCTTACGCCGCGGCGAAGTTCTTGGCCTGATCGGTGAATCTGGGGCGGGCAAGTCGACACTTGGCCTTGCCGCCATGGGCTTTGCCCGCGACGGCTGCCGTATCTCGGGCGGCTCCATCGATTTTGACGGCATCAACTTGCGCACCGCCCCCGAGGCACAGCGGCGAAGCCTGCGGGGCAAGCGCATCGCCTATGTCGCACAGTCGGCGGCGGCAAGTTTCAACCCCGCGCACAAGTTGATCGACCAATATTGCGAATGCCCTGTCGTCCATGGCGTAACGCCACGGGAGCAGGCCGAAGCGGACGCGTTCGAGCTTTACCGCCGCATGCGCCTGCCAAACCCCGAGGCGATCGGGTTCCGATATCCGCATCAGGTGTCAGGCGGGCAATTACAGCGGGCGATGACGGCGATGGCGATGGCGTGTCGGCCCGACCTGATCATATTTGACGAACCGACGACCGCATTGGACGTCACCACCCAGATCGAGGTTCTCGCCGCGATCCGCGATATCGTCCGGCAGTTCGGCACTGCTGCCATCTACATCACGCATGACCTTGCCGTGGTTGCCCAAATGGCCGACCGCATCAAAGTTTTGCTTCGTGGCCACGAGGTAGAGGAGGCCGATACCCGCTCCATGCTGGCGGCACCACGCGAGGCGTATACGAAAAGCCTCTGGGCCGTGCGCAGTTTTGCGCGCGCCGAGCGGCCACCAGCGACGGGAACGCCCGTTGTTTCGGTGCGCAATGTGAAGGCGGGTTATGGTGCGGTTGATGTGCTGAAGGATGTCAGCTTCGACATCCATCACCGCCGCACCGTGGCCGTCGTGGGCGAAAGCGGATCGGGCAAGTCGACGACGGCGCGCGTGATCACTGGCCTTCTGCCACCGCGCAATGGTGAGGTGCTGTTCAACGGCAAGGTGCTGCCCCCCAACTTCAAGGTCCGGAGCCGCGAGGAACTGCGCCAGTGTCAGATGATCTACCAGATGGCCGACACCGCGCTGAACCCAAAGCTGCGCCTGCGCGAGCTGATCGGGCGACCGGCCGAGATGTATCTGGGGCTGAAGGGAAAGGCGCTGGACTCCCGCATCCGCGACCTTCTGGCGCTGATCGAACTGGAACCGGACACGTTCATCGACCGCCTGCCGTCCGAACTTTCAGGCGGACAGAAGCAGCGCATCGGCATTGCCCGGGCACTGGCAGCCGAGCCGCAGTTGATCATCTGCGATGAAGTAACCAGCGCACTCGACCAGATCGTGCAGGAGGGTATCCTGAAACTGCTCGACCGCCTGCAGGCTGAATTGAATTTGGCCTACATGTTCATCACCCATGACCTTGCTACGGTGAAATCCATCGCCGACGAGGTCGTGGTCATGCAGCGCGGCGTCGTGGTCGAACGCGGCCCAAAGGCCGCGCTCTTTGCCGAGCCAAAAGAGGAATACACAAACCTTCTTCTCTCCTCCGTGCCCGAAATGGACCCGGACTGGTTGAACCGCCTGCTCGCCGCGCGCGCGGGCCAATGAACGCAAGCTTGATGCTTGCAGTCATTCAGGCATCTGGCTGGCCCGCATAACAGGAAGGGCATCCGGGGTTCGCGCAGAGTCAGGTTCTTTTCTTTCAGTAAGTATTTGATTACTCTGGTTCGAGGTCGTTGTGTTGCTCGGGATTTCCGATCCTTAGACACGAACTTAGAAGGGGTGCCTCAAATTGCGATCAAGGTCGATCCGCACGATCCGACGCGCCGAACTGTCCATGGCGGCGTTCGAGGCTGTCGTCCTCTATGGGCTGCGCGGCACGACGCTTGAGAAGGTCGGCGAAATCGCGGGCGTATCCAAGGGCGTCGTGCTGCACCATTTCAAGGACAAGGGCTCTTTGCTTGAGGCCGTGATCCGCCGCACCAATGGCATGCTCAGTACGTCTTTGGTCGAACTCTACCGGCACGCCGAGACACCCTATGAACGGCTTTGGGCCGTCATCATCGCGAATTTCCACGAGTCGATCTTTAATCAGGCCGTCTGTCAGGCATGGGTATCGCTGATGGCAGAGGTTCCCCACAATCGTGAGAGCCAGCGCGTGCAGACCGCCAACTACGCCCGCGTGGCCAGCAATTTTGCCCATGAATTAAAGCACTTCGTGCCAAGGGAAGAAGCAAGAATCATTGCGCGCCACCTCAACTTGCTGATCGACGGCATCTGGGTGCGGGTTGGCTCTCGTGTCGAACCTCTCGACGGGGCGCAGTCGATCGGCGATCTTGAATACGAGTTGATGAAGTTCTTGCCCACGGACGAAAAGAGCATCGCAAAACACAAAGCTGCGCGTGAAAAGATGGAGAACGTCGCGCGCATAGCTCTCGGGACGCGCGCTTTTCTCGAGAATTCCATCTCGCGCTGACAGTCAGCCACAAGCCATGCCCCGCGTCAGATGGTCAGCAATCCGGGCGATGGATTGCCGCGCTTCGGGCAGGTCATCGTACCACTCAAAGACGTGCCAAAGCCCTTCCCAGACCTGTAGATCAACCATCAACCCGCAGTCGCGCAGCCTTTGCGACATCTGCACGGATTGGCTGAGCAGCAGGTCGCGGGTTCCCGTAGTGATCAGGAAAGGCGGGAAGCTGCGGTCAAACGCGCCGCAGACCGGCGAGATCAGCGGCTGGTCAATCGTGTTTGCACCAGCATAGTAGCGCGCCGCCAGATCGGAATTGGCCCGCGTCAGGGTCGGATCACGGCCGTCGTTGAATGTAAGGCTGTCGCCTGTGTTTCTCAAATCGCACCACGGCGACAAAAGAGCCGCAGCGCCCGGCAGGGGCAAACCTTCCGCTTTGGCCTTGAGCATCCAGGCAAGCGACAGGTTGCCCCCGGCGGATTCCCCACAGGCAGCAAAAGGCTTTCCGGCGATTTCGCGGTAAACGGCAAAACCATCTTCAAGGGCTGCCGGCCAGGGATGTTCCGGGGCCAGCCGATAATCGGGCACGATAACACGCGCGCCGGTCAAGGCCGAAAGTGGGGCAATGACCGGCAGGTCCTCTTCCGGGCTGCCTTCCACCATTCCGCCGCCGAAGGCGTAAAGGATGGGCCAGTTCACCGCCAAATTCCGTGGACGCACCACCAGACAGCGCACACCGCCAAGGATCGCCTCATCCATGGTCACGTCATGGGCTTGGCAGATGCGCTGAGCCTCGGCGATTGCAATGGACTTCGCCTTTGCTCGCAAACCGGGAAGGTTCCCAGCTGATCTGTCGCGGGACCTGATCCCCTTGTCGAGGAAATTCAGAGCCTCGTCGCTAAGTCCAAGTGGCGACTGCATCGCTGGAACCTTGTTCTGGCTGCTCTTTCAAGCGGTAGTATTCTTTATATCTTTGGTAAGAAAAGTGACCGATGGTCAATAAATACTTGGGCCTGAACACTATAGATTCCTCCTATGCCGAGACGGTCATCGTCAGTTTGGCCATAGCCAATTGCATCCGTGCCCGTGCGCAAGGCTCACGCCGCTCACCTCCGAGTGAGCAATGGGCAACGCATGCCATAGGCTCGTCTCTTGGCGTTACATGAGGGGGGAAAGAGGCTGTCCCAATTATCATGACGATAGGTGAGGAGCACGAACTCAGATTTGGCAATCATATCCCGGCCAGGGGCAAGACTCCTACGCTTCAGGCCATAATTTAATCATTGACACAAATTACTGACCATTGGTAAGTTTTTAGGGGTAATGAAGCAAGAGCCAGTTCCCTGTTCAGGCCGAACGCCAGGAGCTTACCACCCGACAAAAGCGTCCCTTGGCGTAAACCAACAACGGCCTTGAAACCCATGAAACCAGCGGAGCAAGACGTGTTTTCCTTCCAACCCAACACTCGTATCAGACCGTCCCCGTTCTTCGAGGCTGTCCTGATTGATGCCGCAGTTCCTGTGGGCACTGAGGTCACACTGGCCCGTGCGAATGGGCTGACAACTGCCAAACTCGTTGAGATTCCGTTCCTGTGATGCAGGGCCAGCCCCCATTGCTGTCGACCAATCCGCCTACAGCCTTTGGCCGCCGGCTGTTCTGGCTGGGCCTTTATGCTGCCATTCTTCTGGGATGGGCGGGCCTGATGCAGATGACGGCCTCGCCCATACCGGGCCTTACGGCGTCCGAATACTGGGCCGCCTTGTGCATCTCGGCTGAAAATGCCGATCCTTTGGCGCTGATCGCGATGTGGGGTTTGATGTCGGCGGCAATGATGTTGCCGACCTTTGTGCCCGCAGTGCGGGTCTTTGGCGAGTTGGGGGCAGCCCAGGCGACCAATGGGGCAAGCATGGCCGCGCTTGTGACGGGATATGGCGCGGTATGGCTCGTGTTTTCCATCCTTGCGGCAGGCTTGCAACTGGGGCTTGCCAAGGCGGGCGCGATGACCGGGGCTGGGCAGAGCTTGTCCCCCTGGGTGTCGGTTGGGCTTCTGGCGGCAGCCGGGGCCTATCAGTTCAGCACCGCAAAAGAAGCCTGCCTATCAAAGTGCCGCCACCCTCTGATGTTCTTCGTGGAACATTGGGCGCCGGGGTTGAAGCCCGCCTTCGCCATGGGCGCGCGACTTGGGGTCTGGTGCGTAGGCTGCTGCTGGCTTTTGATGCTGCTTGGCCTCATCGGCGGCGCGATGAACCTGATGTGGATGGGGGCCGCCACCCTGTTCATGGTTTTCGAAAAGCTGCCCGAAATCGGGCGTTATCTGACCCGACCGCTTGGCGTGGCGCTGATGATCGGCGCTGCGGTCCAAGTCGTCTCTATTTTCTCATGGGGAGCATAAAGATGTCCGCGACCATGCCAGAGTGGCGTCTGAAAGGTGAACTGATCCTGAACTGCAACTGCACAGTATTCTGCCCCTGCGTGGTCAGTCTTGGCAAGCATCCCCCGACCGAAGGATACTGTCAGGCCTGGATGGGCGTACGCATCGACGAGGGCCAGTTCGACGGCGAGAACCTTGGTGGCCTCAACATCGGCATGATGCTGGACATTCCAGGCAACATGGGGCGCGGCAACTGGAAAGCGGCCGCCTATATCGACGAGAGGGCGTCCGAAAAGGCGTATGGCGGCCTGGTCGATGTCTTCTCGGGCAAGGTGCGGGGCACCACAGGCCTGTTCTCGATGCTGGTATCCGAGTTTCTGGGCGCACAGCGCGCTCCGGTCGTCTTTGAGACGGAGGGCCGCAAGCGCCGCCTGATGGTCGGAAAATTCATCCAAGGCGAGGTCGAGCCGATCGGCGGCCCTGACCCGGACAAAGAGGTGATCGTCACCAATACCGGCTATTGGATGGGCCCCGACATCACAATCGCCATGGCCAACAGGGGCAAGGTTCGCGCCCATGGCCGGGTCTGGGATTTCGACGGCCGCTCGGCCGAGATCTGCCAGATCGACTGGCGCGGACCGAACTGACCATGCGCGCGCATTTCGATGCCCCGCAATGGGGCGAGGCAAACCATGTGGCCCTGTCGCCGCTGTCCTTTCTGCAAAGGGCCGCAATTGTCTATGGAAACCTTCCAGCAAGCACGTTCGGTGGTGTGACACGCACATGGGCCGAAGTGGCGCTGCGCGTTCGGTCTGTCGCGGCAGGGCTGGCCGCGCGCGGGATCGGGCTGGGTGATACAGTGTCCGTCCTGGCACCGAACCGTCCTGAACTGTCCGAGTTGCACTACGCCGTGCCCTTGGCGGGGGCGGTTCTGAACACGATCAACACACGGCTGGAGCCAGAAACCGTCGCCTATATCCTTGACCATTCAGACTGCCGTCTGGTGCTGGCAGATACCACACTTGCGCCGCTATTGCGGGCGGCTTTCGCGCTGATGGGACGGGCGCTGCCGATCATCGACATTGGCAATGGTGCGGGGTTTGGCGAGACCAGCTATGACGCGCTGGTGGCGGCAATTCCGATGGAGTGGGCGCTGCCTGCGGATGAAGGGCAGGCGATCACGCTGAACTATACGTCGGGCACGTCGGGCAGGCCCAAGGGCGTGATCTATCACCACCGCGGGGCCTACCTGATGGCACTGGGCACTGTCGCGGGATGGTCCTTGCCGCAGCGACCGACCTATCTGTCGGTGGTGCCGATGTTCCACTGCAACGGCTGGAACCACCCCTGGGCCATGGCCATTGTTGGCGGGCACATGATCTTTGCCGCCGACATGGCGCCGGAGACTTTGTTGCACGCCATGAAAGATCATGGCGTAACGCATCTGGGCGCGGCCCCGGTCATATTGCAGATGCTGTGTGAAAGCCCCACCGCCGTGCTGTTCTCGCCAAGGGTCAAGGTCATGACCGCCGGCGCGCCACCTCCGCCTTCCGTGCTGGAAAAGGCGGCGGCAATTGGGCTGGAGGTGATGCAGGTCTATGGGCTGACCGAAACCTACGGTCATATCTCGCAATGCCTGTGGCAGGACGATTGGTCAGACCTTGCGCCCGCCAAACAGGCCGCAAAGCAAGCGATGCAAGGGGTGGCTTTCCCCATGGTCGAAGGCATCCGTGTGGTCGACCGCGACACCGGGCAAAACGTGCTTCCCGATGGTCGGACGCAGGGCGAAATCGCCATTCGCGGCAATACCGTGATGAAGGGCTATTACAAGGACCCTACCGCCACCGAAGCTGCCTTCCGTGATGGCTGGTTCTGGTCAGGCGACGCTGCCGTCGTCCACCCAAACGGCTACATCCAGATCCGTGACCGGCTGAAGGACGTGATTATTTCAGGCGGCGAAAATGTTTCGTCGGTTGAGGTTGAGGCCGTCCTGTACCGCCATCCGGCGATCAAGGCGGCCGCTGTCGTAGCCCGGCCTCATGACCGCTGGGGTGAGGCACCTTGCGCTTTTGTCGAACTGCGCGAGGGCGCGAAGACGACCGAGGCAGAGGTGATCGCCTTCTGTCGCAGCCACCTGGCGGGGTTCAAGACACCCAAATCTGTGGTGTTCCAGGAGCTTCCGAAAACCGCCACCGGAAAGATCCAGAAATTCATCCTGCGCGATACGGCACGTGCGCTTGGGTCTTTGGTATGATGGCCGCACTCTTCATGGAAAGGGGTTTGGTGCTGACCGATCCGGTCAAGCTGACCGACGGAATCGTCGGCCAATGCCGGATCGCCAACCTTGCCATGGCAGTCATCGCCGACCGCATGACCAACGGATGGAGCCGGAAGCGTCAGGCAGCCTTTGGATTGGGGCTCAGATGACCCAAAAAGACACATTGCCCCTGACCAGCACGCATTGGGGCACCTACCGGGCCCGCGTGTCGAACGGCAAGGTCCAGGACCTTTACGGCTTTGAGGCAGATGCCGATCCCTCACCCATCGGGCGGGGCATTCTGGACGTGCAGGATGGCCCGACGCGGATCGACAGCCCCATGGTGCGCGCGAGCTGGCTTGAGGGTGGCCCCGGCAGCCACACGGACCGGCGCGGCACCGACCCCTTCGTGGCGGTAAGCTGGACCGAGGCCAATCGGCTGCTTGCAAACGAACTTGCGCGTGTAAAGGGCGCTTTCGGTAATGAAGCCATCTTCGGCGGCTCCTACGGCTGGGCCAGCGCAGGGCGCTTTCACCATGCCCAAAGCCAGCTGCATCGCTTTCTGAACTGCATTGGCGGCTACACCCGGTCAAAGCACACCTACAGTTTCGCCGCTGCCGAGGCGATGATCCCGCACGTTCTGGGCAGCTATCGTGCTTTCCTGGATACATGCACCAGTTGGGACGTGATCCGCTCCAGCACGGACCTGCTGGTTTGCTTTGGGGGCATTCCTCTGAAGAACGGACAGATCTGCCAAGGCGGCACGGGGCGGCATATACAGCGCGAGGGTTTGCTGGCCGCCCATGCGGCCGGGGTACGTTTCGTCAACATCAGCCCGATCCGGCCTGACTTGCTGGAAGACCTGGGCGGAGACTGGCTCGCCCCCGTTCCCAATACGGATGTCGCCATCATGCTGGCCCTGGCGCATACGCTGCATGTCGAGGGGCTGAGCGACCAGGCTTTCCTTGATCGCTATACGACCGGGTTTGGCCGGTTTCTGCCCTACCTGCTTGGTCAGACTGACGGCGTCCCGAAAACCGCAGACTGGGCGGCAGCAATCAGCGATATCTCGGCCGAAGCCTTGCGTGACCTTGCGCGGCGCATGGCGGCGGGTCGTACGATGATCTCCGTCAGCTGGTCCCTGACCCGGCAGGATCATGGCGAACAGCCGTTCTGGGCCGCCATTACTCTTGCCGCCATGCTGGGCCAGATCGGCCTTCCGGGCGGCGGCTTTGGCTTCGGTTATAGCGCCACCAACCACATTGGCGGCCAGTTTACCGTTCTGCCAGGTGCCGCCTTTCCGCAAGCCCGCAATGCCATCGAAAGCTTTATTCCAGTGGCGCGGATCAGCGATATGCTGCTCAATCCGGGGGCGTCGTTCGAGTTTGATGGTGCGCGCTATTCCTACCCAGATATCCGGCTGGTCTGGTGGGCGGGCGGCAACCCTTTCCACCATCATCAGGACCTCAACCGGCTGATGAAGGCCTGGGCGAGGCCAGAAACCATCATCGTGAACGAATGGTGCTGGAACGCGCTGGCCAAGCGCGCCGATATCGTCCTGCCTTGCACGACCCCGCTGGAACGGCAGGATATCGCGCTGACGCCACGCGATCCTTTCGTCATCGCCATGTCCAAGCTGACCGAGCCCTTTGGTCAGGCCCGCGATGACTTCGAGATCTTTGCAGGCATCGCCAAGGAAATGGGTGTCGATGACGCCTTCACCGAAGGCCGGAGCGCCGAAGACTGGCAGCGCTGGATTTATGACGAAACGCGGGAACGCGCCCGGGCGGTTGCGATCGAGATGCCCGACTACGCACGGTTCCGCCAGGAAGGCTGGTTCAAGGTCGACCCGCCCGCCGCGCCTACCGTCATGCTGAGGGAATTCCGCGCCGACCCGTTCGCGCATCCGTTGGCCACACCGAGTGGCAAGATCGAGATCTACGCGGAAACGGTCGCCAGTTTTGGTTACGAGGACTGCCCCGGACATCCGACCTGGATGCCTCCTTACGAGTGGCTGGGGGCGGGCGACGGGCGCCACCCGCTGCATCTGATCTCAAATCAGCCGGAGACAAAGCTGCACAGTCAGCTTGATCACGGGAACCATAGCCGGGCGGCCAAGATCGCAGGACGCGAGCCGATACACATCCACCCAAGCGATGCCACGGCGCGCGGCCTTGCCAATGGCGACATCGTCCGGGTCTGGAACGATCGCGGGGCTTGTCTGGCGGGCGTCCGCATCGATGACGGCATCCGGGCCGGCGTCGTGCAGATGAGCACCGGCGCCTGGTATGACCCCGCGGATCCAGGCACCCCTGACAGCCTTTGCAAGCATGGCAATCCGAACGTGCTGACACGCGACAAGGGCACGTCAAGCCTTGGCCAGGGACCAACCGCACATTCCTGTCTTGTCGAAATTACCCGCTTTGACGACGCCGCCCCCACAATCACTGCGCATGATCCGCCGGTCATCTTGCGGCCAGCCTCATCCGCCTAGACTGTCGAAAGAAAGGACCATAGATTGGCTAGCCTTCAAGAAGCCTCCGACCTTCAGAACGTGGTCACGATCAGTGCCCGCCGTTTCGAAGAATCACCGTTCATTGCGCGGACGGCAAATCCCGCGATGATCCGCGGCATCTATGCCGACCGCTTCTTTCCCATCTATCTGGGAGAGGACGTGATCGAGAAATACTGGACCCTCCGCCAGAGGGCACTGATCTTCGACGTTCCCGAAAAACCTGTCGAGATCGCAGGCCCCGACGCGGTGCCGTTTCTTGAACGGGTTTTGTCACGCCGGGTATCAACGATGCGGGAAGGTCGCGGCTATTACGCCATCGCCTGTACGCCGCAAGGTGGGGTCTTCATGGATGGCGTCGTGTTCCGATTTGGGCAAGACCGGTTCTGGTATGTTCAGGCCGACGGCCCCTTCGAGACCTGGCTGACGGCCCATAGTGGCGGGTTCGATGTGTCGATTTCCGACCCGAAATCAAGGGTGCTCCAGGTTCAAGGCCCCGCATCCATCGACATTATGAAAGCTGCTTCCGGCGGGGCCATCGACGACACGATGGGCTATTTCCGGTCGGGGTTTTTCGATCTGGGCGGGCAGAGGCTTTATGTCTCGCGCACGGGTTTCACAAACGAACTCGGGTTCGAGATCTACACAGATGGTGCACGGACGGATCATTTGGCCCTGTGGGACCACCTGATGGCCTGCGGGGCGCCCCACGGCCTTGAGCTTTCATCAGCGCGGGCGATGACCATCCGTCGGATCGAGGGCGGAATTCTTGGCAACCTGTCTGACATCGACACATCCATGACCCCGTTCGAGGCCGGGCTCGGGCCGTTCGTTGACATGGAAAAGGGCGATTTCATCGGACGGAGTACGCTGGTCGACCGCGACCGTCGCCCCGTCTTGTTCGGGATCACCTGCCAGACCGCAGTTCCGGCAGCAGGGAGCGTAATCCTTGATGCGGATCGTACCGTCGGACGCGTTACGGCAGGGGTGCCGTCACCTACGCTCGGCTGTGGTGTGGGCTACGCCCGCTTTTTCGCACCCGACGACTGGATCGGACGCACTATGCGTTTCTCTTTGCCAAATGGCGAAACGCATGAAGGCCAGATTGTCGATCTGCCTTTCTTCGACAAGGAAAAGCACATCGTCCGGGGCATTGACCGTCAGATCCCCGCGCGCCGGGCCTCCATGCCATTTGACGCAAGATAGAAAGCAGCATCATGACCATTGCCGAGACCATCGCACCCACCAGTGACGACCCGACGATGTTGGCCGCGCATGATTGGGGTTTTCCGGTGCCGATTGCTTATGGGCCTGGTCGGCTGGCCGAGATCGGGGAGCGCTGCTTTGGCCTCGGCCTCCGCAATCCTTTGATCGTCACGGATCACGGCAGCCGTGACTTGCCCTTCATCGGGCGGCTGCAGACCCTGCTCCAAGATGCAGGGCTGAAGGCGGCCCTTTTCTCGAATATTTCCCCCAATCCGGTGGACGGCGAGATCGGGGCGGGCCGGGCGGCTTTCCTTGCGGGCGGCCATGATGCGATCATCGCGATCGGTGGCGGCAGTGCCATGGATGGTGGCAAGGCGATATGCCTGACGGCCGGCAACGATCTTGATCTCTGGTCCTTCGAGTACGAACAAAAGGTGCCGGCCATGGCGCGGGGCTACAACTTTCCGACGCTGATCACTATCCCCACCACTGCTGGCACCGGGGCCGAGACCGAAAGCACCGCCATGGTCACCCACGCGGCCAAGGGCATGAAGTTCTGCGTTTGGCACCCGGATCTGAAGCCCGCACTAGCCCTGTTGGATCCTGAGCTTACTATCGGCTTGCCAAGAACTCTCACGGCTTGGACAGGGGCCGATGCGCTCGTTCATGCCATCGAGGCCTTTATGGTGCCAGGTTTCCACCCCTTGTGCGATGGCTTGGCGCTGGAAGGGCTGGCCCTCATCGCAAAGTGGTTGCCCCTAGCCGTCGAAGAGCCGCAGAATCTGGCCGCACGCGGGGGCATGCTGACGGGGTCCTGCCTCGCCGGAATTGCTTTCCTTAAGGGTCTCGGGCTTGTGCATGCGATTTCCCACATGGTCGGGGCCGAATTCAATACACAGCACGGCCTGACCAATGCGATCCTGCTGCCAGTGGTGCTGCGTTTCAACCTGGTCGGACAGGAGGACAAGGTCCGCCGTATGGCGCAGGCGATGGACTTGGCGGACACATCAGTCGAAGGATTCATATCGGCTGTCGAGGCTCTGCTCGACCAGATCGGGATTCCGAAGTCCTTGGGCGAGATTGGCGTGCCAGCAGATTGCGCCGCAAGGATCGCCGAAAAGGCCCTGAAAGACAGTGCCGCCCGCACCAACCCCCGCACCGCCACATTGGCCGAGGTCGTTACCTTGACCGAAACTGCCATCGCCAAGGCACGCTGACAAAAAGGACCGGGCAGATGCTCAAGCTGACGAAATTCTACATCGGTGGACATTGGGTCAAACCTCTGTCCCCGGCTACCCTACCGGTGCTGAACCCGGCGACCGAGGCCCAGATCGGCACGGTGGCCATGGGCAACGCCGCGGACGTGGATCGCGCCGTGGCTGCCGCGAAGGCGGCATTTTCCGGTTTCTCAACCACGTCCAAACAAGAGAGGCTTGATCTTCTGAAAAGGTTGAAGGCCGCGACCGAAAGGCGCTTCGAGGATCTGGCGCAGGCGATGCGGATGGAGATGGGCGCGCCGATCACCATGGCGCGGGGTGCCCAAGCGGATGCAGCGATTGGCCATCTGCAGGGCTTCATCGAAGCACTGGAAGAACTTGAAGAGCGCAAGGTGCTAGCCAATGGTGATATCCTTTTGCGCGAACCGATCGGTGTCTGCGGTCTGATCACACCCTGGAACTGGCCCATGAACCAGATTGCGCTCAAAGTCATTCCTGTGCTGGCCACAGGATCAACCTGCGTGCTGAAGCCCTCGGAGCACACGCCCATCTCGGCCATGATCTACGCCGAAATCATTGACGAGGCGGGCTATCCGCCCGGTGTGTTCAATCTCGTGAACGGGGACGGCCCGACGGTGGGTGCAGCACTGTCGCGCCACCCTGACATTCAGATGATGTCCTTTACCGGCTCGACCCGGGCCGGGATCGCCGTCACCCGTGACGCCGCCGAAACCGTCAAGCGCGTGACGCTGGAACTGGGAGGCAAGTCACCTAACCTCGTCTTCGCCGATTGTGATCTTGAGACGCGGGTGTCGGCATCGGTCCGGGAATGCATGTTCAACACCGGCCAATCCTGCGACGCGCCAACCCGGCTTTTGGTAGAGCGCTCCTGCTACGACGAGGTCCTGCAAATTGCCAAGCGGACCGCAGACGCCATCAGGGTCGGCAACCCAGAGCTAGCGGGGGATCATATCGGGCCCCTGTTCGACAAGATCCAATACGACCGCGTGCAAGCGATGATCCAAATGGGGCTAGCCGAGGGGGCGACCCTACTGGCTGGTGGCCTTGGCAAGCCCGAAGGGGTCACATCTGGATGGTTTGCCAAACCTACGATTTTTGCCGATGTGTCTAACGATATGCGCATAGCTCGGGAAGAGATCTTCGGCCCTGTGCTCGTCATAATTCCATTCGAGGACGAGGCTGACGCCATTGAGATTGCTAACGACACGCCCTATGGGCTTGCCGCTTATCTGCAGACCGGCGATCCGGAGCGGGCGCTACGCGTCGCCACACGCCTTCGCGCCGGGGCGATCCATATCAACGGGGGCGGATTCAACTATGGCTCACCTTTCGGTGGTTACAAGCAATCTGGTAATGGCCGCGAAGGAGGGATGATGGGGCTAGAGGATTACCTGGAAACCAAGACGCTTCATGGCCTGGGCTGAACAGGTTTTGTCCGAACTCTTTTGACACGCTCTGTTTATTTTTGTTGAGAATTGATTAGGTG
>ERZ888423.1131-NODE-1131-length-24544-cov-33.203561_pt1 | contig 24544 bp, 25 predicted proteins | sample MGYA00520523_ERZ888423 | MGnify/ENA primary metagenome ERZ888423 (study PRJEB32303, sample SAMEA104408611) | aquatic metagenome | biome: Brackish water; feature: Pelagic; material: water | place: Baltic Sea | collected 2014-06-08T10:24:00 | depth 30,27 m ...
ACTGAGCCCGTTCAGTTGTCCCGCTTGTTTCCTTTCTCCTTCTCTGCCACCCTTCGGGGTGGCTTTTTGATGGCCTTGCAGGTCGACGCTCTCCAGGACCATGGCAGCGAACATTGCAGCCCCGGGGGCCAGTACAGCTACCGCGTGATCGGGGCGTGCTGCCGCCTGTTCGACCGGGAGGAGTTGCCGTGGCCCTGCTGCCGCCTGGCCTGGCGCAGCAAGGAGCCCAGCTGGCGCCGCATCGGCCGCCGCTTCGTGGCCGACCTGGCCTCGCGGCGTTGCCCCTCCTACGCCGTGGAGGTGCTGCAGCCAGGCTCCCGCCCCACCCGCACCGTGATCACGCTTTTTCCGCAACGCCTGTCGCCAGCGCTCCAGGAGTGGTGGTACAGCAAACAGCCGGCCTCTCTCGACCCCGCCTGCCAGCGGCCTCCTACCGCCGCGACGCACGAACCGCTCACGGCGCGCCTGCCAGCAAAAAGCCCCCCTGAGCAGGGGGGCTGAGGCCTTCGGCGACGGGATGATCCGCCCGGCGGGGGCGAGGTTCAGAAGTAGACCTTGCCGCCGCCCCACTGGGTGCCGCTCACCTTGGGGGCCACCAGGATGTAGCCGGCGATCAAGCGCAGGTCGTCGTCGCTGAGATCGCGCATCTTCACGAACACATCGCTGCTTCGCATGCTCGGATGCACGTCGGAGATGCTGTATTCGCCGTCGTAGGAGGTGGGGTACTTGATGTAGTCAATGAGGGAGTCGACGGAGTTGCGCGGCGGCGTGGCCAGGGCAAGGGTTTCCGGGTCGAGCCCCACGTTGTAGTTCGTCTTGGTGACGCCGCCGGCGTGGCAGGTGCCGCAGCTGCTGTTGAACAACTTGCGACCGCTCTTGATCTCCGATTCGCTGAAGGTGACCAGGCCACCATCCGGGGTGCCGCTGACCGTGAGCGTTTCTGCATCCCATTGGGCGGCCTGCAGAGGAGCCACCCAGACTCCGAAGGTCAGCAGCAATCCCAGCGGCACCACCAGCAGAAGGCGGGCGATCGACCGGAGGGCGGCGGAAAGGGAAAGGGCCATGGAGGAAGCTGGCGAATTGGCGGTGGACACCGCACCTGAGACCTTGTATCACGGGCGAAGGGCCCTCCGGGGCGGGATCAAGAACTGTTGCAGGCACAAGCGCCCCGGCCGGCGCGCGGCCCGTGCCTCAGCCCTCTTCGGGGTTGAGCTCCAGGGTGAGGAAATCCTTGGCCACCAAGGTGTTCGGGAAGATTGCCCTGGCCTCTTCGAGCAGGTCGTCGGGGGTGACGGTGTTGCCATGCACGTAGCGGGGGCTCAGGTGGGTGAGCGCCAGGCTTTTCACCCCGGCCAGGGCCGCCGTCTGGGCCGCCATGGTGCTGGTGGAGTGCTGCCGTTGGAACGCCATCTCCGCTTCGGCGTGGGCAAAGGTGGATTCGTGTACGAGCAGATCGGCGCCCCGCGCCAGCTCCACCGCCGCTTCGCAGAACACGGTGTCGGTGCAGTACACGAAGGTGCTCCCGGGCCGCGCTGGCCCGCACAGCCGTTCCCCATGGATGATCCGGCCGTCTTCGAGGGTGACGCTCCGCCCCGCCTTGAGCTCCGCATAGACGGGGCCAGGCGGGATGCCCAGCTCGCGGGCCTTGTGCACATCGAAGCGACCGGGGCGGGGCTTCTGCTCCACCCGGTAGCCGTAGGCGGGGATGCGGTGGGTGAGCGGCGCGCAGCGCACGATCAGATCGTCATCGTCGAGCAGCACCGTGCCGGCAGTCGCGGCCTCGCGCACCCGATGGCTGGCCAGGGGATAGCCGATGCGGGTCGATGAGGTGCGCAGCACCCCTTCGAGGTAGTCGCGCAGGGGGTCGGGGCCGTAGAGATCGATGCCCTGGCAGCTGCCGGCCATGCCCAGGCTGGCAAGCAGGCCCGGCAACCCGAAGATGTGGTCGCCGTGCATGTGGGTGATGAAGATGCGCCGCAGCTGCGACACCCTCAGGTCGCTGCGCAGGAATTGATGCTGGGTGCCTTCGCCGCAGTCGAACAGCCACAGCTCGGCGCGCTGCGGCAGCCGCAGGGCCACGGCCGACACGTTGCGGGCCCGGGTGGGGACGCCCGAACTCGTTCCGAGGAAAGTGACCTGCAAGCCGGTTGCGCTTTGCCGCATGCTGCCACGTCCATCACTGGCCGGTGGAGGGCTGGCGGTGCGCCCGGATCGTCGGGACAATGACTCTCTTGTGAGCTCCGTTGCTGATCGCCATGGCTGGGATGTTCGCCCGCTCGGCGTTGCCGACGGCCTTCCGTCGGTCCGCTGCGCCGTTGCTGGCGCCCTGCCTTGGCCTTGCCTGTCTGGCGCTGCCGCTGGCGACCAGCGCCAGTCCGGATCCAAGCCTGCGGGTGTTGCTGCTGGAGGCTGCGGAGCTGCGGGTGGGCGGCGCCAGTGGTCTTCGCCTGCTTGATGCCAGCGGCCGTGAACGCCTCCGCCTGCCGGAAGGCAGCGCCCTGGCGCTGCGCCCTACCGGCAGCGGAGTGCGCGTGGAAGTGGTGGCGCCCCTGCTGCCGGGCACGGCGCCGGCGCCGCTGAGCCTGCCGGAGGTCTGGATCGATGCCGGCCAGTCCCCCGGTGGCGAGGCGGTTCTGCAGCTGCAGAACCGCGCCTACCGGGGCCGGCTGGTGGTGCGCCCCGCCGCCGCCGCGTTGCGGGTGGTCAATGTGGTGGCCCTCGAGACCTACCTGCCCAGCGTGGTGGGCAGCGAGATGCCCGCCAGCTGGCCGCTGGAGGCGTTGCGCGCCCAGGCCGTAGCGGCCCGCACCTACGCCCTCCGCCACCGACGCCCCGAGCAGCCCTTTGATCTCAAGGCCACCGTCAGCAGCCAGGTCTACAAGGGGTTGGAGGCGGAAACCCCGTCCACCCGTGAGGCGGTGCGCGGCACCCGCGGGTTGGTGCTGACCCACCAGAATTCCCTGATCAATGCGGTGTTCCACAGCAGCGCCGGTGGCACCACCGAAAACAGCGGCGATCTCTGGCAGCGCCAGATGCCCTATCTCGTGAGCGTCGCCGACTTCGACGAGGCCTCGCCGGTGAGCCGTTGGCGCCAGGAACTGCCGCCCCCCCTGTTGGCCCGTGCCTTCGCCGAACTGGGCGGGGTGCAGCGCATCGACATCCTCTCCACCACCGCCAGCGGCAGGGTGCGGCAGGCCCGCGTGGTGGGCCCCAGCGGGCAACTGCTGGTAAGTGGGGCGGAGCTGCGCAGCCGGCTGGGCCTGAGGAGCACGCTGGTGCGCTTCGAAGCAGCTCCGTTCAGCTTCCCCGACCCGGAGGTGCCGCCCTCCACCTGGTTGTCGGCCACAGGTGTGCTGCTCTCACTGCCGGCGCCGCCGCCGCTGCTGCCTCCCCCCAACCCGACGCTGGTGGCGGTGGGCCGGGGCTTCGGCCACGGGGTAGGCATGAGCCAGTGGGGGGCCCTGGCGATGGCGCAGCGCGGCAGCAACTTCCAGGAGATCCTGCACCACTACTACCGGGGCGCCCAACTGCGTCCGTACGGTGACATCGCCAAGGCGCGGGCGGCGGCGGATGCGGGCGCTGCGTCAGGCTCCTCGCCATGGAGTCCCCGCAACGCGGCCCTCAGTTCCGCTCGCCCCTGAGCGCGCCGGCCCTTTCCTCTCTCTCCCTTGAGGCCTCTGGGCCGGTGCCCGGCTGGAACAACCAGCTGGAAGTGCTCCCGGATGCGGAGCACCTGAGTGCGGCGGTGGCGGATGCCCTGCTCGACCAGTTGCTCTTTCCACAGGCCCGACCGCTTGGGCTGGCCACTGGCCGCACCGTGGTGGCGGTGTATGCCGCCCTGCGGCAGCGGATCGCAGCGCTGGCGGCCGCCGAGCGGGCCCGCCTGCTGGCCGGATGGCGCAGCTTCAATCTCGACGATTACGTGGGCTTGCCCCGCCACGATCCGCGCAGCTTCGCCGCTGAGATGGAGGCCCGGTTGATCACACCGCTGGGCCTCGCCCCCGAGCGGGTGGCCCTGCCCGATGGCCTGGCCGCCGACCCCCATGCCGAAGCCGAGCGCTACAGCGCCGCGTTGCAGGCGGCCGGCGGCATCGGCCTGCAGCTGCTGGGGCTGGGCAACAACGGCCATGTGGGCTTCAACGAACCCCCCTGCGAGGCCAGCCAGCGTTGCCATGTGGTGGAGCTCGATGCCGCCACCCGCGCCCAGAACGCCGCGGCGTTCGGCGGTGATCCGGAAGCGGTGCCACGCCGGGCGATCACGCTCGGCCTGGCGGAGATTCTCGCGGCGGAGCAGATCCTGCTGGTAGTGAGCGGCGGCGCGAAGGCGCCGATCCTGAAGCGATTGCTGCAGGAACCAGCCAACGCCCAACTGCCGGCCAGCTGGTTGCAACACCACCCACGGCTGCGGCTGATGGTGGACCGGGCCGCACTCGCCGGCTGACCGGGCCGCCGCCGGTAGACCAGCCTCAGCTCAGCAGCGTCACGCCAGCAGCGCCTCGATCAGGGCCTCGTCGGCCTCCAGGTTGGTGGTCACGCTGCGAACGTCATCGAGGTCGTCGAGGGCATCGAGCATGCGCAGGCAGTGGCGCAGCGGCTCGCACTCCTCCAGGCGGCAACTGGTGGCTGGGATCCAGCGGTGTTCCCAGCCCTGCACGCTCCAGCCCTGATGGCGCAATGCGTCTTGCAGTGCCTCCAGGTCGGCAAAGCTGCACACCACCTCAGCGGAAGCGTCTTCTTCAGCAGCAGCAGCAGCAGCAGCACCTCCACCAGCACCGCGACCACCACCACCCGCAGCTCCGCCCTTGCCAGCCGCGGCCACCCCTGCCGCCGCTGGCTCGAAGGTGTAAGTGAGCACGGCCGGACCACCTGCCAGCTCCACGGCCAGCAGGCTCTCCAGCAAGGCGTTTTCCTCGAGCTGTGGCTGCTCGATCCGCACCACGCCGCGGTGTTCGAACAGGTAACCGACGCAGCCCACCTCGCCCAGGTTGCCCCCGTGCTTGCTGAAAGCCAGGCGCAGATCCGCCGCCGTGCGGTTGCGGTTGTCGGTGAGTGCTTCCACCAGCACGGCCACCCCGCCGGGGCCATAGCCCTCGTAGCGCACCTCCTGGAACTGATCGCCGTCACCGCTTCCCTGGCCGGAGCCCTTGGCGATCGCCCGCTCGATGTTGTTGTTGGGCAGCCCGGCGGCCCTGGCTTTCTCCAGGGCTGTGCGCAGCTGGAAGTTGCCGGCCGGATCGGCACCGGCGCGGGCGGCCACGCTGATTTCCCGGGCCAGGCGGGTGAACACCACGCCGCGCTTGGCATCAACCACCGCCTTCTGGCGTTTGATCTGGCTCCATTTGCTGTGGCCGGCCATGGCTGGGTGGTGGGTGCGGGATCAGGAGGGAAGCGCCGAAGTGGCGGCGGCTTCAGCCGGCGGCGTCGAACACCAGCCGTGGTTGCAAGCGACCGCCCGGGGCGGTGCGGGCCATGCCGGCCAGATGGCCCTCTGGATCGAGAATCACCACGGGCTGGTCGAGCGCGCTGGGATCAAAACCGGGCTGAGCGGGGCTGGAGACGGCGCTGGCGCAGAGGCTGCGGCCGCAGCGCCAGCCTGCCAGATCCTCTGCATCCAGCTGCTGCCAGGGCAGGTGCCTGAGGGGCTGAAGTGGATTGTCGAGAGCCGGCAGGGGTGCACCGCTCTCCAACGCCTCCAGGCTGACGCTGCCGCTCAGATCGAAGCCGAGCGCTTCGGTGCGGCGCAGGCTGGCCAGGGCGCCACCACAGCCCAGGGCGGTGCCCAGATCCCGCGCCAGGGAGCGGATGTAGGTGCCGGCAGAGCAACGCACCGCCAGCTCCAGCTGCTGGCTGGCGGGCTCCCAGTTCAGCAGTTCCAGCGCATCAATCTGCACGGGCCGCGCCGCCAGCTCCATCGTTTCGCCCCGCCGCGCCCGCGCGTAGGCCCGCTCCCCATCCACATGCACTGCCGACACCTGGGGCGGTTGCTGCAGGATCGCGCCGCGGAAGTGCTCCAGGCAGGCGTCTAAGTCGCCGTGGCTGAGGACGGGCACCGGGCAGCGCTCCAGCAGTTCACCGCTGAGGTCGTCGCTGCTGGTGCGCCAGCCGAGCTGGATCACGCCGCGGTAGGCCTTGCCACTCGGCAGGTAGGGCAGCAGGCGCGTGGCAGCGCCCAGCGCCAGCGGCAACACGCCGGTAACCGCCGGATCGAGGGTGCCGCCGTGGCCGACCCGCTTGATCCCGTAGCAGCGGCGCACCCTCGCCACGCAGGCATGGGAGGTCAGGCCTGCCGGCTTGTCGAGCACCAGGAAGCCGCAGGGCGAAGGGGAGGCGGTCACCGCGACATCATCGCCGCCAGGGGGGTGGCAGGGGCCAGTCGGGGCTTCAGGCTGGTGGTGCCTGTTCCCCCGGTGCCGCGTCTGTGCCTGTGCAACACCGCCGTGATCTGGCCTTTCTGGTGCTGGCCGGACTCTTCCTCGGCACCATGGGCATGCTCAACATCCTTGGGCTCACCCGCTTCTTGAGCCTGGGCTCCATCGGCGGCTGGCCGATCGTGGTGGCGGTGGGCGCCCTGCCCTATCCCGTCACCTTCCTCTGCACCGATCTGATCAGCGAGATCTGGGGCGAGCAGAAGGCGGGGCAGCTGGTGTGGGTGGGGCTGCTGCTCAACGGCTGGATTGTGCTCATCCTGTGGCTGGGAGGGGTGCTGCCTGGCCTGGCCGGCACCGACTCCAGCACCTTCTTCGAGATGCGCCGCCTGGCCTTCGGTGCCGTGGGGGCCTCGATGGTGGCGTACCTGGCGGCCCAGTTCACCGATGTGCGGCTGTTCCATTTCTGGAAGCGCTTCAGTGGCGGCAAGGCCCTCTGGCTGCGCAACAACGGCTCCACCCTCGTGAGCCAGCTGGTGGACACCACAGCCGTGGTGTTGATCAGCCACTACGCCGCTCACGTGCTGCCGATCCGGCCCGCTGAGCCAGTGCTGCCCCAGCTGGGGGCCTTCATCCTCAGCGGCTACCTGTTCAAGTTTCTGGCCGCCCTGCTCGACACGCTGCCCCTCTACCTGCTGGTGGGCTGGCTGCGGCGCTGGCTTGAGGTGCCAGGCGCCGGGGCGGAACTGGGACGCGAAGACTCCCGCCCCCTCCCGCTTGCCCGCCCGGGGCGCTGAGCCGGCCGTGAGGGCGGCCGTGAGGGCGGCCCCTTACCGTGACGTTCTGAAACGGGGCCAGGCGTGTCCAAGTCAACCCAGACCATGGCCGCCCCATCGGCGCTGCCCGCCCTCGATGTGGAGCGGTTTCTGCGGGATGGCTTCGGGCTGTTCGATCAGCTGGCGGCTTATGTGCAGCTGAGCCCCGGCGAGCTGGAGGAGCGCCTTGCCCATAGCCGCAGCGAGCTGGCGGCCCTGCATCCCGGCGCCACCGGTTTCGACCCGGAACGGGTGGAGGCCTTTTACGAGGAAACAGTGGGCCATGGCCACCTGCTTGAGCTTTCGGCCTGGCACCTGGGCAGCGGCGATTACATCGCCGACACCCTCCGCCTGCAGCAGCACCTGGCGCGGGGCCAGGTGCTCGACTTCGGTGGCGGTATCGGCACCCATGCCCTGGCCGCTGCGGCGCTGCCACAGGTGGAGCGGGTGTGGTTTGTGGATCTCAACCCCGACAACCGGGCGTTCGTTCGCCAGCGGGCCGAAGCTCTGGGCCTCGCCGATCGCATCGGCTTCTGCCGCGATCTGAGCGATTCGGCCCTGCCGGCCACCTTCGACACGATCGTGTGCCTGGATGTGCTGGAACACCTGAGCGATCCGGCGGATCAGCTGGAGGTGTTCGCCTCACGCCTGTCGAAGGATGCGGTGGCCCTGCTCAACTGGTATTTCTTCAAGGGCTTCGCCGGCGAATATCCGTTCCACTTCGATGACCCGCAGCTGGTGGAGCGTTTCTTCCGCAAGCTGCAGAGCCGCTTTCTGGAAGTGTTTCATCCCTTTCTGATCACCACCAGGGCGTATCGGCTTGCCGAATGAAAAGCGCGTGGGCTGCGGTTGAAGCGGGGGCTCATCACTGATGCCCAAGCCGAACCCGAGGTTGCTGCACCCCAGCGAACGAACGCGCCAAGGGTGACACGCGCCCAAACAAAAAACCGGGATACTGGTGAAACAACAGTCCCGGTTTGCAGCTGCAGGCCTGTGGCGCTCAGCCCAGCGCTACGTGGATGCGCTTGCGAACGCGGAGGTCGCGCTTGATGGTCTCGAAGTTCACGACGCCATCGATGAGCGCGAAGAGGGTGTCGTCGGAGCCGCGGCCGACGTTGTTGCCGGGCAACACGGAGGTGCCACGCTGCCGGATCAGGATAGAACCGGCGCTCACGGTTTCACCGCCATAACGCTTGACACCCAGCCGCTTGGAATTGGAATCGCGGCCGTTACGGGTGGAGCCTGTGCCTTTCTTGTGGGCCATGGGGGGCGAGAAAACGAGGGGGAGTGGAAGAAGGAAGTCAGGAATCAGGCGAGCACTTGGCCCGCCACGGTGATCGACTCGACCCGCACGCGGGTGAGTTCCTGGCGGTGGCCGTTTTTGCGGCGGGTTTTCTTCTTGGGCCGCATCTTGTAAACGATGATCTTCGGGCCGCGGCGATGCTCGAGCACCTTCAGCTGAACCGTGGCACCGCTCACATAGGGATGGCCAAGAGTGGTGGCACCGTTGGCGTCGCGCACAAGCAGCACATTCTCCAGAGTGACGGACTCATCGACCTCCGCTCCGATGCGGTCAAGGTCGTAATAGCGGTTGGGCTGGAACCAGAACTGCTGGCCAGAGGCCTCGGCGATTACGTAGATGCCTGCGCCCGGCGCAGGAGTGCTGGTGCCCGGCTCAGGAGTGCCGGTGGCGGGGGTGGTGCTCATGGGTGCGAAGGCGTGGACAGGCTGCCCGTTCCTGCCTGACGACCACGTGGATCACCGGGCGGCTCGGCATTCAGGCCTGACACACATCCTGAAGAATGGACAAGCTGCCATCCTGCTCTTCCATAGCCCTGCCCGTCAACCTTAAGGTCACCCAAACGAGATTCCCGCGCCGCATGTCCCAGCCGGCCTTCACGATTGCCTCCCTGATCCGCGATCCCGGGCTTGATGCCGCCTGCGGACAGTGGCTGCAGGAAGGGCGCTACGACGTGGTACCGCTGGGCTTGGCCCCCGACCCCTTTGCAAGGCTGGCTCAGAGCTGGGAAACGTTCGATGCGGTGCTGCTTGAACAGGGCGCCCTGCCGGAGGCTCTCGATAGCCTGCGGCACCAAGGCTTGCTGCTCCCTGCTGTGGTGGTGGGCCCGGTGAGTGGTCAGCTGGATTATCACGATGCCGAGGTGCATCTGCCCGCCGACCAGCTGGAACAGCTCAGCTACAGCCTGGATGCGGCGATCTCCCGCTTCCTGCGGCGCGGCAACGTGGATGGTTCCCAGCCGAACGAGCCCGGCAGCGATGGCTCTTGGAGGCTGTCGAGCCGCCTGCAGGAACGGCTTGGCTATCTGGGGGTGTTTTATAAAAGGGACCCCTCGCGGTTTCTCCGCAATCTGCCCCCCATGGAGCAGAAGGAACTGTTCCTTTCCTTGGAGCGCACCTACAGAGACCTGTTGGTGAGCTATTTCAAAGACGAGGCGGCGGCGAATCAGGCACTGGAAAGCTTCGTGAACACCGCTTTCTTCAGTGACCTCTCCATCACCAAGACCGTGGCCATCCATGCCAACTTGATCGACGAATTCTGGAAACTTCTCAAGCTAAAGGGGCAGAAAGATGATTTCCTTCGTGATTACCGCCTGGCACTCCTTGACGTGATGTCCCATCTCTGCGAGATGTACCGTCGATCCCTGCCCGTCACCGAGCCGGCCGGTGGGCCTCGTGCGATCGCTGCTGCCTCGCTTCAGGACCTTCAAACCAACCATCCTTCTGAGGTGCACCCTTGAGCATTCGCAAGACCTACATCCTCAAGCTCTATGTGGCTGGGAACACCCCCAACTCCATGCGCGCCCTCAAAACCCTGCGCAACATTCTGGAGCAGGAGTTCAAAGGGGTGTATGCCCTGAAGGTGATTGATGTGCTCAAGAATCCGCAGCTGGCCGAAGACGACAAGATTCTGGCCACCCCCACCCTCGCCAAGATCCTGCCACCGCCCGTGCGGCGGATCATCGGCGACCTCTCTGATCGCGAGCGGGTGCTGATCGGCCTTGATTTGCTCTACGACGAACTCACGGAAAGTGATCTCTTCGACCCTGAACCCCAGGCCGATGATGCCGTTGATGCGGGCCAGATTCTGTAGATCCTCCTAGCAATTTCGAACCTTTGATCAGTTGGGCCTTAGGTTGAAGCAGGCGCCCGACCAGCCATGCCGGATTCCCCTCCCCTACCCCATTCGCCGATGCAGGTTCAGAAGCTTCCGACCGGGGTGGAAGGCCTTGATGACATCTGCCAAGGCGGCCTGCCGATTGGGCGCTCCACGCTGATCAGCGGCACATCCGGCACGGGGAAAACCGTCTTTTCGCTGCATTTTCTCTACAACGGTATCCATCATTTTGATGAGCCCGGCATCTTTGTTACCTTTGAAGAATCGCCGCGCGACATCATCCGCAACGCCTCCAGTTTTGGCTGGAATCTTCAGGAGTTGGTGGACCAGGGCAAGCTGTTCATCCTTGATGCTTCTCCGGATCCCGATGGACAGGATGTGGCGGGGAGTTTTGATCTCTCCGGCCTGATCGAGAGAATCAACTACGCGATCAGAAAATACAAGGCGAGGCGTGTTGCCATCGATTCAATTACGGCGGTTTTTCAGCAATATGATGCTGTTTCCGTGGTGCGCCGGGAGATCTTTCGCCTCATTGCCCGGCTCAAAGAAATCGGCGTCACCACAGTAATGACCACCGAGCGGATCGATGAGTACGGCCCGATCGCCAGATATGGGGTCGAAGAGTTTGTCTCCGACAACGTGATCATTTTACGCAACGTGCTGGATGTAGAGCGCCGCCGCCGCACGGTGGAAATTCTCAAGTTGAGGGGCACCACCCACATGAAAGGGGAGTTCCCGTTCACCATGGGGCCCCAGGGTGTAGCGATCTTCCCCCTGGGCGCAATGCGCCTCACGCAGCGCTCTTCGAATGTGCGGCTCAGCTCGGGAGTACCGCGGCTTGATGAGATGTGTGGTGGCGGTTTCTTCAAGGATTCGATCATTCTTGCTACCGGTGCCACTGGCACAGGCAAGACGCTGCTGGTAAGCAAGTTCATCGAGAACGCCTACAGAAATAAAGAGCGGGCCATCCTGTTTGCCTATGAGGAATCACGGGCTCAGTTATTGCGCAATGCCACCAGCTGGGGCATCGATTTTGAGCAGATGGAGCAAGATGGCATGCTCAAGATCATCTGCGCCTACCCAGAATCTACCGGCTTGGAAGATCACCTTCAGATCATCAAAACTGAGATCGCCGAATTCAAGCCATCCAGAATGGCGATTGACTCACTGTCGGCTCTTTCCCGTGGGGTCAGCCACAACGCGTTCCGGCAATTCGTGATCGGTGTAACCGGCTACGCGAAGCAAGAAGAGATTGCGGGTTTCTTCACCAACACTTCCGAAGAGTTCATGGGCAGCCACTCCATCACGGATTCCCATATCTCCACGATTACCGATACCATCCTACTGCTGCAGTATGTGGAGATCCGCGGTGAGATGGCCCGTGCGATCAACGTATTCAAGATGCGTGGCTCCTGGCACGACAAAGGTATCCGTGAATTCGTGATCACCGGCAACGGCCCAGAAATCCGCGATTCCTTCTCGAACTTCGAGCGCATCATCAGCGGCGTGCCCCACCGCGTCACCTCCGATGAACGGGTGGAGCTTTCCCGCATTGTGCGTGGCGTGGAGGATGACGCCTTCTGAGCACGGCTCAAGCTGGATGCAGCTAACGGCTCAGGCGCTGACAGCGGTTGGTGGTTGAGGATTAAATGCCGCATTGGTGGCTGCGGCGTTGCTGCGTTCGCCGGCAATCGCCAGTTCATCGCTGTCAGCTTGCTCCAGAGGGAGATCAAACCAGAAGGTGGTGCCTACGCCCAGTTCGCTCACCATGTGGATACGGCTGCTGTGCTTGTCGATGATGCCCCGCACGATCGATAGCCCAAGACCCGTGCCCACTTCGGTATGCACGGCATTCTCCACCCGGTAGAAGCGATCGAAGATGCGCGCCTGGTCTTCACGGGAGATGCCAGCGCCCGTGTCGGCGATCTCCACCCGCAGCCGCGGCAATGGCGACGAAAGGCCGCAGCTGAGGCCGTCGTTGGTATGGACGGGGATGGAAAGATCAATGTGGCAGGAATCGGGCCACGGATAGGCGCGCAGCCGCAGGCAGCCGCCTGGCTGGGTGAACTTGAGGCCATTGCCCACCAGATTGTCGAAGACCTGAAGCAGCAGGTCCCAGTTGCCGCGCACGCGGGGCAACTGGGCATCCACATCCATCGCCAGCGCCACCCCCTTTTCATCCGCATTGAGGCGGTAATTGCGCAGGGTCTGCTCGATCGCCGGACGCAGCTCGATCGGCTCCAGCACCCAGGTGCGATCGGATTCCAGCCGTGAAAGGTCGAGAACGTCGTTGACCAGGCGGGTGAGCCGGTCGGTTTCGGCGTTGGCGATGCCGAGAAACTCCTGGGTTTCCTCCTCGCTCAGCTGGTCGCGCATGTCGTGGAGGGTTTCCACATAGCTCTTGATGTTGAACAGCGGCGTGCGCAGTTCGTGGGACACATTGCTGATGAAGCGGCTCTGGGCAGCGTTGAGTTCCACCTCCCGGGTGAGGTCCTGGATCGTCATGGCGATCCCTTTCAGGCTTTCGCCACTGGCATCACGCACGCTCTGCAGCACGATGCGCAAGGTGCGGGCCGGCTCGCCGAAGGTGCAGCGCACATCGCAACTGTCGCGCTCCCTGGCCAGCAAGCCATCCAGCGGCGCCTGCAGTTCCATGGCCAGCAGGTCGGGCAGTTCGCTGCAGAGATCACTGCCTTCGAGGTTGCGGCCCTCCCAGCGAAACAGGCGGCGGGCGGTGGGATTCACCAGCACGATCTGTCCGTCGCCATCGAGCAGGGCAGCCCCATCGGCCATGCTGGCGATCAGGGTCTGCTGCTTCACCTGTGCGGCGGTGAGCTCCTCGATGTTGGCGGCGTCGTACACCTCCAGTTGGGAGGCCATGTCGTTGAAGCCGTTCAGCAGTTCCCCCAGCTCCCCGCCCACCGGCAGGGCGATGCGGGCCTCAAAATCACCACCGGCAATCGCTCGGACGCCACGCAGCAGTTCCTTCACCGGACGGGTGATCGTGAGCGCGTTGAACACCGCCCCAAGGATCACCAGCACCCAGATCGAGATGAACACCGCCACGGTCACCTCCCGGGTGAGTGCCGCACTGGCCAGCACCGCTTCATTGGGATTGATGCCGAGCGCCAGCACGCCGAGATAGCGCCCTTCGCTCACCATCGGCACGAACACATCGGTGACCTGGCCGTCAGGGCTGAGGTGCTGGCGGATCAGCGGGTTCTGGGAACGGCGTTGCAGATCAGCGGGCAGTTCGAGCCGGCGGCTGAGCAGCAGTTCACTGCTGCCGTTGCTGCCACCGATCGGGATGCCGAGGTAGATCACCCCATCGGGATCGGCGAAGAAGATGTAACGCAGGCTGCGGCTTGAGCGCCAGAAGCGCTCCGCCACGGCCGCCAGTTCGCGGTCGTTGGCTTCGGCCACCAGCGGGGTGACGTTCGCGGCCAGCAGCAGCCCCAGATCGCGGGCGAAGCGCGTGTCGCTCATGCGCGCATCGCGTTGGATGCCGTTGAGCGCAATGAAGGTGATGCTCGTCATCATCAGGCTCACCACCAGGGTGGCCACCGCCAGCAGCTTCGTCTGCAGGCTGAATTCGGCCCACCAGAGAGCCAGCCGCTGCTGCCAGCGCAGTGGCAAGGCGGCTGTGGCGGTGCCGGTACCGCCGGCGGGAGCTGCAGCAGCTGAGGTAGGGGCTGGGGCTGGAGTGGCAGACACCGGCCGGTCAGAGGAGGGCGGAAGCTCGGCGGTCACGCGCGGAACCGTCGAATGAATGCACCCTAGGGGCGGCGAACCTGGTGACCGATGTCGCGGCGGAAGGTGATGCCTTCAAAGTGCACCTGCTCCAGGCCGCCGTAAGCGGCGGCGAAGGCGGCATCGAAATCGCCGGCCTGGGCCACCACCGCCAGCACCCGGCCCCCGGCCGTCACGCAGACACCATCGGCGCCGGCCCTGCTGCCGGCATGGAAGAGCTGCAGATCCGGGTCCTCGTCGAGGCTGGTGGTGATCGCATCACCGCTGCGCACCGTGCCGGGATAACCGGCGGCGGCAGCCACCACGCAGGCACTGCAGCGGCCCGAGATCGTGAGCGGCGGGGCGGCATCGAGGCGCCCGCTGGCGCACGCCAGCAGCACCTCGGCCAGTTCATCGCCCAGCAGGGGCATCAGGGTCTGGCACTCGGGATCACCGAAGCGGCAGTTGAATTCGATCACCTTCGCTCCGTCGGCGGTGAGCATCAGGCCCGCGTAGATCACGCCGCGGTAGTCGATGCCCCGACCCCTCAGGGTGGCCAAGACCGGCAGCAGCACCTGCTGACGCACCAGCTCCAGCCCGGCCGCATCGAGCAGGGGGGCGGGCGCGTAGGCCCCCATGCCGCCGGTGTTCGCACCGGTGTCCCCCTCGCCGATGCGCTTGTGGTCCTGAGCGGGGGGCAGCAGCACCATGCGCTCCCCGTCGGTGAGCGCGAACACCGACACCTCCGGCCCGTTCAAGCGCTCCTCCAGCACCAGGGCATCCCCGGCGCTGCCGAAGCGTCCCGCAAAGATCTCTTCGATCGCGGCGCGGGCTTCCTCAAGGCTGTCGGCCACCGTTACCCCCTTACCGGCCGCCAGCCCATCCGCCTTGACCACCAGCGGCCGCCCATGGGCCTCCAGGGCCTGCAGCGCCTGCTCGCGGCTGGTGGCGGCCCAGTAGCCCGCCGTGGGCACGCCGGCGTCCTGCATCAGCGCCTTCGCCCACTGCTTGCTCGCCTCCAGTTGGGCGCCGTCGGCCCCCGGACCGAACACCGCCAGCCCGGCGGCGCGCAGCTCGTCGGCGAGGCCGGCGGCCAGGGGCGCTTCCGGACCCACCACCACCAGATCCACCTGCCGCTCCCGGCAGGCGGTGATCAACGCAGGCCCATCGTTTTCGGCGATCGGCAGTGGCTCACAGCCCTGCTGCTGGGCGGTGCCGCCGTTGCCTGGCGCCACCCACACCCGCTCCACGCCGCTGCAGCGCCGCAGGGCCCAGCCCAGGGCGTTCTCGCGGCCCCCCGCCCCCACCACGAGCACCCGGCGCGGAGACGGCAGGCCTTGGCTCAGGGGTGCGGGCATGGAACGGAGCGAGTGATGGGGGGCGGTTCCCTTAGGTTGTGGCCCGGTGGCCGCCTGCCGTGACCCTTCCTCTTTACATGCCGGTGGGTCTCCGCCGACGACTGGCCCTGCTGCTGATGGCCGCTCTTGCTGCCGGTGGCGGCGGCCCCGTTCAAGCCGAGGCCGCATTGGCGCCAGAGGCCCCGGCTGCTGTGGTGCTACCGGGCATGCCCGATGAAGCCTTCGCTGCCGCGCTGCGCTCCGAAGATCTCGCTGCGCTGGAGCAGGCCTGCCAGGACTCAGCCCGTTTCGATCGCAGCGACCGGCTGCGCCGGCTGCGGGAGCGCCTGGTGGTGATGCGCCCGGCGCCCCAGCCCTTCGCCGTGATCCTGGTCAATGCCAACGCCCTGATCAGCTGCCTGGCTCCGGAGTCAGCGCTCACCGTGCTCGACCGCTACGGCCCGGGGCCGGGCCGCGAGCGGCAGCAATGGCTGGTGCAGCAGTGGCGCGCGGCCAATGCCGGCCTTGATCACCGCCGGGCCGCCGAGGCGCTGCGGCGGCTGGCAGCGGGACGCATCGCCCAGCTCGAAACGCTGCCCTTGCCGCTGCGGTTGCGCGAGGACGGCAGCCTCGACACCCGTTCGGCTCTTGATGTGCTCGCCGGCCACCTGGAGGTGCTGGGCCGCTCGCGGGAGGCGGCAGAGGTGCTGCTGGCCGGCCGCCTGCCCGGCGCGGTGGCGGCCGAGCGGCTGGAGCGGGCCGTGACCCTGCTGGAGGCCGTGCCGCTGGCTGAGCGCAATGCCCTGCTGGAGCTGGCCCTCAACCAGGCAGCTGCGGATGGGGCCTGGGGGCTGGCGGCGCAGTTGCTGGATCTGCAGCAGTTCGTGCAGCGCGCGTCCGGCGCTGATCCGAGCGCTGCCGCCGATCGGCGCCTGCGGCTGGCTCGCCGCATCGACGATGCCTATGGCGAATGGTTGCTGGAACGGGCCGATCCCCAGGCCAAGGAGCGCGCCGCTGCCCTTGAGCGTGAGCTGCGTTCCCCTCGGGCCGCCGGTGGGCACGCTGCCGGCCCCACTCCCCCACTTCCTCTTTCCCCTCTGCCATGACGGCCTTTTCGATCGGTGCGCTCCTCTATGAGGGCAAGGCCAAGCGGGTGTTCGCCACGCAGGACCCCGACCTGGTGGCAGTGGAATACAAGGACGACGCCACCGCCTTCAACGCACTGAAGAAGGCGCAACTGCAAGGGAAAGGCGCCCTCAACTGCCGCATTTCGGCGCTGCTGTTTGAAGCGCTCGAGGCAGCCGGTGTTCCCACCCATTACCTGGGCGTGGAGGGCAGCTGCTGGATGCTGGTGCGGCCGGTGGCGGTGATTCCGCTGGAGGTGGTGATCCGCAACCGGGCGGCCGGTTCGCTCTGCCGGGAGATGCCGATCGCACCTGGCACCGCTCTGGAGCCGCCGCTGCTGGATCTCTACTACAAAGACGACGCCTACAGCGATCCGTTTTTGAGCGAGGCGCGGCTGGTGCGGCTGGGGCTGGTCACGGCGCAGCAGCGCGCCGACCTCGAGGCGCTCGCCCACCGGGTCAATGGCGTGCTGAGGCCGTTGTTCGCACGCGTGGGGCTGGAACTGGTGGATTTCAAGCTGGAGCTGGGCTTCACGGCGGATCAGCAACTGGTGGTGGCCGATGAGATCAGCCCGGACACCTGCCGGCTCTGGGACCACGCCACGGAGGACGCCAGCGACCGGATTCTGGACAAGGACCGCTTCCGCCAGGACCTCGGCGGGGTGGTCGAGGCCTATGGGGAGGTCCTCAAACGGGTCCAAGGGGTTTGCCCTTCCCCCCGCCTCTACGGGTAAGGTCACGCCAATTTGCGGCCCGTCCGCCTTCTTCCGGAGAACCATGGGTGTCCCCCGCAACGCCCTCGCTGGCGATCTCCTCTCCGTTTTGGCGCGGCGGCCCAACTCCGTGGCCCTCGCGCTGAGTCTGCCGCTGCTGGGCGGCGTCGCCCTGCTGGCCCCGGCCAGGGCTGAAACCAAGCCGGCCGCCTCTGTCACCGCCGCCGCCATCACCGCCGCCGTCGTCACCGCCTCTGCCACTGCCTCTACTGCTCCCACTGCAGCACCCAGTGCCGGCGTGCTGACGGACCCGGACAGCGAGCTCCAGGCTCAGTCCACACCACCGGCCTCCGGGGGGGCCGCCAGCCCCGACCCAGGGGCTCCCGCCAGCCCTGACCCAACCGCCCAGCCCGCCCCCGCCGAGGCTCCTGCGGCGGCACCGGCAGCGGCACCGCTTCCAGCAGCGGAAGCCGCCCCGCCGGCGGCGTCGAGTGAACCGCGGGTGTTGATCAGTGAGGTGGTGGTGGAGGGCCTGGAGGGCCATCCGGAACGGGAGCGGCTGGAGCTGGCCGTCTACGACGCCATGACGGTGCGACCCGGCAGCAGTGTCACCCGCTCGGAGCTGCAGACCGATCTGGCGGCCATCTATGCCAGTGGCTGGTTCTCCGATGTGCGCATTCAGCCCCAGGACGGGCCCCTGGGCGTGCAGGTGGTGGTGATCACCACCGCCAATCCCGTGCTCTCCCAGGTGGAGTTCGATACCCCCAACGCAAAGCTGCCTACCCAGGTGATTCAGGACACCTTTGCAGCTGATTTCGGCAAGACCCTGAACCTCAACGTGCTCAAGGGGCGCATTGATGAACTTCAGAAGTGGTACACCGATCAGGGGTATTCATTGGCCCGGATCACCGGCCCTCGGCGCGTCAGCCCGCAGGGTGTGGTGGAGCTCACGGTGCGAGAAGGCACGGTCAAAGGCGTGGAAGTGCAGTTCCTCAACAAGGAGGGCTCCGCCACCAACGACAAAAACGAGCCGATCCGCGGCAAGACCAAGCCCTGGGTGATCACCCGGGAGATCTCGATTAAGGAAGGCGAGAGCTTCAACCGGCGCAAGCTTGAGGAAGACATCAAACGCCTCTACGGCACCGGCCTGTTCGGTGACATCAAGGTGACGCTGCGGCCCCTGCCGGCCCAGCCCGGCGAAGTGGTGATCGTGCTCGGGATTGTGGAGCAATCCACCGGCTCTCTCTCCGGTGGTGTCGGCTACAGCCAGAGCCAGGGCGTCTTCGGCCAGGTGCAGCTGCAGGACAGCAACCTGTTCGGTCGTGCCTGGGATCTGGCACTCAACTTCACCTATGGGCAGTTCGGTGCCCTTACCGATCTCTCCTTCACCGATCCCTGGATCAGAGGCGATCGCTACCGCACCGCTTTCCGCGCCCGCGTGTTCGTCAGCCGTGACGTGCCCCAGATTTTTCAGTCGCAGGATGGCGGAAGCATCAACACCGCGTCTGATTTCTACAAGGCCCCAGGCACCAATGTGGCCTTCAATATCAATGATTCAAAGAACCCTGCCGGCCGCAGATTCAACTCGGTGGATGCCGCCGAAAACGCTTTTCCCAACACCAGCTGGTTCGATTACGACGGCAACTCGGTGGTGTTGCAGCGTATTGGTGGCAACTTCCAGTTCGCCAGGCCACTGAATGGCGGTGACCCCTTCAAACGGGCCAAGTGGAACGTGGTGGTGGGTGCCAGCATTCAGGAGGTTCGGCCGATCAACTTCGCCGGCGAATCGATGCCTTTCGGCGTCAGCAGCAACAACTTCAACGGCCGTAGTGCCCCCACCGACGATGTCATCTGCATCGCCTTCAACTGCGCCACCACCAACCAGTTGGTGGGGATCCGCTTTGCCGCCACCCGCAACACCCTCAACGATCCGCGCAACCCCACCGACGGCAACTTCCTCTCCCTGAGCACCGAACAATTCGTGTCGGTGGGCCCCGACTCCCCCACCTTCAACCGGGTGCGGGGCAGCTACTCCCACTTCATCCCGGTCAACTGGCTGAAGTTCTACAAAGGCTGCCGGCCCCGGCCGGGTGAGCCGCTCGACTGCAAGCAGGCCCTGGCCTTCCAGATGTCCGCCGGTTCCAACATCGGTTCGCTGCCCCCCTACGAAGCCTTCTGTCTGGGTGGCTCCAACTCGGTGCGGGGCTTTTTTGACTGCGACCTCGGCGTGGGGCGCAGCTTCGGTGAAGCCACGATCGAATACCGCTTCCCGCTGTTCAGCGTGGTGAGCGGTGAGCTGTTCATCGATGGCGGCACCACCTTCGGCTCCCAGGCGAACGTGCCAGGCAACCCTGGCGGGCTGCTGGGCAAACCAGGCAGCGGCTTCTCGGTGGGCACGGGCCTGATCGTGACCACGCCGGTGGGCCCGTTGCGCCTGGAGGTGGCCAGCCGTGATTTCACCGGCGAGTGGCGCTTCAACCTCGGCGTGGGCTGGAAGTTCTGATGAGCTCCTGGCCGGCGGACTACGCCCGTGCCTGGACGCTGGCGGGCCCGGTCGAGATCGCGGGGGTGGGCCTCCACAGTGGCGCCGTGGCGCGGGTGCGCCTCGAGCCCACCGAGCGGCCTGGGTTCGCGGTGGGCTGGCTGGATCAGCCGGCCCAGCCTCCGGTACCGCTCCATCCTGGCCAGGTGGCCGACACGCGCCTGTGCACGGCGCTGCGCTTCGACCAGGGGCGCCTGGCCACCGTGGAACACCTGCTGGCGGCGCTGGTGGGCACGGGCCTGAGCCATGTGGACATCCTGGTGGAGGGCGAGGAGATCCCCCTGCTGGACGGCTCCGGCCTGCCTTGGGTGGAGGCGATCGCGGCGGCGGGCCTGCGCGAGATCGGCCCGCGCGCACCGCTGCAGACCCTGTCGGCTCCGCTCACCGTCCAGCAAGGCGAGAGCTTCGCCGTGGCCCTGCCCAGCGAGCGGCCGCGCCTCAGTGCCGCTGTGGCCTATCCGCAGGCGGCGATCGGCCAGCAACTGTTCAGCCTTGAACTCACCCCACAGCGGTTCGTCGCAGAGATCGCCCCCGCCCGCACCTTTGGCTTCCTTGAGCAGATCGAGCAGTTGCGCGCCGCCGGATTGATTCAGGGTGGCGCCCTCGACAACGCCCTGGTCTGCGATGGCGAGAGCTGGGTGAACCCTCCACTGCGGTTCAGCGATGAACCGGTGCGCCATAAGCTCTTGGACTTACTGGGGGATCTGGCGCTGGTGGGCTTGCCCATGGCCCAGGTGTTCGCCTTCCGCGGGTCCCACGGCCTGCACACAGCACTGGCGGGCGCCCTGGCCTCCCTCTCCCGAACTGCCTGACGTTCCCTTGTCCGTCTTCTCTCCCCCCGAGACCTCGCTGTTGACGAGCGACCAGATTCTCAATCTGCTGCCGCATCGCTACCCCTTCGCCCTCGTCGACCGGGTGATCGAGCAGGAATTGGGTGTGCGGGCCGTGGCGATCAAGAACGTCACCCTTAACGAGCCCCAGTTCCAGGGGCATTTCCCGGGCCGGCCGCTGATGCCCGGGGTGCTGATCGTTGAAGCGATGGCCCAGGTGGGAGGGCTGATCATCAGCCAGATGCCCGAACTTCCGAAGGGGCTGTTCGTGTTCGCCGGCATCGATGGCGTGCGGTTTCGACGCCCGGTGGTACCCGGTGATCAGTTGCGGATCACCTGCGAGCTGATCGCCCTCAAACGCAAGCGCTTCGGCAAAGTGAAGGGCACCGTCACTGTCGATGGAGAACTGGTGTGTTCAGGGGAACTCATGTTCTCTTTGGTGGACTGAGGGGATGACCAGCTCCGCCGTGACGACCAAGGTCCATCCCAGTGCTCTGGTGGATCCCCGCGCCCGGCTGGCCGAAGGGGTGGCGATCGGCCCGTTCGCCGTGATCGGTCCCGATGTCCAGATCGGTGCCGGCAGCAGCATCGGCCCGCACGTGGTGATCGATGGCCGGGTCACGATGGGGGCGCGCAACCGGGTGTTTCCGGGCGCTTGCATCGGCCTCGAGCCCCAGGATCTCAAGTACAACGGCGCTGACACCGAGGTGGTGATCGGGGACGGCAACTCTTTCCGCGAGTGCGTCACGATCAACCGGGCCACCGCCGCCGGGGAGCAGACCCGCATCGGCAGCGGCAACCTGTTGATGGCCTACAGCCACGTGGGCCACAACTGCGAACTGGGCGACCGGATCGTGGTGGCCAATGGCGTGGCGATCGCCGGCCATGTGGTGATCGGGGATCGGGCCGTGATCGGTGGGGTGCTGGGCATCCACCAGTTCGTGCACATCGGCAAGCTGGCGATGGTGGGGGGCATGAGCCGCATCGACCGCGACGTGCCTCCCTTCGCGATCGTGGAAGGGCACCCGGGCAGGCTGCGGGGGCTCAACCGCATCGGCCTGCGCCGCAGCGGGCTTGCCGACCGCGAAGACGGCGCCGAGCTGCGGCAACTGCGGGAGGTCTGGGATCGTCTCTACCGCGGCGATGAGGTGCTGGTGGAGGCGCTGAGGCAGCTGCGGCAGCAGCCCCTGTTACCGGCAGCCGAGGAGCTGTGCAGCTTCCTGGAGGCCTCGATCGCTCCTGGGCGCCGCGGCCCCCTGCCGCCGCAGCGCTGATGGCGCGGTTGCTGATCAGCACCGGCGAGGTGTCGGGTGATCTGCAGGGGGGGCTGTTGATCCAAGCGCTGCACGCGGAGGCACAACGCCGCCAGCTGCCGCTGGAGATCGTGGCTCTGGGCGGCGAGCGCATGGAGCGCGCCGGCGCCCGGCTGATCGCCAACACGGCGCCGATGGGGGCGATCGGCCTCTGGGAAGCCCTTCCCCTGGTGCTTCCCACCCTGCAGCTGCAGCGCAAGGTGGGCCAGTGGCTGCGCCAGTCGCCCCCTGATGGGCTGGTGCTGATCGATTACATGGGCGCCAACGTGAGCCTGGGCCTGCGCATCCGCCGCGACTACCCCTGGGTGCCGATCACCTACTACATCGCGCCACAGGAGTGGGCCTTCCGCTTCGGCGATGGGGGCACCACGCGCCTGATCGGCTTCACCGACCAGATCCTGGCGATCTTTCCCCAGGAAGCCAGCTTCTATGCCGCCCACGGCGCCGACGTGACCTGGGTGGGCCATCCGCTGGTGGACACGCTCAGTGAGCAACCCGATCCGGCGGAGGCCAGGCGTCAGCTGGGGCTCACGCCGGATCAGCCGCTGCTGCTGCTGATGCCGGCCTCCCGCCCCCAGGAGCTGCGCTACCTGCTGCCGCCGCTGGCCGCTGCCGCCGCGCGCCTGCAGCAGCTGCGCCCCAACCTCAAGGTGATCGTTCCCGCCGGCCTGCCCAGCTTCGAGCAACCCCTGGCCAGCGGACTGGCGGCCGTGGGTGTGGAGGCCACCGTGGTGCCGGCCGCCCGCTGTGACGCGCTTAAGCCCACCCTGTGTGCCGCCGCCACTCTGGCCTTCACAAAGTCGGGAACGGTGAACCTGGAGATGGCGCTGCGGGGCGTGCCGCAGGTGGTGGGCTACCGGCTCAGCCGGCCCACCGCCTTCATCGCCAAGCGGCTGCTGGGCTTCAACGTGCCGCACATCTCCCCGGTGAATCTGCTGCTGGGCGAACGGCTGCTGCCGGAGCTGCTGCAGGACGACCTCACCGCCGAGACGATCGTTGCCGAGGCGTTGCCGCTGCTGGAGCAAGGCCCCGAGCGGCAGCGCATGCTGGAGGGCTACGGCCGTTTGCGCGGCATCCTGGGCGAGCCAGGCGTCACCCGCAGAGCGGCGGCCGCCATCCTGGACCAGATCGGTGCGGCGGCCTCCCAGCGCACCGCCACCACCCGCAGCGTTGCTGAACCGGCATGAGCCCGCTCCCTTCCCCTTCGCCGTCACGGCGCCCGCTGCAGCGCCCTTGGGCCTGGCATCGCTGGCTGGCGCCGCTGGCGCTGGCGCTGCTGATCGCCGCCGCTCCGCCCGCGCTGGCGGCGGTGGAGGAGGCGGTGTTTGCCGGCGGCTGCTTCTGGTGCCTGGAGCACGACCTCGAAAAGCTGCCCGGTGTGCTCGATGCGGTGAGCGGCTACAGCGGTGGAGCCCAGGCCAATCCCACTTACAAGCAGGTGTCGGCCGGAGGCACGGGCCATCTCGAAGCGGTGCTGGTGCGCTTCGATCCAGACCGGATCACTTACCCGGCTCTGCTGCGCTCCTTCTGGCGCAACGTGGATCCGCTGGATGGAGGCGGACAGTTCTGTGATCGCGGCATGTCCTATCAGCCGGCCATCTTCGTGCGTGGTGATCGCCAGGAGCAGGAGGCCCGCGCCAGCCAGGCCGCTGCCGCCCGCGAACTGAAGCGCAAGCCCGCTGATCTGCGGGTACCGGTTCGGACGCTGCAGCGCTTCTGGCCAGCCGAGGGCTATCACCAAAATTATGCAGAACGCAACAAGGCGAAATACTCCTATTACCGCTGGTCATGCGGCCGTGACCGGCGCCTCGACGAGCGCTGGGGCGCTGCGGCACGCAGTGGAACCCCCTGGCGTTCCCCCTGACACATCCGTGTGGATTTCAGCCCTTCCCAGAAGCGGGCCGCCTGCTTACGGTGATCAGAGGCGACGTGTCGGTGCCTGTATGTATCTGCTGACGATCAAGGACGGCCTGGCCACACGCCACATCGGCCCCTACGAAAGCCCGAAGCAAGCTGTCGACGACCTCGACCGCCTGTTGATGAGCTTCGGCGACCGGGCCCGCTGGCAGATCCACGAGCTGGAATCCCCTGCCGTGCTGCTGGGCGGTGCCGCGCCGGTGGCGGCGGCCTGAGGCCCAGTCCATCAAGCAGTGGGCCCCGGCAGAGAAGCGCATCCATGCCCGCGGCCATGGATGCAGTCACGCCCACAGCAATGGATGCAGCCTCAGAGCCGAAGCACGGTGAGCAGGGCGCTCGAACTCGTTGCCTGGACTGGATTGTCTGGACGAGTTAGCTGAACTGATTGTCATGGCTGGATTGCCGGAACCGGCAGCTGACCCCTGGAGCTAGCGGGCCTGGCGGGGGTAGCCGCTCAACAGGCCGCTCTCCACCATCAATCCCACCCCTGCCGTTACGCAGATCAGACCCAGCGTGCCGTACCAGAACCAGGGGCCGGTGGGCGGCGCTTTCACCAGCACCGCCATCACCTGCAGGGTTCGCCGGCTGATCGCCTCACCCACCAGGCAGAGGCCCAGCGGCAGCAGCAGCACGCCCAGTTGCGCGCGGATGTACCAGCGGATCTTCTTGGCGGCCATGGCGTCGGCGAGCGGCGTCAGTGGTGAACCCTAAGCCGGGCCGCCG
>ERZ888423.1132-NODE-1132-length-24540-cov-65.428548_pt1 | contig 24540 bp, 26 predicted proteins | sample MGYA00520523_ERZ888423 | MGnify/ENA primary metagenome ERZ888423 (study PRJEB32303, sample SAMEA104408611) | aquatic metagenome | biome: Brackish water; feature: Pelagic; material: water | place: Baltic Sea | collected 2014-06-08T10:24:00 | depth 30,27 m ...
GAGGACCGCATAGTGATTAGTCATAGTCTGGACTATCCCGAAGCCATTGCCTATAGATCTCAGCTGCGATTTCGTGCTCACGTAATGTCGCGGAGAAAACGGTCTCACCGGTGTCAAGGTTTATTGCTACGAAGTAAAGCCAAGCGCCGTCGGCCGGTCGAAGCGCAGCCTCGATGGCCAAACCTCCCGGACTTGAGATGGGTCCAATTGGTAATCCAGGGCGACTGTATGTGCTAAACAATGACTCGGTATCCTTCAGTCCCTCCTGAAAGGACTCTAGGTTTCCCTCATATCGGTACTTCACGGTTGGATCGGACTGCAGCGCCATGCCGATGTCCAGCCGGTTTAGAAAGACCCGGGATATCTTGAATAGATCCTCCTCAAATCTGCCCTCGCTTGCGATCATTGAGGCCAGGGTGAGTGTGGGCAGTGAGTCGACAAGTGGAATCTCGTATTTCAAAAGCTCTTGTTCCATGCGGTCAACCATTGCCGTGATAACTTCACCGGCCTCCGGGTTTGGGTCAAAGCTATAGGTCGCAGGAAACAAAAAGCCCTCGATGCTCGGTGCATTCTTAGGAAGCCTAGTGAGCTGTTCCGCAATAGCATCTTCGAGCTGTGAAGTGGTAATACCCAAATCCTCGGACAGTCTCGGAAGGATTTGTGCGACGCTGAGACCCTCGGGGATTGTGGTTGATACAAGAATTCGATTGGAACCTGACATCAACAACTGCAAAGCGGCCGAGCCCGATAGCTTGGTGGGAAACTCGTAGCTTCCGGGGAATATGATCAAGTCGACATTCAGCATGTCTCGATAAATAGCATCGAAACTCTTGATGATGTCGGCATCAACCATTTTTCGTGCAACATCTTCTCCAGTGTCCCCTGCAGAAATAAGCAAAACCGTGCTGGGCCCGGACTGGCCATCGTAGTCCTCTACTTGGAACCGAGACAGAAAATCTTGAACACTCGAGCTTGCAGCAAATATCCCTCCGCCGACTATTGCGCCGACTACAACAATCGAAACTATCGCGGCTAGCCAAGAGCGCTTTGAGCTCTTCTTGAGTGGCATCGGCTCCAAACCATCAGTCATCCAAATTATCCAATCCTCTGCCGGCTAACTCACCGTTTTTCTCCGAAGCAAGCGCGAACTCCAATATAAGACAAGCGGCCGAAGCATCAATTATGGCCTTCTGCTGTTTTGCATTCTTGCCGGCTTGTCTGAGCGATTGTTGGGCTGTTTTTGAGGTAAGCCTTTCGTCAATAAGTCTTATTGGAATGCCCTCTGCGGCAACAAGCTTGGCAAAATCAATTGCCATTTCTGTGCTCGCGGTATGGCCACCGCTTAGAGATAGCGGAAGACCTACGTAGATGCATTCAGCATTTTTCTCGTTGTAGATGCCCACAAGCGCACCAATAGCAGTGTCGCCCTGAGTGATAACTGAGTGTGGAATTGCGAGCGAGTCGACTGAGATGGCCACTCCGATGCGTGCAAGGCCAACATCAATAGCGATTTTTCTCATCACACCATTGCAGCAGCAGCCGCGATTGCTTTGGCTAGCTGGTCAATGTTGGGCCCACCACCCTGTGCGAGTTCAGGTTTACCGCCACCGCCACCGCCCAAGATTTTAGACGCTGCCGACACTAGCTCGCCGGCCTTGTGGCCTTTTTTAACCGCCTGGTCACCCGCCACAACCAACACGATGCCGGACCCACTCGCCTTGCTGCCCAAAATTACTATAGAAGCCGCTCCGAGGTGGGACTTGAGTCCCATTGCCAAAGAGCGAAGATGATCTGAGTCCGACGTTTCCACTTCTAGAGCGAGGAGGTCGATTCCGTTGACGGATGTCGCGGTCGTCGCAAGAGTGGGTATTTGAGTTTGAAGCTTCGCCATTTCCATGTCAGAAACTACCTTGCTGGCGGCCTTTAGCTCAGCCAAGGACTCGGTGACGCGAGCTTCGATTTCGCTCGCGGGTGCCTTCAGCTGAAGCGCGAGCCTTTTGACTAGATCGCGCTCAGTTTGCAATGAAGCAAGGGCCTCCATGCCAACCAGCGCCTCTATTCGTCTTGAACCTGAACCAACAGACGCCTCTGATACAAGGCTCACCAAACCAATCTGGGCAGTTCTTGAAACATGCGTCCCACCACAGAGTTCTCGTGACCATGGGCCGCCAACTTGAACTACCCGTACCTGCTCGTCATAGGTTTCTCCAAATAGAGCGATTGCGCCGAACTCTTTAGCCGCCGCTACAGTCATGAAATCAGCCGTAACCGACATGTCTGATCTGATTGCGAGGTTTGAGACCTCTTCAATTTCGCTTTTGGTGGCCTCGCTCAGGCTTTCCCCCCATGCGAAGTCCAATCTCATGTATCCGGGTTTATTGAACGAACCAGACTGCAATGCCTGCGGTCCTAGAACCTGCCTAATGGCGGCGTGAACCACGTGGGTGGCGCTGTGAGACTGGCAAGCCCCAAGTCGCCAATCCGCATCGACAATCGTCCTAGCCGCTGAATTGACTGCCACCTCTCCAAAAGAGACTTTTACCTTGTGCGCGAATAGGCCCTTAACTGGCTTTTGGACGTCCAGCACATCTAAGGTAAATCCATCTCCAGTGATCACGCCGGCGTCGGCCGCCTGTCCACCGGACTCTCCATACAAAGATGTCGAGTTCAAAAACACTTCACCAATTTGCCCCTGGCTTAGGGTGCTTACGGAGACGCCGTCTCTGACAAGACCAATTACCGTTGCGACAGCTTCTAGCGAGTCATATCCGGTAAATAGCGTCTCTCCTTTAGCGCGAACTTCACTATAAACCTGCAGAGATCCACCGCCCATTTTCTTGTCCTTGGCGTCTTGCTTGGCCCGATTTTTCTGCTGGTCCATAAGCTCAGCGAAACCTACTCGATCTACTTCAAACCCGGACTCCCCTGCAATTTCAACGGTGAGGTCGATTGGGAACCCATAGGTGTCGTGCAGCTCGAACGCCGTGGCTCCAGACAGAATTCCATCTGCCTCAGCGATTGCCTGTTCAAGCACCAGAGTTCCGGTTTCTAGGGTCCTGGCGAACCCCGTCTCTTCCGATAGGGCGCTTCTGAGAATCCGCGGAAAGTTCTCCTCTAACTCAGGATACGCCTCAACCATGGCATCTTTACTCGCCGTAAATAGCTTCTCAAAGCTTTCCTCAGTGACACCCAGCAACCTTAGAGCCCTTATGGATCTGCGCAAAAGTCTGCGAAGTACATATCCGCGTCCCTCGTTGGATGCGGTCACTCCATCGGACATAAGCATCAGTGACGATCTAATGTGGTCGGCAATGACCCGCATTCGAACATCGTCAATCTCCAGGTGTCCGTATTTCTTTCCGCTTAGCTGACTTGCTAGATCTATCAGGGGGCGTATCTGATCAATCTCGTAGATGTTCTCGACTTCCTGGAGTAAGAATGCGACTCGCTCCAGCCCCATGCCAGTGTCGATGTTCCTTTCCGGGAGATCACCAATTATTTCGAAATGATCTTTCGTTCCGCCGTCCGCACGTTCGTACTGCATAAAAACGAGGTTCCAGATCTCAATGTAGCGATCTTCATCAGCAGCCGGGCCACCCTCGACTCCATAGTCGGGTCCTCGATCGAAGTAAATTTCGGAACATGGACCTGCCGGCCCCCTCTGGCCAGTTGACCAGTAGTTATCCGCCATTCCCCGCTTTTGAATTCTCTCGATGGGGACATTGGTGTTGTCTAGCCAAAGCTGTATCGACTCTTCATCGTCTTCATAGACCGTTACCCAGAGTTTCTCCGGGTCGAAACCATAGCCGCCGTTGTCAACTGATGAGGTCAGTAACTCCCAGGCATAGCTAATAGCCTCCTTTTTGAAGTAGTCGCCGAAACTAAAGTTTCCGTTCATTTGGAAAAAAGTGCCGTGTCGGGTCGTCTTGCCAACTTCGTCAATGTCGAGTGTTCTGACGCACTTTTGAACCGAAGTTGCTCGCTTATATGGTGACGGCGTTACGCCTGACATGTATGGGATAAATGGCACCATGCCGGCAACCACGAACATAAGTGTTGGGTCTTGGCTTATGAGGGGGGCGCTGGGGACAACCGTGTGCCCCTTGCCCTCAAAGTAGGACAGCCACCGACGCCTGATTTCGGCAGTCTTCATTTGCTACTTCTTAGTTTTGGCTGATTTTTTCAGTTCAGCTTCACGCTCTTGGTAGCCTGCTGCGATCGAATCCGAGAAATCCTTTGCGGCGATGCGCATCTCATCTACTGCGCCCTGTGCCTTTGGGTTATCCCGAAGCTGCTGCAGCGCAAGTGCGCCCATTCCAATGCCTGCGATGAACCAACCTAGTTTTGACATAACTACCTCCGTTTGCCGAACACTTTAGCCACGCCTTGAAAGACGCCAAAAATCTTTGTCAATGGGCCACCAACTGAAGCAGTGAACACCGCAACCAAAGAGCTGATGTTGGTTGTTACTTGCTCTACGTCTTTGGTTATGTTGTCAACGCGCTTGAGCTGCTTATTTGCCTCGGCAAGCGTAGTTTTTGCTTCCGCAAGGATGGGCTCGAATTCAGCATTGAAAGTTGTGACAGTTGCGGCTGTTTGATCCAGAAGCTTGCCTAGTTTCACCAAAGGGAACCCCAGAAGAACAACCAAGAGTGCGGCGCTAGCGGCCAGAATGACCACTGCTATTTCGCCGCCTGTCATGTTCTTGACTACCTAGCTGCGTAGAACTCAACTACAAGCTGTACTTCACAAGTCACTGGCACCTCTTCGCGCTTTGGACGACGCAGAAGCGTCACCTGGAGCTTATCGAGATCGACTGCAAGGTACTCAGGTGTCTTTGCAAGTACATCGGAGTTACCTCCGGCTGCCGCGACCTGGAAAGGCTCGGTTCGCTCTGACTTGTCATGGACGTGAATCATCTGTCCTGGCTTCACGCGGAAGGAAGGACGATCAACTCGTTCGCCATCCACAAGGATGTGACGGTGCACAACCATCTGGCGTGACTGGGCAATCGTGCGGGCCATGCCCGAACGAAGAACTAGGGCATCCAGACGCATCTCCAACAGCTCAACCAAGTTCTCACCGGTTAGGCCAGCAGTGCGCTTGGCTTCCTTGAATGTGTTGCGAAGCTGAGCCTCGCGAATACCGTACTGAGCACGTAAGCGCTGCTTCTCGCGTAGACGAACTGAGTAATCAGAGTCAGTCTTGCGCTTAGTGCGACCGTGCTGTCCTGGACCATAAGGTCGCTTTTCCATGTACTTTGCAGCTTTTGGCGTCAGCGCGATGCCCAGGGCACGCGATAGACGGGTCTTGCTGCGGGATCTAGTTGCCTTCGACAAAAAGGTACCTTTCAAATCAAACTTTAGATTGGATATTTCTTAGTGTCCGGATTACAGCCGCTGAATCCAGATAACCCAGAAATACTACCAGAGCGAACGCTCAAGTGTCACTATCTGGCAAGGATTTTTCTAATCATTTCGACTCGCTTGGCTAATTCGGCCTCAAATCCATGATCGGAAGGGTGATAAAAGATCTCATCGCCGTCTCGATATGTTTGTGGTAGAACTCCCCTGGGGTCATCGTGTGGGTACTTGTAGCCCACGGCCCCGGTCGACCTCAGTGCTGCAGGCACCGGCTTAGTGTTGGCCGCTTCGACTGCCGCCATCGCCATGTTTATGGCTTGGTAGGCACGGTTTGATTTCGGGGCTAGCGCCAAGTAGATCGTTAGCTGCGCCAGAGGAATTCTGCCCTCTGGCATTCCAATGCGTTCAACCGTCCCAGCAGTTGCTTCTGCTAGCACGAGTGCGTGAGGGTCTGCCAAGCCCACGTCCTCGCTTGCAAGGATCATTAGTCTGCGCGCGATAAACCTCGGATCCTCACCGCCTGCAATCATTCTTGCCAAATAGTGCAGTGCACTGTCTGCATCGGAACCACGAACAGATTTGATGAATGCGCTAATGGTGTCGTAGTGCTCATCCCCTGCTTGGTCGTAGACAATTGTCGACTGTGCTGCCAACTTGGCGGATTCTAGGCTGACTGAATTACCCGAACCATTCGCAGCGGCCTCCATCAGAGTGAGAGCCCTTCTGGCATCTCCTGAAGAAATTTTTGCCAGATATTTCAACGCGTCGGTTTCGAAGGTTGCATTTGGTAATCCACTATCTGACTCCAGTGCGCGGTTCATGATCGCTAGAACATCACCATCATTCAAGGGTTCAAGTTTCACCACCACAGATCTTGAAATCAAAGGTGTGATCACGCTAAATGAAGGATTTTCGGTAGTGGCAGCAACCAGCGTAATGATTCCGGATTCCACAGCACTCAATAATGAATCCTGCTGAGACTTGGAGAATCGGTGAACTTCATCAAGGAACAGCACGGTTGGTCGATCGTATAGATTTTTGAGCTCTTTGGCCTTGGCTATGAGTTCTCTGACCTGCGCAACCGAAGCACTGACTGCGCTGAGTTCAAGGAAGTGCGCTTTTTCATTGTTGCCAATAAGTCGAGCGATCGTGGTCTTACCACTTCCCGGAGGTCCCCAAAGAATTACGGATGGCCAGGAACCCGATTGATCGCCAGATATGAGCCTGGCCAGCGGCCCATTTTCTATGAGCGCCCTCGACTGACCTATCACTTCGGAAAGCGAATTTGGTCTCAGTCTGGCAGCAAGAGGAATTTCAACCACACGCTAACTCTAAGCAACACCTAGAATTACCAAGGCGATAAAAGGGTGAGTTATGAAATCAAACAGCAAGTTAGAGAACTACCAAGCAAAGCAAGACCTCATTAGCAATAGAGCTGTGAGGTCCAAAAGGGACAACCGAGTCTTCCTGGCAGTTGCCGCCGGTGCGGTCGCGGTGGCCTTCGCGGGTCAGCTCGCCTATTTCTCATTTGGGCCAGGAGGGCAGGAAGCTGATCTTGCCGCGACTACCGATCAGGTTGAAGCACCTGCTGATGTGACAGATGCGGACCCAACTGGTGTTCCCGATTTAGCTCTTGCCGAGGGCAGAGTGTGGAACGGGTCTCTAAACCTGAATGGCGAAGAGCTCACGTTTGACCTTTCCGGAGACCTTGCTCCTCAAGCAGTCGCAAACTTTGTTTCATTATCGAAGAATGGCTTTTACGAAGGCGTCAGCTGTCACCGACTTGTGACTTCAGGTATTTACGTTCTTCAGTGCGGCGACCCAAGCGGCGATGGCACCGGCGGCCCCGGCTACAACTGGGGACCGATTGAAAATGCGCCTGAAGCCGATCTTTACACCGAGGGCGTCTTGGCAATGGCTCGACGCGGTGGAGACGACAGCTCCATGGGTTCTCAGTTTTTCATTGTCTACCAAGATTCGACCATCCCGTCTGACTCAGTCGGTGGCTACACCATTTTCGGCTCGATTACAGGCGGGCTAGACGCTGTTAAAGCAATCGCAGAGGCTGGCACAATTGACGGTTCTTCGGACGCATCTCCGCTAGATGAAGTATTGATAAGTTCTATTTCGGTAGAGTAAGACAAAACCAGTAGGAGCAACCCTTGACAAGCAGTGAATTCGGCCGCGTAGATGAGGCTAACAACGTCTACTTGATAGACGGTGGCCAAGAGCGCATCGTCGGTCAATATCCAAACGTTCCAGCAGAGGACGCGCTGAGCTACTTCACGCGAAAATTCGATGACCTAGCGGCCCAGGTCCGCACGCTGGAGCAGCGACTGGCAGCTGGTATCACGGATGCAAAAAGCCTAAAAACCACTCGTGAACACCTCAAGGCTGAGCTCATCGAACCAAAGGCAGTCGGTAATGTCCAGAACTTGCGTGATCGAGTTGAGGCTGTCACTGGGCTGATTGATGCCACCAGCGCTAAGGCCAACGAGGAGCGCGCTGCAGCAAACGAGCTAGCAATGGTTGCCAAGGAAGAAATCGCAGCTAGAGCGGAAGCCATCGTTGCGAACCTCGGCGGAATCAACTGGAAAAAGTCTGCCGTTGAGATGACCGAGCTTTTTGAGCGTTGGCAAAAACTTCAGAAGGAGGGGCCAAAAGTTCCAAAGGCTAAGACTGACCCAATTTGGAAGCGATTTTCGCAGGCCCGAGCCAAATTTGAGGCCGGTCGCCGTGCATTTTTCGCCAACTTAGACGGTTCGTTCAAGGAAGCAAAGGCTGAGAAAACCTCGCTTGTCGATAGTGCCAAGGCTCTCGTAACCAAGGGTGCTGGCGCGACCGATCAATACAAGAAGCTTCAGAATCAATGGAAGCTTGCTGGCAAAGCCGGCAAAGCTGAAGAGTCGCTGTGGAAAGAGTTTCGCGCGGCTGGCGACGCCATTTTTGCCGCAAAGAAGGCCGAAGATGCCGAGATTGAAATAAGCCACAAGGCAAATCTAGAAAAGAAGATTGCCCTCAACCTGGAGATTGAAGCGCTGAACCTTGACGACATTGAGTCAGCCAAGAAAGCGTTAGCCAACATCCAAGCGCGTTGGGAAAAAATAGGACACATTCCTCGCGACCAGGTAAGAAAAATTGAAGACCCAATTAGAAAAGTAGAGAAGAAGATTGCTGATGCTGCCGCCGACGCATGGCGACGATCTGACCCAGCTGCGAAAGCACGGTCAAACTCTCTGGTATCGCAACTTGAAGAAGCCATCGCGGGTCTTGAAAAGGATCTTGAGCAGGCTAAGCCCGAGAAGAAAAAAGAGATCGAAGAGCAAATCACTGCCCGTAAGGCCTGGTTGCTAGCTGCTGCTCAAGCGGTCGATTAGACCTAACTACTTTTGACTCGATAAACGTCGTAGACGGCTTCAACTCTTCGAACTTGATTTAGAACGTGATCCAAGTGCGACGGGTCCGCCATCTCAAAAATAAACTTGCTAATCGCGACTCTGTCTTTGCCGGTTGAAACCGATGCGTTCAGAATGTTAACGTGACTCTCGGTCAGCACTCGAGTTACATCGCTCAGCAATCCTGAGCGATCTAACGCCTCAATCTGGATCTGAACCATGAAAACCCCCCTGGCTTCGTCAGCCCAGGAGACTTCCACAAGTCGCTCTTGTGCAAGAGATTGAACATTTTTGCAGTCCGTGCGGTGGACGGACACACCTTCGCCACGGGTGATGAATCCAGTTATTTCGTCCCCCGGCACCGGAGTGCAACATCTAGCCATCTTTGACATGACATCGGGGTCCCCCTTCACAAGCACACCCTGAGATTCGTTTCTTCTTTGTCTAAGAGACTTAGGAACCTGTACCGGCAATTCCTCGGTAATAGCTTCTGGAGCAAGGCCTTCGAGTTGCTTTAGCCTGTCAATGACAGTGCCCACGGTTAGCTGACCCTGACCGATCGCGTTGAAGAGTGCTGGAATTCCAACCAAGCCATGCTCCTCGGCAAGCTTTGTAAGCGAATCTGATGACATAAGCGACTGGACAGGGAGCCCTTTTCTTCGAAGCCCTCGAGCCAGCGCTTCCTTGCCGTCCTCGGTGGCGATCTCCTTGCGCTCTTGAGCGAACCAGTGTTTGATTTTTGCTCGCGCTCCAGGGGAGGCCACGAAATTCAACCAATCCTTGCTCGGTCCAGCAGACTCTGACCGGGAAGTCAGAACCTCCACGGAATCGCCGGCTTGGAGTTTGCTTTCCAACGGCACCAGGCGGCTATTTACCTTTGCCCCAATGGTCTTGTGACCCACTTCCGTGTGGACGGCATAGGCAAAGTCAACCGGTGTCGATCCGGCGGCTAGTCCAACAACCTTGCCCTTTGGAGTGAAGACATAGAGCTCTTTGGCGCCAATTTCGAATCGCAGATTATCCAGAAACTCCCCCGGGTCTGCAGTCTCCTCTTGCCAATCTGAGAGCTGCTTCATCCAGGCGAAGTCGACTTCCTTTTCGCTCTTTCCACTCTGCGCCTTGTACTTCCAGTGTGCCGCGACACCAAACTCGGCTCGCTGATGCATCTCAAGAGTTCTTATCTGTATCTCCACTGCCCTGCCATCTGGCCCAACCACAGTAGTGTGCAGCGATTGGTAGAGATTGAACTTCGGCATCGCTATGTAATCCTTGAACCTGCCCGGTAACGGTGACCAGCGGGCGTGTATGGCCCCTAAGGCGGCATAGCAGTCTTTTACGCTTGCAACTATCACTCTCACGCCCACGAGGTCGTAGATGTCGTCAAACTCTCGTCCCCGAAGCACCATCTTCTGGTAGATCGAGTAGTACTGCTTAGGTCGTCCGTCAATCTTTGATTTGACCTTGCCATTTCGAAGCTCGAGAGAAATCTCGTCTATCACGTTTTGTGTGTAGTCAGCTCTCAGGGGATTCCGCTGGCCAACTAGCGAGACGATCTCTTCGTAAACTTTCGGGTAGAGAACGCTGAAACTAATATCTTCAAGCTCGACCTTCATTGTTGAGATTCCTAAGCGGTGGGCCAGTGGCGCGTAAATTTCCAGCGTTTCCTGTGCCTTTTTCCTCGCTGACTCAGGGCTGACAAATCCCCAAGTCCTTGCATTGTGGAGCCTGTCCGCGAGTTTGATGACCAGGACTCTAACGTCCTTGCTCATTGCAACTACCATCTTGCGCATAGTTTCTGACTGTGCGCTGTCTCCAAACTTCACCTTGTCCAACTTCGTGACGCCATCGACCAAGAGGGCAACTTCGCTACCAAAGTCCTTCTCGAGTGCTTCTATCGAGTAATCAGTGTCCTCTACGGTGTCGTGGAGTAAGGCAGCAGCGATTGTTGCGGGTCCTGAGCCCAGGTCGGCAAGAATTCTCCCCACAGCCAAAGGGTGAGTGATGTACTCTTCGCCACTTTTCCGAAGCTGGCCGGTGTGATACTTCTCCGCGAACTGGAAGGCCTTGTCGATAACTGTCAGGTCCGCTTTTGGGTGGTTCGTCTTGACTATACGAACCAGAGAAGCCATGTCTGTACCGTAGGAAGTCGAGGATTTCGTAAAAATTTTAGGCAGACGAGAGCGAAGTGAACTGCTCTTCGCGTCTGTCATTTTTCCATCCTCTATCGAATGGATTCAATTCTACGCGCGGCTAGCTACTACTTTGTCAGCGGCTTTCTTCAAAGTCGGCTCAGATTCGCGCAGGTGCGCATAAATCGGTGCTGCCAGGAAGATAGATGAGTAGGTTCCTACGATAGTTCCAACAAACAGCGCCAAAGCAATGTCCCTCAGGGTTCCTGCTCCAAGCAGCAACGAACCAACGAACAAGATTGAAGCCACCGGTAGCACAGCGACAACCGATGTGTTGATGGAACGAATCAAGGTCTGGTTCACTGCCAGGTTGACCATCTCACCAAAGGTTCGAGTTTCTGAGTATTCGACTTCAAGTGTGTTCTCCCTAACTTTGTCGAACACCACAACCGTGTCATAAAGCGAGTAAGCCAAAATAGTAAGGAATCCAATAACAGCTGCCGGCGTCACCTCAAAACCAACACCTGCATAAATGCCTGCGGTAAGAATAAGGTCGTGTGCAAGGGCCAGAACTGCCGCTACCGACATCTTCCAGCTTCTGAAGTAAATAGCGATCAACAGGGACACCAGTATTAGAAACACGATCAAACCCATTAGGGCCTGATTCGTAACGTCAGCTCCCCAATTAGGACCGATAAAGCTAGATGCCACGGCCGCATCCTCTAGTCCGTATGCGTCAGCAAGGGCCAATCGCGCACGCTCTGACTGGACGTCTTCAAGCTGTTCGGTCTGAATTCGAATGTCGGCAAGCCCCACGTCCGTAACGTTTACCTGAGAACCCGGTGCTATTTCGGAGATAACGTCCACCGCAAGCTGGTGGGACAACTCCTGAGAGTTTGTGAGCCTAAATTCAGATCCACCGCGGAACTCAATACCAAAGTTGAATCCACCGCGTGCTACCGGCAACAACAGTGCCAAGATAACTGCCACGGCACCGATGATGTACCAGGTTTTTCTGCGCGCTACAAAATTAAAGCTGCGCTCACCAGAGTAAAGCTGGTTTCCGAAGTCTCTTGCCCTACTCATCGTGATCTCCCTGACCCGCCAAAGCTTTTCGCTCAGCAATTGTCTGTCGTTTTTGCGCTTCCTTTGAAGACTTTTCAGCCTTGCCGCCGGCTAGTGACTTGGACACCTTGAACTCGCCGCGCCCCTTATAGGAAACCTCTCTAGCAGAAAGATCGAATCCAGAGAAACGATGACCAGAGGCAAAGAACTTATTTCTAGCCAGAAGCTGAACTAGTGGATGGGTGAACATGGTGACCACTAAGAGGTCAATCAAAGTTGTTAGACCCAATGTGAAGGCGAAGCCTCGTACCGAAGAGCTTGTTAGCAAGTAGAGAACTACAGCTGCGGTAAAGCTAACAGCGTCTGAGATCAAGATTGTGCGAATTGCTCGCTTCCAACCGGCCTCCACGGCACTCTCTAGATTTCGACCATCTCGAAGCTCGTCCCTAATTCTTTCGAAGTAGACAATGAAGGAGTCAGCGGTAATACCGATAGCTACGATCAAACCCGCTACACCAGCCAGTGACAACCTGTAGCCCTGTCGCCATGACAGGAACGCTATTGCTAGGTAGACCAACAGCGCAGCAACAATAAGTGACCCGAGAACTACCGTTGCCAAACCACGGTACTGGAACGCCATGTAGATGATGACGAAGATAAGACCGATTAGTCCAGCTAGAAGTCCCGAACGAAGAGACTCTGAACCAAGGGTGGCCGAAATGTTCTCCTGAGACTGCACCTCAAAACCAATCGGCAGCGCACCATACTTCAGCTGATCAGCCAAAACTGTCGCAGATTCTTGAGTAAAAGATCCTGTTATTTGAGCTTGACCGTTGGTGATAACTGCGTTTGTCGATGGAGCTGTAATAACCAGCCCATCGAGCGTGATAGCAAATTGGTTGGCAGGACTTTGAAGCCCAAAGAGCCTTGAGGTGACCAAACCGAAAGCATCGGAGCCGGTTCCATCGAATTCCAAGTTGACTGCCCAAGTGTTGGTGCTTGCACCAGTTTGAGTGGTCACTGTTCCAGCAGTGGCGTCAGAGATGTTAGCTCCCTGGACTTCTACCGGACCCAGAATGTATTTATAGAGCGACAGTTCGTCGCAAGTTACGAGACCCACGGTTGGATCGTCCACCTGGCCGGGTCCCCTAAACGGCAATGAACAGTCAAGGTTTTCAAACTGCGCCTGAAGTCGCTCGGTTATCCAAGCAGTGTCGCTAGCGTTCACCGGCGTCGTTGCGGTTTCGTTGCTAAGGGTTTCTAGGTCAACCGGTAATGCTCCTTCGGCAGCTGGTCCAGAAATACCCTGAACGATGACAGGTCTGAACTCAAGCAGTGCGCTTGCCTTTATAAGCTGCAGAGTTGTTGCGTCTGGAGTTCCCGGGATTGCAACAACAATATTTTGATTTCCTTGGATAGAAACCTGTGCTTCTCCAACACCCGATCCATCAATTCTTTGTCGGATGATCGTCACAGCTTGTGTTAGCTGCTCTGAACTTGCTTGATCACCTTCGGCAATAGTTGGGGTAAGAATAATCTGGGTGCCGCCCTGAAGGTCAAGACCCAATTGAGGTTCGTATGATGCGCCAGGCTGAACCGTGGCCACGCCCCAAATCATGAGCCCAACGAAGAAGACTGCGATGCCTGTGAGCCACGAGAGCTTGCGTCTCGCAGATCGAGTAGTTGTGTTCTCAGCCAAAGCTATTTCCCCTCAGAAGTCTGGATAGCTCTGACTGCCTGCTTCAGCACTCTGAGCTTCGTACCGGGCGTGGTCTCAACCTCTAGGTCATCTTCGCCAATGGCAACGACCTTGCCCTTGATACCGGCGTGGAGAATAACGTTGGACCCAACCTGAAGGGTCTCAACCAAATTAGCAGCGTCACGCTTACGCTTCCTGTTCTGGTTTACCAGCAACAGAATCATGGCGGCAAGAACCGCTAATAGTAATAAATCCAAGGTTTTCCTAACCGATTGGTACCCCGAAATTATAGGGCTTAGATGAAAAACTTGCTCTACTGAATCCCTAAATGTACTAATCCGAGAGTTGTAATCTCTCTGCCGCGTGGTGTTCGCTGCAACAAACCTGCCCTAATCAAGAACGGTTCGATCACCGCCTCAATGGTCTCAGGCTCCTCGCCAAGGGCCACAGCAAGGGTCGAAAGACCGACTGGCTTGGCGCTGAATTTAGTAGCTAGCATGGTCAAGAGAGTTCGATCCACTCGATCTAGGCCCAACTTATCCACTTCAAAGAGGGTCATTGCATCCAAGGCAATTTCGTAATCAATAACGCTGTGTTCATTGACGCTGGCAAAATCACGCACTCTCCTGAGCAGACGATTTGCGATTCGAGGTGTGCCACGCGATCGAGTACTCAATAATTCAAGCGCCTCGGCCTGCAGGTCGATGCCGAGCTTAAGTGACGAGGCTTCTAAGACTCGGGCGATCTCTCGAGCCTCGTAATACTCGAGGAAAGCCGTGAAGCCGAATCTGTCTCTCAAAGGTGTGGGCAGCATTCCGCTTCTGGTGGTTGCACCAATCAAGGTAAACGGCTCGATGTCAAGGGAAATTGAAGCTGCTCCCGGCCCTTTTCCGACCATCACGTCAACGCGAAAATCCTCCATCGCCAGATACAGCATCTCCTCGGCGCTTCTGGACATGCGGTGGATTTCATCTATAAACAACACGTCGCCGGCTTCTAAGGCAGAGAGAATCGATGCCAGGTCTCCCGAAGACTGAATTGCAGGGCCGCTAGTTAGCTTGAGGGATCGCTCCGCCTCATGCGCGACAATCATTGCAAGGGTTGTTTTTCCAAGCCCTGGAGGCCCTGCCAGCAAAATGTGGTCCGCAGTCCTTCCACCCAACTTGGCCGCTTTTATCACGAGCGAAATCTGCTTGACAACTTTTTCTTGGCCTACGAACTCTCCAAGAACTTTCGGTCTCAGCACTGCCTCTAGGGCTCGTTCCTCAGGCGCCGACTCGATCATGAGGTCAACTTCGAACGACCAAGCTCCGCCAAAGCCTGCTTGAGCAATGCGGATTCAGACAGTGACTGATCCAGGCCGGAAAGAAGTCTTCTTGACGCGAGTTCATCTCCACCCAATTGCAGCATTGCCTGCAGCACGTTTTCGTTGACGCTGACACTCGATGAAAGCCCGACCTTGCCACTCAGGGTGATCAGCACGAGTTTTGCTGTCTTTGGCCCGATGCCTGGTATCGCACGGAAGGCGTTTTCGTCTTGAGAGTTGATGGCATTTACTAGTAGTTCACCGGTCAACCCAGAAAGTGTTGTCATTGCAAGTTTGGGGCCAATTCCATTTACCCCACAGAGAAGATCAAATAACTCAGCCTCTTGGCCGGTCTGAAAACCAAACAAAGAAAGGTCGTCCTCTCGGACTACAAGTTTTGTTTGTATTAAGAACTCTTGGCCCACCGAAAGTTTTGCTGCGTGACGACTGGTGACCTGGATTGAAAAACCAACACCTGACACAACCAAGGTTAGGCGGTCTTGGCCCAAGTGGCTGACGGTTCCCTGAAGGCTTGATATCACGTTGCTAACCTAATCTGCGGTTGGCACTCTTGGCAGCTGCGACCCACTTCTGCTGGGCATTCGTGCCTTGTCCCTGAGCCCTCTTGGAAGCGCAAATCGCCACGGCCAAGGCATCTGCGACGTCTGCTGGCTTTGGGGTCTCCTCTAAGTTCAGCGTGCGCCTAACCATGTCCGCCACTTGCGCCTTGTCGGCTCTGCCGTGTCCAGCGACAGCCAGCTTCACCTCGCTCGGAGTAAAGAATTCCAGCGGTATGTCGTGCTTGAAGGCCAGGGCCATAAGAGCACCTGAGATTTGAGCCACCCCCATCACGCTTCTAAGGTTGGCTTGAGCAAAAACTCGCTCAATCGCTATAAGAACAGGCTTGTGGGTTTCAATAATTCTGTCAAGCGAGTTGGCTATAGAACCGACTCTATCCCGCGGATCCTGGGTCGGCGACGAAGTGAAGTGACCATATTCAACTGCCTTTGAGCCAGAGATAACTCCGAACCCGCAGCGAGTGAGCCCAGGGTCAACTCCGAGAATTACATCCACTAGCTCATGGCTTCTAGCTCGGCCATTACCGCTTCTGAAATCTCCATGTTCGTGTAAACCTCCTGGACATCATCCAGTTCCTCTAGCGCCTCGATAAGGTCAATGACCTTCTTGGCGCTGGCAGCATCAACGTCGACCTTCAAAGATGAGACAAACTCCACGTCAGCCGACTCGTAATCGATGGTTGACTGCTGAAGAGCAGTTCTAGTTTCAGTCATCTTGCTTGGGTCACATGTCAACAAGAAGTTTTCACCGATTAGCTGAAGGTCCTCGACGCCGTGCTCGATGGTTGCTTCAAGAATCGCATCTTCGCTGAAAGTGCCAGGAACCGATATGACTCCCTTGCGAGCGAACTGATAGCTCACGGAGCCAGGATCCGCCATGTTTCCCGAATTCTTGCCAACTGCGAGCCTTACTTCTGCTGCGGCGCGATTCCTATTGTCGGTAAGGCATTCGATCATTACTGCAACCCCGGCTGCCCCGTAACCTTCGTAAATAATGTTGTGGTACTCAACGCCATCTCCCAGTTCACCTGCGCCACGCTTAACAGCGCGATCGATGTTATCGCCGGGCAGGGAAAGCTTCTTGGCTTTGTAGATTGCCTCGTAAAGAGTTGGATTTCCCTCAAGGTCTGAGCCGCCTAAGCGAGCCGCCACCTCAATGTTTTTGATAAGTTTCGCGAACAGCTTTGCTCTCTTGGAGTCGTTGGCTGCCTTTTTGTGCTTCGTTGTTGCCCATTTGGAGTGACCTGACATAGTTCCTCTAAATTACTAGCTTTGGTGCTCTTCAACGAGCGAAATGAACAACTTATGTAAATGTGTCGCCCCGGTCAGCTCCGGGTGAAAGCTTGCGCCCATCAGGTTCTCAAACTTAACCGCCACTGGTTCTTGGTTATGGGTTGCCAAAACTTCACAGTTTCCGGCCTCGAGTATTTTGGGAGCTCTTATGAAAGCTACGTTTTCAGAGGTGCCATCGGCAAACACAACCGAGCCCTCAAATGAATTCAGCTGACCGCCATAAGCATTGCGTTCCGTCTTTACTGGGAGCCCTGAGATTAGCTCTTGATCTGGAAGCGCTCCGATTACTTCATCCGAGATAAGTATCAGTCCTGCGCAAGTGCCGAGCACTGGCTTTGTCTTGGCGAATTTTCTAACCTGCTGCATGAGATCAAAGTTCACAAGAAGCTTAGAAATGGTGGTCGACTCTCCCCCGGGGATTATCAACGCATCAACTGCTGCTAAATCAAGATTTGTTTTCACGGCAGCGCCCTCCACCCCCAATCGATTTAGGAGTAGAAGATGCTCTCGGCTATCGCCCTGGAGAGCGAGAACGCCTATTCGCAATTACCAGCCACGCTCCGAAAGCCTATGTGGTGCTGGGAGGTCACTCACATTTATGCCTACCATCGCCTCGCCTAGACCACGGGAAGCGTTTGCGATCACGTCTGCGTCGTTGAAAAAAGTAGTCGCCTTGACAATTGCAGCTGCGCGAGCAACAGGATTGCCAGACTTGAATACTCCGGAGCCAACAAATACACCGTCGGCACCCATCTGCATCATCATCGCAGCATCTGCAGGAGTAGCAACCCCTCCGGCTACGAACATAACGACAGGCAACTTACCTTCTCTAGCTACCTGCTTTACAAGTGCGTAAGGGGCTTGAAGCTCTTTGGCAGCAACGAATAGCTCATCATCGCTCCTGGATGAAAGGGCTCGGATTTCACCGAAGATGGTTCTGATGTGCTTGGTGGCTTCTGAAACATCGCCGGTACCGGCTTCGCCCTTTGACCTGATCATCGCAGCACCTTCGGTGATACGGCGCAGTGCCTCTCCCAAGTTGGTAGCGCCACAAACAAACGGAATGTCAAATTTCCACTTATCAATGTGGTTTATGTAATCGGCTGGGCTCAAAACCTCTGACTCGTCAATGTAGTCAACCTTGAGTGACTGAAGAATCTGCGCCTCAACAAAGTGCCCAATGCGCGCCTTTGCCATAACAGGAATCGAAACTGCAGCCCTGATGCCATCGATCAAGTCTGGATCGCTCATTCTTGCTACGCCACCCTGAGATCTGATGTCGGCTGGAACGCGCTCCAGAGCCATCACAGCGACGGCTCCGGCATCTTGAGCGATGATTGCCTGCTCGGCGTTTACAACGTCCATAATGACGCCACCCTTTAGCATTTCAGCTAATCCGGACTTAACTAAGGGCGTTGATTCTGTCGTGTTGTTTGTCATGCTCTAATCCTAAACTCCGTGTATCCAGTTGGTAGCAATTGTTTCCCTAACTTCACCCAGAAGTTTTGGAATCGCTTTGGTCTGAGCAATAATCGGAAAAAAGTTGGAATCATTCCTCCAACGGGGAACTATATGTTGGTGAAGGTGCTCTGCGATGCCAGCTCCAGCAACTTGACCTTGGTTCATTCCGATGTTGAAGCCATGCGCCCTCGAGGTCGCCTCAATCGTTGCCATGGCTTGCTGCGTCAGAAGTGCGATCTCTGCTGTCTCCTCGAGAGTTGCCTTGTCATAGGTTGCAACGTGGCGGTAAGGGCAGACAAGCAGGTGCCCTGCGTTATAAGGAAAAAGATTTAGTAGCACATACGCGGTCACGCCGCGCTTAACAATTAGTCCATCCTCGTCCGACTTGTTTGGAGCATCGCAAAATACGCAGTCATCGGTTTTAGGCTTCTGCAGATCCTCGATGTAAACAAGGCGATGCGGTGTCCACAGCCTTTCGAAGCCATCCTGCATCCCAGTCATATTGTCTAGGTATTCGCTCATTAGACCTGTTCCTTGTTACTGATCGCATCTCGAATGATCTGTTTGGCTTCTTCAAGTGGAATATCGTTGCGCTGATTCCCATCCCGGAATCTAAAAGCGACGGTTCCGGCCTCAACGTCTCTGGCCCCAGCGAGGATTATGAATGGCACCCGATCAAGAGTGTGGTCTCTAATCTTTTTCTGCATCCGGCTGTCGGAGTGGTCCACATTTATGCGGACTGACTCGGTCTTCAACGAACCGGCAAAGCTATCTAGATAATCTGCGAATTCGTCTGAAACAGGGATACAAACCGCCTGGACCGGTGCAAGCCACGGTGGGAAGTGGCCGGCGTAGTGCTCAGTTAGAACCCCAAAGAAGCGCTCAATCGATCCGAATAAAGCTCGGTGAATCATGATCGGCTGATGCCTTCCACCATCCGACCCTACGTATTCCAACTTGAATCGGTCTGGGAGATTGAAGTCAAGCTGAATTGTGCTCATTTGCCAAGTGCGACCGATGGCGTCTCTTGCCTGAACAGATATCTTTGGACCGTAAAATGCCGCGCCGCCTGGATCTGCAACCAACTCCAAACCGGAGTCCTTTGCTACCTGCTCAAGCGTCTTTGTGGCGGACTCCCAAATTGCATCCTCACCGACGAACTTTGGATTACCCTCTTCCCTGGTCGATAGCTCGAGGTAGAAATCGTTTAGTCCGTAATCGCGCAGAAGGTCAAGCACGAACTTCAAGACGCTCGTCAGCTCTTCCTGCAACTGGTCCTGGGTCACAAATAAGTGAGCATCGTCCTGGGTCATACCGCGAACCCTAGTTAGACCATGCAATACGCCAGATTTCTCGTAGCGATAAACAGAACCAAACTCAAACATGCGGAGCGGAAGTTCTCGATAGCTTCTAGAACGAGACTTGAAAATCAGAATGTGAAATGGGCAGTTCATGGGCTTTAGGTAATAATCAACGCCCTGCTTGCGAACTTCCCCGTCTTCTCCGACCTCAGCATCCAGCTTCATTGGTGGGAACATCCCATCGGAATACCAATTCAAATGTCCGCTTTGCTCAAAGAGATTCGACTTAGTTATGTGGGGGGTATAAACGAACTCATAACCGGCCTCTTCGTGCTTGGCACGCGAGTAATCCTCCATGACCTTTCGTATGATTCCACCCTTTGGGTGAAATACCGCGAGACCTGATCCGATCTCCTCGGGAAAGCTGAATAGATCTAGCTCTGCTCCTAGCTTTCTATGGTCTCGCTTGGCTGCTTGCTCAATTCTTTCTAGGTGCTCCTCAAGCGCCTCCTTGGTGGGCCAAGCGGTGCCATAGATACGTTGTAGCTGCTTATTGTTTTCATTACCTCGCCAATACGCTGCCGCGCTTCTTGTCAATGAAAAGCTCTTGCCAATTTGTCTGGTGTTCGGCAAGTGAGGGCCTCTGCAAAGATCGCGCCAAGCGAAGCTCCCGTCCGGGTTGGTGTTTTCGTAAACCGACAGCCCCCCGGAGGAAACCTCAACCGATCCTTCTTGAACATCTTCAGACTTCAGCCCGATGAGCTCGAGCTTATAAGGCTCATTGGCCATAAGGCTTTTGGCTTCTTCATCCGAAACTTCAACACGAGTAAAGCGCTGAGATTTGCCAACCAGTTCCTTCATGCGCTTTTCTATGCGCTTTAGGTCCTCAGGGACGAACGGCTCCTCAACATCAAAATCGAAATAGAACCCGTCTGTTATGTATGGGCCGATGCCGAGCTTGGCGTCCGGGAACATCTCCTGCACCGCTTGGGCCATGACGTGCGCAGTTGAGTGTCGAAGTATTTCGAGTCCCGCTGGCGAGTCAATGAGTATTCCCTCAACCTGATCCTCCGCGGTTATGACGTGAGACAAGTCCCTGGCTTCACCGTTTACGTGCATTGCAATGACCTCACGCAGTTCGAAGAGATCAAAACCGGTGGCTCCCTCACTTACCTGGTGAGTCTTCCCTGCTAACAATATGTTCACTTGTGCTCCTTTACCTTCCAAAGTCTACCTACCGACTTAGGTATGCCTTGCTAGTAATGCCGCAAACAACACTGCAAAATAACGCTATGAACAAAAACAATGACCGTGATCTCGAGCGAAGGCTCAATTGGCTAAGGGCAGCTGTCCTAGGTGCAAACGATGGGATTGTCTCGGTCGCAGGCATTGTCGTGGGAGTAGCCGCGGCGGGAGCAAGCTACGAGGTAATTCTCCTTGCTGGTATCGCGGCTATTGTCGCAGGAGCTATTTCCATGGGCGGCGGCGAGTTCATTAGCGTGAGTGCCCAGCGCGATACGGAAGTAGCACACGGTAGAAATAAGGGCAGTATTAATGCAAGACCTTGGTCTGCAGCTTGGTCCTCACTTCTCGCTTTTGTATCTGGTGCCGCACTGCCGCTGATCGCTATCACCGGTCCATGGCAGACAATAAGCATTCAGGCGACTTTTGCAAGCGTTGTTCTGGCATTGGCTCTTACCGGATGGTGGGCGGCATGGGTCGGTAGCACACCAGTTCTGAAATCAATTGCTCGAAACGTCGTGATCAGCACGCTCACAATGGGAATTTCCTACGCAATTGGCGCGCTTTTGGGCGTAACCGTCCTCTAGAGCGATTACCCTTTTAGTGTGAGTGAGATAGAAAAATACGACTTTGCCCTAATTGGTGGCGGAATCATGTCCGCAACCTTAGGCGTGCTTCTAAAAAAGCTTGACCCGAGCATTTCGATTGTTATGTATGAGCGGTTGAGCGAAGTAGCAGAAGAAAGCTCAAACCCCTGGAATAACGCTGGGACCGGACACGCGGCACTGTGTGAACTGAATTACATGCCGGACTCGACAGACGGTTCATTGCCAGATCCTGCCAAGGCAGTGGCAATCAACGAGCAATTTCAGGTCTCTAGACAGTTCTGGTCCAGCCTCGTTGCTCTAGGCGCCCTCGATGACCCAAAGACATTTATCCGCTCGGTCCCTCACATAACGTTTGTTCGCGGCGATTCAGATGTCGACTACCTACGAAGAAGACAGAAGTCCCTTGATGCCCAGCCACTATTTACCGGCATGAAGTTCTCCGAGGACGTACAGCAGCTATCAGAGTGGATCCCCTTGATGATGGATGGCAGGGACAACGAGAAAGTAGCTGCGACGTTTACCGACCAGGGCACCGATGTCGACTATGGCTCCATGACCAAGCAGATGATTAACTGGCTAGTCAAAAATGGCATGCGACTGGAGACGAACACCGAAGTCAAATCTGTCCTTCAATTTGAAGATAAGAAGTGGCAGCTCTGGTTCGGTGGTTCCCCAGGACGTATCGTCCACGCGGATAAGGTTTTCGTTGGTGCCGGCGGATACGCGTTGAAGATCCTTCAAAAATCTGGAATTCCAGAAATAGATGGTTACGGAACTTTCCCGGTTAGCGGTCATTTCCTGAGAACTGATGACCCTGCATTAGTTGCCAGCCATCAAGCAAAGGTTTACTCGCAGGCTGAGGTTGGGGCTCCCCCAATGTCCGTGCCGCACCTTGACACCAGAGTCGTTGACGGCAAAACCAGCTTGCTTTTCGGACCATTTGCTGGCATCAACCCGAAGTTCTTGAAAAACGGTTCAGTTCTTGATCTTCCACTGTCTATAAGAATCAAAAACATCGGTTCATACCTTTCGGTTGCGCTAAGAAACTTGAGTCTGGTGAAATATTTACTGACTGAAGTAACAAAGTCAAAGAAAACTAAGTTCGCCTCCCTGAGAGCATTTGTGCCCAATGCCGCTCCGAAGGATTGGTCATATTACGAAGCCGGCCAACGCGCTCAAGTCATCAAGCCAAACGGTCGTGGCGGAACCCTCCAATTCGGAACTGAGGTTATCTCCAGCAAGGACGGAACCATTGCGGGTCTTTTGGGAGCAAGCCCGGGAGCTTCGGTTAGCGTAAGCGTCATGCTAGACGTGCTGGAGAGAATGGCGCCGGATGAGTTCCCAACCTGGACAAAGTCCATAAAAGAGCTGATACCAACCTTTGGCAAAGACCTAAATGAGAACGCGGCGCTCGCCAAAAAGACGATGAAGCAGACAGCGAAGTCACTGAAACTAACCGCCTAACAACTCAGCACCTGTAGCCTTCAAACATGAAAACATGTACTGTTGTAGCCACTTTTACCCCGAATCCTGCAAACCTGATCGAAGTCAAAGAGCTTCTGCTCGACGTCGCAAAAGATGTCCGGCTCGAGCTTGGTTGCCTTTACTACGACCTCTACGAGGAAGTGTCAGGAAAGCTGATTTTCATCGAGGCATGGGAGTCCAGAGAGCTCTGGCAAATCCACAATGATGCGCCCACTGTGGCAAGAATCCGCGAATTTATAGACGGCAAACTCTTGGAGCCAGTAATGGTCCAGGAAATGTACACCGCGAATTAGCCGAGAGCTAAAAAAATTAGAAGGCTAAAGACTTCCAGCCCTTTTCGGCTGAGTCATCTGAAATGTTCGACTACTTGAGGTCTTTTCCAAAGATGGAGGAAACCGAGAGATGCGCGAACATCCCTAGCAGTGAAATGATGCCCACCGCCGAAAGCGACATCAGGACAGTTACTTCGTTCAGCACTAGAACCAAGTCGTGGCTTTCCATCAGATCATCCTTTTTTTCGTGTGATTAGAGTTTAGTTTCTTTTCGTCTGCGCCTCAGAGATAAAGCGCATTCGCAATCTCAGTAACGTGCGATTGGGAAATTTGGTGTCCACCAGGATGGCGTAACCACTTGATGTCAGCACCAAAACTGTGGAGTTCTTGAACCCAAGCTTCGCTCACCTGCACCGGGGCGTAAGGGTCCTGATCACCATTTGCTAGCCAAATACGCTTTCCCTTGAGACTTATGTCCTCAACCTCACGGTAGGGCTTAGTAGACCCAAACAAAGCTGCCCCAGATAGCAGTGCTGGATGCTTGATCATTAGAGCTGCAGCGGTGTTTGCGCCATTACTAAAGCCGGTTCCAAAGATGTTGGAGCGATCAAGCTCATACTCAACAATCGCGGCCTCAATGAACTCAGACAGCTCTGCGACTCCCTGGTCTATGGAAGCTTCGTTGAAGCTGCCATCCGGGTAGCGCTCAAAGAAGCGATTCATTCCAGACTCTAAATGCATGCCCCTAGGTGACAAGACCGAAGCTTCAGGATCTAGGGCTCTGGCTAGTCCAAGAAGATCATGTTCGTCAGCGCCTGTGCCGTGCAGCAATAGCAACGTCCGAGAGGAACTTCCCCTCTGAAATACGTGTGGTCTTGCTAGATCGTTATTTGCCATCTTGCTAGACGCTAATCTCGGTCAGGGTCTGCTGGATTTGATCTCTTGACGGCTCTAGCCACGGTGGAAGCTTTAGCTTCTTGCCAAGTTCCAGAAGCGGCTCATCGATCTCAAAGCCGGGATCATCCGTTGCAATCTCGAACAGCACTCCCCCGGGTTCTCTGAAATAGATGCTCTTGAAATACTGTCTGTCCTTGATTTCAGTGACGGCAACCCCTTGGTTCATAAGCTCCTGCTGCCATAGCTCCATGGTCGTTAGATCAGGTGCCCTAAATGCCACGTGGTGAACCGTGCCGCCGGCTTGCAGGCCGCGGTCGCCCACTCCCCCGAGAACTTCCACCTTGGCCCCGGAGGCGCCTTCAGCCATCTGGAAGTTTGCCCTTCCAGAAGTCTCTGACGAAAGACTCATGCCCAATAAATTCTGCAGCATGCCTGCGGTTGGATCG
>ERZ888423.1140-NODE-1140-length-24379-cov-8.735570_pt1 | contig 24379 bp, 25 predicted proteins | sample MGYA00520523_ERZ888423 | MGnify/ENA primary metagenome ERZ888423 (study PRJEB32303, sample SAMEA104408611) | aquatic metagenome | biome: Brackish water; feature: Pelagic; material: water | place: Baltic Sea | collected 2014-06-08T10:24:00 | depth 30,27 m ...
ACTGGCCCGCTCTACTGATTCAAAATCTGCCAGATCAAGCTCAATCAGTTGAGGGGCTGCGCCGGTGGAGGCAGCAGTGACTTCATCAAGAGCAGCGTTGCCGCGCTCAAGATTGCGACAGGCCAGCAGTACCTGTGCTCCCGATCCTGCAAACGCCCGAGCCGAGGCAAGTCCCAAACCGCTGTTTGCCCCCGTAACCAGCACAGTGATGTTGCGCTGATCGCCCATATCGGCCACCGTCCATGAAGGATGTTTCATCTCTTTAGGTTTGCACTTCTACGCTGGCTCCGCCCCATTGTGAAGAGCCTGTGCCGATTCCCTTAGCGGGTGAAGCGCTCTGCGCGTACCATTGGGATAGTGAACGACTCGAACCGAACCGGCCAGGACCCCCCGGCAATCAGAAGCGCTGTGAGCCCTGCAGACATTGAGCATTTCAATCGCACGGGTTGGTTGCTGACCGACACGCTTGATGCGGCAGGCGTTGAAGAATTGCGATCCTGGATGGATGAGATCGCTGAGTGGCCCGAACAGGGTGATGGCTGGATGCATCATTATGAACTCACTGATGAGGGTCCCAAACTTTGCCGCAGCGAAAATCTGATCCCGTTTCATTCGGGGCTGCGCGAGTTGATCACTACTGGTGCACTGATCGAGGTTGCCTCGGCGCTCCTCGGCTCGCAAGCCGTGCTGTACAAAGAGAAGGTCAATTACAAACTTCCAGGCGGTGCGGGGTACGCCCCTCATCAAGATGCGCCGGCCTACCCGTTCATTGACTCACACGTCTCGTGCATGGTCGCAATCGATGGTTCAACGCCAGAGAACGGGTGTTTAGAAGTTGCCTCGGGTCAGCATCAGATGCTCCTTGCAACAGATGATTCTGGTTGCATTACACAAGAGATCGTGGACTCTCTGCAGTGGGATCTAGTCCCAGTCCAAGCGGGTCAAACGCTGTGGTTCCACTCTCGTACCCCGCATCGCAGTGGGGCGAATAACTCCAGACTGCCGCGTCGAGCTTTGTATCCGACGTACAACGCTTTAGTTGAAGGTGACTTGAGAGGTGAGTACTACGAGCGCAAGGTTGCAGAATTTGCAGCCGGAGAAGCAGCCGAGGGACGGGTTCGAGTCTCACTAATCGGAGACTTCCAAGGCCGGTCTGTCGGGTGAACGCGCAATACCAACACCCTTCGGAACTGCCTCGTCCAGAGAGCGCTGCGAGCATTGACTCTGTCCTTGCTTTGTACGAGGAATTTGGGCAGCTGCACTATGACGAAGAGCTTGCCCAGATTGATCACGCTTTGCAGACTGCAGCCTTGGCCGTACACGAGGAAGCCTCGGATGAGCTTGTAGTAGCGGCATTGCTGCACGACGTTGGACATCTCCTAGCAATTCAGGCCGGCCGAGCAGAGGGGGAGTCCGCCGTCCCTGCTCAGGATCTCACCCACGAGGCCGTAGGCGCTCGCTATCTAGCAGGGCTGTTTCCCCCCTCCGTGACGGGTCCGATTGCACTCCATGTCAGAGCTAAGCGCTATTTGTGCGCCATGCAAGCTGATTACATTCAGGGACTCTCAGATGGGTCGGTGCGCAGCCTAGAGCTGCAAGGTGGACCGATGAGCGTGACCGAACTTCGCGTCTTTGAACGAAACCCAGCAAGCACAAACGCAGTCCGACTTAGGCGATGGGATGACGGCGGCAAACTTGAGGGTCTGCGAGTGGAACCGCTGATTGCCTATGTTGAGCTTCTGCAGCGGGTCTCATTTTTGTAGCGGGTATTCAGTTGGCGGACATAGAAGACCTGTGTCCTGAGCCGCTGCCTAGGTTTCGCTACGTCAGCAGTACTGTGTGACCTATGTGGTTTTGGATCGCTCTGGGAATTTTGTGCACCTTCTTCATCGCCACAGTGTCGATTGGAATGGTGACCGGCTCACTTGCGCGACGACCCCGACGCAGTGTGTATGACATTGAAGAGGCGGTGGAATTTGTTGCTGACCGGCTTCCGGAAGACCTCACATCTGTAGTCAGCTTTGAAGAGGTTCGTGCAGTGTTGTTATTTCATTGTGACTACCTCGCGGACAAGGGCGTGGCTTCACTCGCAACAGCAGATGACATGGGTTCTGCGTTGGTGGTCGTGCCGGAGGATGAACCCATTGCCTATGTGCTTGGCAAGGTGAGTGAGTCAGACCTGCAACTCAACGACGAGCAGGTTCTGCAGATACTTGATGCCGAATCGGAGTATTACCGGGCGATTGGTGCCTTCGGACCAATGGTGGATCTTCCGCAGGATCCGTCCACATGAGTGCAGGCGCTTAGCGCCTTTGTGCTGATTCCCCTTACGATGACAACTACGAGTACAAGTTCAGGAGTACGAGATGGAACGTCCAGTGAAGTTTGAACACAATCAGTTTGTGGGCGATAAGCGCACACAGGTGGTCTACGACGTGGATGCCCTCGAGGGCGAAGACGAAGCGCTGATAGAGGAACTCATGTTGGCCGAGACGTATTTGTGCTTTGGCCCAGACACACTTCCCGAGGCTCGAAATCGCGGGTATCACTTATTTCGTAAGCAGCGGGCACTCCACGAAAGCTGATCAGCGATGACGAGGGGTGGGTACTGATGCCAGAGAGTCAGCCAGGGGGGACCGACTCGGCTCCTGCGATCATGGATTATCGGTTCCCATCTGGAGACCTACAGCTCAGGGGGCACCTAGCAGAGCCACCCGAGGGACCGCATGGCGCTCCAGGCCTCTTGCTCTGCCACGGCTTCCCAGTTCGCGGTCGGGAGTCCCCGCAGTCTGGAGTCTCGTTTCCAGAACTAGCCGATCGAATCGCAGTTGAGTTGGGGTGGGTTGTGCTTGCCATGAACTTTCGCGGTTGTGGTGCTGCGGAGGGCAACTACTCGATGCTCGGATGGCTTGACGATGTTGCAGCAGGCGTTGCTGAACTCAACCGCTTGGGCGTTCAGGGGGTCTGGATTGCAGGCTTCGGAACTGGCGGTTCGCTCGCAGTCTGCGAGGGGGCTCGCAACCCCTCGGTTATGGGAGTAGCTGCGCTTGCTACTCCAACGGACTTTGAAGACTGGGCGCGCAACCCGCGCCGGCTTTTGCGCCACGCTCGCGAGGTTCAGGTAATCAAAGACCCGGAGTTTCCTCCGTCTTTCGAGGAATGGGCAGCTGGGTTTAAGTCAGTTCAGCCTGTTGAAGCTGCAGAGCGATTGGCCCCGAGGCCACTTCTCGTTGTTCACGGCGACAGCGACGACCTGACCCCGCTCAACGACGGACGAGCGCTAGCGCGAGCTCATGGCGATGCGGAGTTTCGTTTGATTAACGGTGCTGGTCACGAACTGCGCCATGATCCGCGAGCGGTTGCGGTCTTGCTCGGGTGGCTGTCACGGCAACAGATCGCAGTGCTGGCGCAGCCCACCGAGGCAGAGCTTGAGAGTGCCGAGCTTGAAGCAGCAGAGCTTGAAGCAGCAGAGCTTGCTGGGGAAACTCAGATAGATCCCACCGGCTGAGATCTAGGCACTTCATGTGCCGCTCAGTTCAGGCCGCCGAACTCTTTGTTGATTCGCAGGTCTTGCATCGAGATACCCATCCGCCGGTGCTGACCCGAACCGAGAGCCAGGTGCCGCAGGTGCTGCAGTATCGGGGTGGGTCAAGGGCTGGCAAACAACCTGAGCATGCAGTTCGGGGCTCTCCGCAGCCACTGCAGAACTCACTTGGCTCAGCCCCGTTGCTGCTGCCTGCCGGATTACTCACAGCACGCCGGTGAGTGCGCCAATCGGCATCTGAAGGTCTTGAAGCATCTGCAAGTCTTCTTCTGGGGAACGCCCCAAAGTCGTGAGATAGTTGCCCACGATCAGAGCGTTAATCCCAGAGGTCATACCCATCACTTGGAGTTCTCGCAGAGTGATTTCTCGTCCACCGGCGTAGCGAAGAATGACCGAGGGAAGCGCAATTCTAAAGAGCGCAATCCATCGCAGCGCTTCCATTGCGCCCATGGGTTTACGAATCTGCAGCGGGGTCCCCGGTCGCGGATTCAAAAAGTTGAGTGGAACCTCGGTGGGGTTGAGTTCAACGAGTTGCCCGAGTAACTCAAGGCGCTGAGCATCAGTTTCGCCCATGCCGAGTAGCGCTCCGCAACACAACTCCATGTTGTATTCCTTGACGAGTTGGCAAGTATCCCAACGCTCCTCCCATGTGTGCGTGGTTGCCACTGACGGGAAGAACGACCGGGCAGTTTCTAAGTTGTGGTTATAGCGGTGAACGCCGCCGGCTGAGAGACGTTCCGCCTGCTCTCGAGACAAGATCCCAGCCGAGATTGCCACGTTGAGCCCAGTCTCTTTTTGGACCATAGGAATAAGTTCCAAGATGCGATTCAGGGTGCGCTCATCTGGACCCTTGATCGCTAGCACGATGCAGAACTCAGACGCTCCAAGCGCCGCAGTCTCTTTGGCGGCAGCAATCACTTCTTCGGTGTCAAGGAATGGCGTTGCCTTTACTGGTGTATCGAAGGCGGAGGATTGCGAACAGAAGTGGCAATCCTCGGGGCAACCGCCAGTCTTGGCTGAGAGGATTCCTTCAACTTCAACTTCTGGACCGCACCAGGCCAAGCGCACCTGATGTGCCAGCGCTGTGAGTTCCGGCGTGTGCTCAGGAGCCAGTGCTGCAAGAGCCGCTAACTCATCTGCGCTGAGCAGTCGGCGCTGTTCTAGAAGTGCGTCTTCGGCGTGACGAATCAATTCGCGGTTCATGATGCAGAAAGGTAGTTGTCCCACCGCAGCCCGACCCAACTCAGCCCACTCAGCCGAACCTGAGACCCCATTGGGGCCGCGCAGGACGGACCGGGTTCTCGGCTAGCCGTGCCAGGGAACTTGGCCTTCTGTAGCTAAGTTGTAGCGGCTAATTGCGTCCGAAATAGCAGCGGGTACCAAGGTGCCGTCGGCCACAAGTTGGTTGAGGACGGCCAGCACGATGTGCGGCGCATCAGTCTCGAAATAGTGACGAAGAGTCTCGCGAGTATCTGAACGTCCAAACCCATCGGTGCCGAGCGAATGCCAGGCTCGTGGTGACCAGCGTGAGACTTGATCGGGCACCATCCGCATGAAGTCAGTAACTGCAACGATCGGACCTTGGGAGCGTTCTAGTTGACTTGTCACCCATGGAACTCGAGGCTGCTCTTCGGGATGTAACGAGTTCCAGCGGTCGACTTCAAGTGCCTCGACACGTAGCTGTTGGTAGCTAGTCGCAGACCACAATTCGGCGCTCACCCCGTAGTGCTCGGTGAGTTCTGCTTGGGCCTTGAGCGCCTCAGTGTGGGCGGCACCCGAGAACAGGATTGTTGCGCGTGGGCCAGCGTTTGATGGGCCAATATCTGACCGGTAGAGGCCCTTGACTACGCCCTCGGCAACGCTGTGCCCTGCTTCGTCAGTGGGCATGGCCGGCATCTGATAATTCTCGTTATACAAGGTGATGTAATAAAAAATGTCCTCGCCAGCAGTGGCATCCCCGCCGGGGTACATGCGGTGGATTCCATCTCGAACAATCAGCGCCGTTTCAAAAGCAAAGGTTGGATCGTAGGAGCGGCATACGGGGACGACGCTTGACAACACCAAGCTTTGACCGTCGTTGTGCTGCAAGCCTTCGCCTTGAAGGGTCGTGCGACCGGCCGTAGCGCCCATTAAGAATCCGCGTGCCCGCGCATCCGCAGCAGCCCAGATCAAATCGCCGACCCTCTGGAATCCAAACATCGAGTAGAAGGTAAAGAAGGGAATCATCGCCACGCCGCGATGCGCGTAACTCGTTGCTGCTGCTGTCCAGTCGGCCAAGCCACCTGCCTCGGTGATTCCTTCTTCAAGGATCTGCCCATCGGTTGATTCCTTGTAGGACAAAAGCAGATCGTGGTCCACTGGCTCGTAGTTCTGACCTAGGGCCGAGTAGATGCCCAGTTCTTTGAACATCGCGTCCATACCAAAGGTTCGGGCCTCATCAGGAATGATCGGGACGATCCTGCTGCCGACTTGTGGGTCACGGCACAAGTTTCGTAGCAGGCGAGTAAATGCCACAGTGGTTGAAACAGCTTGAGTGCCGGAACCCTGCAGAAACTCGGTGAACACCGAGTCATTCGGAAGGACAAGTGGGCGACGGTTTTCAACAACTCGCGAAGGCAAAGGGCCGTCTAAAGCGGTTCGTCGCCCAAGGAGATACCTGGCGATTTCAGAGTCCGGTGCAGGGCGAACGTAGGGCGGCAAGCCACCCTCAAATGCTGAGTCTGGCAGGACATCTTGAAGGTGTAGGCGGTCTCGCAGCTCGATGAGCTGCTTGGGGCTCATCTTCTTGATCTGATGCGTGGAGTTTCGACCTTCGAACCCGTTGCCCAGGGTCCAGCCCTTAATTGTTTTGGCCAGAATCACAGTGGGGGCACCCGTAGTTTCTACAGCTGCGGCATAGGCGGCGTAGAGCTTCTGATAATCGTGACCGCCTCGCGGCAGGTTCTGAAGTTCCGAATCGGAGAGATGTTCGACCATGGCTCGCAACCTAGGGTCGGGGCCGAAAAAGTGCTCCCGGATAAAGCTTCCAGATTCAATCGCGTACTGTTGGAACTCACCATCGATCGTTGAGTTCATTTTGTTGAGCAGCACGCCGTCAACGTCCTTCTCAAGAAGGTCGTCCCATCCTCCGCCCCAGATCACTTTGATAACGTTCCAACCGTTGCCCCGGAAGATGGCTTCGAGTTCCTGAATGACTTTTCCGTTGCCACGAACGGGTCCGTCCAGACGTTGAAGGTTGCAGTTCACGACCCAGGTCAAATTGTCGAGCTTTTCGCGCGCTGCAAGCGAGATTGCACCAAGGGTTTCGGGCTCGTCTACCTCACCATCACCGACGAACCCCCAGACTCGGCTATGTAATGCGTCGTCAATCCGACGGTTCTGTAGGTACTTGTTGAAACGGGCTTGATAGATCGACAGGATCGGACCCAATCCCATCGACACGGTTGGGTATTCCCAGAACTCGGGCATCAGGCGAGGGTGCGGGTACGAAGATAAACCGTGACCGGTTTGGGAGGGTGGTGAGTCCGCCACAGTGACTTCTCTGCGGAAGCGATCAAGGTCTCCCTCGTCGAGTCGGTACTCAAGGAACGCTCGGGCATAGATTCCGGGCGAGGCATGTCCTTGGAAGTACACGTGGTCTCCGGGGTGGCCTCCCTGCTTGCCCTTAAAGAAGTGATTAAATCCAACTTCGTACAGGGCAGCGGAACTAGCAAAAGTAGAGAGGTGACCCCCGATTCCGTCAGCATTCAGATTTGCGCGCACCACCATGACAGCCGCATTCCAGCGGATATACGCCCGGATGTGTCGCTCGATGTGGGTATCTCCGGGGAACCAAGGTTCGTCAGCCTTGGGGATGGTGTTGATATACGGGGTTGAGACACTCCCCGAAGTGTCGACGGCGAGTTCCTTCGAGCGCTCACGGAGCCTTGCCATCAAATAGCGGGCTCGAGAAAGGCCATGGGACTCGACGACAGCAGTCAGAGAATCAAGCCACTCCTCAGTCTCTTGTGGGTCGGTGTCCGGAAGTTGATGAGCGAAGCCATCGATGTTCATGAAGCTCTCCGAGTTGCAGTGGTCTGATGAAGGGTAAGCGCAGGAGCGGCACAGTCATGATCATTTGCTGACGGCCTTGTGGGGCTAGCGTGCGATCAGTGTCTCGACCCGAACCTTTCGCCGCCCCGAATGGGGCAACTGTTGCATATACCGATGGCGCGTGCCGCGGAAATCCGGGCCCCGGCGGCTGGGCTTGGGCAATTCCCGGCGGTGCCTGGGCCTCGGGCTATGACCCCACCACCACCAACCAGCGGATGGAAATTCTGGCGGCTTTCCAAGCCGTGCAAACAATTGAGGGCCCCGTCCACATTGTGAGTGATTCCACGTATGTGGTGAATTGCTTTCGTGATGAGTGGTGGCGTGGATGGCAAAAGCGTGGTTGGAAGAATTCGAAGAAGGAGCCCGTTGCAAACCGCGACCTATGGGAACCCTTTATTGAGCTTGCCCTAGGCAGCCAGACCACGTTCGACTGGGTCAAGGGCCACAGTGGTGACCCCATGAACGATGTGGTGGATCGACTTGCAGTGGCTGCAGCGCTCTCCACACAGAACATGAGTGGCGAGGTACCACCTACCGAGGACCAGATGGGCCCTCCTGATTCGCCGAGCCCGCGCTCGGCCTCATTACGGTCCGCTGTGGTCGACCTCGGGGCCGATCGACCGGCACTTCGCGATGGGCGGATTCCTCAGGGTTCACCCTATGCGGTGGTCGGAATCCGCTCGGCTGATCTTGCTGAGTCCGAGACGGGGAAGAAGCTACGCAGGCACCTAGCTGAGGTGCTGACTGCTCAGGCTGAGCTTCGGTCTGACCTTGTTGTGCTGACTGGGTTGCGCCCGGGTGTCGAACAGCTCGCTGCTGCGGCTGCAAGCGACGCGGGCATCCCCTATGTGGTCGTGTTGCCGTACCCAGACCCGGCATCGTCCTGGTCAGCTCATACTCGCGCCGTGTTCGATACAGCTTGCGCAGGGGCCAGGAGCACAGTGACTCTAGAGAAAAAGTTGCCAGCCGATGCCACGGCAAAGCGGGCTGCGCTAGGACGCAGGGATGGCTGGCTCAGGTCTGTGTCGCTTGGCGCCATCGTCGTGACTGACGGAGTGAACGGCGAAGCCGACTTGCAACTCAACAAATTTGCTCAGGCCCTAGGTGATGAGGTCTGGCAAATAGAACTGCAGCTTCTGCGTTAGCGGATCAGCAAGTTTGCTCTATCGGTTCTTCCCAGAGCGCTGCCGACGAATGGTGGCGAATGCCTCATTGACGTCGCGAACTCGCCGTTCGGCAAGATCACGAAGTTCCTGATCGGCCTCAACATGGCGGTCTGGATGTAGTTCCGAGAGCAGAACTCGATGAGCAGTGGTGATTTCTTTCCAGGTGGCCAATCTGGTCAGGCCAAGCGCCGCATACGGGCCAGCGGTTGGGTCCGGGTAACTGAACAACCCCGGTGGGCCTTGAATAGTCGGGGATTCGGTAGCGGTGGCCGCGGCAGTATTCACGTCTGCTTCCTTTAGTTGCTCGGTGGGCTGAGTGGTCATTCAGCTTGATTCTCGGCAGAGGAATGCAGTCACTAAAGAATTGTGAACGAAATTCGAGATTTCTTCTGGTTTCGGTTGGCCTGCTTGACCGTTCGGTCAATAGAGTCTCTGAAATGTTGGAACTTCAGAATGCATCAGCAATAGTCACAGGTGGAGCCTCTGGACTTGGCGAAGCCTCGGTTCGCGCACTCGCAGCGAAGGGCGTCAAGGTTGTCATCCTTGACCTTGACCGCCAAGCAGAGAAGGGCGATGCCCTCGCCAAAGAGGTCGGCGGCATCTTTGCTGCAGCCGACGTGACCGACGAGGAGCAAGTCATTGCTGCGGTGGAGGCCGCAAAAGAACTCGGCCCGCTACGGGCTGTGATCAACTCCGCAGGCATCGGTTGGGCTTCCCGCACGATCGGTCGTGACGGCAGCTACGAATCAGCTCACAACCTTGAGCTTTTCCGCAAGGTCATCGACATCAACCTGGTTGGCACATTCAACGTGACTCGCCTTGCCGCATCCGCAATGTCATTGAATGAGCCAGATCAGGACAACGCACGTGGCGCAATCATCAACACTGCATCTGTTGCTGCGGTCGAAGGCCAAGTTGGTCAGGTTGCTTACGCTGCTTCAAAGGCCGGCATCGTCGGAATGACGTTGGTTATCGCACGAGACTTGGCCCCGGCTGGAATCCGCTGCAACACCATCATTCCTGGTTTCTTTGACACCCCTATTTACGGTGGCAATCAAGAGATGAAAGATCACCTCATGAAGGACACCCTCTTCCCCAAGCGCCTTGGGTTCGCATCCGAGTACGCCTCGCTTGCCATCGAACTGATCACGAACGGGTACATCAACGGTGAATCAGTGCGTATCGACACTGGCACGAGGATGCAGCCGAAGTGATCTCCTGATCCGTCGCGTTGCGGCGGGTCACTGCTCTGCAGCATTCAAGGGCAGGCTCAGTCTCAAAGGGCAGGCTCTGCAGTATCAAAGGGTGCTGCTGAGGGACTCATCATGATCGCTCCCTTTGGCATTTTTGAAGATTTGCCTAACCAATAAGCGTGATCGGCCATGGCGAGCAGTGCGTGGTCGCCGCTGGAGTTTCCATAGGACCAAAGTTCAAGGTTCTTCATCGGACCTAGTGCCGGCTGTCCAAGCCAAGCACGCAACCGGAGAGCCTTCTGTTCGGCGCGCACGTTCGGAAACTCCATTTGTCCGGTCAGTAGGCCGTACTCCACGCTGGGTTCTACGGCAATCACTGCAGTCATTCCCAATTCCTGAGCGAGTGGTTCAAGGTAATAGATCAGAGAAGCCGAGACGAAGAGCAACTCATGGCCAGCCTCACGATGCTGCTCAAGTCGTTGCAGCACTGTTGGATTCAACTCGTTGACGAGCAAGTCGCGGGCATACAGATTGCCCAGGCGCTGCAAATCTTGCTCCCGCCGACCGCACATCGAGCGATGAATCATCTCGGCTTTAACGGCGTCCCGATCACGAAGATCAACGTTTCTTCGAAGCCCCGAAACCCCAACCTCTGCTGCTATCTGAGCAAAGCGCGACCGCCCTGTAACTCTCAGTAGAAAGGGAATGAGCGTGTCGCTCCTCGACAGAGTTCCGTCAAAGTCGAAGGCAGCAACTTTGCGTCTCGATAGTTCAGTCAACCTAGGTACCAGTCCGGAGCGTGGATTCTTAGAGGGGTGACGAGGTGTTTTCAACGAAGGCGTCTAGGCGCGCCAAGGTTGACTCCATGGACTTCAGGTTCTTAGCCGGAGATTTTGTGATCTCTACATAGGCTCCGAACTTTGAAGTCGACCAATCGAAGGTTTCGGTCACCAGAGTGGTGCCAGCGTCAGCGCCTTCGGTAATTGGTTCAAGCTCGTAGCGCCAACGCCACCCGCCAGCATGAGCCCAAGCAATGAGTCGCCCTTCGGCGTATTCCACCACCTTGTTGCTAATCCGATACGGCACAACGATGCGCATATTGGTCGAGAACTTGTCTCCGAGAGCCAGCTTGCGAGATTCTCCCTTGGCACCTTGAACGCTGCCCGAACCGTCGATGACGTGATGCAGTGTCGGGTCCGCTATTACATCAAAAATACGCTGCGCGTCCGCTGCAATGACACGAGTCGCGGAGACTTGCTTGTTGTTTGCGCTCAAGATCTGTTCCCATCTTTGTTTCTCTTACGCTGGGTTGCGCAGTCGAAGTAATCGTTCACCACGCTAGGCGAGCAAAGCAGCAAGCGCGGGTTCGAGCTCGGGATAGCTAAAGGTGAACCCTGCTTCAAGCAGTGCCGCAGGTACTACTCGTGAACTCGTCAGAAGCAGAGAGTCGGCCAATTCCTTGCCAAACAGCAACCGCGGGCCAGTGATGGGCAAGATGGTCGTCGGCCGGTGAAGTACGCCACCCAAAATCTTGGTGTACTCGGCGTTGGTGACTGGCTCTGGCGCAGTCAGGTTGACTGCTCCGGCAAGCTCGTTAGTCAGAAGAAATTGGATTGCACGAACCTCGTCTTCGATTGAGATCCAACTGATGTACTGCTTGCCAGAACCGACCTTGCCGCCAAGGCCCAATTTAAAGAAGGGCAGTTGTTTCGCTAGCGCTCCACCTTCGGTGGATTGAACAATTCCGGTGCGTAAGAAGGCAACTCGTATGCCGGCGTCTACTGCCGGCTGGGCTGCAGCCTCCCAATCGATGCAGACACGGGCAGTGAAATCCGAACCAGGCGTTCCGCTCTCATCAAGAATCTCATCTCCATGCTCGCCGTAATAGCCAATGGCCGACCCAGAGAGCAGCACTGCCGGTGGTTGGTCCATGGCGGCAAGCGCCGTGGCCAGCAGGCTGGTTCCCAGCGTGCGAGAAGTCAGAATGCGATCCTTCTGTTGGGGAGTCCAACGACTATCGGCAATGCCCACTCCCGCCAGATGAATGACTGCATCGATACCCTCGAGTGCGCTGGCGTCAATGAGTTTTCTTGATGGGTCCCAAGAAGCCTTACGAACCACAGAAGCGGCAGCACCTGCACCTGCTCCAGCATCCTTGCGGGATGCTGGAGCAGAATTCGGACGGCTGAACTGAGTCAGTTCGTGGCCATCGCGCAGAAGTGCGTCCATGAGTTGCGTGCCAATCAGGCCGCTAGCACCAGTGAGAGCAATCTTCATCAGTCATTTCCTCTTTCGCCGACGGGACGTGCCGGTACGCATACTTGGTTAGCACTGCTAACAGCCTGCGCGGTCGCGAGGCCTCTAGCCGCGCAGGTACCACCAGGCTGATCTGAGCTAGCCGCGCTCGCTGACCTTGCGCCACACAGCGCGTGGTAGGAGGCGGAAAATAAAGAACGGGTACTTAAGTATCGGAGGTGCCCAGACCACCTCGTGGCCATTCGCGAGTGCAGAGCTGAGCAGTTCTGCAACATTTTCTGGAGTGGTCGAGAATGGTGCTGCCTTCATGCCGGTGGTCATCTTGGTATGAACAAAACCAGGGCGCACAACGATCACCTTGATGCCCGTTCCAACCAAGCTGTCCCCAAGACCCTGGGCAAATGCATCCAAGCCGGCTTTGGTTGATCCGTACACAAAGTTGTCCTTGCGGGCTCTGAGGCCAGCAACGGAGGACATCAGGACCAACACGCCATGACCTTGGGCCTTGAAGCGTTCTGCTACTACCAAGCTGGCCGAGACCAACCCTGCAAAGTTGATCTGCACGGCCGCAGCGGCAAAGGCTGGGTCAGCCTCGAACGCTTCTTGGCTGCCCAAAATTCCCGCCGGTGCGTACACCAGATCGATATCGCCGAACTGGTCGAACACATCACCAATGACCTTTGGGTGGCTGTCAACGTCAGTGCAATCCCAGTGAACAATCTCCACCTTGTCTGCTCCTCCGGCGAGCAGCACCTGAGCCACAGCATCCATGCCATCTTCAGGGCGTCCGGCCAGAATCACGGTTCTGCAGCGGCCTTGTATCAGGCGCAGGCAGACAGCCTGGCCGATGTCTGACCCGCCTCCGAGTACTAGTACTGATTGCACTTCACCTAGTGCATCGCGCACGTGGTTCTCCAGTTCTGGCGCAGAAGCGCTCGATTGTTGCGGCTCTAGCGTTGTTCCAGGCGCACTCACTCTGACAGAGCGCCACATGTCAGACCATGACATTAGTCAGGATGGCTGCGCTTGCTTTGACCCGGTGGTATCGCTGCGGGGAAAAGGTCCTAACTTGGTTCATGTGAGCACCCGAATGCTGATAGTTCTTGCTTTGATCTGTGGGATGGCAATTTTGGTTGCCTTTGCTGTGCAAGCGGCGCAGCTCATCTGAGTAGTCTGTGGGTCGTGGATGACACCAATGCGCAAGCAGCGACTACTGCTACAGCCGATCCCTTGCTAACGGGCACTAGTAACGGAGCGGCACCCTCGGGCCAACATTTTGATGTTGTAGTCATTGGGGGCGGGCCGGGTGGATATGGCGCAGCCCTCTATGGGGCCTCAGCTGGTCTCAATGTTGCACTCGTCGAGATGGACAAAATTGGTGGCACCTGTTTGCACAGAGGCTGTATCCCAGCAAAAGAGCTTCTTGAAACGGCTTCAATCGTCAGAACCGTCAAGCATGCTGCTGAGTTCGGAGTCATTGTTGAGCCCAAGACGGTGGACTGGAGCATCACGCTGGCACGCAAGCAAGAAGTGATCAACAAACTTGCTGGCGGTGTGGTCATGCTGCTGAAGAATCGCAAGGTCACGATGTTCAACGGTCTGGGTTCTCTTGGGCCCGATAAGCAGGTCCACATTGTGGGTCTTGATGGCGAACAGGCGGACATTTCTGGCGATGCAGTCATCCTCGCACCCGGCTCCGTGCCCCGAATCATTCCAGGCTTTGAGCCCGACGGAACCATCGTCGTTACCTCTGATGAGTTCTTTCATCTCACACAGATTCCCCGCCGAGCGGTGGTCATTGGAGGAGGCGCGATCGGTTGCGAATTTGCGTCGACCTTGGCCGACCTGGGTACCAGTGTGACGATCCTCGAAGCCCTGCCCAAGGTGCTTCCCGGATGCGATGACGATGTCACTCGCGTCGTGCTGCAGTCGTTTAAAAAGAAGGGCGTAACTGTTCGCGCTGGGGTCGCCGTGACGGGGCACACGCCAAACCCAGTTGGCGGAACAACAGTGCAGTTTGGTGACGGCGAGTCAATCGATACCGATGTAGTGGTGGTCTCTGTTGGTCGTGTGCCGTATTCCGGGGGTCTGCTCGACGCTGGAACACTAGTTCAAGTCTCTGATCGTGGACACCTTGAGGTCGATTCGCTCTGCCGGACTGCCGAGCCCTCGGTCTGGGCAATTGGGGATGCCATTGCCAGTCCGCAGTTGGCTCATGTGGCCTTCGCTGAGGGCATTCTTGCAATCAAAGACATCCTTGGTGAGTCTCCGACGCCGATCGACTACGGAAAGGTTCCATGGGCGATTTATTGCCATCCCGAGGTTGCCTTTGCTGGCCACTCCGAGGCAACGGCAAAGGCGGCTGGCTATGAGGTCGTGGTGTCGAAGCACCGCTTCGCCGGAAACAGCCGGGCGCAGATCTTGGGAGAGACCGATGGTCTCGTCAAGATCATCGCAGAACAGCGCGCTGATGGAACTGCCGGCACTGTCTTGGGTGTTCACATGGTTGGCCCGTGGGTAACTGAGCAGTTGTCGGGTGGCTACCTAGCAGTTAATTGGCAGGCCACTGTTGATGAGGTCGCTGAGCTGATTCAGCCGCATCCATCCTTGACTGAGCTCTTTGGAGAGTCCATGTTGGCACTTACTGGCCGGTCCCTTCACGGATAGCTCAAACGAGTTGGTTAGCGGCCAATAATGCTCCGGTTGCAAAGGATCTGTGAGCTGCTGACCTACCCCAAATTTCACTGAGTAACGAGACAAGTTCAACACAAGTAAACTGAACCTGATCTGCCGGATTCAACGGTGAATCAGACAGTGAAGGGAACATCCTCTTATGCCCGAGATCTTGATGCCGCAGCTAGGTGAATCAGTCACCGAAGGCACCATTACCCGTTGGTTCAAACAAGTCGGCGAGTCGATTGAAGAGGATGAGCCGCTCTTTGAGGTTTCAACCGACAAGGTCGATACCGAAGTTCCTGCGCCTTCAGCGGGAGTGCTCACCGAGATTCGTGTTCCCGAGGGCGACACGGTAGACGTGGGGACTGTGCTTGCCGTGGTGGGAGGGGACGCCGCACCGGCTTCCCCAGCAGCAGAAGCACCCGCTGCACCTGCTCCTGCACCGGAGGCTCCCGCACCCGTTGCACCTGCGCCGGCTCCCGTGGCCGCTGCTCCCGCACCTGCGCCTGTGGCCGAGGCACCCGCACCCGCACCCGCACCCGCACCCGCAACCGCACCGGCACCTGTGGCCGCTGTGCCCGCCGAACCAGCACCAGCACCTGCTCCTGCGCCAGCCCCTGCTGCCGAACCTGCAGTTCAGACTCTCGTTGCACCTGCACCTGCACCTGCACCTTCACCTGCACCTGCACCTGCACCTGCCCAGCCGATGGCTGCTGGTGCATTGCTCTCGCCGCTGGTTCGCCGCCTGATTGAGGAGCACCAGCTCGATCCGTCCACCATTGTGGGAACAGGCGTGGGCGGACGTATCACCCGAGAAGATGTGCTGGCAGTCGTTGATTCCCGGTTCGGAGCCGCCCCTGCTGCTTCGGCTGCACCGGCCGCTTCTGCCCCGGCACCCGCCGCACCTGCACCCGCAGCACCCGCCGTCGCTGCGCCAGCCCCGGCAGCCCCACGAACTGGCGTTTCCCCAATGGTTCCTGGCACCGGAGAACGCGTAGAAGAACTGAACAAGATCCGGCGCATCACTGGCCAAGCGATGCTGACCTCAAGGGCCTCGGCCCCGCATGCGGTCACCATCGTGCAGGTGGACTACGAGGGAGTTGAGCGAGTCAGGCAAGCCCATCGTGATCAGTTCAAAGCCGACGAGGGGTACTCCCTGACCTATCTGCCGTTTATTTCTCGGGCAGTGGTCGACGCTCTACACGAGTTCCCGCATATGAACGCTTCGATGGGCGATGGGGCCGTCATCTTGCATGATGCGGTACACCTTTCCATCGCAGTTGACCTTGGGTTCGAAGGCCTGATCGCACCAGTGGTTCGAGACGCACACGATAAGCGTCTCCGAGCCATTGCGAGTGATATCCATGACCTGGCTGCTCGTGCCAGAAACCGACAGCTCGGTCCGGATGACATCTCTGGTGGCACGTTTACGCTGTCGAATTCGGGCAGCTACGGAACCCTGATTGTCGTCCCCATTATCAATCAGCCGCAGGTTGCGATTCTTTCTACCGACGGGGTTTCTCGTCAGCCGGTGGTTGCTGTTGATGCTTTCGGAGTTGAGAGCATTGCGATTCACTCGGTGGGCAACTTGACCTTGTCCTGGGACCATCGAGCTTTTGATGGCGCCTATGCAGCAGCGTTCATGGAGCGGGTTAAAGAGATCATTCAAACTCGAGACTGGGCAGCGGAGATCTGAAGCCCGCGGCTGTGAGCCTCTCTGAATCTGACAGGGTATGACGATGCTCTCTTACTCCAGTGCGCCCGAAGCGCTGCGTGGCCTTGGTGGGGGACTGCGCACGCGTTGGCTGGGCACGGTGCCCTATCAAGATGCATGGGCGCTTCAGAGGGGCTTGCACGCAGAGCTGGCCGAAACTGGCGTTGATCGACTACTGCTGCTTGAGCACCCTCACACCTTTACCCTGGGGCGCAACGCCAACTCTGATCATGTCCTCGTCGACCCACTCGATGTTCGGGCCGAACTCGTAGCATCCGATCGGGGCGGCGATGTCACCTATCACGGTCCCGGCCAACTTGTTGCCTACCCAATTCTTCAACTGCCGCCCAAGGGGTGGAGGCCAGGTCACTCCGACCCGCAACTGATTGGAACGTTGGCAGATACTCAGGCGTACATTGCCATGCTCGAAGAGATTCTGATCCTGACAATTGCAGACCTTGGCCTAGTGGGTGCAGGTCGACATGACGGGTGTCCGGGAGTTTGGATTGAACCCAACACTGATCGTGCTCGCAAAATTGCAGCCATCGGCGTACGGATCGAACACGGCAGGTCCCTGCATGGAATTGCTTTAAATGTCTCTCCTGACATGGAGTACTTCTCTCATATCGTTCCCTGTGGAATTGCTGATTTTGGCGTGACATCTCTGGCCAACGAGGGCCAGGAGGTGAGCATGCATGAAGCTGTTGACGCATTTGTGGCACGGTTCGAACAACACTGGCAACCCGAGTGGAGTGAGCGCTCCGATGTGGTGTGGCGGCAGACCGATACAGATCTAGCGCCCTTTAGTAGAGGTGCCGGACCAGGGGAACTTACCGATGGGTCGAACCGACTGCGCCCAAGCGCCCAGAGTCAGTCAGGACAGGGTCAGTCAGGACAGGGTCAGCTAGAAGAGGGCACCTCGGTCAGACTTCTTGGCCGACTCGCAGAAGCTGGCGTTATGGAGGGGATCGCTATTGGCGATCGCAAGCCAGACTGGATGCGAGCCAAACTCAAACTTGGCAGCGAGGTGCTGAAGGTAAAGCAGACCATTCGGGATCTTGATTTGGTCACAGTCTGCGAGGAGGCGGGCTGCCCAAACCTGACCGAGTGTTGGGCAGAGGGAACCGCCACCTTTATGGTTTGCGGCGAGCGCTGCACGCGAGCTTGTGGGTTTTGTTTGGTAGATACGCGGCACCCAGAAGCCTTAGACGCTCATGAGCCAGAGCGTGTCGCTCAGGCTGTTGATCGCATGGGCTTAGAGTTTGCTGTCATCACCATGGTTGCCCGTGATGATCTAGCTGATGGCGGCGCGCAACATGTGGCGGACACGATTGCAGCGATTCGCCACACTTGTCCGGCTACGCAGATCGAGGCGCTGATTTCTGACTGCAAAGGCGACCCAGCTTCGCTTCAGTTGATCTTTGATGCCGCCCCAAATGTGTTGAATCACAACATAGAAACCGTTGCTCGGCTGCAGCGGGCAGTGCGTCCATCGGCCTCGTATGCTCGCTCGCTCGCTGTGTTATCGCGATCGGTGGCTGCGGGTTTGCAAACGAAATCGGGCTTGGTTCTGGGAATGGGCGAAGATGCAGATGAGGTGGCCGCAACCTTGGCTGACCTTGCCGCAGTTGGGGTGAGCATTGTCACGATCGGGCAATATCTGAGGCCGACTTCGCATCACCTTCCGGTGGCTCGTTGGTGGACACCAGCGGAATTTGATGAGTTCAAACTGATCGGTGAGGGCTTTGGCATTACCCATGTTGAGTCGAGCCCATTCACCCGGTCGAGCTACCACGCCAAAAGCAGCGCTGCAGCAGCCGAGCAGACTGCTGCCTCAGGACAATCTGTAGCGCTGGACAAGCACTAATGAGGGCAATCAGTACCGGGGGACAGCACTAATGGGAATTGTGGCCAAAGGTGGGCAACAAACTACTCGTCAGCAGGCTGGTGGGCAGATGGAAAACCCACGCCCCGAGTACGCAACTGGCACGGTCTACCACGAGGCAGTTGCTGCCGACGGGACTCGGATCTATCACCATCAGGTATTTGACCGTGGGTTGTTGCAGTCCTGGACTCAGGATTCAGCACCCGGTCCGTGGGCCTTGGTCCGCTCGGGCGAACCGTTCGATGCAATTGCTAGTGAGCTTGCGGGCCCTGATCAGGTTGAGGCTGTGCAGGTGCGAGTTGGACTGGACTTGTTTGTGCTGCCCCCGCTTGACGATACGAGCAGCGAGCGCTGGACAGAACTCCCGGTCATTCCAGATGCGACAGCAAGATTAAAGTTTGAACTCACAGGGAGCCCTGTTGGTCCACTTGCTCTCGAAGTTCAGTACCGCAACGGCAGTCGAGATGTTTGTGAGGTCGTGAACGACTGGGCAGATTTGCAGCCCGATGCGCCCGCTTTTGGTGCACCCGAAATGCATGTGTCTATGACTTGGCGCAACTATCTACGCATGCGATCCGGCGAGGTCACTGCACTAGAAGGCATCGAAGAAGGCGGCACCGTGGATGCCAGATGGACCTTGCTCTTGTTGTTGCACGGACTCCTACAAGAGCCTGCCTATGTAGACATCTACCGAGGCCTGCCCCAGATGCCGGCAGAACTTGGTTGGTGGGGCGAAGTCGCTCCCTGGGTTCCCCAGCGTGACTCATTCAACGATTGAACGACTCGTTCTTTTCGCTCTCTCGGCCTAAACTTGACTGATCGGTCAAGAAGACTTAGGGAGTGCACTGATGTACGAGTGGTCCGAAGAACAACAGATGGTTCAACAAGCAGTTCGAGACTTTGTGGACAAAGAGATTCGCCCACACCGGGAGGAACTCGAATTCGGTGACATGCCCCCTTACGACTTGCTGCGAAAGTTGTTCAAGACTTTTGGAATGAGCGATATGCAGCGCTCATCGTTTGCCAAGCGGATTGCTGCTGAAAAAGCTGCAGCCGAAGGCGAGACCATTGAACGAAGCACTGATGGTCCGCGAGACCCGAACAGCATTGCCTTCACCATGATTCCCATCATTGAGCTTTGCCGCGTGTGTCCCGGAATGGTGACTGCCATGGGCGTCTCGATGGGGCTCACCGCAGCGGCAGTCATGGGCAAGGGAACCACGGCGCAGAAAGAGCGCTGGGCCCTGGACCTACTCACCATGGACAAGGTTGGAGCTTGGGCCATTACCGAGCCCGGTTCTGGGTCAGATGCATTCGGCTCGATGATCTCTACTGCTCGCCTCGATGGCGACGAGTTTGTGCTCAATGGCTCAAAGACCTTTATTACGAACGGTCCACATGCCGACACGATCGTGTTTATCTGCAAGCTAGATGAGGGCAATCCGCCTGCTGAGCGCAAGATCGTTCAGTTTGTCCTTGATTCAGGGATGCCCGGGCTTGAGCAGTCAAAGCCTTTGCGCAAGATGGGAATTCATTCCTCGCCAACGGGACAGCTTTTCTTGAGTGATGTGCGCGTTGGATTCGACCGCCTGCTTGGCGAGTCACTGGAGTCCTATGAGGGCAAACGTGGCAAGGAAGCATCGAAGGCGACATTCTCGATGGAACGAGCAGGCGTGGCGGCAATGGCACTCGGCATCGTCGACCGGTGCTTGGAACTGAGCTTGGCGTATGCGAATCAACGCGAACAGTTCGGCCAAGTCATCGGACAGTTCCAGTTGATTCAACTGAAGCTTGCCAAGATGGAAGTAGCGCGCATGAATTTGCAGAATCTGGTGTTTCGCTACATCGAGATGTCTGCTGCAGGAGTAGCGATGAGCTACGCCGAGGCATCGGCTGCCAAGTTGTATGCAGCCCAGGCCGCAACCGAGGTGGCGCTAGAGGCCGTGCAGTTGTTCGGTGGAAACGGCTACATGGCTGAGTACGAGGTGGAACAGCTTGCTCGTGATGCCAAGGTGCTGCAGATCTATGCCGGTACCGACGAGATTCAGATCTCTGCCGTTGCTCGCTCACTGCTAGCGGAAGAAGCTGCGAAGAACTGAGACATGACCTGAGTCGACCTGTAGAGCGGGTAGGTTCGAAGGGTGCTTGTAACTGAACCTTTCGAAGAACTCGTTGACCGCATTGAGCGTGAAGCTCAGGAAGGGTTCTTTCATACAGGTGCTCAGATCGTAGTGACTCGCTCTGGGACGACTGTGTTGGACATGGCCGCGGGGCAGACACATCTGCATGCCCCGTATGAGACTTCGACTCTGTCAGCGCTCTACTGCACGGCAAAGCCGCTAGTAGCAGTGGCAGTGCTGCGACTTATTGCCGAAGACGAACTCAGCCTTGGTGACCGACTGGGTGACGTGATCGAAGGCTTAGAAACTCGGTGGATTGCAGATCGAACCATCGAGCAGGTGCTCGGCCACACCGCCGGTTTGCATGTGGTGAATACCATTCTTGCCAGGATTCTGCCCGAACGAAGCCGAGAGGGCTGGGTCTACGCATCCGAGCCACCTGCAGGCTGGAGATTTGGCTCAGATTCGGCTTACTCCGAATTCGGCGGCTGGTTCCTGCTTGGCCGGGTGATTGAGGAACTCACATCGCAACCCTTTGATTCATACGTCCGCTCAGCCGTTCTCGATCCTTACCAAGTCGATGCTGAGAACCTGATTTTGCGCATCGGTCCAGAGCAATATGACCGTTACTCTTCGCGCATCTCGGCCACGCTCGACCTGACCATGGACCGGCCCGTTCCCCTGCTGGCTGAGGTGGGGCCAGAGACTGCTGCTGAGTGGAATCCTGCATTTGGTGCCTACGGGACTATGAGTGCAATGGCTGCCTTCTACGAGGGGTTGCTCGGCGATTTGAGCGGAGCTGATCGTGTTCTGCCAGCTGAGTTAGTGAGCAATGCAATCACAGCGAGATTGCCGATTAGCTATGACGTGACGCTCGACCGCGACGCTGGGTTCGGTCTGGGCTTTATGACTCCGCTGTCTTCACACTTCTTTGGTGACGCTCCTAGCGCTCGGGCCTTCGGACATGCAGGCCAAGGAGGCACAAGCTTTGCTATGGCGGACCCCGAACACGACCTTGTGCTTGGAGTCCTGTTCAACGCTGGCCTTGATGCCGATACTGCGTTGTCATTCCGCAGGGTCAATTTGGTAGATGCGATCTATCGCAGCCTTGGCCTGATCTGAACTGGGAGCGGCAGTCTGCAGGGCCTAACCTAGGGATGCTGTGATATCGCTAGAAATCGCTACCTTCCTTCTGCAGTGGGCCACAGGCGGGTTGGCGTTTCTCTGGGTCACGACACGCCGACGAGTGGTCTCGATCGGCTACGGGTGGCTCTTGCGAGGCACCTTCGGAGTCATTGCGGCTCTTGCGCTGTGGGTGGGTCTACGTTACGGATCAGTACCACTGCGAGAAGCCTCCTCGGCAGGCGTGGTTCTGGCTTGTTGCGCAGTTGGAGCAGTTTCTTGGTTCCGCAGGTCCGCAGGGGTATCTGGTCAGAGAGAGCTAGTGGAGCAACGTTCCGCCCGGGTAGCTCAGATGACAGGCATCGAGCGCGCCGAGCAGAAGTTTGACAGCAATCAAAAGGAGTTTCCCCCAGCTCTCGACCTCATCGCTCCGGCGATTGGACTCGTGGGTGTAGTAGCTGGTGGGGTCGCCGCGGGCAGCCCAGTTTGGCTGTCGGTTGCTCGCATGGTGGTGGGTGCAGCCTTTTTGGGGTGCGTATCAGATGCCATGTTGCTGGGTCACTGGTATCTCACTCAACCCGGACTACCACGAGCGCCGCTGCTTGAGTTAGTGAAATACCTGGGGTTCATCTGGCCGATCGAAGTGATTCTCCTGCTCATTGCGCCCGGCATGTTCTCGGCTTTCAACGGCAGCATCGACGACGGGTACAACGGAATGCTTGGCTGGTTCTGGGCGGCTTGCGTGGTCACCACAATCGGGCTGGTCGTTGTCACCCGACTTGCTCTCAAGGAGCGCTACTACTCGGCGGTGATGGCAGCTACGGGATTGTTGTACCTAGCCATCCTGACCGCATTTGGCATCGACTTAGTAGCTCGAGCCATCCTCTCAATGGCCTAACTCCCACACCGACTTTTTTCACTTTGTCCTGCGCATGACCCTCTATAGGGGGTCAGGCGCAGGACGAAACGCCGATTCTCGCGATCAGATTTCTTCGGACTGCTTGGCCAACTTCTTGTTGTGGCGGCCGATTGCGGTGGAGACCTGATTATTGAGTCCCGCACCCTTGGGCCAGCCGGCATAGTGGCTCAGAAAGACCACAATCTCTTCAAGGTCATCTGCGCTCAGGTCGCCCTTGTCTAGGCAGGAGTCGAGCTGCACCTGAAGCGTGTCTGACAGTCCATCGGCCACCATGAGGCCAATGAGCAACAGGCGCCGATCTCGAAGCGACAAGCCGGGGCGCTCCCAGATATCGCCAAACAAGTGCTCAAGCGTGTAGCCATAAAAGTCGCCTGGACCGTCGCCCACCTCGAAGTTATAAATCTCGGACATACGCTCAATGCCGCGTGTACGCCTTGCTGCACGGGCTTGGGCCTCGGTGATCTCTTGTCCAGTAGAACTGCTCTGCTCACTTGATGCCTGATCCATCTCTAGTTCTCCTGTGCTCTTTGACTCTGCTTGGTCGATTGCTTGTGTGGACTGTTGATTGTTTGAGGCTCTTGATTGTTTGAGGCTGTTGCCAACTCATGGTCTGTGGGCAGTCCTCGTTACCCGAAGGCAGACAGACTCTCCACTTGTTGAGAGCTACATGGATAACATAGGACAGTGCCCCCAGAGCAAAGTAAGTCGTTCGCGTATTGGTGTAGCCGGTCCCGCTTTGTCTCGATAGCGCTGCTGGCCGTGGCAGCGGTGTTTCTCGCCGCATGTGAGCCTGCTCCGGCGCCTGCAGGGCCACCGAGCCCTGACCCGGTTCGAGCCATTGTGTTCAAGGGTCTCGGGACGTGGTGGGATGTCTATGACTGGTCCCCAACTTTTGTCAGTTCTCGCAATCCCGCTGCCCGACCACCGCATGGGGCTGCAGATGTAGACCGACTCGCTGCTGACGGTGTGCAAACTCTCTACATTCAAACCGCAACCTATCGACTACCTAATGAGCCGCTTCTTGACCGTGCCTTGCTCCGGCAGATTGTGGATCGAGCTCATAGCCGTGGAATTCGTGTGGTTGGTTGGTACCTACCCGAGTTCAACGACGTTGGCTATGACCTCGAACGCTTTGTAGAGATTGCCAGATTTGGATTTGATGGGCTCGGCATAGATATTGAGTCCACAGCCAATGCGAATGTGGCGGCAAGGTCCCGAAATCTCATTACCGAGTCAGCTTTCCTTCGGGGTGTTTTCCCGCAACTGCCGATTGCAGCGATTCCGGTGAGTGCAGTTATTTGGGAAGAACTCAACCGTTCTTGGTGGCCGAACTTTCCCTATCGAGAACTCGCTCCGCTCTTTGATGCCTGGATGCCTATGGCCTACTGGTCGTACCGCACGCCTCAATCAGGCTGGTTCGACCCGTATCGCTATATCTACGAGAGCGTGGTGCGGTTGCGCCGAGCTACAGGCAACGCGAATCTGCCCGTCCACCCAATTGGTGGTGAAGCAGCCAATTTGTCAGGGCCGGACTTGTTCTGGATGAACGCAGCCATGGTCGACTCTGGGTCAATTGGTGGAAGTATTTACGATGACGCAACCACCAACCGTGCCCTTGTGGGTGCCCTTGGTCTCTTTCGGCGTGAACTGGTCAAGTGACCGGCGAGTTGTACTGCAGGTTTGATTAGCGCT
>ERZ888423.1143-NODE-1143-length-24341-cov-7.058017_pt1 | contig 24341 bp, 18 predicted proteins | sample MGYA00520523_ERZ888423 | MGnify/ENA primary metagenome ERZ888423 (study PRJEB32303, sample SAMEA104408611) | aquatic metagenome | biome: Brackish water; feature: Pelagic; material: water | place: Baltic Sea | collected 2014-06-08T10:24:00 | depth 30,27 m ...
AGTACTTGTGCTGAGACAGAGCTGCCCACCTTTGTGTTTGTTCGACTCATAGCTTGATATGGTTAGAGTGTTTAATGATCATTTAAGAATAGTCTAATGCATCGGTCAAGAATTGTCAGTTTCAAGCAGTATGTCTTGCATAGCGTAATGATGTTTATGGGTTCAATGTTTGCCCTTTGCTCTTTGTCGGTTCATGCATTACAGCAAAGTACGCAAGATAAAGCCGTTGAGTTATTCCAAGAAACTCCGACACAAGAAACTCCGACACAAGACAGGAGCATTAAAAAATTAAATGTATACAAACTTAGGAAAATATTGCTTAACATGCAATTAAAAAGAATTAAATGCTACTTAAATGTACCGATACTGGGCAAAATGAGGTTGTCGTCTAATTTTGGAATGCGGCAAGACCCCGTTCATGGTGGGGTGAAGAAGCACAGTGGGGTTGACCTAACGAGCCCTTCGGGCACACCTATTTTGGCGGTTGCAAGCGGTCGGGTCGTCAGCGCTGGGTGGCATCATGCGTACGGTTTAAACATTGAAATTGAGCACGGCCCTGATTGGCGATCACGTTATGCTCATGCTAAGTTGCTTTATGTCAAAATAGGGCAGACCGTTGAGTCAGGTCAATTTATTGGTCAGGTGGGCTCAACGGGGCGTTCAACAGGACCACATTTGCATTTTGAAATTTGGCAAAATGGCCAGCCGATTGATCCATATTTAGTGGTTAAAGGTTTACCAGTTCGCCATAAAAGATATGAAGCCTCTTGGCCTGCTGTACACTATGAAGTTCGATGATGGGCGCATTCGCTCTGGGTTTTGTCACGCATGATTTCACTCCTTAAAAAAATATTTGGAACCAATAACGATCGTCTAATTAAGCAATTAATGCGACACGTTAAAAAAATCAACGATCTCGAGGCAAGCGTCAAAGCGTTAAGCGACGATGCGCTCAAAGCCAAAACGCCTGAGTTCAAAGCAAAACTTGCTTCAGGCACCCCTGTTAATGACTTGCTGCCAGAAGCATTTGCGGTTGTTCGAGAAGCCAGTCTGCGAGTTTTTGGTATGCGGCATTTTGATGTGCAATTGGTGGGCGGCATGGTGCTCAACAGCGGCAAAATTGCTGAAATGCGCACGGGTGAAGGTAAAACGCTAATGGCTACTTTGCCTGTCTATTTGAATGCCTTGTCAGGAAGGGGTGTGCATGTGGTCACGGTCAACGATTACTTGGCCAGACGCGATGCCGAATGGATGGGGCGCCTATACAGTTACTTAGGCCTCACAACAGGCGTCGTTGTACCGCAGCAAGACAACGAAGAAAAGCGTGCGGCGTATCAAGCTGACATCACCTATGGTACGAACAACGAATTTGGCTTTGATTATCTACGCGACAACATGGAGCATCGATTAGAAGACCGTCGTCAGCGTGGTTTAGTTTTTGCAATTGTTGACGAAGTCGATTCTATATTGATTGATGAGGCACGTACGCCGCTCATTATTTCTGGCCAAGCCGAAGACTTCACCGAGCAGTATATGCGGATGAACGACGTGCCGCCGAAACTTCAACGTATGACCGCTGAGGCTAAACCAAACGAGCCTGAACCAGAAGGTGACTTTTGGGTTGATGAAAAACATCAGCAAATATATATGTCAGAAGCGGGTCATGAGCATGCTGAACAAATACTGACACAGCTTGGCTTGTTGCCTGAAGGCCAGTCGCTTTACGACCCGCGCAACATTACGTTGATGCATCATTTGATGGCGGCGTTGCGGGCACATTACTTATTCTTTCGCGATCAGCATTATGTGGTTCAAAACGGTGAAGTGGTTATTGTTGACGAATTCACAGGTCGCTTAATGGTGGGCCGCCGTTGGTCTGACGGTCTGCATCAAGCTGTGGAAGCTAAAGAAAAAGCGACGATCCAGCTTGAGAATCAAACGCTGGCATCTATTACCTTTCAAAACTATTTTCGTATGTACGAAAAGCTGTCTGGCATGACCGGCACAGCCGATACGGAAGCATACGAATTCCAAGAAATTTATACCCTAGAAACGGTTATTGTGCCGACAAATCAAGCTATGGTTCGCTTAGATCAAAATGATCAGATTTTCAAAACTGACCGAGAAAAATACGCGGCTATTGTTAACGATATTCGTGACTGCCAGGCAAAAAGTCAACCCGTTTTAGTGGGAACCACTAGCATTGAAAACTCTGAATTGTTGTCAAATGCATTAAACGAGTCAGGCCTTAAACACGAAGTGCTTAACGCTAAACAGCATGCACGCGAAGCCGATATTGTGGCGCAGGCTGGCAAGCCTGGGCAAATTACGATTGCCACCAACATGGCTGGTCGTGGTACAGATATTGTCTTGGGCGGTAACGTTGAAAAGCAAGTCGATATGTTGATGCGAGATGCCTCATATTCAGAGGCTGATAGGCAAACACAAATTGATTTGTTGCGTTCGGGTTGGCAAGCATTGAACGCCCAAGTTAAAGCTGCGGGTGGTTTGCGTATTATTGGAACAGAGCGTCATGAGTCACGACGTATTGATAACCAATTGCGCGGTCGTGCGGGTCGTCAAGGTGATCCAGGTGCTTCGCGCTTTTATCTGTCGCTTGAAGATTCGCTAATGCGTATTTTTGCAGGTGATCGCGTGCGAGGCATCATGGAGCGTTTGAAACTGCCTGATGGTGAGCCCATTGAAGCGGGTATGGTTTCGCGGTCAATCGAATCAGCGCAACGTAAAGTTGAGGGCCGTAACTTTGATATTCGTAAGCAGTTGCTCGAATACGACGACGTCGCCAACGATCAACGAAAGGTTATATATTCACAACGTAATGAGGTACTTGAGTCTGAGTCTGTAGGCGAGATGGTTGATAGTTTGCGTGATGGTGCCATCAAAGATTTGGTAGAGATGTACGTGCCAGAAGGTTCTGTAGAAGACCAATGGGATCTTCCTGCCTTACAAAAAATACTTGAGTCAGACTGGCAACTTAATATTCCAATAGTCGATCAAATCGAATCATCTAAGAAAGCTGATGACTCTGACGTGTTGGTCTGGGTGACTGAAGCCGCTCGTTTGGCATACAAAAGTAAAATAGAGACGGTTGGTATTAACTCATGGCAACCTTTTGAACGATCTGTTCTGTTGCAAGTCATAGATAATCATTGGCGTGAACATTTGGCTGCCCTTGATCATCTGCGTCAAGGTATTCACTTGCGTGGCTATGCTCAGAAAAACCCCAAGCAAGAATATAAACGCGAAGCAATACAGCTATTTTCGTTGATGCTACAACGTATTCGTGACGATTTGGCCAAAATTGTTTTAACCGTTAAAGTTGAAAGTCCAGAGCAAGTGGAGCAAGCTGAGCAAGAAGCTGCCGCTTCACATGTAAAAAATGTAAGTTATACACATGCTGATTTCGATGAAGGCTCTGAGGCGGCTGCCCCCCCCCAAAATTTAGTTGAGGCTGAGAGTCAATCAACGGTTCGCAACTTTGGTCCTAAAGTAGGACGCAATGACCCTTGCCCATGTGGCAGTGGCAAAAAATACAAGCAATGTCACGGTAAGTTGAATTAAGTTGTGGCTGACCCTCAGGCTGAGTCGCGTCGAAAAGCAGGCCAAATGCTGGCCGTTAATATCGGTTCGTCAAGTATAAAGTTTGCACTTTATACTTTTCATCACGACGTAAAAGTAGTTGATGTGGCTAATGTTGTTGGAGTAATTGAAGGTCTTCAACACAATAGTGACGAACCTATCATTTTAAAAATCAAAGAGGCGGGTTTAACCGTTCGCGTCATTCTGAATTGCGAGCCAGCTCAGTCACCTCTCGAAGCGGCTTTATTAAAGCTACAAAGCGAAATAGATCGAATTTTAAATGGCCGTCATTTACTGGCAGTTGCGCACCGAGTCGTGCATGGTGGTAAGTTATTTCGGGGTGTGGTCAGGTTAAACCAAGACGTCATTAAAAAGTTATCAGAGCTCAACCCATTAGCGCCGCTGCATCAGTCATTTAACTTGGCAGGTGCGCAAGCGATGATGAAAGCTTTTGATCAAACGCCTCAGTTTGCTTGTTTTGACACTACATTTCATCAAACATTATCACCATTAGAAACGCATTTTGGTCTGCCCGAGTTTTATTTTGAGCAAGGTGTACGCCGTTATGGCTTTCATGGCCTGTCATATGAGTACGTGTCCGGCCGCTTGGTGGCGCATACTAAAGCCGCACGGGGTCGAATGTTGATGGCGCACTTAGGTAATGGTGCTAGCCTTTGCGCAGCGGTTGATGGCCGTAGTGTCGCCACCACCATGGGTTTTACTGCGCTAGATGGCTTGATGATGGGCACTCGGTGTGGTGCAATTGACCCTGGTTTACTGTTGTATTGGTTGCAGCAAGGCTGGTCAGTTGAGAAAATAACAGACTTGCTCTACAAACAATCAGGTTTGCTTGGTGTATCTGGCGTGTCTTCAGATATGCGTACTTTGCATGAGTCAAAGGTGCCCCAAGCCGCATTTGCGATCGACTTATTCGTACATCGTATTGTGCGTGATGCTGGTGCGTTAACTGCTGTTATGGGCGGCATGAATGCCATTGTTTTTACGGGTGGAATAGGCGAGAAAGACAGCGATGTTAGACATCGTGTTTGTGACGCCTTAAGCTATTTAGGCGTTTATATTGAGCCGAGTTTGAATATTAAAGCCTGCGGTGATCGCATTGCTGCCATACACTCAGATGATTCAGCGGTAGAGATTTGGGTTGTGCCAACGGATGAGGGTCGTGTTGCTGCAGAGCAAGTGATGAAACTTTTGCAACAACACGACTAAACATATTTAAAGTCTAATGTTGAGTCGGTGCGAAATTTCACCCACAATGCCGCGACGGAACGCTAACACGCATAATACAAAAATAGCACCGGTTGCTATGGTGCTCCAACCGCCAAGATTGGCCAGATAGTTTTGTAAATTTATAATGATTGCGGCACCTAAAACAGGGCCCCAAAGCGTACCAATACCACCCAAGATTGTCATGAGAACGGCTTCACCTGATGTGTGCCAGAAAACGTCTGTCAAAGATGCCAGTTGAAGCACCAAGCTCTTTAAGCCACCACCTAAGCCTGCTAAACCAGCAGAAATGGTGAACGCCATGAGCTTATAGCGATCTACGTCGTAACCTAGTGAAATGGCGCGAGGTTCGTTTTCACGAATAGATTTCAGTACTTGGCCGAAGGGGGATTGAACCACACGCTGAATCAACAAGAATGCCAATATAAAAACGCCCAGCGCGAACCAGTACATATGCGAAGAATTTGATAAATCGAAAAGACCTAAAAATTTACCACGTGGTACACCTTGAATGCCGTCTTCTCCATTTGTAAACGGCACTTGGGTGGCGATAAAGTAGACAACCTGCGCGAGGGCAAGGGTGATCATGGCGAAATAAATGCCCTGACGTCGAATGGCAAGTGCACCAAATACATACCCTAAAGCAGTGGATGCAACAACGCCAACCAGTAGGCCTATTTCAGGCGTGACGCCCCACTCTTTCATGGCGTGAGCGGTAACGTAGGCAGATGTACCAAAGAATGCAGCATGACCAAAAGATAGTAAGCCTGAGAAGCCCAAAAGCAAGTTAACAGATGCTGCAAAAATGGCAAAACAAAACACTTTCATCATGAATAGGTCATATACCGCATCTTGAAAGGGTAATAAGGCTAACAGAGCAAAAATAACAAGCGTAACTTTTGTAATGGCAGCAGTGTTCACAACATTTGGCTTGATGCTAACGTCAGTTGAAGCGACTTTTGTAGGGGTAGATGTTGTGTTCATGATATTTTGACCCTTAGCGAACTTTGCCAAATAAACCGGCTGGTTTGATCAAAAGTACGATGATCATGATGACGAAAATAGAAACAGATGAAGCTTGTGGATAAAACACTTTAGTTAACCCCTCCACTACACCCAGACCCAAGCCGGTCAAAATAGAGCCAGCAATAGAACCCATACCGCCTATCACCACTACTGCAAACACAACAATGATTAGGTCAGAACCCATGATGGCGGTGACTTGATAAATGGGGGCAGCCAAAACACCCGCAAAGGCAGCTAAAGCACAGCCTGCACCGTAGGTTAGGGTGATGATAAGTGGTACGTTCACACCCAGTGCTTGTAAAAGTCTTGGGTTTTCGGTGCCTGCACGCAGCAAGCTACCTAAATTTGTGCGTTCAATAAAGAACCAGGTTGCAAAGCAAGCCGCTAAGGCCATGCCGACTACCCATAAGCGGTACCATGGAATAAAGAACTCATTGACGCGCATGCCGCCACGTAACAAGTCAGGTACGGGGTAGCTGTTGCCCAAGACGCCAAACCAATGACGAAACAGGCCTTCAATAACCAATGCCAAGCCAAATGTAAGCAGTAAGCCGTATAGATGATCAAGGTGGTAGAGGCGCTTGAGCATGGTTTTTTCAATTACGATGCTGAATAAACCTACCACTAGCGGCGCAATAAAAAGTGCCCACCAATACGATATTTCAAGTTCTGGCATGCCTATCCAACCACCGAGTTGGGTCAGTATTATCCAGGCAACCATGGCGCCCAACATATAAAGCGCGCCATGGGTAAAGTTGATCACGTTGAGCAACCCGAATATAACCGCTAAGCCTAAACTTAAAAGCGCATAGAATGAGCCATTGATTAAACCAATCAATAACTGCGACGTTAGCGCTTGCGGCGATATACCGAGCAACTCAAACATGATGATTCCTAAAATTAAACAGGTCGATTAAGACTTAGCGCCAGTCACCAGTACGCACTTAGACTTTGACAGGGGTAAGGTTGCGTCTTTGGCAGGAATGACTTGTAAAACATTTGCAATGTCATTCTTGTTTTTTGACTCTTTAGGTGTTTTAACTTGAAGTAAGTACATATCGTGCTCAAACTTACCGTCAGCACGAATCACACCTTTAAACAAGCCATCATCGATTGGTTTTGACTTCAGTTGCTTCATAATGGCATCTGCATTATCAGTGCCAGCGGCCTTGATAGCTTGTAAATAGTTTAACGTTGCAGAGTAAACGCCAGCTTGGGGTGATGTTGGGGCTTTGCCACCAAACTTCTTCATGAAACGGTCAGCAAATTTACGGTTGGCATCTGAGTAATTCCAGTACCAGCCCACAGTAAAGTTCATGCCTTGAGTATCTTTTAAGCCTAACGCTTGCACATCACTTGTGAACATCAGCAAAGGCACTATGGTTTGCTTCGAACCGACAATACCCAATTCGGCGGCTTGTTTAATTGAACCAATTGTGTCGCCACCTGCATTCGCTAAAGCAATAACTTCCGCCTTAGAGGTTTGGGCTTGTGATAAATATGAGGCGAAGTCGGTAGTTTTGATGGGGTGCAAGACGCTGCCTAGCACTTTGCCACCATTGGCATTAATCACTTCAGTAGCATCACGTTGTAAAGTGTGACCAAATACATAGTCAGCAGTCAAAAAGTACCAAGTCTTCTTGCCTGAGGCCAACACGCCAGCGGCTGTGCCATTAGCCAAAGCATAAGTGTCGTATACATAATGAACGGTGTAGGCGTTGCAACGCTCGTTGGTGATTGGCAACGATGCCGCACCAGTCACGATGACGACACGTTTGAGTTGGTCGGCAACTTCCATTGCGGCCAATGCTGATGAGCTGGCAACGTTACCCACAAGCAAGTCAACGTTATCGCGCTCAAACATTTCGCGTGCTTTTGAAGCAGATAGGTCAGCTTTTGATTGATGGTCAGCTGAAATGACTTTGATAGGCTTGCCTAAAACGGTGCCGCCAAAATCTGCAACGGCCATTTCTGCCGCCAGAACGGCGCCAGGGCCTTCAACAGCTGAATAAATGCCTGACAAATCGGTCAAAACGCCGATATTGACAGAGTCGTTGCTAATGCCTTGAGCTGAAGCGGCACCAACGCTTGCAAACAAGGCGCCGGCAATAAGTTTGGAAAGATCACGCTGTTTCATCTAGTAGTCTCCGAATATGACGGCAAAGCCGTAAATTATAAAATTGTTAAACACCAAGAAGGGTTTCTAAGGTTTTGCGGTTTTCTTCGAGCCGCTCTTTTTCGACCATTTTGACGACTTGACCATGCTCAATGACATAGTTTCGGTCAGCCAATTGTGACGCAAATCTAAAATTTTGTTCAACTAGCACAATAGTAAAGCCGCGTTCACGCAATGTGCGCACAACTTCGCCTAATTTTTGAATAATAACGGGCGCAAGCCCTTCCGTGATCTCGTCTAGCAAGAGCAAATTAGCGCCTGTTCGCAATATGCGAGCAACGGCAAGCATTTGTTGTTCACCACCTGAAAGACGGCCACCTGGGCTATTACGCCTTTCTTGTAAGTTGGGAAACATCTCGTATATTTCATCAATCGTTAACCCCTGACCTTGCCCAACTTCAGGGGGCAACATTAGGTTTTGCTCGCAAGACAAGCTGGCAAATATGCCACGCTCTTCGGGGCAGTAACCAATGCCAAGCGCAGCAATTTCGTGTGTTTGTTTGCCGATTACATCTGTGCCATTCACTTTTATCGTACCTTCAGACCGTCCAATAAGGCCCAAAATAGCGCGAAGGGTGCTGGTGCGACCCGCACCGTTTCGACCTAATAGACAAACGACTTCACCTCGATGAACAGTTAAATCAATGCCATGTAATACATGTGACTCACCGTACCAAGCGTTTAGGTCTTTGATTTCTAGTGCAATAGGAGCGGACATAAAACTTTTTAACCCAAAAATATAAACAAGTCATTAAATTCAAACACGTTAAAGGAAGTGTTCGAACCTTGTATTTGCATGTTGTAAACGATTAGTGACCTGCTAATTCGGCGTCTGCAGAACCCATGTAGGCTTCCATCACTTGAGGATTGTTTGAGACGGTTTCATAATTACCCTCAGCAATCAGCTCGCCCCGTTGCAACACAGATATGGTGTCAGCAATATTTGAAACAACTTTCATGTTGTGTTCGACCATAATAATGGTGCGCCCAATGGAAACTTTGCGAATTAACTCGGCGACAAGTTGAACGTCTTCATGACCCATGCCTTGAGTGGGTTCGTCAAGCAACATCACCTCAGGGTTCATCGCAACCGTAGTTGCAATTTCTAATGCGCGCTTACGGCCATAAGGTAGGTTAACTGCAGTTTCATCGGCATAGTCTGCCAAGCCAACTTGATCTAAGGCCTCTAATGCTCGTTCATTTAAAACGCCTAGTGTTTGATCACTTTTCCAAAAATGAAAAGAACTGCCCAGCTGTCGTTGAAGGCCAATGCGCACATTTTCTAACACTGACATATGTGGAAAAACTGCTGAAATTTGAAAGGAACGCACAATCCCTTCTCGAGCAATTTGAGATGGGGTTTGATTGGTAATGTCTATGCCATTAAAGAGTATTTTGCCCTTAGTAGGTGTTAAAAACTTGGTTATTAAGTTAAAGCATGTGCTTTTACCTGCACCATTGGGGCCAATGATGGCATGAATAGTATGACGTTTAACTTTCAAATTCACGTCATTAACCGCAACAAAGCCTAAGAACTCTTTGGTTAAGTGTTGAGTTTCAATGACGTATTCAGACTGGTTTTTCATAGTGTAAATATAACTTATATACTGACTAAAATCTGGTTGTTTACATAGGGTACATACCCTATGTTTGTGACTTCAGATGTTAAATGTTAGCGATTAAAATCTCACTAAAACTTAGTAAACAGTATCGAACAAACAAAGCATTTTATGCAACACCCATTTCAACGCCTTGATGACCCGCCGTAATGGCAGCAACCGAACCTAAGGCAGGCATTAAGATCTGTTGGCCATAAAAATAAGCGCTGGCTTTTTTGTGTTCACTAAAGGTTGATGTGTCTTGGGCTTGATGGCAAATCAGGGCTGCGCGTGCCATCATCCAGCCACCTAATACGTGGCCAGTCAGCATAAGTAAGGGTACTGAGCCAAAGTAAGCCGCGGCAGCGTCAGATTTGCCGTGGGTAAGCATATAGTCAAAACACTCTTTTAGCGCATCATGCCCAGCTTGAAGGTTAGCCCCTAAGTTTTTTAAGTGCTTGTCTGGTGCTTGGGTCAGAGCGGTGATGGTTAATGTCATGTCGCCTAGTAAGAGATTGGCGCATGCGCCTTGATCACGTAATAATTTACGACCGAGTAAGTCGTTCGCTTGAATGGCCGTTGTACCTTCGTAAATGGTGGTGATGCGTGCGTCACGTAACAATTGAGCGGCCCCTGTTTCTTCAACGTAACCCATGCCGCCATGAATTTGTACACCCAATGAGGCAATATCAATCGATAATTCGGTGCACCAGCCTTTCACAATAGGAATAAGAAAGTCTGCTCTGATTTGCGCCGCTTGTGCAACGGCGGTGTTGGGTGAACGTGTGGCGATATCAAGCTGAGCTGCTGCTTCATAGGCCAACGCTCGCATGGCTTGAGTGCGTGACCCCATTGATGCCAACATACGCCTTATATCTGGGTGATATGCAATGGGTGCTGGCGCAATAGGTTCGCCTGGAGGTTTGAGTAAGGTTTTACCTTGCACGCGGTCGAATGCATACCATTTGGCTTGTTGAAGGGCCCGTTCAGCCACGGCTATGCCTTGTAGCCCCACGTTTAAGCGTGCATGATTCATCATGGTAAACATGTATTCGAGGCCACGGTTTGGTTCACCAACCAAATAACCGACTGCCCCCCCTGTGTCGCCATAGCTCATGACCGCTGTGGGGCTTCCATGAATGCCAAGCTTGTGTTCAAGTGAGATGCAGTTGACATCGTTACGTAAACCTAACGAACCGTCTGCTTGAACTAAAAACTTCGGAACCAAAAATAGTGAAATACCTTTTACACCAGCTGGTGCGTCGGGTATTCGGGCCAGAACCAAGTGAATAATATTTTCGGTTAAATCATGTTCACCGTAGGTGATATAAATTTTAGTGCCACTGATGAAATAGTGCTCACCTTTAGGCTCGGCTTTAGTGGTGACAGCTGCCAAATCAGAGCCTGCTTGTGGCTCGGTCAAGTTCATGGTGCCTGCCCATTCGCCTGAAATAAGCTTACTTAAATAAGTTGTTTTTTGTTGCGCTGAGCCATGGTGCTCAATCGCGTGAATGGCACCAGCGGTGAGCATGGGGCACAATGCAAATGACATGCTAGCGCTTTGCCACATTTCATTGGTGGCGGTGGCCATCACTTCTGGCAACCCTTGCCCATCGAACTCGGTATTGCCAGCTAAGCTATTCCAGCCCGCTTCAACGTACTGCTGATAGGCCTCTTTAAAGCCAGGTGATGTTTGAACCATGTGGCCGGGCAGCAGTGTTGCACCCTTTTCATCACTGATGTGGTTTAAAGGTGAAATCACGCCTGAAGCAAATTTGCCCGCTTCTTCTAAAATAGCTTCCACTAAATCTGCTGAAAACTCTTCGTAGCCGGGGAGCTGACGAATAGCTTCAGCATCAATCAGTTGTTGCAAAACAAAGCGCATATCTTCTTGAGGGGCTGTGTACTCAACGGGCATGGTTAGGGCTCCTGGTGACGAAATGCCCAATTAGGGGGGCGTTTGTCGATAAAGGCTTGAACACCTTCTAACGCATCTGCATCCATCATATTGCAGGCCATCGTTTCGCTGGCTAGCGCATAGGCATTTTCAAGAGAGGTTTCAATTTGTTTGTAAAAAAGTTTTTTACCCAACGAGACTGCCGCTGGGGGTTTGCTGAGAATTTTTTGTGCCAAGGCTAGGGTGGTTTGCTCAAGCAAATGTGGTTCAACAACTTCGTTGATTAGGTCAAAGGAATTTGCCGTTTGGGCATCAATAAAATCGCCTGTCAATAATAACTGCAGGGCTCGTTTGCGCGGTAAATTGCGTGAAATCGCGACGGCAGGGGTCGAACAGAATAAACCTAATGTAACACCTGAAACAGCAAATTTTGATGTGCTTGATGCAACAGCCAAGTCACACATGGCAACTAACTGACAGCCTGCAGCGGTGGCCAGCCCGTCAATTTGGGCGATGACGGGCTGGGGTAGTTTTTGTAAGCTCAACATCAGTTTGCTACATTGATTAAAGAGCTTTTGATAATACGCAACAGAGGGCTCTGCCCGCATTTCTTTTAAATCGTGCCCGGCACAGAAGGCGCGACCATTGGCCGCAATGATCACGACACGAGCGACTGTATCACTAGCCAGTTGATCAAACTCAAACTGTAGAGCTGACAACATGGCTTCTGATAAAGCGTTATAAGCTTCAGGCCGATTTAAAGTGAGTACAACTACCCCTGTAATCGGTGAGTGGCGGACTACGAGAGCGTTCAAGTCAGAGGTGTTCATAAGCTGTATCTCGTTAATTGAATGGCTAATTGCTAATTGCTAATTGCTCATTGATTATTTATGCCCGCGCAATCAAGCATCAAACGCTTTTGCTGAGCCGGCCCGTTTACGCAATTCAAATTTTTGAATTTTGCCAGTAGACGTTTTAGGTACCTCCCCAAAGACGACTGTGCGTGGGACCTTAAAGTGCGCCAGATGTAATTTGCAAAAATTTACGATATCAACTGCTTCAACGCGTGCACCAGCTTTCAGTTCAATAAATGCACAGGGTGTTTCACCCCACTTGGCGTCTGGTTTGGCAACAACAGCAACAGCTAAAACAGCTGGGTGACGATACAGAACGTCTTCAACCTCAATTGAAGAAATGTTTTCACCGCCTGAAATTATGATGTCTTTACTGCGATCTTTAATTTTGATGTAACCATCGGGGTATTGCACGGCTAAATCGCCTGAATGAAACCACCCGTCAGCAAAGGCAGCTTGTGTTGAGCTTTCGTTTTTTAGATAACCCTTCATGGCAATGTTTCCCCGAAACATGATTTCGCCCATGGTTTCGCCGTCCCAAGGGACGGGTGTCATCGTTTCAGGGTCAAAGACCCTGACATCTGCTTCAAGGTGGTATGGCACACCTTGGCGAGAGTTCAGACGTGCACGTTCAGAGATGTCTAATGACTTCCATGCGTCGTGTTTCACACACACGGCAGCTGGACCATAAACCTCAGTCAGACCATAAACATGGGTTAGCTCAATGCCCATCGTTTCCATGCCTTCGATCATTGCGGCTGGTGGGGCGGCGCCAGCCACCATACCTTTGACACCCAGTGGCAAGCCAGATTTCATTGCATCAGGCGCATTCACCAAAAGGTTATGAACAATTGGCGCAGCGCAGTAATGCGTCACGTGGTGTTCACGCATTAGATCAAAAATAGTTTGGGCTTCAACTTTGCGCAAACAAACGTTTACGCCTGCGCGGGCTGCGATGGTCCAAGGGAAGCACCACCCATTGCAGTGAAACATGGGTAAGGTCCAAAGATAAACGGGGTGGCGCGCCATATCCCATTCTAAGATGTTTGAAATGGCATTAACGGCTGCGCCGCGATGACTATAAACCACCCCTTTTGGGTCGCCTGTTGTACCGGATGTGTAATTTAGGCAGACTGATTGCCATTCGTCATTTGGAAGCGTAAACGCAAAGTCGGGGTCAGCTTGTGCCAACATTTCATCATAGGTTTTCAGGCCTAGTCGCAACTCAGTTTTGACGAATGCTTCGTCAAGCGCATCAATTACGATGGGTGATCGACCCGTATCATGCTTTAAGATGGTCAGCGCCTCTTGCATGACCGGCGCAAATTCGGCATCAACTATCACCATTTTGGCTTCGCCATGGCTGAGCATAAAAGCAATAGTTGAAGCATCAAGCCGGGTATTTAAGCTGTTGAGCACAGCACCAGAAAGGGGTATGCCAAAGTGGGCTTCAACCATGGGGGGTGTGTTGGGCAACATCACAGCAACCGTGTCACCTAAACCTAAACCGTGAGATTGAATGGCACTTGCGAGTTGCCGACAACGGTTATAAGTTTCAAGCCAAGTTTGAGTTGTCTGGCCATGCACTACAGCAGGTTTATTTGGGTAAATTAAGGCTGCTCGGGCCAGAAATGATAGCGGAGATAATGCCACATGATTTGCATCATTTTGATCTAAGCCACTAACATACATGTGGTTTGCGGGTAAGATCGTAGGGCGTGCATTGTCTGGCATACTGCGTCTCCAAAGTGAATACATAACTATGCTTAACTTTACACTAATGCTTGCTATGGGGTGCTTATGTTTTTGCCCATATAAGCTTTTACCTTTTAATTTTAGGATTATGCCGTGAATACAGAAAGTGATTTCATGCGTTACATCGTATCGACCGTTGTTATCGGTTTATTGCTTGTTATTTCTATCTGGCTTCTATTGCCTTTTTTTGCAGCGGGGGTGTGGGCAGCCATGATTGTGGTGGCAACGTGGCCTTGGTTTATTAAGCTGGACTATAAAGTGGGTAATAGACGTTACATCTCAGTCACGATTATGACTGTCGGTATGTTGACATTCTTAGTTGTTCCGCTCTGGCTCTCAATCAGCACGATTGCACAGCACTCAGGTGAAGTGATTAATTTTGGCAAATCATTGGCCAACAATGGTTTGCCTGATGCGCCGGCTTGGCTGCCAAGCATTCCCCTCTTGGGTCAACAATTAACCGATTTTTGGCAAAACGCTTCAAGCAGTGGTTTTAAAAGCCTCATGCATGAGTATGTTGAACCGCATATGGCCGATGCAGGGCGTTGGTTTATTGGGCAAGTTGGTGGTTTGGGTGGCTTATTAATCCAGTTCTTACTCATAGTTGCTCTGTCTGCTGTCATGTACGCTGGTGGTGAGAACGCAGCCACCCAGGTCAGGCAATTTGGTAAAAGATTAGGTGGCGAACGGGGTTTAAATGCGGTAATTTTGTCAGGTAATGCAATACGCGGGGTAGCCTTAGGTGTGGGTGTTACCGCTATTGTGCAAACCACTTTGGGTGGGTTGGGCCTCGCCATTGCGGGTGTGCCACTTGCTGGTTTACTCAGTGCGGTGATGTTGATGTTATGTATTGCCCAAATTGGCCCTTCACCCATTATTGTGCCGGCTGTCATTTGGCTATTTTGGCAGGGCGATCAAACAGGTTGGGCAATTTTTCTAACTGTTTGGGGTTTGTTTACGATCAGTATTGATAACTTTATAAGACCCGTCTTGATCAAGCGCGGGGCAGACTTGCCATTACTCTTAATTTTGCTAGGGGTGTTGGGAGGGTTGATGACGTTTGGGCTAATTGGTATATTTTTGGGCCCAGTTGTCTTAGCCGTCACTTACACACTGACTTTGTCTTGGTTACATCAAAAATAGGGTTGCTAAGCCTAAAAAGATCAAAAAGCCTAGCGAGTCTGTTGCAAACGTCAGTAAAACAGATGACCCCATGGCGGGGTCTTTACCTAAACGTGCACGCACCATGGGCACCAACACCCCTACTGATGCACCCACCAGCATGTTGCCAACCATAGCAGCCATCATGACAGTTGCGATGGCAACTGAGCCTGATATGGCCCATGCAAACAAGGCGGCAACTAAGCTGCCAATCAAGCCAACTAACAAAGTAACCAGCATTTCGCGTTTAATCAGTTGCCAAATATTTTTACTTGTAATTCTGCCCACGGCTAATGCTCGAATAATTAAGGTCATGGTTTGATTGCCTGAGTTGCCACCAATACCCGCAACAATCGACATCAAAAATGCCAATACCACTATGGCACTGACAGTGCCCTCAAAACGTGAGGCAATAAAGGAGGCGGTGGCGGCGGTGCAAAGGTTAAGTAACAGCCAGGGCGCTCGGTTTTTAAGGGCCATGGTGAGCGGAGCAAAAATATCTTCTTCTTGCATACCCGCACGTGACAATTCTTGTTCGTCAGAATCTTCACGAATTACGTCAACGACTTCGCTAATGGTGACGCGACCGATGATACGGCCTTGATCATCGACGACTGGGGAAGATACCAGGTCATAACGCTCAAACGCCCCAGCGGCCTCAGCATCAGAGTCTAGGGGGTTGAGGGTTAAGTAGTCGGTACTCATGACCTCAGATACTTTGATTTCAGGTTCATTTACAAGCAAAGATGAAAGTGAAAGCACCCCCAACAGCTTATCGCCTCGGTCAACTACAAAAATTTGATCGGTATGATCGGGCAGTTCGGGCAGTCGGCGCAAGTAGCGTAAAACAACCTCTAGTGAGACGTCTTCGCGTACTCGCACCATTTCGAAATCCATGATGCCGCCGACACTGTCTTCGGGGTAGCCCATGGCTGCAATGAGGTGCGCCCGTTCTTCAACTGTTAAACCTTTTTGAACCTCAGCAATGACGTCGGGGGGTAAATCGCTGGCTAAGTCGGCGATTTCATCAGCGTCCATGTTGACGGTGGCGGCGACCAACTCGGCGCGATTCATTGACTCGATGAGCGATTCACGCACCCAATCAGCGACTTCGAGTAAGACGTCTGCATTAAATGCTTCGTCGACTAAACCCCAGATGAGTTGTCGCTCATCTTTTGGCAGTGATTCAAGAATGAAGGCAATGTCTGCAGGGTGCAATACATTAACAACCGATTGAATTTCGGTTTCGTGTTGACGGTGTAAAAGCCCCTCGACCAATGGGGCGCGGTCATCACCGACTTCTTGGCGATGCACCAAGTTTTCTATGAGTGCGTGTCGACGCAACAAAGCCTGAACCTTAGACAGCGCGAGTTGAGCGTCTTCAGGGTCTAGGCGGCGAGCGGGCGTTATGGCCAGTTTTGCAGACTTCGTGTTGTGAGTCGTTGCGTGCATAGGTCAGCAGGTTTAGTCATTAAACCCTTGAATTATGACGCAAAAGAAGGTCTCATGTATAACAAGTTATCTAAAAAAGACATCTAAACAGTCTCTGCTCTATACCGAGTCGGTTTAGACATACTGAAATAAAAATTAAATTGGTTTGAGCCAGCTTTGCGCTAATTTGACCCAGTAGGTCGCACCAAGGGGCAACAACTCATCATTAAAATCGTATGAGCCGTTATGTAACATGCAAGGCCCCATGCCATGACCTGCGTCACGATGGTCGCCTTCGCCATTGCCTATCCAGACATAACAACCTGGCACTTCTTGCAGCATAAAGGCAAAGTCTTCGGCCCCCATGGTTGGCGTAACATTATCATTAACTTGGTCTGGACCAACAACAGAGCGCATGACTTCAGCACAAAAAGCGGCTTCTTGAGCACTATTAATAGTGGGTGGGTAGTTGCGTTTAAACTCCAAAGTGCCTTTGCAACCCATCGCTTCACTTGTTAAGTTCACAATGCTTTGCATGCGCGATTCGATCAGATCAAGGACGTCATTTGAAAACGTTCGAACCGTACCAACAAGTTTGGCTTGGCTGGGAATAACATTGGTTGCGCTACCCGCATGAATTTGCGTGATGCTCAACACAGCGGCATCAAGTGGGTGACGGTTTCGCGTCACAATAGTTTGTAAAGACTGAGCAATTTGTACCGCCGCCATGATGGGGTCTTGACCGAGATGGGGCATGCCGCCGTGAGCGCCTTTGCCATCGACGGTTATCCAGAACTCATTGCTTGAGGCCATGATAGGACCCGCTGTGAGGCCAAACGTGCCAACAGACATGCCGGGCCAGTTGTGCATGCCAAATACCGCTTGCATCGGGAATTTTTTAAAAAGCCCGTCCTCGATCATTTGTTTCGCGCCCGCTCCACCTTCTTCAGCCGGTTGAAAAATCACGTAAACGGTACCGTCAAAATCATTATTTTGTGCAAGATAGCGTGCGGCATTGAGCAACATAGCGGTATGCCCATCGTGCCCGCAGGCGTGCATTTTTCCGTCAAAGCGGCTGGTATGTTCAAAAGTATTGTTTTCTTGCATGGGTAGCGCATCCATGTCGGCGCGCAAACCAATGGCCCGACCTGAATCGGTTTTGCCTCGAATGATGCCTATGACACCCGTTCCACCCAAACCTCGATCAATTGGTATGGACCAGTTTGTCAAATAATTGGCCACAACATCTGCTGTGCGCATCTCTTGGTAAGCGAGCTCAGGGTGGGCATGAATGTCACGCCGAATGGCCTTGATGTCGTCTTGCCAAGTTAGAAAGGGTTCAAGAAGCTTCAAAGTGACCTCTATTTCAATCTTAATGTTTCTATTATCAACGTAATTGATATTTTTGACACCTTTTAACCCTAAGGCTTGCGGGTTTGCTTATTTTTTTACTGGGTGTTTGTGAGTTATCTTCAAAGATGTATTCAGTGTAGGCTAGTGATTATGGTTGCTAAATTTACATATTGTTCTAAGACGACACACCCATCACGCATTGCCGTTGTTGGAGCTGGTTTTGCAGGCTTGACGCTTGCACGGGTCTTGGCATTGGAGGGGTTACAGGTTGAGGTTTTTGATTCGGTGGGGGCGCCGGGTCAACGGGGGGTTCATGATGCGCATTTGACTGCAGGCATGATGCCAACCGTATCGAGTGATTTAAATTTTTCTACCCAGTTATCACGATTAGGTTGCCAAGCGTCAGAGGCGTTTTGGCAAGACCTACCCTCTGAAATTGGCTGGCGGTGTGGTGCTATTCAATTGCCGCGGCAAACGAGTCGTCAAGCTGACTTCAAGCAGGTGGTCGCCCGTCTATCTGCTTTGCCGCAGGCTAAAGGTTGGGTGCCGCATTGGGTACGAAGCGTTGATGCAGACGAGGCGTCAGAGATAGCAGGTATGGCCCTAAGCCAGGGCGGGTTATATTTTCCTTGTGCTTGGTCTGTGAGGCCTCGCGCATTATTGCAGGCTCTGGCTCATACCGATAGTGTGACAGTCATCAATCAAAAAGTTATGAAGGTAATCGCCACAAAAAGTGACTGGCTACTCGAATTTGAAGCGAGCTTGATGTCAGACCCTTACGATGTGGTGGTGTTGGCCAATGGTTTAGGGGCCAAAACTGTTTTAAGTGAATCGGGTCTGATGGCATCACAAAATCGTTTGCGAAATATGTATGGTATTGCAGGAGAAGTGACTCATTTACCAGCGGAAAAGCTTGGGGGTGGCCCACAATGTATGGTTGCCGGAGAGGGTTATGTTTTACCTGCCTCGGATGGTTTATGTACGGTTGGGGGTACCTATGCACTAACAGCACTGTCGGCTCAATGTGAACCGGGTGGCGTGCAGATGAATGTTAATCGTGCAGCTGAGTTACTTAATCAACCTGATTTGCCCCAAAAATTGTCTGGGATGCCATTATCGGGTTGGGCAGGATGGCGTGCTGTGTTACCAAACCGTATGCCTGTTATTGGCCCGGTTGATGGGCAAAAAGGCTTGTGGTTGGCGACTGGTTTTGGCTCAAAAGGTCTAACTTGGTCGGTATTGGCAGCAAATCAAGTGGCCAATGGGGTGCTTGGCAGGCCTAATTTCATGCCAGAAAGGCTATTTATGGCAGTTTTGCCCACTTTATTTAAGTAAATTCACGATTCAAGTTTATAAAAACTTGTAAATCCGTCAAAATACGTACTTTGGTCAAAGATTTGCATCCTATAACTATGAATCTCGAATCTCTCACACTGGTCGAGACGTCTACCTCGAAAATTCGTATTGACGCCGGCGCATCTTTAAATATCGTCATAGAGCCTCATGCGCCCGGTACGTTCCGTGTTCGGGTGGGCGCAGAAAGTGAGCTCGCTCACGACCCTGTTTTAACAGGTCGTAAACGTGTGCACGCTGAAGCCCTATTAATTCGTAACGAGTCAATAGGTGAGGCGCAAATTCAATCTTTGTTGGGCCAAGCGGGTTGGTTACTCACCCAAGGTGATATTTATTTGCAAGTTGACCGAGACCCGTTTTGCATTAAGTTAATGCGTCAAGATGAGGTGCTACTCTCAACTACGCTTGATGGGTTGGCGTGTGAGTTTGATCGGTGGTGTTTTGGTTTCGATTTGACCCCAGGCGCTGCCATACATGGGCTTGGTGAAACCGCTGGCGATTTTGATCGTCGTGGCGAATATGTAGTGTCTGATGACGCGAGCCACCGTGCACTGCCTATTGCATGGTCGCCGCAAGGTGGTTGGGGTATTTATGTTAATACCTTAGGCCGTGTTGACCACGATTTAGGTCACACAGACGCTGATGTATATGAAATTCACGCTGAATCAAAAATTCTCGATTTTTTCATTTTTGCAGGTGATCCAACTGAAGTATTGAACCAGTACACCCAGCTGACAGGTCGCGCTGGTCAACCGCCTTTATGGGCCATGGGGCCCTGGTTAAAGCAACCGGAGGGTAAATCGGTTACAGAAACCATCGAGTTTGTGCAGTCATTACGGCAAATTGGTGTTTCTATCGATGTAGTCGAAATGAGTGAACCCATGTGTTGGGCTTTTCAAGAAACAAAATTAACGATAGGTTGGCACAAAGCCCGTTTCCCAGACGCTAAGCAAGTACTTGATTATTTTGCACGCCAAGCAATACAAGTTTGTTTGCCAACTGCCCCGGTCATTGAAGTGGGCACTGAAACATTTGAAGACCTTGAAGATCGCGGTTGGTTACTTGCCCGTGAAGATGGTGAGCCCTGTGTGTTTCCGGGTCAAGCCATAACGGGTGGCATTGATTTTGGGTTGTTAGACTTGACTCATCGTGATGTGTATAAGCTTTGGGTTGAACGCCATCGTCAACTTATTGAAGACGGTGTGGGTGCTTTTTCATGCGATGCGCAGTTTAATCTGCCAGACGATGTTTTTCCACGTGGTGAAGAGCCCGCTGCACTGTTGCGTGTTTTATACCCTGCTTTGGTGCGACAGGCGCTCAACGAAGCCGCTACAGGGCACAAGGTGCCTCCTGAGGCGGTTGTGCTCACTCACGATTTGAACCCGGGTGTACAACGTTACGCATGGCAAGCCGCCCATGTTGTGCCCGACACTTGGCAGGGTATGGCGCAATCCTTACGCTTGGCTTTATCAGCAGGTGATAATGGAGTGGCCTCACATGCGCATGGTCTAAAACTGGGGGCTCAGCACTCAACTGAGGAAGATATTGCGCGTCATTTACGCTGGTTGGCCATGTCAGTTTTTTCAACCAATTTTAGTATCGATGCCTACGAGGCTGAGTTGTCTGCTCCAGGTTGGAGCGATAAAACGCGCGAGATCGCTGCGCAGTGGCTGCAGTGGCGTTATCGGTTGATTCCTTATGTTCTGGGCCTGATCGAAGATGCTGCACGCACGGGTGCACCTGTTCAGCGAACCATGGCACTGTCGTTTCCACTAGATGTCCGTGCGCATGCTTGGTCAATGCAATACATGCTGGGCCCTGCGTTATTGGTCGCCCCAATTTTGACGCCAGGTAACAAAATTAAAGTTTATTTGCCTGCCAATGAAGCGTGGTGGGATTTGGCAACAGGCTGGCGATACGAAGGCGGCACGGAACTTGAGGTTGAGGTTGGCCTTGATTCAATGCCAGTATTTGGTCGCGAGGGTCACATGCTCTGCTTAGGGTTGCCGGTTAACCACACGGCCGAGTTCAACACAGCTCGTTTGCTTGATGAAGTTTGGATGTTCGGTATGCCCGTGCACAACCCAACTGTTATGCGTAACAAAATTCGTGTGATGCAAATGCAAGGTTCAAGTTATATCAAAGGTCTTGAAGGTTTAAAGATTTTGCCCTCTGAGGGTTTAGAGGTCAAAAGACGTGGTGCAGAGGTGCGAATTTCAAGGGCTCGTTGAATTAAAAAGACACGGTCATTTGACAGGTTAGCTCATGCTTGCCATAATAGCGGGCTTGGGTCGGTAGCTCAGTTGGTTAGAGCAGCGGACTTTTAATCCGTTGGTCGTGGGTTCGAATCCCACCCGACCCACCAAGTAATTTAAAAGCCCCTGAATAATTGTTCAGGGGCTTTTTATCTCTTACGCTAATATGTTGAAAAGTCGGTTAGATTTTCTAGCAAAGGTAATCATCATGCTGGAACGGCTCTTAAGATAAACTGATACGCCATGGCGTCATTCATAGCTTCTTTAGCATTGGCGCCAAAGGTTCGAGCCATTTCACCGATTAAAGGTAAAAATTTCTCTCTTTCTGGCTCATCAAAAATTCTGGGCCCCCCTTGTACGATGCTAAATCCGCACTCATTAAACATTTCATTAATGGTTTGTCGAGTAAACCAACGCAAATGTGTACGATCAAATATACCGCTGTCTACATATCTAAAATCACCCACGCTGAGCTTTGCAAAAACAGACCAGTGTTGTACGTTGGGTATTGATGCAACAATTGTGCCATGAGCGGGAATGACTTTTCTGATTTCTCGCAAAATACGCCATGGGTCGCTTAAATGCTCGAGAGTGTCTGCAAAAACCCAGCAATCTTTGCCAGTATGCCTGCCATAAAAGTCTTCACCTTGGCTTTCAATATTGACAACCTCAACTTGGTCACAGAACCTTTTTGCCAACTCAACGTAGCTCGGTTCTATATCTATACCCAAATACTGACAGGTCGGGTTGATAATTTTAAATTCTCTTGCTAGCGCACCAGAGCTGCAGCCAATCTCAATCACATGCATCGAATGTGACGGTATAAAACGCAACAAATCTGGGTTATGAACGTCGTGAATGGGAGTTTGTTTCATAATAATTCAACCAAAGTCGATCTGCAGCAATAAAGTGAAAAGGGTAATACTCGACCAGAACATATAATTGAGAGTGAAGTTGAAATAAAGCGTGAGATTACCTTTTTAGTTGTGTCATACGCACTTCGAAATGAATGCTTGCCGTGCGGGTATTTTTTAAATGTTGTTGATTATGTTAAGGGGGGTATAGTGATGCTTCAAAACAAGAACCAACAATTAGACTGGCCCATTTGTCATTCAGAGATTAGTCTATTAGGCTTAGTAGATTTTAACAAGTCATGTGGTGGCGACCTTCCAAATTCAGGAAAATTAATCGATTACCATGTTTGCAACATCTGTCAGTTTGTTTTCTCTCAAGAAATGTACGGTTGGCCAAAAGAACAGTTTATTAACGAGGTTTACAACTAACAGTATGTGAAGGTAGATGAAGATTACCTTCAAAAAAGGCTGGAAGGTAATGCCAGCTTAATTCACAAGACATTTCCAAATAAAGAAGGAATTAGGCATCTCGACTATGGTGGTGGAAATGGTGTGTTGAGTGAATGCTTAAGGTTACAAGACTGGAATAGTCAATCATATGATCCGTTCAATTCCGAAGACGAGCCCATAGAAAGTTTGGGCACATTTGATTTAATGACGGTTTTTGAGGTGTTTGAACATGTGCCAAACGTAAATGAGTTATTTAAAAACCTTTCACGTTTAACCGATCACCAGTCTATGGTTATTTTTTCAACATTGATATCAGACGGGCAGTTGAAAGCGGCAACAAAAATTGATTGGTGGTATGCCTCGCCCAGAAACGGTCACATTAGTTTATTTTCAAAAAAGTCACTTCAACTCATTGCAAGTCAGCATAGTTGGAATCTACATAGTTTTAGTCAAAATTTACATGTTTTATACAAAATACCTTCTAAGTGGAATCAACACCTTTTTAATTAAGGCCCATTTTTTAAGTTCTAATGCGTACAGAACAAATAATTGGCAATAACTTATGATTCGTATCACTGAAATTCGCTTGCCTGTTGGCCATGCCCCTGAGGCGCTTGAAGAAGCGGTGTTGAAGCGATTGCATTTGCATCCTGCAAGTTTAATAAGCTTTGAAATGTACAAACGCAGTTACGACGCTAGAAAAAACACAACACTTTCTTTCATTTATACGGTTGATCTTGTCGTTGAAAACGAAGACCGAGTGCTTGAACAATTCGCAGATGATATTCATGTTGGCCCAACGCCCGACACGAGTTACCATTTTGTCGCTGACGCTAAGCAAATAGTGTCCCACGTTAACGCTCCGACCTTCCTACAACCTGTTGTTATTGGCTTTGGCCCCTGTGGTATTTTTGCGGCCTTAATATTGGCTCAAATGGGGCTTAAACCTATTGTGCTTGAACGCGGCAAACAAGTGCGTGAGCGCACGCAAGATACATGGGCGCTTTGGCGAAAAAACGTGCTGAACCCCGAGTCAAATGTTCAGTTTGGTGAGGGCGGGGCGGGTACGTTTTCTGATGGCAAACTGTATAGCCAAATTAAAGACCCTAAGTTTTATGGCCGTAAGGTCATTCATGAATTTATTAGAGCTGGGGCACCAGATGAAATTCGTTATGTTGCGAAGCCTCATATCGGTACCTTCCGACTTGTGGGTGTGGTTGAAAAAATGCGCCAAGAAATGATAGAGCTGGGCGGTGAAATTCGTTTTTCACAAAAAGTGATTGGCTTCGATATTGAAAATGATCAAATCAAAGGCGTCAAAATAGAAGGGCAT
>ERZ888423.1144-NODE-1144-length-24315-cov-13.663809_pt1 | contig 24315 bp, 30 predicted proteins | sample MGYA00520523_ERZ888423 | MGnify/ENA primary metagenome ERZ888423 (study PRJEB32303, sample SAMEA104408611) | aquatic metagenome | biome: Brackish water; feature: Pelagic; material: water | place: Baltic Sea | collected 2014-06-08T10:24:00 | depth 30,27 m ...
CTGTAACGGGCGCGTATCAACTCGATATCCCGCTTCGAGGTCTTGATGCCATGTGGTCTTCCACCACTTCGAGCACGCCGGCACCTCCGAACCCCTGTAAAGGTTTCGCCTGCTCATGTTTCCGGCCCGTCTGGGCCAGGAACAACGCGAATCCGAACACATCGATGACCTCGTCGGCCAGCATGACTATACCCATTTGGGACTAAAAAGCCAATGTCAGCCTATGACTCGCATCGCATCACCGATACATTCCTTCCCCACCCAATGTCGTCATCTATGCGCGGGCGGATTGCCCCATGGGTGGATTTGTCAGTCTCGACTTCGTTCCGCCTCCAGAGTCTCCCTCGCCACCGCTTCAGCCACTATCCTCCAGCGGTCACGGATGGATGATGGTGGTCGAAATACAGCGTTTTCCGTGTCTGTGGCGACGCGGTGGCACTCACTGCGGAACAGGCCGGTCGGGCCTACTACGCGCACCTCAGACGGGATCTGCGCAATCCGGGAGCGCATGCATCCGGTCCGCTCCATCCACCAGCCCTGTCGACGACAGGTATGTCCCCGTTGCCTTGTCTCGAATCGAACAGGAATATCGTGATGCTCCTCGGCCGCTCAGGGGTCTGAATCACTAGAGTCGCGGGTTTGCCTTGTCCGATGACGAACCGCCGGGTCTTGAGATAAGTCTCCCAGACGTCGGCGCGTTCCACTGCCCGCAACGACGGGCGTACCCCCGGGTAGCCGACGGGAAGCGCAGCCGCTGTTCGCCGCCTGAAAATCTGCCACGCAGCCCTCGAGAGCAACATACAGACGAGGTAGACAACGCGTTCACACCCACGAATTCGCCGGAGAAAATCTCGAACCCGGCATGGAACAGCATCACGGGCAGCACTGCGACGGCTCTTAATCCGTCTATCTAGCCACGGTAGCTTGACTTGTGGATCGCGTCCCGGTGAGGGTGGTCGGTAGGGTTCGTGCCGTGCCAAAACGGGGGGCTTCGCCCACGGGTACATGCAAATCGACACTGGGTTTAGTTCGCTTTGTCGGCAGGGGGGCGTAGCGCGGAGGCGGAGCATGGGTCATGACAGCAATCGGATTTCGCATTAGCATTCGCCCCCAGCGGGGGTCAGTGCCCATCCCCGTCGGATAGGCGACGAAGAGTCATGTGTCCTTGGTCGCGTGGGTTATAGGAGTTCCGTGGGGATCGCCTGGTCTGCGAAGACCCGTGCTCATCCCGAGCTGCATCGTGGGGGCTCGCAACGAAATCGCGGGCAGTTGGGACAGTATGGTGGCCGCTTGCCTGCCCATGTCCGCCGTTGTGGCTTCTATCAGAACAATGGATGTGTCAATGGCGGTCGGGAAAAAGGCATCTGGCCCCTGGGGAGGGGCAGGGTGCCAAGCAAACGTCCGGCCTCGGCTTGTCGGGGGCGCATTATCAATTTAGGAGTAGCTTTTGCAGGCGCTGTCTGAAGTCCAGCCGGAGGTCTCCGTGGTCGACTATGGGGTGGGGAACATCGGCGCTCTCCTCAACATGTTCGACCATCTGGGCATCGAGGCGGTAGCGGTCTCCGACGAGCGCGGTATCTTGGCGGCCTCCCGATTGGTGCTGCCAGGGATCGGTGCCTTCGACCGTGCCATGCGAACCCTAATGGATCGTGGGCTTATAGGGTCACTGAATGAAGCGGTGATTGCGCGTGGCACCCCGGTGCTTGGGGTCTGCCTGGGGATGCAATTGCTGGCCCGTCGTAGCGCGGAAGGCCAACTCGCTGGGCTCGGCTGGATCGCGGCCGACGTGTTGCGTATTGAGGTGCCGCCATCCAGCGCACTGAAGGTCCCGCATATCGGCTGGTCCGATGTGCGTCCCGCCGGGGTGCAGTCCCTGTTCATCCCCACCGACACGGCGGACGAGCCCGAGCGCTTCTATTTCGACCACAGTTATCACATGATCTGCGAGGAGGCATCCGACATCGCCGCCACCTTCGAGTACGGGCGAACCCTTTGTTGCGCCGTGCAGCGTGGGCACATCGCCGGTGTCCAGTTCCATCCCGAGAAGAGCCACCGGTTCGGTATGAGGTTGCTTGAAGCTTGGGCCCGCTCGCAGGGTGGCGTGACCCAGCCATGAGGAAGCGTCTCATCCCCGTGTTGCTGCTCGACCGGGCCCGTCGCCTAGTGAAGACGGAACGTTTCGGCGCCCGTACCTACATTGGCGACCCCTTCAACGTCGTTCGTCTATTTAACGAGAAGGAGGTCGACGAGATAGCGATTCTCGATATCGATGCCGGGCCGGAAGGCCGACGGCCGGATTTCGGATTCATGAAGGAGCTCGCTAGCGAGTGCTTCATGCCCCTGTCCTACGGCGGCGGCATCCGGTCTGTAGCCGATTGTGAGGAATTGAACCGTCTCGGGGTCGAAAAGTTCGTTTTGGGGCAAGCCGGACTTGAGCCCAAAGTAGTCAGCTCGGTTAGCGAAGTCTTCGGGAGCCAGGCGGTGGTCGTGTGCATTGATGTGGTGGGAGGCGGTGACAGTGCCCACTGCGTCACAGGATCGGGTCGGCAGCGGCATCGGATTCATCCGCTGGCCCATGCCCTCGACGCGCAGGCCGCAGGAGCCGGAGAGATCATCTTGCAGTCTGTCGATCGTGATGGGATGCGCTCGGGAATGGATCTCGAGGTGATTCACGGCGTGTCGAGGGCGCTCGAAATCCCGGTCGTCGCCCTAGGCGGTGCCGGCGAGGTTTCGCACCTCGCGGACGGTCTGTGGGCCGGGGCCTCGGCTGTGGCTTCGGGCAGCACCTTCAGCTTCATCGGACGTCTCCGAGCGGTACTGGTCACCTATCCATCCCGCCGGGAAGTGGATGATGCGATGGTCAGGTCGGAGGCCGCTACCTCATGAGCGAGGGCAAGACAATCCGTGTTTGCTCCTTCTGCGCGATGGACGACAGCGTGGAGGGGATCGTTTTCGACGAGTTTGGGCAATGCAGTTGCTGCCGCGACGCGCTGGCGCGAGGTCCGCACGAGTGGTGGCCGGGACCGGAGGGCCGGCGTCGTACGGAGGCGATGGTGGAGCGTCTGCGCGCGGCGGGCGCCGGCAAACCCTACGATGCCATGATCGGGCTTAGCGGAGGCATTGATAGCGCCTATCTCGCTCACATCGCCGTTCGTGAGCTTGGGTTGCGAGTTCTTGCCGTCCATGTCGACGGTGGATGGAACTCCGAGCCTGCCGTCCGCAATATCGAGTCGCTGGTCCGCGGTCTCGATCTCGATCTCTACACCTACGTGGTTGAGTGGAAAGAGATGCGCGACCTGCAGGTCTCGTTCCTGCGGGCGTCGGTACTTAATCAGGACATTCCGCAAGACCATGTCTTCTTCACCACGCTCTACAGAACCGCCGAGAAGTTCGGCATCCGCCATTTTCTGAGCGGCGTGAACTATTCGACGGAAAGCGTGGTGGCGCCGTCCTTTGGGTTCCCCTATAGCGACGACGTTCATCTACGCGGCATACACCGCAGGTTCGGGAAGGTGGGGCTCGCTAGCTACTCGGTGATGCCCTTCTACGAGTTCTTGTGGTTGACGCGCGTGCGCAAGAGGTTGACCGTACACAGGCCGCTCAACTATCTGGCGTACAACAAGGACGGCGCTGTGGATACGCTGCGTCGCGCGTACGGATGGCGCGACTACGGGGCGAAGCACAGCGAGTCGCGGTTCACGAAGTTCTATCAAGACGTCTACCTGCCCCGTAAGTTTGGCTATGACAAGAGACGTTTGCATCTTTCAAGCCTCATTGTGTCGGGGCAGCTCAGCCGCGAGGACGCGCTGGCGGAGTTGCGTTCGCCGCCGCTGTCGCCCGAACAGGCGCGTCGGGACATCCGCTTCGTGGTAAAGAAATTGGGTCTGAAGCCTGCGGAGCTCGAGACCCTTATCGCCGCGCCTGCGGTCGACCATCGCGATTACCCCAATCAGATGCGTTTCATCCATGCGCTTCATGGAATCAAGCGTATCGTCCGTGGCATCGTCGGCATCTCGCCGTCCGATGAGGCGCGTCGGTGACGCACCTTGCCGTTGCGCCTCCAAGGGCCGCAGCGCACTGGCTTTTGATTTTGGTGATCATCGGCTACCCGGCGGCTGGGCTCGTGGCTTCGGCATTCGACTGGGACAGCCATACCGCTTCTATTCCGCTCCGTGTGGCGGTGCTTCTGCTGGCCGGCTGGGTCCTCGTCACAAGCCGGAGCCGCCTGGAGCCGTCGCGGGCCTTCATGTTGGGCGTTTTCGCGCTCTTCTACCTCGGCAGGTTGGTCTGGGATGCGGCGGTGATGTCCGTTCCGGGCGCGTCGGAGGCCATACTTTTCTTCTTCGTGACCGTTGTTATCCCCTGTTTCGCACTCTGGAAGTGTGCACATCAGATCGATCATGCAGCCGTGGGGCGCCTGATGTTCACTTTCGGCGCTGCCATCTGCCTCGCGGTGCTCCTGATGCACACGTTCGGCATCGGTCAAAGCAGGTCTCTGACCGAGGCGACCGGCCGTCTGTCATTCGAGGCGCTCAATCCAATCAGCATCGGACATGCTGCGGTCACAACGTTGATCGCGGCGTTGAGCCTGACGCAGCCGAGATTGCGCTGGCGAGACCTCCCGCTGATGTTTGCGGGTGTGGTGGTCGCCCTGACGGTTTTGGGGCTCGCAGCGGCGCGCGGGCCTGTGTTGGGCATGGTGGCTGCAACGATGGTGTATGCGGTCGCCACGCGGCGTTGGCGCTGGATCCTGGCGCTCGTCGTCGCGTCATTGGTACTATTGATAGACCCTGAGACAGCTTTGTGGCGGCGGTTTGTCGATGTGGAGGATGACGCGTCCTCGGTGGAGCGGTTGTTGTTACAGGGCAGTGCGGTATCCGCATTCCTGTCGAGCCCGGTATGGGGGAGCGCCTTCGTGGAGCCGGTCGACTTCACTTATCCGCACAACCTGTTCATCGAGACGGCGATGGCGCTGGGGGTGTTGGGTTTGCTGCTGCTGTTCGCGCTGCTTGCGAAATCCTTCCGTGCAGCGTTCCGTCTGGCTGCCGACAGGAAGCTGCTGCTCCCAATGTTGTTCGCGCAGTACTTTGTGGGTGCGCAGTTGTCCGGTGCGATCTGGGGCAATTCCGCTTTCTGGGCCGTCACCACGCTGTTGGTGGCGCACCTCGCCGCCACAGCGCGCGTGCCCGCCATGGTGCCGTTGGGTCAGGCACCCGCGATCCGTCAAGGCGGGACGGTCTGATCTCCATGCGTCTCTTCCAGAACGCTGGCATCTACCCCGCCTACCTGCCACGACTCAGGGAATTGACCAAGGGCAGCACCTCGTTCTCTGAGGCGCTCGACGTCTTTTTGGCCGATAGGTTCGGCGCATGTCATCACCTGCAGCCGATCGTGGACCGACGGGAGGACGCCTTCTTCACCAACGGTGATGACCCTGAACTGCAGTCGCGGTGGGCTAGCGAGAACGGGCTCTCGACGAGAGGGGGCCTTGACGAGATCCTCCTTTCCCAGATCGAGCAGCATCGGACGGAGGTGTTCTTCAACCTCGATCCGTTGCGTCATGGAAGGAACTTCCTGCGTCGGCTGCCGGGGTGTGTGAAGCACTCGGTGGCCTGGCGTGCGGCCCCGTCGGGTGAGGCGGACCTCGGCGGTTACGACGTCGTGGTCTGCAACTTCCCTGCAATCATCCGCGGATACGAGGCGAAGGGATGGCGTGCCGACTACCTGTCGCCTGGCTACGATCCGGTGACCGACCGGTTCTGCGACAACCCGGCTCGGCCGATCGATGTCGTCTTCGTCGGTGGTTACAGCCGCCATCACCGGCGACGGGCGTTCGTGCTGGAGGCGGTTGCGAGGCTGGCGGGGCGCTATCGGGTGGCGTTCCATCTGGATTGCTCCCGCCTGACTCGCCTCGCTGAATCGCCGCTGGGACTCCTTCCCCCCCTCTCGGAGCACCGGCGTCCTTCGGTGATTCGGGCGGTCGCGGGCCGGCCGGTCTTCGGGCTCGAACTATACGAGCAGTTGGGCCGTGCGCGCATAGTGCTCAACGGTGCGGTGGACATGGCGGGTTCGGACCGGGGCAACATGCGCTGCTTCGAGACCATGGGATGCGGCGCCGTGATGGTGAGCGACTCGGGCAACTATCCCGAGGGGATGGCGGATGGCCGAACCATGTTCACCTACACCGATGCCTTTGATGCGGTCCGGGTGATCGAGGAGGTACTCTCGTCCCCTGATGGCGGACGGGAAGTGGCGCTCCGCGGTGCGCGGATGGTGAGGGAGAGATACGACAAGGCTGCGCAGTGGCAGGCCTTCCAGCGCATCGTTGCGTCGCTGTGATCGCTTGCCCTGTCCGGGGAAGCGCCCCAAACTACGCGGATGCAACGCCTGCGGATGTCCTACCAGCAGGGTACGGTGTCGCGCGGTCCATTCTTAGTAGCCTCGACAGTCGATGGCGAACGTTCTAACTGAGGGATCTGGTCGATCATGCTTCGATTCGCGTTAGTTGGATGTGGTCGTATCGCCAAGCGGCATTCTGAGCTGCTTGGCAGGGGTGTCATCAGCGGGGCTCGCCTCGTGGCGGTCTGCGACAGTGTCCCGGATAGGTCGAAGACGATCGGTGAGCAGTTCGGTGTCCCGTTCTACTCCGACATGAACAACATGATGCGCCACGAGTCCGTCGACGTGGCGGTCGTCCTGACGGAAAGCGGCAATCACGCCCGTGATGTGATCGCGCTGGCCGAGTACGGCAAGCACATCATCGTCGAGAAGCCGATGGCCCTGACATTGGCTGATGCAGACGCGATGATAGACGCGTGCAACAAGAGTGGCGGACGGCTCTTCGTCGTCAAACAGAACCGCTTCAACGTGCCCGTGGTCAAGCTCCGCGAGGCGCTCGATGATGGGCGGTTCGGGCGCTTGGTTCTGGGCACGGTGCGGGTCCGTTGGTGTCGGACTCAGGATTATTACGATCAGGCCTCGTGGCGCGGCACTTGGGCCCTGGACGGCGGCGTTCTAACGAACCAGGCGAGCCATCATCTCGATATGCTCGGATGGATGATGGGGGATGTTGAGAGCGTGTTCGCGCGCAGCGCGACGGCGCTTGCAAAGATTGAAGCCGAGGACACGGCTGTGGCGACACTCAGGTTCCGCAACGGAGCGTTGGGTGTCATCGAGGCAACTACTGCGACGCGTCCGAGGGACTTGGAGGGTTCCATCTCAGTCTTGGGCGAGGGCGGCAGCGTCGAGATCGCCGGCTTTGCGGTTAACAAGATGAAGGTCTGGAGTTTTGTCGAGCAACAGCCCGACGACGAGGGCGTAATGGAGCGGTTCTCGGTCAACCCGCCGAATGTATACGGCTTCGGACACCAGGCCTACTATGAGCATGTCGTCGATTGCATCGCCAACGATGGGCCCAACTTAGTGGATGGCGCAGCCGGTCGGAAGAGTTTGGAACTCATCAACGCCATTTATGAATCGATTGAGACAGGGCGCGTGGTGTCCCTGCCCGACAAGTCCGTCCACAGCCGGCTAGGGGGGCGTCGGTGAGTGCGAAGATCCTGACCGTCGGTGTCGTCGATGTCCGGTTCGGCGTCGGTGTCACGGTCGTATCGCCGGTGAACCTCTACGGGTGCGAAATCGGCGACGACGCCTTCATCGGGCCGTTCGTAGAGGTTCAGAAGGGCGTACAGATTGGCAGCGGTACCAAGATCCAGTCTCATGCGTTCGTCTGTGAACTGGTCACCATCGGTCGGGATTGTTTCGTAGGACACGGCGTGATGTTCGTCAACGACCTGTTCGCGACGGGCGGACCGGCGCGCGGTGATAAGTCCCTGTGGGAAAGCACCCGCGTCGGTGACCGGGTCTCCATAGGCAGCAATGCGACGATACTTCCGGTCACCATCTGCGACGATACCGTCATCGGAGCCGGCGCGGTGGTGACCAAGAGTATCACCACGCCCGGCATCTACGTCGGCAACCCGGCGAGGATGATCCGTCGCCTCGCCGGTACTGTGTACAAAGGAGTCTGACAGAGACATGAATACATCGGTGCCGTTCGCCGACCTCAACCTGCAGTATCAATCGATCAGGCCTGCGATCGACGCAGCCATCGACGAAGTCATCCGCACATCGGCGTTCATTCGCGGACCATTCGTGGAGACCTTCGAGCGGGAGTTCGCGGCGGCGACGGGGTCCGCCCAGTGCGTGTCATGTGCCAATGGCACGGATTCCCTCTATATCGCCATGCGTGCGCTTGGCATCAAGCCCGGCGATGAAGTGATCGCGCCGGCGCACAGTTGGATATCCACCACGGAAACGATCACTCAGGCGGGCGGTTGTGTGGTTTTCTGCGACACTGATGCGGATTCCTTCACGATCGACCCGGACCGGATCGAGTCGCTCATAACGCCTCGTACGGTTGGGATCATTCCGGTACATCTCTACGGGCAACCCGCGGAGATGGACCGCATCATGGCCATCGCCGGCAAGCATAAGCTCTGGGTCTTGGAGGACTGCGCGCAAGCGCATCTCGCCCGATATCGCGGGCGGTTGGTGGGGTCCTTCGGTGTCGCGGCGTCCTACTCTTTCTACCCGGGGAAGAATCTCGGTGCCATGGGTGACGCGGGTGCACTCACCACAAACGATTCCGGCCTTGCGGAACAAATGGCGATGATCGCGAGGCACGGTGGCCTAAGGAAGGGTGACCACCAGATTGAGGGTATCAACAGCCGTCTCGATGGGCTCCAGGCTGCCATCCTCTCGGTAAAGCTCCCCCATCTGGCGGAGTGGACCAGGCGCCGGCAGGCCATCGCAGCCGAGTACGACCGGCGTCTCGCCGGTGTCGCCGGGGTCTCGGTCCCACAGGTGGCGGCCGGCCGTGAACATGTCTACCACCTTTATGTGCTGCGACACGAAAGAAGGGACGCGTTGGCTTGCTTCTTGGCGGAGCGGGGGATTCAGACGGTGGTGAACTATCCGGTCGCATTGCCGTTCCTGCCGGCTTATTCGCGTCTAGGGCACGTCACCGCAGATTTCCCGAACGCACACTCGAACCAGTCTAGGATATTGTCGCTGCCCATATTCCCCGAGATGACCGAGGAGCAGATCGCTGTCGTGGTCGGCGCAATTGAACAGTTCTCCTCCTGATAAAACTTTGACCGCATCGAACCTGGCAGTCAACTCCCGCCGCAATGTGGCCTCGTTCACCGTGGCCATCGCGGCGCAGTTCGTGGTGGTCCCGTTGGTCATCGCGGAGATCGGATTGACGGCTTTCGGGTACGCAGGCCTTGTCCTTGCGGTGTGGGCTCCTCTTGCACTGATCGGTACGGTGATCGGTCAAGCCGCTACCCGTGAGATATCCGCGGCGCTCGCCGCCGGGGGTGCCGCCAACGCCCTCCAGTCATCCGCGCTGGCGTTGTGTGCAGCGGGGGGGGCGTTGGCGGCACTGTTCTTCGTCGCGGTCGGGCCCTTCGTGCTCGAGTGGCTCGACTCGTCCGGTGTCTCCAGAACCGACTGGTCCAACTTTGTGCTCGCATCGGTCCCGGGCTGGTTCTGTCAGCAACTCGTGGTGGTGATGCAAGGGGTGGCGAGCGCACGGCAGGACTTCCGGTTAGTCGCCAAGATGAGCATCGCAACCGCGGTTTTTAGCGTCATCTGCACGCTAGGAGCGGTATACCTTCTTCCCGATGCGCTCGGCTACTTGTTGGGCGTGTCAGCTGGGTTCGTTCTTACCAGCATACTCTCCGGGTTTATGGTCCGCGATCCAGCGGCGTACAGCCGAAGCGGACGCCGCTCCCTCGCGGTGGCTGCCCGTTCCTTGCTCGGATTTGGCCGATGGCAGTCCGTTTATCATGTGACCGTCACCATAGGCCATCAGGTGGACAAATATCTGCTCGCTTCATTGGCTTCGCCCGCGGTCATCGGTCAGTTCAATGCCGCGAACCGCCTGCAGGAGGCGGCCTACATGGTAGTCATGAAGGCTGCGGAGGTGCTGTTCCCGCGTTTCGGTTCAAAGAGCATGGAGGAGCCGCAGGAGCGCTTTAGGTTTTTCCTTCTCGCCTCGTGGGCTGTGACGAGTCTCAGCGGTGTCGTCCTTGCGCCCGTCATCATCCTCGCCGAACCGTTGATGAGGCTTTGGGCCGGTGCTGAGACAGCAGCTGGCGGTGCCGCATTGCTGCAGGTGCTCACCGTCGGCGGCTTGGTGGGTTGTGGATCTACCGTCTTCACCTATTACATGATGGGGATGGGTGAGACCAGAACGTTGGCGGCCATCGCGACGCTCTACTCGGTCCTTACGGTGGTCTTCTCGGTGGCGGCCATGTTCGCATTGGGCCCCATGGCTGCAGGCTTGGGACTAGCGTTGGCCAGCGTGGTGAGGGTGGCGGTCTCCATGCTTTGGACAAAGTTCAGGACATTCCCCGGATCGTCGTGGCGGCAACTGCTTGCCAGCACGGTTTTGCCGCTGGTGGCATCGCTCTTGGTGTGCTTGGTGTTGACGGGCCTCGTCGACCGTGCCGACATCGGCTCTTGGTGGCATCTAGTGCTCGCCGGCTTCATCGTCGTCGCGTCTGTGGCAGCGGCCGTGTTGCTCGCGAGCGTACTGTCCGGGTTCGGTCGATCGGCGATCAAGGCGGTGCTCGGCGGGATGGGCGTATCCCGGTTTCGCGCCGCATGAGAGGCGGCGGTCAAAGACTATGGTCGATATTGGCGTCGGCCATCGGACTGTCCGCATGCGGTGGCGGTCGTGACGGGACGAGCGGAGCGACGCCACCTGTTGCAGCGACATGCACCTCATCAACCACGGTCGTCAGGTGGACCAAGGTGACTGACTCAGCCGCGTGGTCTCCACGGGACTCTGCTGCCGAGTTTAGTCTTGCGGGGCAGTTGTGGGTGATGGGTGGATGGGAGGACTCTTTCAAAAAGACCCCTCGAGACGTCTGGTCCAGTGTCGATGGATTCTCTTGGCGATGACAGTTCGACCAGGCGCCATGGACACACGGTGATCTGTACGCTACGACGGTACATAGCGACAGGATGTGGTCGGTCGGCGGATGGGCGGATGGCCGTCTGCCGAGAGCCTGCGCAACGATGTGTGGAGGACAGGCGACGGAGATTCCTGGATATTGGTGACCGCCGATGCGCCGTGGGCGCCGCGTGCATATCACCAGTTGGTCGCCCATGCGGGTCGTCTCTATCTTCTCGGTGGCGGGAACTACACTCCCGGATACCAGGGTCGGAACGATGTCTGGAGTACTGAGGACGGCGTCGCGTGGCGACTGGAGGCCGAGTCTGCTCCGTGGTTGCCTCGGATCTGGTTCTCAGCGGTGAGCAACCGTGGTTATCTGTGGGTGTTGGGTGGCTTCTCGGACGGGCCCTACCGCAATTGGGAGGATGTCTGGTAAAGCCACGACGGTCGGCGGTGGGTGAAATACGAGACCGATGTGCAGTGGTCCTCGCGGCATGAACAGTCGACGGTGGTGCATGCCGACCAACTATGGGTGATGGGCGGCATGGCCGAAAGGGGAGTGCTGGTCAACGATGTCTGGCGGCTCGCCTTGCCGGCCGATTGGCTGGGTAGCTGCGACGCGAAGGCGCCGCCCTGACAGGGTCCTCGTCATAGGTTCGGTAAATCGGCGTATAATCAATGGTTGAGGTCCGCTCTTGCTCCACGGCGCCGCTGCCTAGAGCTTTCGCGGTGTTCGTGGCGGTCACGATTGCGCGGTGAGCCGTAATCGCAGCCCCCCCCTTTTTGTTTAGTCGCCGGGTCTTTCCTCTGACAGTGTGCTGACATGCGACTCCGATTCAATATCACCACACTCACACGTCGGATATCGGGTAGGCCGACGTTGCGCATGGGCAGAACCTCGTCCATGTCCTCCCGCGCACGCATCTTGAACGCTTCCCGGAGCAGTGACAGCATCATCGTGGGCGATCATTGCAGGGTGGAAGGGGAGTTGTTCGTCTTTGCCCATGGTGGTCGGATTTCGGTCGGCGACTGGTGCTTCATCGGGCCCGACACGCGTATCTGGTCGGCCGCGTCCGTGAGCATCGGCCGACGCGTCCTCATCTCGCATGGGTGCAACATCATGGATTCGCTCACCCATCCGCTCGACCCGGCCGCGAGGCACGAGCATTTCCGCGCGATCCTGCTCGGTGGACATCCCACGACGCTGGACCTTGACGAGAAGCCGGTTGTCATCGGCGACGATGCATGGATTGCGGCCGGAGCCACGGTGCTGCGCGGCGTGACTATCGGGAACGGCGCGATTGTCGCTGCAGGTTCCGTCGTCACCTCCGACGTCCCGCCCATGACCGTGGTGGCGGGCAATCCTGCGAAGGTGGTGAGGGCCCTCGGGTCTGAGTCATGAGCGGATCTACGACAGGGCAAGCCCCGTCCGCTTGGGAGGATGCCGTCCGCTGGTTACGCGATAACCCTGAGACGCAGCGGTTGGTCATCGACGGGTACTACGACGACCCTCTGATCGGCGCAGCTGAAAGATACCGCTCGAGTCCGGAATGGGCGGCGATCCGTGCGCTGTTGGACGGCCGATGCGGAAACGCTCTCGATGTCGGTGCCGGGCGCGGCATCACGGCGTACGCGTTCGCGCGGGACGGTCATACGGTCACGGCATTGGAGCCCGATTCAAGCGAACTGGTCGGTGCAGGTGCAATCCGGCAACTGTTTGGCCAGGCCGGCCTTCCCGTGCAGATCGTCGAGACGTTCTCGGAACGGCTGCCATTCGAGTCCGCTGCTTTCGATGTTGTCTTCGCTCGCGCTGTGTTGCATCACACCACCGATCTCGAGCAGGCCTGCAAGGAGTTCTATCGGGTGCTCAAGCCGGGTGGCTTGTTGTTGGCCATCCGCGAGCATGTCATCTCGCAGGACGAGGACCTCCCGAAGTTCTTCGATATCCATCCGTTGCATCACAGGTACGGCGGCGAGAATGCTTTCTTGCTGTCCCGCTACGAGGAGGCCATCCGCCGGTCGGGCCTTGACCTCGTCAAGACGCTGGCGCCGTTCGAAAGCGCGATGAACTACGCGCCATACACCCTACAGGAACTCAGAAATCAGATGGCGGCGAGGCTCTTCAGCTCTAGCGCGAAGTTGGCCGGCCTGTTCGCGAAATTGCTTTCGGTCCGTCTCGTGTGGTCCGTCGTGGTGGCCTTGCTCAACCGGACGGACCATAGGCCCGGCAGGCTTTACTCCTTCGTCGCGGTGCGGAGGGGTTGATGCCGTGCGCGATCGTCACCGGCGCGCGAGGGTTCATCGGGCGCCACCTCTCAAAGCTGCTCGCCCGTGAGGGGTGGGAGGTCTATGGTCTTGGTCACGGCGCGTGGCCGGAGGCGGAAGCCGGTCGGTGGGGTCTGAAAAGATGGCTGCCGGGAGACATCGATGCCCACAACCTCCGATTGCTCCAGTTGGAGGTCGGCCATGCCGATGCCGTATTCCATCTGGCGGGAGGGGCCTCTGTCGGCGCGGCGATCGGCAATCCGCGCGAAGATTTTTATCGGACCGTCGCGACCACGGTGGAACTCTTGGAGTGGGTCCGGTTGCATTCCCCGTCCTCCCGCGTCGTGGCGGTGTCGAGCGCCGCTGTGTACGGTGCGGGGCATCAAGGCTCTATCGTGGAGGAGACGGTGTCCGTCCCTTTTTCGCCCTACGGTTTCCACAAGGGCATGATGGAGTCGCTCTGCGCGTCCTATTCTGCCTCTTACGGCTTGACCAGCGTCATCGCGCGTCTCTTCTCGGTCTACGGCCCGGGTCTGAAGAAGCAATTGCTTTGGGATCTCTGCAACAAGTTGGGACATGGAGAGGGCGAGATTCTTTTGGGGGGTAGCGGCGATGAATTACGGGATTGGACGGATGTCGGTGATGTCTCGCGCGCCATTTATGCTCTGCTCGAACAAGCGACGGTCCGTTCTCCATGGTTCAACGTCGGCACTGGGTTCGGTTCATCAGTAGCCGAGGTCGCACGGCATACGGCGACCGTCTGGTCGGAGCGTACCGGTGCCAGGATGACACCTATCCGTTTCTCCGGCGTCTCCCGGCCCGGTGATCCCTTCAGCCTGGTAGCGAGCCCTGTGCGGCTCGAAGCGACCGGTTTCAAGTGGTCCATTGACTGGCGAGACGGTATCGCCGCGTACATCGATTGGTACCTCGCGGAACGGGACCGTCAACGATGACGGTCCGCGTCGCCTTCGCTCTGATCGGCGGTCGTGGATGGATGGGCGGTTACAACTACCTGCTCAATCTATTTAAGGCATTGGAGACCCACGCGCAGGGACGGGTCGCAGTTGTGCTCTTCGTCGGCGACGACACGCCGAAAGACCTCCTCGGTCCCTTGACTGACCGTCCCGAGGTGCAGGTCATCCGCGACGGGGCGTTCGACGCAAGCCGCGCGTCGCGGTCGCTGGTTTTGTCGTTGATGCGCGGCTGCGATCCGAGGGTGGTCTCGCTGTTCGAGGCCGCGCAGATCGATCTGGTCTTCGAGGCGGCTCAGTTCCGTGGATGGCGGCTCGAGAGACCCGCCATCGCGTGGATGCCCGATTTTCAACACCGCGTGATGCCGGAGTTCTTCCCGGTGGCGGCCCGTCTGAAGCGAGAGATTGGTTTTCGTGTCCAGATCATGACCGGGCGGCACATCATGGTCAGCAGCGACGATTCGGGTGAGACCTGCGGAACCCTCTACCCGGCGGCGCGCGGACGAATACGGACCGTTCGGTTCGCGGTACCACCACCGCGCGAGTTCGCGGCTGAAGAGACCGATGCGCTTCGGGCGCGCTACGGACTGCCCGAGCGATTCTTCTTCATGCCCAACCAGTATTGGCGGCATAAGGATCACGCAACGGTCGTTGAGGCGCTCGCGTATCTCTCTCGCAAGGGATGCAGACCGGTAGTCCTCGCCAGCGGATCGCAGTCCGATCCGCGCGATCCGCAGCACATCCATCGCTTGAAGGATCTTGTCGAACGGCGCGGTGTTGGTCACCAGTTCCTGATGCCCGGTCTCATCCCCGCGGAGGATCTTGCCGGGCTGATGTGCGCCTGCCAAGCGTTGATCAACCCGTCGCTCTTTGAAGGATGGAGCACTACCGTGGAGGAGGCCCGGTCTGCGGGGACCCCAATGATCCTCTCGGACCTGCCGGTGCACCTTGAGCAGGCGGCGGAGGAGGCGGTGTTCTTCCGTCGGCAGGACCCGCAGGGGCTCGCGCGTGTTCTGGAGGGTCATGTGCCCGTCCCGGACGATGAACGATCGCGGATGCGCCAAGCCGCCCGCGCGAGCGCCGATCGCCGCATGGCTGCGTTCGCCGATGGCTTCGCGTCGTTGGTCGAGGGGTGCGTGAGTTAGGCCATGCGTGTCAGCATCGTCACCGTAGCCTTCAACTCTGCATCGACCATCGTCGATACCCTGGATTCTGTCGCGCGCCAGGACCACCCCGACATCGAGCACATCGTCATCGATGGTGGCTCCTCGGATGGCACGGTAGACCTCGTCAGGTCCATGGGCGGCAGGGTATCGAAGTTCGTCACGGAGCCGGACGCCGGCATCTATGATGCGATGAACAAGAGTCTCCGGCTCTGCACCGGGGATATCATCGGGTTCCTCAACTCCGATGACATGTACTCCTCGGAAAGATCTGTCAGCGCCATCGTGGCCGCTCTCGCCGATGGAGGTGTTGATGCCGTCCACGGCGATCTGGTGTATGTGCGCCGCGACGATCCCGAGTGCGTGGTCCGCCATTGGAAGGCTACCCCGTTCTCACCGGGCGCTTTTTCGAGAGCATGGTGCCCGGCGCATCCGACGTTCTATGTCCGACGCTCGGTGCTGGAGCGGGCCGGATCGTTCAACACCTCGTATAAGGTCGCATCCGACCTTGATCTGATGCTCCGTGTCCTCGAGCTCGGCCGTGCCAACTCTAAACTGGTCCCGCAGGTGTTGGTCCGGATGAGGATGGGCGGAGTGTCCAACAACAGCGTCCGCGGTATCTTCCGACAGAATGCGGAAGTCATCGCGGCCATCAGGGGCCACGGGTTGTCAGTGAGCACCCCAGTTTTCGCGATCGCCAAGATCTTCCGCCGGTTGCACCAGTTCGTGTCGAGGCCATAAGGGTGATCGGCAACCCAGCGGTCCGATTTTCGTCCCCGACCGAATTCACTTCCGGCGAGGATCTGAGACGCGTTTTCGGCTCCGCTGGTCCGGAGATCGATGCGGGTGGCTCAGTGCTGTTCCGGGGTATTGTCACGGTGATGTCCGGCGTCCGATTCCGTGGACGATGCGTGGTCGGAGACGACGTACTCATCGATACGGGGTCGGTGCTCGAGGACGCCGAGATCGGCGACGCTTGCAAGATACGACCGTATTCGCTCATATCGTCGTCTCGTCTTGGGGGTCGCAACATCGCCGGGCCCTTCTGTTTCCTGCGAGATCAGACCACGGTCGGTGACGACTGCATCGTAGGCACCCATGTCGAAATCGCGAGGAGCCGGCTCGGCGACGGGGTCAAGGTGTCGCATCAAGCGTTCATCGGCGATGCCGATGTCTGCGATGGTGTCATCATCGGTGCCGGGGTCGTCTTCTGCAATTACGAGAAGGGCAAACGGCTCCACTCGACGGTGGGTGAGAGGACCGTAATTGGTTCGGGAACCATGGTGATCGCGCCGGCTCATATTGGGCGTGACGCCGTCATCGGTGCCGGTTCGGTGGTCACCCGGCCCGTGCCAGATGAGGCGCGAGTGATCCAGCGTCGAAGCCTGGCGTAGCCAATGACAGTCCTCGACACCATGGTCGTGGGTGGGGCAATTCTTTTGGCCACATGGGTCGGTGCCCAGGGGTACAGAGCCGCATGGCGATCTTGGATGGGCCGCGACGGAACACCGACGGGCTTCGGGTGCTTGCTGCCCTTGGCCGTGGTGGTGGGGTTGTGGTCAACCGAGCAGGCCGTCGGGATGGGCGCCGCGCTTGCGCTCATCATCCTCGCCACCTTCCTCTACTGGCTGGACGACCTCTTGGGTCTGTCGGCGAAGACACGCATCGTCTTGGCGTCGCTGGCGGGCGTTGTCCTAGGTCTGATCAGCATCGCCGAGGGATGGGCAAGTCCTTGGCATCTGGCCGCTATCGCGCTGTCGGCCGGAGCTCTTTGCGTCGTGTCCGCCAATATCATCAACTTCTATGATGGGGCGGACCTCAATCTCGCACTCGTTATCGCCAACTTTGGGGTTTTGCTGGCAGTCTTTTCGTCCGCTTGGGACGGTCCAGTGCCGATCGTCGGCGTGGCGCTCGTCGCGTTCGCGGTCGGGTTCGGGATGGTGAACCGCAGACCGCACTCCCTCTATCTCGGCGACGGAGGGAGTTTCGCCTTCGCCGCCGTGGTCACTTGGCTGTTCGTGCTCTTCGTCGGCGGCCGTGAGATCCCGGTCGAGGCGGTGGTGGCGCTTGCGTTGCCGGCGTTCGACGTCTTCTTTGTGCTGCTCATCCGGTTGTGGTTCAAGCACGATCTCCTGTCGAGGAACTACCTGCATCTCTATCAACGTTTGCATATCATTTATGGCGGTCGTAGATACCTCTACCCTCAACCGATTAACATAATCCTAGTGCTCGGCTGTGCAGGTTTGATCGGCTCTTCGACAGGGGTATCGCGGGTCGTCGCGGTATTGCTCGCCAGCGTGATCGTGACGCCCATCCTCTATCTCATCGTTCGGCGTTATGCGGTGGAGTCCGAGTATTTCTTTGGCGACGGGACGACTCAGTGATCGTGGCCTCCCGGGGGAGATGTTGCATCGTCGGTTACGGGGCGCATGCGCGTACGAAGCTTATGCCCGCGCTCGCTGAGAGTGGATGGCGGACCATCGGGTTGGTATCGAGAACCGCCGCGCCGAGCACGGAACTGCCGGTGTTCACCAGCCTCGACTCGGCCTTGTCGGCACTCCCCGAGCGGACGACTTATATCGTCGCGAGCCCTCCTTCGGCCCATTTTAGGCAGGTGTCTGCCATCGTGGAGGCGGGGTGCGATGTCTTCGTCGAGAAACCGGCCTTCCTCTTGCCGGACGAGGTCGATTCCGTCCGAAGGAGCGCGGAGACCAAGCAGGTCTTCGTCGCGGAGATGTTCATGTACCTTGAGGCGACGGTCGTGGGCACGGCCCTGCGGCTCCTCAAGCGGTCGTGGCACGAGATCCGGCGCGTGGAGATGGTTTTCACCTTGCCGAGCGTTCCTGAAGGCACCTTCCGTGGTGGTGACGGATTGGCGGGTTCCTTGCTGGCCGATGTCGGTTGCTATCCATTATCGCTGCTCGCCCGAGCGGGCATCCCCCTCGAGGGGCTCTCCCTCCGGTCGTCATCGACCGAGGAGGCGCGCGCTCCGTTGTATTCTGTCGCGGGGCGAGTGCGCGGCGTCGATGTTAGATTCGTCGTGGGCTTGGCGGGGGCGTACCGCAATTCGCTCGATATATCGTCGACCGACGGCGCCGGATGGGCCATCGAGCCGTGTTTCTATGGGCGACCAGGGGAAAGGCGGGTCGTGACGCGCCGGGGGCGCAACGACAGTGACGGGGGCGACGTTGCGGTCGAGCAACTCCTGCACGAGGGCAATGCGTTCACGACGATGTTCTCGCGCGGTCGGGAGGAATGGCTGTCCACCCAAGCGCAGCGGTTCCGCGAGATGTCCGCCGTCACCGACGCGTTGTGTAGGTTGGGGGGGCAGGCCGGTTTCGCGGAGTAGCCGAGACTCCGCAGCGCGGGCAGCGGCGGCTTAAACGGCGTGGCTCGATGTCGTATACTTGTCTTTATTTCGCCATTTGGAGCACGCTATGCCGCTGCCGAGGAAATCGACGCTCTTCCCGAACATCCAGCGTGACTCGGACGGTCGTGGGGAGATTGTGTCCATCGTCGATGAGACCATCCAGAACGTCTCCATCATCACCTGCAATCCGGGCTCTATCCGCTCCAATCACTACCACCACCGGGACTTCCACTTCATGTACGTCCTCGAGGGGGAGATTGATTACTTCTACAAGGACATCGACACCGGCGAAGTGCAGTATCTGAAGGTGCGTGCGGGCGACAATATCTTCACTCCGGACAACGAAGTGCACACGACTTACTTCCCTGTCCGTACCAAGCTCATCGTCAGCAGTAAGTACCCGCGCGATCAGGCTACCTACGAGGCGGATACGGTGCGCGTCGATTTCGTCAACCCGGCCAACCTTCAAGAGATGCTCGCCAAGTATGCGAACGGGTGATGAGAGTTTCCGCGAGATAGGAACCTGCCGTCTCTGCGGGTGCGGTGCGCTTGAGAGTTACCTGGACTTCGGGCATCTGCCTCTAGGCAACGATCTTCGGGAGGACGCGACGGCGGCGAAGGATGCGGCTTCGTACCCTTTGGCGGTCAACCGTTGCCCTGATTGCGGTCATTTCCAATTGGCGCACGCGGTGGCTCCGGAATTGTTGTACGCCACCAACTACACCTACCTCAGCGGGGTCGGAGCGAGCTTCGTTCGCCACTTCGCGGAATATGCAGCGTGGGCGGCGAAGACATGCGACCTACCCGGAGGGGCGCTCGTGGTCGATGTCGGATCTAACGATGGCACGTGCCTCGCGGCCTTCAAGAAATCGGGGTTCAATGTTTGCGGGGTCGATCCCGCGAGCATGCCGGCCGCGCTGGCGAATTCCGCAGGAATCGATACTTTGAACCGGTTTTTCGACGATGTCGCCGTCGAGGAGATTGTCGACCGTTTCGGCCAAGCCGATTTCGTCACCAGCCACAATGTTCTGGCGCACGTCGACGATCTCTCGGCGACCTTCCGAAGGATTCATTCCCTGCTCAAGGAAGGCGGATTCTTTGCTTTTGAGGTGGGCTATTTCCGCGAAGTTCTCGAGAAGGGCTGCTTCGACACCATCTACCACGAACATCTCGACTACCACCATGCCGCGCCGCTGGTCAGGCACCTCCGCAGCATCGGCTTCGATGTCATCGATCTCAGCGTCGTGCCGGTCCAAGGCGGCTCGTTGCGGTTGCTGCTGCGCAAGACCGGTAAGGGCGATCTCTCAGCGGGCGCGGCGGCTTTCCTTGAGGAGGAAGGATGCTCAATCCTCCGCGACCCGGTGAGGCTTCAAGAGTGGTCCACTCTGATACGGCAGCGGATGAGCCGGTTTGGCGAAGCGGTCAAAGTGCGCGCAGAGCGGGGACTAACGGTGGTCGGGTATGGCGTGCCGACCAAGGCGACCTTGCTCATGAGGGTGGCCGGGTTGGATGCGACGCATGTGGCGTTCATGGTTGAGGACAACCCCCTTAAGCGCGGGCGTTTTACACCGGGTACGGGAATAGCGATCTTCGAGCCCGAGGAACTACGGCGTCGGCGCCCAGAGGTGGTTCTGATCTTCGCTTGGAATTTTTCTGATGACATCCTTTCGAGGTTGCGCATGGTGGTGGATTGGCCGATTGAGTATGTCGTCCCGCTGCCTGACCTTGAAGTGGGGGTGTTATGAGCTTCAAGCCGCGTCGCATCACGGTCATCGCACCGCATCCGGATGACGAGACGCTCGGCGCGGGCGGCACTATCGCCCGGATGGCGGCCGACGGGTCGGAGGTATCGGTTCTCATCGTTAGCGGGCATCTTCCGCCGCTCTACGCGCCGAGCATGTTTGAGGTCACGCGTGGGGAGGCTATCAGAGCGTTCGACATACTCGGGGTGGCGCACTACGAGTTTCTGGAGATACCAGCTACGCTGGTGAACGCCGTCCCGGTGGCCGAGCTCAACGGAAAGGTGTCGAGGTTCATCCGTCAGACCAATCCCGAATGGGTCCTCATCCCCTTCCCTGATCGGCACATTGATCACAGGATCATCTTCGACTCCGCGGTTGTCGCATGCCGCCCGGTTCATGCCGCGGCACCTAGGGTCGTGCTGGCCTATGAGACGCTATCTGAGACCCATTGGAACGCCCCAGGGATCGAGCCGGCGTTCATCCCGGAAGTGTTCGTCGACATTTCCGAGCACATGGAGACCAAGAGGCAAGCGCTTGCCGCTTACGCATCTCAAGTCAACGAGGCGCCATCGCGCTCCATTGACGCATGTTCTGCCTTAGCACGGTTCCGGGGTAGCCAGAACGGATGTGAACACGCAGAGGCGTTCAAGACTGTCCGTATCGTCATATGACGGTTGCACGTCGAGGATGTGGGACGCCACCGAGACTCGAAGGGTATTTTCAGATGGTGATCAACGGCATCGATAGCAGGGTATCCCGCAGTACCAGCCTGTTCTCGCCCGCAGCGGCCACATGTCCGCTCCATCGGTGCGCCTCGGCGGCGGATATCTCGTAGAGCGTCTCGTCGAGGAGATCCCGCCTTAAGAAGAATGCGTTTGCTCCGAAACTGTCGCATCCGAGCAAGGCGTAGCCCTTCCGGAGCGCCAGCTTGCTGAGCGCACTGATCGAGGCGCCGTGGTAATGGCCGTTGGCACCTTTGCTATTTCGATCGAAACTAGCTTCATAAGGGACGGTCACGGACGCATCCGGGCCGAAAGAGGTGTTGCACTCGATGATGACGAGCCGAGGGTTGATTGCCGTGGACGCCTCCCAAAGCCAATAGTCCACGCCATCGACATCGATCGAATAGATGTCCACCTCGCGATCGAACCCGTGCTTCGCGATGGTCGTGTTGATATTATCAATGGTGAGGTATTCAACCGACGCCGAGACACCCTTAATGCCGTGCTGCCTCGCGCATTCATTGAACACCCGAACCGAGGGTTCGAAGCCGTCCAGGTAGAGCCCGGAGTAACCTTCCTGAAGAACTAGACGAAGGCAGTTGTTCTCCCGCAGGCCGAAACCGAACTCAACGAACGTCTTCGCGGGACTGGCCACATGCTCCATCAGGAAGCGGATGATACCGTCCTCGCCGTTCTGCGAGTAAACGCGAAGGTCGCGTCCCGCCAAACAGGACTGTCCCTGCATCGCTTTGCCTGGTTCGGGCCATGACGTCGGAGTCGGGCGGTGCCATGTTCGCCGGAAATGTCTCGCGAGCATGCCGGTCGGCGCATGGTGCCAGAGCAGTGATTTGATGAACGGTGCCACGACTGACCTCGAAATTTACTGCACAAAAACCGTAGAAAACGATATCACAAGCGCCCACCGGCTAACAGCATTGTGGGCTGGTAGGCCTGACATTCTGCCGCTATAATTCTCTAATGAGTAAGATAGCGTTAATCACGGGAATCACGGGACAAGACGGGGCGTATCTCGCCGAGTTCCTGTTAGGGAAGGGATACGACGTTCACGGAATCAAGCGCCGGTCGTCGTTGTTCAACACCGATCGCATCGACCACCTCTACGACGACCCCCACCGACCGGGTGTCCGGCTTCACCTGCACTACGGGGACCTGACTGACGCCACAAATCTCATCCGCATCATGCAGCAAGTGCGCCCGGATGAGGTCTATAACCTGGCCGCTCAGAGCCATGTCGCAGTGTCCTTCGAGACTCCGGAGTACACCGCCAATTCCGATGCACTGGGCACCCTCAGGATGCTGGAGGCCATCCGGATTCTCGGTTTGGTAGATAAGACCCGCTTCTATCAGGCATCCACCTCCGAGATGTTCGGGAAGGTTCAGGAGATCCCGCAGCGGGAGACCACCCCTTTCTATCCCCGGTCGCCCTACGGCGCGGCGAAGGTCTACGCTTACTGGATCACGGTCAACTACCGTGAGGCGTACGACATGTTTGCGTGCAATGGAATACTTTTCAATCACGAGTCGCCGTTACGCGGTGAGACCTTCGTGACGCGAAAGATCACGCGAGGAATGTCGAGGATCCGCGAGGGTCTCGATGATGTGCTGTACCTCGGCAATCTCGATTCATTGCGGGATTGGGGTCATGCAAAAGATTACGTCGAGGCTCAGTGGCTCATGCTGCAGCAGGATCGTCCGGAGGATTTTGTCATCGCCACCGGCAAGCAGTACTCCGTTCGCGAGTTTGTCGAACGGGTGGGTATCCGCCTAGGTATGCCGATAGCTTGGCGCGGTGAAGGTGTTGATGAACAGGGTGTAGACCAGCGCGACGGTCGAGTTGTGGTGAAAGTCGATCCGCGATACTTCAGGCCCACGGAGGTCGAGACGCTGCTCGGAGATGCAAGTAAGGCGAAAGCTAAACTCGGGTGGGTTCCAAAGATTTCTTTCGAGCAGCTTGTCGAGGAGATGGTCGATGCCGACTGGGGGAACGCCAAGCGGGACGCTTTGATGGCTCGGGAAGGCTTCCGGACCTACCTACGCCGGGAGTAGGCCGCGCCATGTCGTCGTCGACCCCTCGCATTTTCGTGGCGGGCCATGCGGGTCTCGTCGGCTCAGCATTGGTACGTCGTTGGACTGCCGCGGGCATCGGTAGTTTGTTGCTGAGGCGCCGGTCGGAGTTGGACCTGGCCGACAAAGGCGCGGTGGATGCGTTTTTCGGGCGAGAGCGTCCGGACCATGTTCTGCTGGCGGCAGCCAAGGTCGGTGGGATCCTCGCCAACGATCAGTTCCCGGCGGATTTCCTCAGGGACAACTTGGTTATCCAGACCAATGTCATAGACGCCGCCTACCGATTCGGTGTCCGCAAGCTCCTGTTCCTCGGTAGCAGTTGTATCTACCCGAAGTTCGCCGAACAGCCCATCCGCGAGGAGGCACTGCTCACCGGCGCTCTCGAGCCCACCAACCAGTGGTACGCGATTGCCAAGATAGCGGGGCTGAAGATGTGCGAGGCCTATCGTCGGCAGCACGGGTTCAATGCCATTTCCATCATGCCGACCAACCTTTATGGTCCAGGCGACAACTTCGATCTGAAGACGTCTCATGTGCTGCCCGCCCTCATCCGGAAATTCCATGAGGCGAAGGTTGCCGGCGCGGATCAGGTGGAGATCTGGGGCACCGGAGCGCCGCGCCGCGAGTTTCTCCACGTCGATGATCTGGCGGATGCGTGTTTCCACCTGATGCAGTCGTACGATGACGAGCCTTTGATCAACGTCGGTTGTGGGGAGGATGTCTCCATCTCCGAACTAGCCACCCTCGTCGGTCGGATCGTCGGCTTTCAGGGGTCTGTAGTCTTCGATCGGAGCAAGCCCGACGGAACGCCCCGAAAGCTGCTTGACGTGACAAGGTTGAGTTCGTTGGGTTGGAAGCCTCGCATCCGGTTGGAGGATGGGATTAGGGATACCTACGACTGGTATCGCTCAAGCGTTTCGCAGTAAGGTTCGCGGCTGACGTTTTGGGTCGGCATCGCTTAGGTTAGAATCCCCCCATGCTCCAGAAAATCGGCGATTCCCTCAAGGGCAAGTCAATCCTGCCCTGGCTCA
>ERZ888423.1146-NODE-1146-length-24302-cov-8.937642_pt1 | contig 24302 bp, 23 predicted proteins | sample MGYA00520523_ERZ888423 | MGnify/ENA primary metagenome ERZ888423 (study PRJEB32303, sample SAMEA104408611) | aquatic metagenome | biome: Brackish water; feature: Pelagic; material: water | place: Baltic Sea | collected 2014-06-08T10:24:00 | depth 30,27 m ...
TCTCTCTTAGTTTAGGCCGCCTTTGGTCCCAAAAACCCTGACGACGGACACTGCATTATTTCGTCGATAACACTCATTTGGATTCCTCAACCTGCTGTGAAGTCGGCAACCTCTCTGGAGAACGTCATCATTTTAATGGTTCCGTGAAGGCATGAAGTCGATATAATATTTGAGGGCACCATTAGCTGCAATGCAACAATTAGGGCTCATCACAGCCTTTCGCGCGCGCTATCGACACCGCCTTTGAACCTGATCACGATCTGATCCGCGCAAAGCCCCACAACCTCCATCACCGCTATCCGCATTTCTGGGGTCGCGCGGCTCGCGTTCCGGCTTTATAACCCCCACACCTGCCACATACCGGAGCTGCCCCATGACGTTTGATCTTTCCCCCATCGACAAGGCGAAATTTGCCGCTGCGAAACGTGCTGCGGATTACGTCGAGGACGGGATGCGCGTGGGGCTTGGTACGGGTAGTACGGCGGCGTGGCTGGTGAAGTGCTTGGGCGAGATGGTTCGGAACGACGGATTGCGTATCAAGGGTGTGCCAACGTCAAGCCGCACCGCGCAATTGGCGCGCGAGGCGGGGATTGAGGTGATTTCACTGGACGAGGCCAAGTGGCTTGATCTGACCATCGACGGGGCCGATGAATATGACAGTAACCTCAACCTGATCAAAGGCGGCGGCGGCGCGCATTTGCAAGAAAAGATCGTTGCGACCGCCAGCGACCAGATGGTTGTGATCGCCGATATCGGCAAGCAGGTCGAAACGCTGGGGGCTTTCCCGCTTCCCGTTGAAGTAATCCCCTTTGGCTGGCAGACGACGAAAACCCTGCTGGAAGAAACCCTGATCGGCATGGATGTGTTGGGCCGGATGACGACCTTGCGCATGAACGGTGATCATCCGTTTATCACCGACGAGGGCAACCATATCATTGATTTGCACCTCAACAGGATAGGCAATGCCCGGCAGTTGAGCCTTGTGCTGAACCAAATCCCCGGGGTTGTAGAAAACGGCCTGTTCATCGACATTTGTGACGTTATCGTGATCGGTCACGGCGATGGCCGCGTCGAAGTGCGTGACATCAATCATGGCACCGTCGAGGAAAGCCAGATCGAGTTTCTGGAAACCGATAACCTGTTTAGCGATCTTTAAGCACCGCGACACGCGCGCACAGTGCCGCTGCCCAATGGGTAGGGTGCTGGCAATCCGCTTTTCGGTATGTTCTACCCGCGCCTGAAATTGGGCGACAGATTTTCCAAGGGCCAACACATGACCGACTTTGACTATGACCTTTTTGTAATTGGCGGCGGTTCGGGCGGCGTGCGCGCGGCCCGCGTGGCGGCAGCGACGGGTGCCAAAGTGGCGCTGGCCGAAGAATACCGCATGGGCGGCACCTGCGTGATCCGCGGCTGTGTTCCCAAAAAGCTGATGGTTTTCGCCTCAGAATACCGCGACATGTTTGCCGATGCCCGCGCCTATGGTTGGGACGTAGCCGATGGCGCGTTCGATTGGTCGCGGTTTCGCGTCAAATTGCATGAAGAACTGGATCGTCTTGAGGGGGTCTATCGACGCATTTTGGATGGCTCGGGCGTTGAGATTTTCGATAGCCGTGCGGCATTGGCCGACACACACACCGTCAAGCTGGCCGATGGCAGCACCAAATCCGCGAAACACATTCTTGTGGCCACAGGCGGACGCCCGCAATTGCCCGAGATCAAGGGTGCGGAGCTTGGGATAACCTCGAACGATATCTTCCTGCTGGATGCCTTGCCCAAATCCATACTGATCGTCGGCGGCGGCTACATTGCTTGCGAATTTGCCTGCATCCTTCACGGGCTTGGCGTGGCGGTGACGCAGTTTTATCGCGGCGCGCAAATCCTGCGCGGCTTTGACGACGAAGCGCGCGGCTTGGTTAGCGAAGAAATGCAACAGCGCGGCATTGATCTGCACCTTGGCACCAACGTGCTCGAATTGGAAAAGCGCGATGGCGGCATCTGGGTCAAGGCGACCAACGGCACGGAAACAACGTTTGACCATGTCATGTTTGCCACGGGCCGTGCGCCCAATACGAACGGCATGGGGCTCGCCAAAGCGGGCGTAGACCTGGGCCGACAAGGACAGATCGTTGTTGATGATTTTTCCCAGACTAACGTTGCGTCGATCTATGCGATTGGCGATGTGACAAACCGCGTGCAACTGACCCCCGTCGCGATCCGCGAAGCGATGGCGTTTGTTGAGACTGTATTTCACGGCAATCCGACCAAAGTCGATCATAGCCTTATTCCCAGCGCAATTTTCACGCAGCCGGAAATGGGCACGGTGGGTCTGTCCGAGGAAGCCGCGCGCGATATCGAACCTGTAGAAATTTACTGCACGTCCTTCAAACCGATGCAGCAAGCTTTTGCAGGCCGCAGTGATCGCGTGTTGATGAAACTTGTGGTATCAAAGGCCACCCGCACGGTGTTGGGCTGTCATATCGTCAGCCCGCATGCGGGCGAAATGATCCAACTGGCGGGCATCGCAATCAAGATGGGCGCCACCAAAGAAGACTTTGATCGCACCGTTGCCGTGCATCCGACAATCTCGGAAGAACTGGTAACGATGCGAGAACCTGTTCGGACGGCTTGAAATCCGCGAAAAACCGCACAGATTAGATACCAAGCCCAAAGCTGGGCGATGCAATAAGGGATAGACAGGCGCAATGGCTGAAAATAATGGCGGCCCCTGGGGGGGCGGAGGCAATAACGGATCAGGCGGCGGCGACGACGATGATCGTAACCGTCAAGGCGGTAATCGCGGGCGACGCCCCGGTGAACCACCCCAGATCCCCGAACTCGACGAGTTGATGAACAAAGGCCGCGAACAGTTGCGCGTGCTGATGGGCGGTGGCCGTGGTGGTAACGGCGGCGGTGCTGCTGGCGGCGGCGGCGGTCCACAGATCACACGCGGCATGGTTGGCCTTGGCGCACTTGCTGTGGTGGCTCTTTGGCTGTTCTCTTCGTTTTACACCGTGCGCCCCGAACAAAAATCGGTCGAGCTGTTTCTTGGCGAGTGTAACGAACCTTGCATCGGTGAATCCGGTCTGAATTTTGCGCCTTGGCCCATCGTGACCCGCGAAATTGTTAACGTGTCGCAAGAACGTGTGATCGAGATCGGCGAAGAAGAGGTTCCTGAGCAGATCAACGATAGCCGCCTTGTCCAAAGCCAGCTTGAGGCTGACATTGGCCTGATGCTGACAGGTGACGAAAACATCGTCGACATCGACTTTCAGGTGGTTTGGAATATCACCTCTCCTGACAAGTTCCTGTTCAATCTGGCCGATCCGGAATTGACGATTGCGGCAGTGGCTGAATCGGCCATGCGCGAGATTATCGCCACATCTGAATTGGCCAACCTGAACCGCGAACGTGGCGTGATCCGTGATCGCCTGCACGAGCTGACCCAAGCGACGCTTGATAGCTATGACAGCGGCGTGAATATCGTGCGTATCAACCTTGACCAAGCCGATCCGCCCGCAACGCAAGTGCAGGTTATCGACATCGACGGGCAACAACGGCTTACCTCGCCTTTGGATGCTTTTCGCGACGTGCAGGATGCCGAACAAGAACGTATCCAGTTGCAAAACCAGGCTGACGCCTATGCCAACCGTGTGACGGCTGGTGCGCGCGGTAATGCCGCGCAAATTCTTGAAGGCGCCGAAGGCTATCGCGCCCGCGTCGTCAACGAAGCACAGGGTGAGGCCGCGCGTTTCATAAGCGTTCTGACCGAATACACCAAGGCACCCGAAGTAACCCGTCAGCGCCTTTATCTTGAAATGGTCGAGGAAGTTTACGGCCGTTCCGACATCATCTTGCTTGATGACAACGGCGGCGCAGGAGGGGCAGTGCCATACCTGCCACTTGATACTGTCCGTCGTCCAGCCACAGGGGGGGCAAACTAATGAACAAGTCAGTCTTTATTCTGCCACTTATTGTGATCTTTGTCGCGGCGATCCTCAGCTCGGTCTTTATCGTGGATGAACGTGAAAAGGCGCTTGTGCTGCGCTTTGGTCGCGTGGTCCAGATCAAGGAAAACCCTGGTATCGGGTTCCGCATTCCAATGGTAGATCAGGTAATCACCTATGACGACCGGATCATTTCCATCGACATGGAAGCCCAAGAAGTCATCCCCAATGATGACCGCCGGTTGATCATTGACGCCTTCGCGCGCTACCGGATTTCCGATGTGGAACAATTCCGTCAGGCCACAGGTGCCGGTGGTGCCGCCGCAATTGCGATGGCCGACAACCGCCTTGAACAGATCTTGCGCGACAAAACACGCGAAGTTTTAGGCTCGGTCAGTTCTGGTGATATCCTGTCCACGGACCGGACCGCACTAATGCTGCGTATTCGCAACGGCGCGATTTCCGAGGCGGCCGCGCTAGGCTTGACGGTCATTGACGTGCGCCTGAAACGCACCGACCTGCCGACAGAAAACCTCGCGGAAACCTTCCGCCGGATGGTATCAGAGCGTGAACGCGAAGCCGAAGACGAACGTGCGCGTGGCCGCGAAGCCGCGCAGCGTATTCGGGCGCAGGCCGACCGGACCGTGATCGAGCTTGAATCCGATGCTGGACGTCTGGCACGTATCGCCGAAGGTGAAGCAGATGCTGAACGCAACGCGATTTTCGCTTCCGCATTCGGGCAAGATCAGGAATTCTTTGAATTCTACCGCTCGCTTGAAGCCTACCGCGGTGCGCTAAGCGAAGGGAATACGCGCCTTGTCTTGAGCCCGAATAACGAGTTCTTTGACTACCTGCGCTCGCCTTCGGGTGCGCCAGCGGCGCAATAGGGTCGCGGCCTGATGGCCACGATCTTTTTGGCTCTCGGGCTGGTACTAATAGTAGAGGGGCTGGTCTATGTACTAGCCCCTTCACTCGTTGAAGACATGCTTGCCGCCCTGCGCAATATGCCGATCGAGGCGCGGCGCGTGGCGGGAGCATTGGCGCTGGTGACAGGGCTTATCCTGCTTTGGTTCGCTTCACTTTTGGGTGCCTAACCGTTCACGCGCCAGTGACGAGATGTGCGCAAGGTTTGAGTTGCGCAACCAGCACACTATATAGATGATCACAGTAATTGCCGTTCACTCGGGCGGCGTATGTATCAATACCAAGGAGATCCCCGTGACTTCAAAGGCGATCGCAGTTCAGTCTTCCACCCGTCGCAACGCCATATCTCATGCCCTCGCGGCGTTGATGATGGGTCTTGCAATTTTGGCCGCGCAGGCCGTGCCATCCTTTGCCCAAGATCGCCCCGCGACGTTTGCCGACCTTGCCGAAATGGTCAGCCCCTCGGTGGTTAATATCACCACGACGACCGTGGTTGCAGGGCGCACAGGCCCCCAAGGGATCGTGCCGGAAGGCTCTCCGTTCGAGGATTTCTTTCGCGAATTTGATGATCGCGGCGACGGCGCGCCACGCCGTTCCTCCGCCCTTGGGTCGGGTTTTGTGATCTCGGCAGACGGTTACATCGTCACCAATAACCACGTCATCGAAGGCGCTGACGAAATCATGATCGAGTTTTTCTCGGGCGAAGAACTGCCCGCCGAACTGATTGGCACTGACCCCAACACAGACATTGCCTTGCTCAAGGTCGATGCAACCGATCTGCCGTTCGTTGTCTTTGGTGACAGCAACGCGGTTGGTGCGCGTGTTGGCGATTGGGTCATTGCGATGGGCAATCCGTTGGGGCAGGGGTTTTCGGTCTCGGCGGGTATCGTGTCGGCACGCAATCGCGCGCTGTCGGGCACCTATGATGACTACATCCAGACCGACGCCGCGATCAACCGTGGCAACTCGGGCGGCCCGTTGTTCAACATGGACGGTGAAGTTATCGGCGTGAACACCGCGATTCTGTCACCAAACGGTGGCAGCATCGGCATCGGTTTCGCGATGTCTTCGGCTGTTGTGATCAACGTGGTCGACCAGTTGCGCGAATTTGGCGAAACCCGTCGCGGTTGGCTGGGTGTACGTATTCAAGACGTCACACCGGATATGGTCGACGCGATCGAAGGACTAGATGCCGCGCACGGTGCCATGGTCACAGACGTGCCAACTGGCCCCGCCGAAGATGCAGGTATTCTGTCGGGCGACGTAATATTGACATTTGACGGCACCGAAGTCGCCGATACGCGCCAATTGGTGCAAATCGTTGGTAATTCGCCGGTCGGCAAATCTGTCGCAGTCGAAGTGCTGCGCGCAGGCGGGATGGAAAGCCTCACGGTCGTTCTGGGCCGCCGCGAAACCGCGGAAGCGGCTGGCACGGAGCAGCTAGACGAAGCCCCCACGGAACCGGCAGCCGCCGATTTGATGGGAATGACGCTGTCCGAAGTCACGCCCGAACTGATGCAGGAATTTCAGCTCAGCGGTAACGATGGCCTTGTGGTGACGCAGGTTGCTGCCGATAGCGAAGCTGCTGACAAAGGCATCCAGCCGGGTGATCTGATCACCGAAGCAGGCCAGCAAAAGGTCGTGACCGTCAGTGATCTTGAAGATCGCGTGGACGAAGGGAACGAAGCTGGGCGCAAGTCGATCCTGTTGCTTGTGCGGCGTGGCGGCGACCCCCGCTTTGTCGCCCTTAGCCTGGACGAATAACGCGATTACCACTGAAAAAAGGGCGCTCCATTGGGGCGCCCTTTTTTCATGGGGTTGACGCATCGCATAGGGCTTCCTATTTACGCCTCAGGTTCGGGATGCCTGCCGCTCGCCCCCGCAAGGGGATGGTGAATATTCCGCGACGACCCCCGCTTTCAACAATTCGACGTGTCGGCGGACTGGTAACGCGAGCCCCGTCTAGAAGCCGATTGTCACGTTGAAAGGCTGAAATGATGCAGACCCAAACCCCCATTGCGACCCTTGCCGCGCTCAAGGACCAGGCCCGCCGGTTGCGCTCTGATTTGAATGCGCGCGGTCACGTCACGACCCATTCGCAAGCGCTTGAAATGCTGGCGAACCAAATGGGGCAGCGTGATTGGAATACGCTTTCAGCGCTGGCTGATCGCACAAACGCGCCAACCCCGCTAACCCTTGGGGCGCGCATTGGCGGGCGCTACCTTGGCCATGACGTGGCCGGTGTTGTGCTTGCGATTGCCGCCCATGCCGGTTTGACTCGGCTGACGATCAAACTGGACAAGCCGGTGGACGTTGTGCGCTTTGACAGCTTTTCGTCAATGCGTCACCGGATCACTGTTAGCCTGAATGATGATGGTGTCACCCCGCAGCGCACCTCGGATGGTCAACCGCATTTTGCGCGGCTGGCGGGCTAACCCTCGCTGTCCAAAACCGTGCTCGACAGGGCCACGAGGCCCAGGGTACGCGCGGTCTCAATGTCCAGAACGGGCAAGTCATGGCTGCCGTTCTGACGCTGAAAAACTTGGATCGCGCGCCCTGTGCGCGCGTCCAGCACACCATTTATGTCGCCGCGGTAAAATCCGCGCGCGCCCAAAGCACGCTGCAATGATCCCACAAATTCAGGCGTAAGGGCTGCGTAGCACAACGTTTCAAACTGCACCTCGCGGCGCTCGCGCAAAATGCGCTGGCGCGTGACCGTGCGAAACGCGGCAGGGCTGCGCACAGTGCCATCGCTATCAACCATGGCAGGCTGCACGATGATCTGCTCGGTCACGGTTTCGACCACGGCAGGGGTGGTTTCGCTTGCAAAACAGCGCCCCTCACCGTCGGTTGTGATCGGCGTCACCACAGGCGCGTCGCCAGGAGACACGCAAGCACCAAGCGCCAACGCCCCCAACCATGGGGCCAAATATCCAAACCAAGTAGTCATCTGCTCTGCCTTATGGGTCTGCGCCCTTTTTGTTGCGCTCTCCTTAGCGCAAATTGCGCGATTGGCCTAGAGGCGCGATCACAACCTCGCCAGCCTGTCGCATCCAACCCACACTGCGCCTTTTTGGGGCTGGCAGGGGCGCGTGCGCCACCTTAGGTAGGGGGCAACAGAAATTGACGATACCAAAAGGACGTATCATGGCAAAAATCATTTATGTCGAACATGGCGGCAAAGAACATGTAGTCGAGGTCGCCAACGGACTGACCGTGATGGAAGGCGCGCGCGATAACGGTATTCCCGGCATCGAGGCCGATTGCGGTGGCGCATGCGCCTGTTCAACCTGCCACGTCTATGTAGATCCCACATGGGTCGAAAAGCTGCCCGCCAAAGATCCGATGGAAGAAGACATGCTTGATTTCGCCTTTGAACCTGACGCCACACGCTCGCGTTTGACTTGTCAGCTTAAAGTCACAGATGCGCTGGACGGATTGCGCGTGCAGATGCCCGAAAAGCAAATCTGATGCGGCTTTGCGCGCTTGTCGTGGCCTGCTGGCCCGCACTGGCAGGCGCGCAATCCATCGACGCGGCACGCTACGCCGAGCCGACAACCCGCTATGATCACGGCATCCTTGGTGACGCAGTGGAATGGGGCGCGTTGGAATTGGACGTGGCGGGGGGCACGATCACTTTGCGATTGCCTGAAACGCGCGTGTTCGAAGATACCGCACCGCGCCTGTTCGACATGGATGGCGATGGCACCTTTGAGGTGATCGTCGTGGAGACAGACATGGCGCGTGGCGCGCGTCTGTCGATCTATGGTGGCGATGGTGTCTTGGTCGCCGCGACCCCCTACATCGGACGCACCCATCGCTGGCTTGCCCCAATTGGCGCTGCTGATCTGGATGGGGATGGGCGGGTCGAAGTCGCTTATATTGACAGACCCCACCTCGCTCGCACGCTTAAAGTGTGGCGGTTTGAAGATGGCGCGTTGACGTTGGTTACCGAAGCCTCTGGCCTGACGAACCACCGGATTGGCGAAAGCGATATTGGCGGGGGCCTACGCGGCTGCGATGGTGTGATTGAAATGATCACCGTCAATGCCGATTGGACACGCGTGATTGCTACCCGTCTGGCGGACGGGGCGCTGACCTCGCGCGATGTCGGCCCACATCGTGGGCGCGCTGATCTGGCGGCGGCGCTGCGCTGCTAGGCCAATTGCGCGGCCAATACTGCGAGTGCTGCAATCTCACAAATTTGCTGGGTCGCCCCAAGGGTGTCACCGGTTTGTCCATTGATTTTGGCCAAAGCGATCATCGCGCAAGCGAAACCGGCCAGTGGCACAAAAACCATCAACGCGAACGCTGACCATGGCAGAAAAATCAACGCGACGATCAATGCGATCAGCGCTGCCAAAACGGCGGTTAGCCCGTTCGGGCGCCCCACACTCTGGCTAAGCCCGCCTGCGCGCGCGTTAGGCAAACCCGCCATTATCGCGACCATCGGCGCCCGGCTGACAGCCGCCACGACAATAAGCGGCGCCCACAAATGCCCCGCCGACACGATCGCTACCAGGGCCGCCCACCGTAGCAACAACGACAGCCCAAGCGCCAAAACGCCGTAAGTTCCAATTGCGCTATCTTTCATGATCTCAAGGCGGCGCGCGACGTCCCAGCCGCCCCAAAATCCATCTGCAGTATCGGCCAGCCCGTCTTCATGCATCGCGCCCGTGACCATGATCGTCGTTGCAAGGATCAGCCCCGCAACCACCGCCACAGGCAGCGCCAGCCACAACGCAAGTGTACCAACCAAACTTGCAATCAACGCCACAACGACGCCTGCCAATGGAAACGCCCAAGCCGCCGCCGCCCCGCGCGCGGTCGCCGCCGCACTGTCAACCGGCACCGGCAGACGCGTCAGCAACCCAAGTGCAGCGGGCAGGTCTATCAGCGCTACAAGCGAGCGATTTAGCGAAATGTCGGTATTGCGCATCAGATTGACCTTTCAAGGCTTTTCACCGTGGACATAGGCGTTAGACAAAGGCAAGCATGACCAGAGCGAGGACCAAAATGCCAGCCCCCTTTGCAACCCTTGATGAATTTCGCGCGATCCTTGCGGCCGCACCCAGTGCCGACGAAACCGCTCGCGCGGACGCGCAGGCGCATAATGGTCAATTGACCAAACCCCCCGGCGCATTGGGGCGGCTTGAGGATATTGCGATTTGGTATGGCGCATGGCGCGGCACGGACCGTCCCGCGATCAATGCGCCGCAGGTGATTGTTTTCGCAGGAAACCATGGCGTTTGTGCCCAAGGTGTATCGGCGTTTCCGCCCGAGGTTACGGTGCAGATGGTTGCAAATTTTGAACACGGCGGTGCGGCGATCAACCAACTGTCCAAGGCCTTTGGCGCGCGCATGGATGTGCATGCTCTGTCGTTGGAAACACCCACCGCTGATTTCACAAAAGGCCCTGCCATGAGCGAGGCCGAAGTGATTGCTGCCCTGCGCACAGGCTGGGAGGCTGTAGATCCAACAACTGATCTGTTGGTCACAGGCGAGATGGGAATCGGTAACACGACTGCCGCTGCCGCGATATCGGCGGCCCTTTTTGGCGGCGATCCGTCTGACTGGACAGGGCGTGGCACGGGCGTCGATGACGCAGGCCTTGCGCGCAAAACAGATGTTGTGGCACGCGGCCTTGCTGCCAACCCAAGTGCAGGCACAGACGCTCTTGAGGCATTGCGCTGTTTGGGCGGGCGCGAACTGGCAGCGATGGCTGGCGCGATTGCTGCGGCACGGGCCATGCGCATTCCTGTGATCCTTGACGGGTTCATCTGCACCGCCGCCGCGGCCACACTTGCACAGGCACAAGCCGGTGCGTTGGATCACACGGTTGCGGGCCATCAAAGTGACGAATTCGGACATGCCGCCTTGCTGGCCAAACTTGGGAAAAACCCGTTGTTGCAGCTTGGTCTACGTCTTGGCGAAGGCTCAGGCGCAGCCCTTGCGATTGGTATCGTCAAGGGCGCGGTGGCTTGTCATTCGGGCATGGCAACATTTGCCGAGGCAGGCGTCGCCGCAGGGCAGCCCTGATCCGGCTAGCGTTTGGGCCGACCGCCAGCGGTGCTCTTACGAGCATCTTCGGCGTCCAGTTTTGCGGTTAGCTCGGTCTCAAGCGCCTTGTTCATCGCGCGCGCGCGCGCCACATAGGCCGCATTTTCCGCGATCGGCACGTTTGGATCCCACAGCTCTGCCAGATCACGCAGGGCCGCGCGATCCTGATGGTAGAACGCCATTTCGGCTTCGTTCGCCTCGAATTCTGATAGCCCCATATTTTCAAGAACATAGCGACCTGCCCGCAGGGAGCTGTCGAACAATTCGCGCACGATGTCATCGGCCCCCGCCTGATACAACGCGTATACATCGGTGCGATCATGCGCGCGCGCGACGATGTGCAGATCGGGGCGGTTCTTGCGGGCATAGGTGACTAGCCGTTTGGCCGCGCTGTGATCATCAAGTGCGACAACAAGCACCTTTGCATCGTCCAACCCAGCCGCATGCAGCAAGTCAGGGCGGGTCGGATCGCCAAAGAACCCTTTAAAGCCAAAGGTGCGCATCGTTTGCACGGTCGCCAGATTATTGTCGATCACAACTGTGCTGAAGCCCGCCGACTGCACAAGCCGGTTCACGACCTGTCCGAACCGCCCGATGCCTGCGATGATAACCTGACCCACCTCGTCGATCTCATCTTCGGGGTGGTCACGGGCAGTTGCTGTGTGGCGGCTTAGGTATTCGAACACGATGAAAAGTAGCGGTGTGACCAGCATCGACAGCGCAACAATCAGCAAAAGCGTTTCCGACAGGCCTTGGGTCAGCGCGCCTTGCTGAAGCGAAAATGAAATCAACACAAAGCCGAATTCACCGGCCTGCGCCAAGCCCAACGTGAACAGCCATCGGTCACGGCCATGCAACTTGAACAGCCGCGCAAGCAGATAAAGCACCGCGCCTTTTGCGACGATTACCGCCGCGGTCAGACCTAAAAGCCGCACCGGATCGCCCAGGACCACGCCGAAACTGATCCCCGCGCCGACGGTGATAAAGAACAGCCCCAACAGCAGGCCCTTGAACGGTTCAAGGTCACTTTGTAGCTCGTGCCGGAATTCAGAGTTGGCAAGCACAACGCCCGCAAGGAAGGTGCCCAACGCCGGCGACAAACCAACCATGCCCATTAGCACGGCAATTGATACGACCATCAGCAATGCGAGGGCGGTGTACATTTCGCGAAGGCGGGCATGGTGGATATAGCGAAACACAGGGCGCGTCAGAAACACCCCTGCCAGAATAATGACGGCGACAGCCCCCAGCGTCACAAGCGTCACGCCCCAACCGGGTAATCCATCAACAAGGCTAAGTGCGGCGTGGGCGGCATCGGAATGCTGCACGTCGGTCGCGCGCTGCATCGATCCGTCGGGCGACAGCGCGACAGGTGTCGTAACCGCAAGCAGCGGAATCAGCGCAAGCATCGGGATCACAGCAATATCTTGCGTCAAAAGCACAGAAAACGTCGCGCGTCCGCCGCCGGTTTGCATCAGCCGCTTTTCGGACAGGGTTTGCAGCACGATGGCCGTGGACGACAGCGCAAAGATCAAGCCAACCGCCAGCGCTGTTTGCCATACCAGCCCAAGTCCCATCGCCGCGGCCATAACCAACAGCGTCGTCAGCCCAATCTGTGCCCCGCCAAGCCCGATCAGCCTGTGGCGCATATCCCAAAGCGCGCGCGGTTCAAGTTCCAGCCCGATCAAGAACAACATCATAACCACGCCGAATTCGGCAAAGTGCTGCAAGTCTTGCGTTTCGGCGCCGACAAGGCCCAACACCGGGCCAATTACGACCCCCGCTAACAAATAGCCAAGCACCGACCCCAGCCCAAGGCGCGCTGCCAAGGGCACAGCGATGACCGCCGCGCCAAGGTAGATGGTCGCTTGAAACAGAAAGCTTTCCATTAGGCCTTATCGGTTGCCGGTCATGCCAAGGAGATGCCCGAAGTGAAATCTTGCCGGTCGATGACGATGGTGTCAGATGTCGGGCATATCAAGCTGAATGACGCGCCCGCTTTTGGTGTAGCTAAGTACGTTATCACCAATCGACTGCACACGCCCTCCGTCAAGGGAGTCACCAACGCCGACGCGCACTAGACGACCGTTGCTCAAACGAACAAGGGCACGGCGGGCATCGGGGGTGCCAAAAACGCCGATCAGGTTCACGTTACGCAGGTCGATCGCGCCTTCGATGGTGGCCGCCTGAGCGACACCACCCGAAATCGGACCGCTTGGGGTAACGGCGCGCGGGGCTACCACGGCAACCTGTGTTGCGGCGCGGGCTTGATTTTCACGGGCGCGGGTTACGACGCGGGCAAAGTTGCGCGGGCGCGCATCTGGGCGCAGGGACGCCGTGACGGCCTGCGGTGTCGGATTGACGATCAGGCTGGGCGGCGCTGCGGCAATAGCTTGGGCCACTTCTGGTGAAATTTCCAGCGCGGGCGTTTCAGCCGATGTCGGGGTTTCAACCTCGGGGGCAGGTTGCGCGGCTGCGGCGGGAACAAGACCCTGAGGACGTAAGAGTGGGCGAAGACCCGTCAGTGCGATCCCGCCCGCAGTTGGTGTATCCGTGATAAATTCAGGAACCACATCAGTGTCAGGCGCGACATCCGGCGCGATTGCCACCTCGCTTCCAGGACGGGCGCGCGGGCGCAGTGTCGGCACAGGTGCGGGGATAATGGTTTCAGGCTCGGCTTCAGCTTCGGGCGCAGAGGCCGGGGGGGCAGCGACTTCCGGCGTCACAGTGCCGGGGCGAACAGGCGGGGTGACTGGCGGGCGACCAGCAAAAATCAGGATGCCATCGGGAGACAGGGTGCCTTCGGGCGTCGCCAGAATAAAACCGTTTGCGTCTCGCGGAAAGTCGGTGCCAGCAGGCGGGGGATCGCCAGGCGGAAGGATCACGCTATCTTGGGCTGCCAGCGAGAGGTTCGGACCGACAGGCACCTGCGGGCGCGGAAAGTCAGCAATCGCACCTGCTATCAAGTTTTCGATGGTCTCGGTGCGGGGGGTCAGCGGAATTCGTGGGGCTCTTTGCCAAACACCTGTTGCGGCGTATATGCGCAGAGCTTCGGCGGGGCTTAGGACCAATCCAACCGGCGCAGTCACTGGGGCGTTTGGCGTCACTGCTTCTTGGGCGCCGCCTTGCCCCAAATCACCACTACTTGCCGCCACGGCCACCTCCGGTGCCGGATCAGTCGCAGTTTCGGCAATTTCGACGTCACTGCCACCAAGCCCGAACCAACTGGCCAACCCATCTTCGGATGTGATTGCAGCCCAAGCGGCCACAGTGACTAAGAAAAGCAACAACACGGCTATCAGGATCGGCCCAAGGAACCGTGGCTTACCACCAACCACGGCCTTCGGTTTTGTCTTGGGAGCCTTGCGCGCACCAAAGACGGTCATGCGGCTTTTTTCGTCCAGTTTAGCCGGCGTTTCGGCAGGCGCGGGTTTCGGCACGTGTTCCTTGCGGCGACTGCGGAAAAGACCGGGCGCTTTAGCGTCCGCAGGGTCTTTTGATACACGCGCCGGCGCTGCAAGCGGGGCCGGTTCAGGCGCTTTTGTAGGCGTGGGCGCGGCTTTGGGAGCGGCGGGAACGATTGGCTCGAAGCTTTGTGCTTCGGCACCTTTCATGCCTGTTTGGGCGACGCCTGTCACTGCAGGGGCTGGCGCGGGCGCGGGCGCATCCGTAGTCGGCGATCGGGCGAGGGTGGCACGGGTTTCATCCGTACTGACACCGGAAAGCGGTGGCATGGGTGCCGAATTCGTGCCTTGGGGAACAGAAAGCGGCGGTGGATCAAGGCGTTTGTCGCCTGCCAGAGCCGCTGAGCGTTGCGGTGCAATTACGGGTGGCGTTCGTGTGGTGGGTGTATCATCACCGATAGGGGCGCTAAGCGGTGCGCGCGGGCGTGCCGAAAATACAGGAACCTTCTCGGCGGTGTTAGCCACGTCGGTCGTATCTGGTCTCGCGTTTGGCGCGGACGCTTCGGCACTCTTGGGCGGATCAACAGGCGTTTCAACATTTACCGATGCCGTAGGTGCTTCGACCTTCCGTTCCGGTGTGGGGGCCTCTGGCACGATCTCTGGTTCAGATGTCACAATTGCGGGCATCTTGGCCACGCCCGTCACAACAACAGCGGCATCATCGCGACTTACATCAAACCCGTCGAGCGCGCCCAAAAAGGCCTCGCCGACAAAGGTGAATTCTTCGGGAACAGCCGCAAAACACACCGGTTCAAACGCATGTTCGCGCGCAAACCCGGCCGCTTCATCAAGGGTTTCGCGCGCAACAGCCGCAACATAAGTGCGCCCGCCGGCTTTGGTAAAGTCCACGACCAACTCGTCCACGCCATAAGGCGTCGTGCCGTCCAATGCGGCCAGAACATCGTCGTGTTCGGCTCTGGTCGTATCCAGCGAAAGATATTTGATCTGTTCATTGGGAATAAGCAGCTTTGTGCGCAACCCTTTGGGTTCAAGTGCAATAGCCTGTGCACGAAGTGCAGCCAAAGCACCGCCCAGATCAGCGCAATCCAGCGCAACTTCGCCGACAAAATGCCATCCTCCCTGCACGCGGTGCAGCAAGCGGATTCCGTCAAACGAGAGTGAAAGTGAGAAATTCGGCGTCATTACGCTGCTTTATCATCCCAAGGCGCGGGGGAAAAGCGCCCGCTTATATCGACCCAAATCTACAGCAGGTTTCCGCCAAGTCCAAGCACTTGGGCGCTTTTCTGGATTTAGATAGCGCGCAAGGGTTTTGGGGGCCGCGTCATGCGCAGCCCCCAAGATAGTACTAGGCCGTGGCTTTAGCCAGCGCCTGATCAAGATCGGCGATCAGATCGGCAACAGTTTCGATGCCGATCGACAGTCGCACCACATTCGGGCCCGCGCCTGCGGCCTCTTGCTGTTCCGGGGAAAGCTGGCGGTGGGTCGTGCTGGCTGAGTGGATAATCAGGCTGCGCGTGTCACCAAGGTTGGCCACATGGCTGAAAATCTCAAGGCTATCGACCAGTTTCACACAAGAATCGTAGCCGCCCTTGACCGCAAACGTGAACAGCGCGCCTGCGCCTTTAGGGCATACGTCTTTGACGCGCCCGAAGTAGGGCGAGCTTTCAAGGCCCGCATAGGTGACGTAATCAACGCGAGGATCAGCCTCAAGCCACTTGGCCACGGCCACGGCATTCTCAACATGGCGATCCATGCGCAGCGACAGGGTTTCGATGCCCATCAACGTGTAATGCGCCCCCTGCGGGTTCATGGTCATGCCCAGATCGCGCAGACCAACCGCGATCGAGTGGAACGTAAAGGCCATCGGCCCCAACGCTTCGGCAAAGTTCAACCCGTGATAGGCCGGTTCGGGTGCGGACAGGGACGGGAACTTGTCACTCGCAGTCCAGTCGAACTTGCCTGAATCTACGACGCAACCACCGGTGACAGTGCCGTTGCCTGTCAGGTATTTTGTGGTCGAGTGCACGACCAGCGTGGCGCCATGTTCAATCGGGCGGCACAGATACGGCGTGGCGGTTGTGTTGTCGATGATCAGCGGTATACCCGCGGCATCGGAAATATCGGCAATCGCGCGTACATCCATGATGTAACCGCCCGGGTTGGCAATCGCCTCGCCAAAGATGGCGCGGGTGTCGTCATCAATTGCAGCTTTCACTGCGTCCAGATCGTCAAAATCCACAAACTTGGCCGACCAGCCAAAGCGTTTGATCGTCTGGCTAAACTGCGTGATCGTGCCACCATAAAGGCGGGTCGAGGCGACGATGTTCTTGCCCGGACCCATCAGCGGAAACAGCGCCATGATCTGCGCGGCGTGCCCGCTCGAGCAGCACACGGCACCGGCGCCACCTTCGAGTGCACAGATCCGCTCGGCCAATGCCGAAACCGTCGGGTTGGTCAGGCGAGAATAGATATAGCCGACCTCTTGCAGATTGAACAAGGCAGCAGCGTGCTCGGCATCGCGAAACACATAAGCCGTGGTCTGATAAATAGGCACCTGACGAGCGCCGGTGGCCGGATCGGGGTTGGCCCCCGCATGAATTTGCTTTGTGTCGAAACCAAGTTGTGGCGTGTCGGTCATGGGTCTTCTCCCTTTGGGTGGTTGACGCTAGGTTTAGGCGTAAAGACGCTCCACCTCAACGTGCTACGTGCCAATAAGGAAAAACATATGCCTCACCCCTTTCATCTGGCCTTTAACGTTCGCGATCTTGATGTCGCACGCGACTTTTATTCCACGCGCCTTAACGCGCGCGAGGGGCGCAGTACGGATACATGGGTCGATTTTGAGTTTTACGGCCACCAACTTAGCCTGCATTTGGGCGAACCGATGGTCACATCCGACACAGGGCATGTGGGTGATCACCTTGTTCCGATGCCGCATTTCGGGGTTGTTCTGCCACTCAAGGACTGGACTGACCTCGCCGATCGCCTGACGGACCAGAACACAGATTTCATCATCGAACCCTCGGTCCGGTTTCAGGGCGAGGCGGGCGAGCAATGGACAATGTTCTTTCGTGACCCGTCAGGAAATCCGATTGAAATCAAAGGGCTGGCTGATAACGCCGATATTTTCGCGCGGCCCTAAGGTTCTCTGCTAAAAAACAAACTTGGGCGCCGCCGTTGATGCGCCATTGGTCCCCGCGACAATGGCGGCGGCGCATGGCCGCTAGCGCATCCAGAATCCGTTTTTCTTGATCATATTGCGCACCTGTTTTTCGCGCGGCGGCATGTCGTTTTGATCGAACAAGGCGCGTACTTTTTTGCCGCGCGCCTGATAGATCATCCGCTTGAACGGCTCGTAATTCTTAAGCAATTTCTTGATTTTATTGGGTGTCGCTACCGCTTCAAGGGCGTTTACCACGGCGTCACTTTCACGCGCATATAGCAACGGCAGCATACGGTAATGGCAGGTGACATCTCCGTCCAGCCCATCCAGTTCAGGCCCGGGGCGTCCACCGCCAAGCGCATGAATGACAAGCGGTAGCGCCACCTGATCAAGCCATGGATCAAGCGGTTGCAGCACCAGTTCTTCGGGGCGATCATCGCGGATCGCAAGCGCGTAGTCCAAGAACTGCGCGCGGAACGCCGCAGGGTCAGCACCGTAAAACCAACCGGCGTTAAAGTAGAGATACCGGCCCCAATATTCATCGGGTTGGGTCAGGTCGAGGCTGCTTTCGAAATCGAGCCCGAACTTGTCATAAAGCGACTTCCACGTTTTGGTGTAGCCGGGCCAATAAAGCTCTTCCTCGGGCCATGTGCCATGACGGCGCATCGACGCGGCGGGTCTCGAAAAGTCGAATTGCACATTTGCGATGTCGCCGGTGAATAACGTATCCGTATCAAAAAACACAAACGGCTCGCCCTCGGGGAGGGTACTCAGGCCTTCGATCTTGTTGCCATGGGGATAGTCTTGCCCGAAATGTGCCGAATCAAACGGGACAATCTCGGCGCCCATTTCCTCTAATGCGGCGCGCACGTCACCGGAAATCCGCGTCTCGCAGCGCCACAGCGGGCCGGGTTGGGGTTCAGCAACGATCACGCGGCCCGCGAATGTTGGGGAAAACGCACGCAAAGATGCCATAAACAAAAGTGCTTCGTATTGCAGCCGCCCGTGTTGGCCTATGACCAGGATATTGAAACGCCGGCCTGTTTGTGCCTTTCGCGCCATAGTCTGCCTGTCCCCATTGTATTTCGGCACAGTATAGATTGAGAATCCGCGCGGCAAAACCCGTGCTGTGACGAGAATTGCAAGTGTTTGAATTATTCCTGCCCTATGTGATGGGCATGGCCCTTGGGATTGAACCCGCAGCTTCCCCTGACTCGATTGCGCTCAACAACAATGGCGAGACCGAAATCACGCAGACCGTGCCGAAACTTGATCTGATCGACGAAGGCTCGGGGGATGGTCTGATGGTCCGCGGACCCGAACCGCAGGTGCCCACGGGCAACTACACCACCGCCGTCGACGTACGCCCGATTTTGGGGATGACTAAATCCAACTGGGTCCCTTGCGCCTTTTTGAAGGGCAAGACCTTGTCTATTTCACCCACCTGATGAGCTGGCGCTGCGGGCTGTGGGAAGTGCGCTATGGCGTCAACGGTGAACCGGCCAACACCACCGTCCCGATGGAGCCCTGCAACACCGAGCTTGCGACGCCTAACGCGATGATAGATGTGGGGAATTCCCTACCCTATATCGTGCTGCCACCTGAAACTGTGCAAAGCATCTATGTAGAGATTACCTTTGACGATGGCACCAGTGATTTCGCCCAGTTCAATCGCAACGAGGTGCTAATTCCCTAGCGCACGGGTGCGTCATTGCTCAAGCGCCTCTTGGACCCGTTGCATGGATGTGCGGCGGGTCAAAACCTGTCTGCGGATAAATGCCGCGATGAACAGCGTGGTCATGATCAAAATGATTGTTGGCGCAGGTGCGCTATCAAGGAAGAAGCTGGCATAGGTTCCCGAAAGCATGGAAAACATGCACACCAGCACCGACACCCAAAGCATCGTCGAGAATTTTCGGACAAGCAGGAAGGCGATGGCACCCGGCGCGATCAGCAGACCAATCGCAAGGATAAGACCCACCGCAGATAAAGTGGCAACAATCGTGAGCGATAGTGCGGCCAGAAGCCCGTAGTGCAGCCAGTTTACCCACAGGCCTGACGCGCGGGCTTGGGCCGGATCAAAACTGTGAAGCAGCCAGTCTTTCCACTTGAGAACCAGCATCGTGCCAACACCCAATGATATAACCGCAGCGGTCCAAAGCTCGTGGGGTTCAACGCCAAGCATGTTTCCAAACAGGATGTGATCAAGGTGCATATTCGTGTCGACCGAGACATAAAGCACGATGCCGACACCGAACATTCCCGAAAAAACGACGCCCATCACAGTGTCCTGTTTTACGCGGCTATTACTGGCCAGATAGCCGGTCGCAATCGCGCAGGTCATTCCGGCCGCAAAGGCGCCAATGATCAGCGGAATGCTTAGAATATAGGCAAGAACGATACCCGGCAAAACCGCGTGGCTGACGGCATCGCCCATCAACGCCCAACCCTTCATGACTAGAAAGCACGACAGCAATGCCGTCGGGATCGACACGATCATCGAGATCAGAAAAGCGTTTTGCATGAACGCAAACTGGAACGGCAGTATCAGGGTTTCGACATCCATCATTTGAACTCCGCTGCTAATGCGTCGGGCCCACGGCTTAGCGCCTGCCTGGCTTTGCGTTTTGCGGCCAGCAACCCGTGCTTGGGGGCAAAGACGAACGCCGCAAGGAAGATAAGGGTCTGTAGCGTTACAATAATGCCGCCTGTCGCGCCGTTCAGATAATAACTGATATATGCACCGGCAAAGCTGGTGATTGATCCGATGGCAACAGATGTGACGATTAACCGTGGAAACCGGTCACACAAAAGATAGGCCGTGGCGCCGGGCGTCACGACCATGGCAATTACGAGGAATGCGCCGACAGTCTGCATCGCCGCGACCACGGATGCGGACAGCAAGATAAAGAAGATTGCTTTTAGCAATCCGGGACGCAATCCAATGGTGCGCGCATGGTTTTCATCAAAGAACGTAACCATCAGGTCTTTCCATTTCGCCAACAGCACGACCAGTGAAACAACGCCGATAATCACCAGCTGCAATGTATCTTCGGGGGTGATCGCAAGGATATTGCCCATCGTAATGGTCTGGATCGACACGGACATCGGGTTGATCGACACGATGAACAGACCGAGCCCGAAAAACGATGTGAATATCAGACCGATGATCACATCGACCTTGAGCCCCGAGCGTTCGGACAAAAACAACATGGCACCCGCCGCCAACCCGCCGGCGATGAACGCCCCCAAGGCAAACGGCAGGCCAAGAATATAGGCCCCCGCCACACCGGGCACGACGGAATGGGACAGCGCGTCGCCGATCAGTGACCAGCCCTTCAACACCAAAAACGACGACAGGAATGCGCAGACGCCACCCACAAGGGCGGACACCCACATCGCATTTGTCATGTAATTATAGGCGAATGGTTCAAGCAGGTAGTCCATCACACGTTCCGATCCGTGCGCTGGGTCTTGTCCCCATATTGCACAAGGGGGCGTTCGTCGTCGGTAATGATCGTAACCGAGCGCGCGTCTTCGTCGTCATGCAGCGCATCACCGCCCAGTGTGAAGTGACGCAGTACCCCACCAAAAGCCTTTTCAAGGTTTTCGCGGGTGAATGTTGTTTCGGTCGGGCCAGAACTCAGCACGGTGCCTTTCACCAAAATGGTGCGATCACAAAATTCGGGAACCGAGCCAAGGTTGTGGGTCGAGACCAGCATCACGCGGCCTTCGGCACGCAATTCGCGCAACAGACCAATGATTTGCTCTTCGGTTTTTACGTCCACGCCGGTAAACGGTTCGTCCAGCAGTATCACCTGACCGTTTTGCGCAAGCGAGCGCGCGAGGAACACACGTTTGCGCTGACCGCCCGAAAGTTCACCAATCTGGCGGCTTCGGAAATCTTGCATATTCACACGGCGCAGCGCCTCGTTGACGGCATCATGATCGACCTTCTTGGGGCGGCGCAGAAACCCCATATGGCCATAGCGGCCCATCATTACCACGTCTTCAACCAGCACCGGAAACGCCCAGTCGACTTCTTCGGCCTGCGGCACATAGGCGACAAGGTTCTTGGCCAGCGCCTCTTTGACGTCAAGCCCAAGGATCTTGATCGTGCCTCTGGCTGCCGGAACAAACCCCATAATCGCCTTGAATAGCGTCGATTTTCCGGACCCGTTCACACCGACAAGGGCGGTAACGGTGCCACGCGGCACTTCGAAACTGGCATTCCAAAGGGCCGTGTGACCGTTACGGTAGGTGACGGTTACATCCGTTGCCGAAATTCCGGCACTAGTCGCGGTGTCGCGGCGTTCTTGGGAAATCTGATCGTCACGCATGTTGCTTCCTTTGGCGAAAACGCCGTTTTTACCTAGTTGCGATGGGTCTGCGCCATGATCGCCGCACGTCGGTTTGCAGATCATGTCAGCGCCTAGTTCGCGGTTGCGGTCAAGCCCTCTACGACAGTGCGTGATGTCACGCTGAGCAGGTCAAGGTATGTCGGCACCAGACCGTCAGGCTCGCTCAGGCTGTCGACATAGAGAACGCCGCCATATGCAGCACCCGTTTCACGCGCGATCTGTTCCGCGGGGGCTGTATTGACCGTGCTTTCACAAAAGACGACCGGAATGTTATGGGCCCGCACGCCATCAATGACGGCACGCACCTGTTGTGGTGTGCCCACCTGATCGGCGTTCATCGGCCACAGATACAGTTCGTTTAATCCAAAATCGCGTGCAAGATAGCTGAACGCGCCTTCGCAGGTCACCAGCCACCGGTGATCGTCAGGGATTTGTGCAATCGCCGCGCGCAGTGGCGCGATTGTCGCCTGCAGCTCTGCTTTGTAGCGGTCGGCGTTAGCAGTATAGATTTCGGCGTTGTCCGGATCATGTTCGACGAATGCCGCCAGTATATTGTCGATGTAGATCAACGCATTATCCAGACCCATCCAGGCGTGGGGATTTGGTGCGCCTTCATAGCTGCCAGACGATATGGCGATGGGTTCAATCCCGTCACTTAGCGTTGCCGAGGGAACGTCACTCAGGTTGGAAAGGAATTGTTCAAACCAAAGCTCAAGGTTCATGCCGTTCCATAAAATCAGATCGGCATCATATGCCCGCACGATGTCGCGTGGCGTTGGTTCATAGCCATGAATTTCAGCGCCTGGTTTTGTGATCGATACCACCTCGGCTGCGTCACCGGCGACATTCGCGGCCATGTCAGCAAGCACGGTAAAAGTCGTGACGACCTTCATGCGGTCTTGGGCGTATGCACCACTCGCAGTGATCAACGCGATGGACGTCGCTTTTAGCAATCGCGATGGCATGGGAGTCTCCTTTGAGGGGTCGTGCGATCTGTAAATGCAAATCAGTCGCAACTGTCAAGCGTCGTTGTGCGATATGGGCAATTCGTTTTCACTGAGCGTCTTTGCCACCCATGGATTACCTTGCCTACCTTCGGCCAGGCACTCCTCTACACTATCTGCGTAGCTGACAGATGTTAGGCTTTCCTCTGCGAATGGCACTGAACCTGCATCGGGCTTCGTATTCGGGGCGCTCGAGGTCAGCCGGTTCAAGGGGGCCATTTTCGGCAAGGGCTTTCTTGAACTGCTGGAGCATGTTTTTGTAGTGGTTGAGCACATGAGCACCGATGTCGGTGTAATTCATACCCACGAGAACTGATGGCGATGTAAGGGGTTGTCCAGCGGCAACAAGCTGGCGGGACAGCGCCAATGCCGTGTGCGGGCATCTTGTTCGAAGGCTCACCTTCACATCGGAGCGTTTAGCGGTGGGGTGGAGATGCCGAGGAATCGGCCAACGAAAGTAAAAATGCCGTGGCGAGAGGGGCCTAAATAGGCTGCGTGGCGCATGTTTGTGTCTCACCTGTGCGTCGTACCGGGAAATCACGCGTCTAAGTCACTGATAGAAAGTAGAATGGTGGGCGACCCTGGAAGGTCTACCATTCCCTTTTATTTCAATGACTTAGTGACTGTTTTTCTCCGGTGCGACATGCTGTGAGACGGTATCAACCTATGTATTTACCAGACCCAACCTACCTAAGCACATCGCGGCTTGGGGTATATTACTTTAGATTTCCAATCCCAATTACATTTCATCCAGAGGGGAAGGCGTCTGACCTGAAGCTAAGCCTTCGAACGAAGAATAAGCGATTGGCTCTTTGCTTGTCTAACGCCCTTAGGCTGGTTAGTGAAAATATTCTTGAGCAGCCAGAGGTTCAACAATTGGATTATCAAACGATTAGAAGCCACGTTCAAAGCCATTTCAAGTCAAGACTGAGTGCCTTCAGGGATGCAGTCATGACTGGTGGTCCAATCGGCGATGAACGTAAGGCAGGGCTAAGTGCTCTCATCGTAGCCGCCAAGAGTGATCGTGCAACGTTCATCAATCACACCTATCTCGATGATCAGCGCAGGCTCGTTGCAGAATTTTGTGAACAACAAAACATACCAGATGAATTTTCCAAAAACGAAACAGACGTGCTTTTGACTGCGTATCAAGCGGCCAATTTACAACTTGCTGAGGCAGCACTCGCATTCAATGCTGAGCAGGCGCAGTTTGATTTACTAGGTGCTCCTCAGGGCCACACAGAGACTCATACAGCAGCCTCTGCTGTGCTTGGGCGGCCAGTAGTGCCTGGCAGGGTGGACTGGGCTCACGCGACCTCAGGTGACTCCTTGAGTGGAGTGACAGAGCAGCACCTGAAGGAGGGTGTCCGTCGTCAGGGTTTTTGGGACCAAAGGCGGCCTAAACTAAGAGAGAGTTT
>ERZ888423.1147-NODE-1147-length-24271-cov-5.619343_pt1 | contig 24271 bp, 21 predicted proteins | sample MGYA00520523_ERZ888423 | MGnify/ENA primary metagenome ERZ888423 (study PRJEB32303, sample SAMEA104408611) | aquatic metagenome | biome: Brackish water; feature: Pelagic; material: water | place: Baltic Sea | collected 2014-06-08T10:24:00 | depth 30,27 m ...
TGTGATGTTTTTCATTTTGGTTACTCCATATACAAATCTTTTTCAGGTTATCAAAATTAGCGTCTTGATAAAACCGGTCACGGCCACCTGATTTGTATCTTAAGTATGTACCGAATGATTTATTTTTAGGTTTATAGATGCGAGAATTTGAAAAAATTTAATTGGTTTTTGCAGCAGATGAGGGCTGCTAGCTGTCTTTTTGTGGTGACGGTTGTTTTTGCTTTGGCGCAATAAACAAGGCCCCCACAATTCTGTGAGGGCCTTATATTATTTTTGTGTTAATCTTGTTTGATCGTTTTGCACATGGGTCTAAGACCGAACCGCTGCTTGGGCGTATGAAACTATCAGTTCGGCGTTGTGGTTGTGCTGTTTGAGCCATTATCGATAACAGCGCCCACAAACACGACGCCGGCAACCCCAGCCGCAATTGCGCCAGCTGTGAGGCCTGTGCCCAGAACGCCAGTGGTTGTCGCTGCAGCAGCTGTAGTGGTTCCGCCAACGCCTGCTGCGGTGGTTGCCGTGCCTGTTCCAGTTCCTGTACCAGCCGCCGCGCCGCCTGTCCCAGCGTCTTGGGCACTAACCAATGATGCGCTGGTTGACAATGCAATGGCTGCGGCTGCCAAAATTTTTACAAAAGATGTCATATCGGATGCTCCCAAAGAAATCACAACCTTTGGTAGCACATGGTGGCATTGGTGGAAAGTAAAAACTATCGAAAGAATGTATACTTATGGATAGAGAACATCAATCTGCACTGATTTGATCTCGGGGCTGATCCATTGTGTGGATCGGCGAATACTCCCGCCTTTTTCGAACCAATAGTGGTTTTCAAACGCCACATCCGTGCCCGTGCAGCTTTCGCTGATATGACGTGTGCGATAGCTACGTTCGACGATTTCGATGGTTTCATCACCCATGGCGCGCACTTCACATCTGAGGGTCAGTGCCAGACCTTTGTCACGGCCATCAATATAATAATGTGATCTGGTCAGCGTGCCTGCCGCTTGCGCGAGCACATTCGCGGTGGGTGCATAGCTTGACATCAGGTCGTCGCCCAAGCCCCGTGTTGCGATCGCAACGCCATCACGCAGTGCGATTGTGGCGCCATCGGCGGCGACCCATGTCACTACTGGGCCGTTGACCGCCAGTTTGCCCAAAATTGCAGTCATTTTCCGGCTGTCGATGGCCACCTTGATGCGGGGCAGGGCGTCTGCCTCTAATCGGGCGCGGGTGATTTGCGGCACGCTGTTGGTGCGCGATTGCATCACTTTTGAAAGATAGTCGCGCACGATGCGCGAATCAGCTGTGGCATCAATATCTGATCCACATCCCACCAGTGCCAACAGACCGGCTGTGGCTGCTGCTGCTGTCCAATTCATCGCAGCACCCTTTCCCATTGCGCGTCCATTCGTTTGGTGTGGTAATCCCGCACCAGTGCATTCAGCCGGCCGTTCACAGCCAGTCGCGCGCCGCCATCCCGCGTGACAGGGCGGATTGTCGTCGAATAGACTTTGCGTGATGAATAGCCCGTCAGCCAGTTTAGCGGGATTGTAAGATTGATCCCTTTGTCAAATGAGCCTTCACCAAAATCTTCGGCTGACATGTCAGTCAGCGTGGCAAAGGCACCGATGCGCCAGCCGCTGTCAAATTCGCGCGCCAATGTAAATGTGGCCCCGATATCCCCCGCCAGATACCGTCCAGCATCCAGTTGTGCCAGATAGCCCTCGCCAAATTCATAATATGCCGAAACATGGCCTGTCAGCACGCGATAGTCATATTCATCAAAGCCAAGCCGCTGATCGGTGTTGCGCTGCGCCACATAGTTCAGTTCAGCCCCAAGGGCCAGTTTGCTGTCGATTGGGCGCCACAGAACCTCGCCCGACAACCCACCAAACATCCGCTCTAAGTAACCGCCGCTGAGCCGGGTATAGATGTTGCGTGCCGGGTGCTGGTACCATGCCAGTGTCATCGATTCCATCACAGGGGTGTCATTATCATTATACTTTGTGGCTTCAGAGCGGACGCGTTGCACGCTGGCCACTGTGTTTGATGCACGGGCCTGATCCAAATTGCCACCCGCTTTTTGGGCAAAAGCACCCGACAAAATCAAATTCGGGCTGATTTCATAATTGCCGCTGAGCCGAACGCCAACATCCATCCGAACTGGGTTGCCGGGGTCAAAAAAGCTAAAGCGGGTAAAGGGCCGCAGCCCCCATGTCAGCGGTTGGCGATTGTCGTCGGATACCATTTCAGCAACACCGCCAACATCAGAATAGCTGACGCGCAGCCGCAAAGCGGCCTCGCCCTGTGGGGCGAATTCAAGCGCCTCAAGATCTGAACGTTGCAGTGTGACACGGGTCAATGGCATGCCTTTGACCACAGGAATCAGATCAAATGTTTCCACCGATGCGGGCAAAACGCGCGATAAGGCGCGGGCGGCACGGCCGATTGCCTGCGCCTCGGCGCCAAAGGTTTTGTTGCGAAAACGCAACTCGGCCCGCGTCGCACTGAGTGTCAGACGCTCTAACATCATATCATCGGCGGCCAGCAAGGGTGCCACTGCAGCTTTGATTTTATCATCAAGTCCGGGCACATTCACCCAATCTTGGGACCACATCTGGGGTTGTGCAGTTCGGCTGGGGCGCACGGCAACGGGAAAGGGGGCCATGCCCTGAATGGCCATGTTGCGTGGTCTGCGGCTTGGGTCGATCAGCAATTGGCCGGTGACGCCCACCTCTGATCCATAGAGATAATAGGCACCAAAACGAAATCTCTCTGATAGTTGATAGCCCACACCAAAGTTCCAAGGGCTTTTGTGGATAAAGATATCGCGTGGCCCAGTCTCAGACGTATAGGCGTCAGACGAATATTCGGCTTTTAGCGATATTTTGTCGGTGGCTTGCCATTCGACACCGCCAAAGGGGGCCATTGGGCCGCGGAACCATTGTGCGTAATTGGCCTTGCCCCCCAGGCCAATATTATTGGTGGGGCGCTCGCCAAAAGGTGATCCGACAGAATTGTAAGACCCAAGCCGCCCCCAGCCAATCCCGCCTGTCACGCGAAACTTGGGCGTCAGGTTCTTTGTCGCTGCAACATATTCGCCGGAAAACAAACCAGTTCCCAGGAAGTCTTGCAAGCCGATCGTCACTGATGGCAGGATTTCGCTTTCCTTTAGCAGTTGATAGCGCGCATCAAAGCTGCGGTCATAATAGGTGTCAAACCCACCAAAGTTCCAATTTAAAATCCCAGTGTAGCGAAAACTGCCCGACAACCGGGGGGCCAGCTGAAAGCTGAGCGTGGTGCGGCTGATACCGGCAAAGCGCGAGTGCGTGGTGGAGTATTCGCCATCAGGTGCCGGTTGGCCCGATGGCATATCGATCCCCCCTGCTGCACCATAAAGATTGAGCGTGGGGCGTGGAAACTCTTGTGCGCGTGCCGCGGCTGTTAGGGTTAGAACCGCCGCACCAAAAGCTGCAATTTTCACACAAACCCGTGTTACATCCACCATTTTCAACCCTTTTTTATCCCAACCTTATTATGCAGACGAATGCTTAACGGCAATGCAGCATATGGCCAAAGATATAAAATCCTCTATCGCGCAAACATCCCAGTGATTGTGCGCCAGATCAACCACATATCCAGCGCCAAAGACTGGCGCTGGCAATATATCAGATCCAGCCGTGCTTTGCGCGGGATGCAGCGCTGGACGTAAACGCGTTCGGTTTCTTGTGGGGTTTTGCACGGCGCAAGCAGCCGTTCTTCGGTGCGGTGAAAGATCACGGTCGCCAGACCCGTGACGCCGGGGCGACAGGCCAGAACGCGGGCGTAAAGATCAGGGTGGCTGTCCACATAGCGGCGCAGCGGTGGCCTGGGGCCAACAAAGCTGATATCACCGCGCAGAATGTTCCAAAGTTGCGGCAGCTCATCCAATCGGGTGCGACGCAAGAACCGCCCCATTGGTGTGATCCGGGTTTGTTTGTCACCCCCAGATACGCCGCCGCTGTCCGCTGCGACATGCATGGTGCGAAATTTTAGCAGCCGAAAGCCCTGATCAACGCTGCGCATGCGCTCACCCGCGTAAAAGAGTGGCCTGCCTTGCAGCACCAAGAGTGCAAGCGTCAACCCAAGGATCACCGGCCCCAATACGACACAAAGGGCCAATGCAAATAAGATATCGAACATACGTTTAGAAAAGGTCATGCGCTGTCCCCGCGCAGGGCTAACCATTGCCCCAGCATCGTGCCTGCGTCTGACTCTGTTGGCGCAAAACGATGCATGGCTTGCAGGCGCGCAGTATCAAGTGACAATGATGCCAGCGCTTGGGCGGGGGCTGGCGTGCGCACGACGGGCACATTCTGTCCGTGCTGGGCCAAAGCGGGCAAAAAGGCCGCCATATCTTGCGGTTCGCCGGGGCTTGCAATGTTGATGACCGGGGGCAATGCGGTTTGCTGGGTGCAAAGCGTTTCTAAAACTTGGGCCAGCGTGGCTGGGCCAATGTGGTTGCGCCGTGGCCCGTGTGTCTGGCCATCTGGGCCGATAAAAAGATCCAGCCTTAACGGATTGGCGCTGCTTGCGCCGTGCATATTGTCAAAGAACTGTCCTGCCCCGACCACGTTGCCAATCCGCATTTGGCAAATCTGGGTGGCAGGGTTGCAGCGCGCCCACGCGCTGCAGGCCTCTTCCATTGCCCATTTGGCATGGCCGTAATCAGTTATGGGGGCCGCAGGCGTTTCCTCATACGTTAAACCGGGGCAAGCCCCATATATTGCGGATGAAGAGGCAATAAAGACCTGTTGCACCCCGGATGCAGCGGCAGCGTTAAGCGTGGCCAGGGCAAGTGCGGAATTTTGTGCCAACCCTGCCCCTTGGGTGGCCCCGGCCATCAACAAGATGGTATCAATGCGTCCATCCTGTGGTTGGGTATTCAGCTGGTGCGCCAAGCTTTGCGCGCCGTCGGACAGTTGCCATTCCACCCAATCTGGCGCCGCATCCGGGTGGCTGGGCCGGGCCTGAAACTGCATCTTAAGGCGATTGGGGGGATATGCCTGCCAATAACGGCGCAGCATTTTGCCCACCCGTCCTGTTGCCCCCATCAAAAGAACGTGCCGTGCCGCCATCTGCCGTTCAGGCCTGCAGGGCGGTCAGCCCATGCCCAAGGATCTGGGCTGTGACGATCTGGCCCTCGGGTTGGTCGCTGTCAAACAGCACTTCGGTAAATTGTTCGGTGCGCCCACGCCGGGCACCTTCCATCAAAATCGAGTGGCTTTGCCCAATTTGGCTTTGCAAATGTTGGGTCAGCCGCTCTTGGCCCAGGGCGCGCAGGCGCGCGGCACGGGCGCGGATTTCCCCGCCAGGCACGGCAGGCATACGGGCGGCAGGCGTGCCTTTGCGCGCGGAATAGGGAAAGACATGCAGCCATGTCAGCCCACATTCTTGGACCAGCCGCAGTGAATTTTCGAACATCTGTTCTGTTTCAGTTGGAAATCCTGCAATGATATCGGCGCCAAACACCATATCTGGCCGCAGACGGCGCACCTCTTCGCAAAAGGCGATGGCATCATCGCGCAGATGCCGGCGCTTCATACGTTTCAAAATCAGGTCGTCCCCAGCCTGCAAACTGAGATGAAGATGGGGCATAAGCCGGGGTTGGGTTGCAATGGCCTCCATCAGGGCGTCGTCGGCCTCAATCGAATCGATGGAAGACAGACGCAGCCGCGCCAAATCGGGCACCAGCCGCAAGATCCGCGCGACAAGATCACCCAAACGGGGCGCGGCGGGCAGATCTGCCCCCCAACTGGTCAGATCAACGCCGGTCAGCACGACCTCAAGAAATCCACGGTCTACCAGCCGCTTGATCTGATCTACCACAACCCCCGCCGGGACAGATCGCGAATTGCCCCGCCCGTAGGGAATGATGCAAAAGGTGCAGCGGTGATCGCAGCCGTTTTGAATTTGGACGTAGGCGCGGTGGCGGCCAAAGCCATCGATCAAATGGCCCGCAGTTTCACGCACCGACATGATATCGTCGACCTGCACCCGTTCACTTTGGCCAATAAAATCAGCCTGGCGTGCCAGCCGGCCCCATGTATCGGCCTGCATTTTTTCAGTGTTGCCAATAACATGGCTTACCTCGGGCATAGCGGCAAAGGTGTCGGGTTCGGTCTGTGCTGCGCAACCTGTGACGATCAGCGTGGCATTGGGGTGGGCATGGCGCAGCTTGCGAATTTCTTGCTTGGCTTTGCGCACGGCTTCGGCAGTGACGGCACAGGTGTTCACGATTACCGCATTGCCAAGGCCTGCACCTGCAGCCAGTTCCCGCATGGCCTCAGATTCATAGGCGTTCAATCGGCAGCCAAGCGTGGCAAAGATAGGTGCACCGGATGGCGTTGCGCTGTTCATAAAAGGGCCTGCAAAAACGTAGCGCTTAGCACGCCATCAAAGACATGCATGGTTGGGCCGGTCATCCAAACACCGTCTTCGCGCCAGTCAATTTGCAAAAGACCACCATCAACATGAACGCTAACGGCCCGATCTGTCAGCCCGCGTCGCGCTGCTGCAACCGCAGCGGCGCAAGAACATGACCCTGATGCCAACGTGACACCAGTGCCGCGTTCCCATATTCGCAGGCGGATGGTTTGGCGGTCAAGAATTTGGACAAATTCAACATTGGTGCGTTCAGGAAACAATGGATGATGTTCAATCTTTGCGCCATCTGCCTCAAGCGCGATCTGTGCGATATCATCGACAAAAAACGTGCAATGCGGGTTGCCCATACCAGTGGCTGTGGGCGCACCCTCAATGGGCAGGTGCAGTGTGTTCATCGGGTGGGCCAGTGGCACATCGGCCCAATCCAGCAGTGGTGCCCCCATATTGACACGCGTCATGCCCCCGCCTGCATCCTCTGCCAACAAAATGCCACGAGCGGTGCGAATGCGCAGACGGGTCTTGCCTGTCGCATCCATTTCCGTCCGGGCAATGCAGCGGGTGGCATTACCACATGCAGCCGAAGCGGACCCGTCCGCGTTGAAAAACGAAATACTCAAATCGCAAGTGCTGGCGCCCTCAGGCGTGCTATGCTCAGACACGCTGCCGTCAGACACCAGCGCCAGTTGATCAAAACCAACGCCACGGTGGCGATCACCCAAGGCGCAGATCATCGAACCACTCAGCACGTCACACGCAGCTGATGACAAATCGCGAGCATCGATGACCACAAAGTCATTGCCCAAACCATGCATCTTGCGAAACGCGAGACCCTGCGAGATATCCCAAATATTCATGGAATGTCTTCTAGCTGACGCCACAGATTTTGGCCAGATATTGGTTTTTCTATCTAATCGCACCCCGCAGGGCGATTTGCCCTTGACCCCGGTGGGCGATGTTTCTAATTGCAGCCCTCAAGTGGGCTCGTAGCTCAGTTGGTAGAGCAACTGACTTTTAATCAGTGGGTCACCGGTTCGAGCCCGGTCGAGCTCACCACTTAATTTGGCTGTGTTATGCACCAAAAGCGCCCTTGTGGCGCCTTTGGTGCATAAGATCGTGCGCTGCGCCTGCGCCAATCTTGCCTGCCACGCCAAAGGAAATGCCGATGTCGCTTGAATCAGACTTGACCGGACGCAGTGGCGGAATGTGTGAGTTGTGTGGCATGCAAAACGCCCGCACCGCCTGTGATGTGCCCCCCAGTGCTGATGGCTCTGCTGATACGGCCATTCTCGTGTGTCGCACATGCCTAAAGGGCATCACGGGCGAGTTGGTGGATAACCCGCATTGGCGCTGCCTGACAGAGGCTGTTTGGAGCCCACACGCCCCGGTGCAAGTCACATGCTATCGGCTGTTGCAGCGTCTGGCGGCCGAGCCTTGGGCGCGTGACACGTTGGAAATTGTTTATCTTGAACCCGATGTACTGGCGTGGGCCGAGCGCAGCAGCGAACCCGGCGATCTGCCCGAAATCATCCACCGAGACGCCCATGGTTCAGTGCTTGCGGCGGGTGATACTGTCACTTTAATCAAAGATCTGGTGGTCAAGGGGGGTGGGTTCACAGCCAAACGTGGCACTTCCGTGCGTGGAATCGCCTTGGTCCCAGACAATGAGACGCAGATTGAGGGCCGTGTGAATGGCCAGAGAATCGTAATCTTGACAGAATTCACCAAGAAATCCGCGTAAACTCAGGTAGATATCGCGGGGTTTCGCGTGGGGCCCTCAAAGGGAATGGGGGGACAAAAATTGCTGCAGAACATACATCTCCTGCATCTGCCGGGCGGTGACGCTCTGCAGATTAGGATACTTGTAAAACGCTGCGCTTTCTGTCGCCTGACCGAAGTGGCTACCCTTCAGCCTGAACCCCACATTTAATATGGGCCCCCACCCTAACCGGCGCGATCTGTGCGCCGGTATCCCGAAAGATCTGGGTATGGGCTCTTATGGTGCCGTAATCCCTTCGGCAGAGCTAACGGCACCTAAAAATTTTATAAAATTGTTGGTAAATTTTAGGCGACTGCCGCCCGTCCACTTGAGGCCCGCCCGTTGGATGACCGCTGGCCTGACGAGCGTCCACCCGCAGACGATCCACCGGGGGCTCTGCCACCGGCACCCTTACCGCCAAAGCTTGGCTTTTTACCCGCGCCACCACCAGGTTTTGCGGCAAAGCCACCAGCGGGCTTGGCACCCGCGCGACCACTAGGCTTTTGGCCCGCCCGCCCGCCTGGCGCTTTTGGGATAATAAATCCCTCGGCTGGTGCCTCGCCACCAATGACGGGCAGCGACATTTTCAGTGTCTTTTCAATGGCGCGCAATTCGCCATATTCAGCGGGCGCACAAAAAGCGACCGCGCGCCCCTCGGCCCCGGCCCGCGCCGTGCGGCCAATCCGGTGGACATAGTTTTCGGGAACATTTGGCAGATCAAAGTTGTAGACATGCCGCACACCCGGAATATCGATCCCACGCGCCGCAACATCGGTGGCTACCAACACCATCAACTGGCCATCCCGAAACGATTTCAACGTGCGTTCCCGTTGGCTCTGGCTTTTGTTGCCATGGATCGATCCGGCCGAAAACCCCCATGAAACAAGCAGCTTCATAAGCTTTTCCGCCCCGTGTTTGGTGCGCGAAAACACCAACGCCATCTCACTCTCATGTTCGCCCAAATAGCGGCGCAACAGATTGGCTTTGTCACCCTGGCTGACGAAATGTACGGCCTGCGTGACCTTGTCAGCAGGCTTGCCCGGGGGGGCCACTTCAATGCGGATCGGGTTTTTCAGATAGCTTTCTGCCAGCTCAGACATCAGCTTGGGCATTGTTGCGGAAAACAGCAATGTCTGCCGCTCTTCTGGCAAAAGCCGCGCGATTTTGCGCAAAGCGTGGATAAAACCCAGATCCAACATCTGGTCTGCCTCATCCAAAACCAGATATTGCGTCTCTTCCAAGGTCACCGCCCGCCGATCCAGCAGGTCAATCAAACGCCCAGGTGTCGCCACCAAAATATCTGTGCCGCGGGCAAGTTTTGTGCTTTGAGCAAAGAGCGACGCACCACCCACGACGGTGACAACCTTCAAATGCGTGCCACGCGTAAAGGCAGACAGATTGTCTGCAATCTGGTTTACCAATTCGCGAGTCGGCGCCAAAATCAAAGCGCGCACAGTCTTTGGTTGCGGTGCGCGGCCAATTTCCATGATGCGGTGAACAACAGGCAAACCAAATGCAGCCGTCTTACCTGTGCCTGTCTGTGCCAAGCCCATGATATCACGACCGGCCATGACCTCGGGGATCGCGCGGACCTGAATTGGTGTGGGCTGGGTAAAGCCCGCTTTAACAAGTGCTTTCAAAAGCGTTGGGTTTAACCCAAGCGTATCAAATTCCGACATTTCAAAACCTTTCAGGAGCTGGGGTGCTTGGCACCCGCAGCGCATAAACAAAGGTCTTTCCAGCAACCCACACCCCAATGGTGCAGGTTTGAAAAAACCGCAAAGGTTGCGGCCTTGCCCAACCCAAGGACCGATTGCCCAAAGGTCGCATGACCGCCGGACCCCTGCGTGAAATGGGAACCATTTTCAGCCCAAAAAGAGGGCTATGTTCATATCTTTGGCCCCAAGAGGCGGCTGCTCACGCGGCAGCGGATATGACGGATCAACCGATGCTCTTACAACAAAGCAAAGTCAAGTCTGATCATGGAATCTTATGAAAATGTCATCAAAGCTTTCATCGTTCTTCTGTTTCTAAGTATCCCCGCCGGAGGCCTATATCGATGCCGCCAGCGCTTTGCTGCATGGGAGGGTGCCTCCGGCGGGGATATTTGGAAACGAAAGATTTGCCGGTTTTCTGTCTATGAAACGGTTAGCGCAACTGGGTGATACCTGGGCATGCTGTTCATGAGAGTGTTTTGATGGATTAGCTTGCAGACATGGCGTCATAGATTAACTTTGCAGCCAGCGTGACCGATGTCGTCACGAGTAGGGGGCGGATTAGGCGGGCGCCAATACGCATGGCCACGCGGCTGCCCAATTGAGCACCCGCGACTTGTGCCAAACCCATCATTATGCCGACCCCCCAAAGTGGGCTGGCGAAGAGTGTAAAAGCCAGAAGGCCACCGACATTGGAGGAAAAATTCAGAAACTTTGTGTGGGCTGTTGCGCGTAACAGGCCCTGACCTGCAAGGATCACAAAGGCCAGCATATAAAACGCTCCGGCGCCGGGGCCCACCAATCCGTCATAGGCTGCGACTATTGGAACAACGCCCAAGCCAAAGGCCAGGGGTTCCATCTTACGCGTACGATCTTGGTCACTGAGACCGGGCTTTAAGGCGAAAAAGAGGGCAATTGCTACAAGCAAGACCGGCAGCACCATTCGCAGCGCATCGGTTGGCACATGAGATATCAAAGCCGCACCTGCCAAAGATGCACCAAATGCCATGCCGGCCCATGGCAATTGGCCACGCAGATCCACCAATCCGGCACGACTGTAGGAAATGGCGGCCGAACCTGCACCAAAAAGCCCCTGAATTTTGTTGGTTGCCAGTGCTTCAATCGGGCTGGCGCCGGCCAACAGCAGCGCGGGCAGTGTAATAAGACCTCCGCCACCTGCGATTGAATCAATAAAACCCGCAACAAATGCGGCGCCCGCCAAAAGGGCGAGTGTTTCAGGGCCGAGTGTGATCATGGGCGAATTCCGGTGCAGGGGTGCTGAAATTCATCTGCGCTGTAGCCTTGCAGGTACAAAAGCGCGGTTAAATCGCCGTGATTTATGCGCAGGGAGCATTGGCGCGCAACGCTGGATTTTGCATGCAGGGCGACCCCGGCTCCGGCGGCACCCAGCATGCCGAGATCATTGGCGCCATCGCCCACGGTCATTGCGTCATCATGGTTTAGCCCAAGCCGGGTGCAGATGTCGCTGAGTGCGTCGATTTTGGCCGCACGGCCCAAAATGGGTTCTGCCACCTGCCCAGTCAGCATGCCATTTTCCAGCAGCAGGATGTTGGCGCGGTGTTCATCAAAGCCCAAGTGCTGCGCGACGGGGCCGCTGAACGCTGTGAATCCCCCCGAGACAAGCGCGGTGTAACAGCCATGCGCGCGCAACGTGGCAATGAGAATGCCGCCACCGGGGGCATAGCTGATCTGTCGTGTCAGCACATTTTTGATGATATCGGCAGGCTGTCCTGCCAGCAGTGCCACGCGGGCCCGAAGTGATTGTTCAAATTCCAAGCCGCCGTCCATCGCCTGTGCTGTGATGGCAGCGACTTTGTCGCCGACACCTGCCACGGCAGCCAGCTCGTCAATACATTCCTGCTCAATCATGGTGCTGTCCATGTCGGCCAACAACAGTTGGCGCTTTCGCCCAGCGGCAGGCTGCACTGCCAGATCGACGCTGATTTCTTGCAGATTGGCCCAGACCTTCCACAGATTTGAGGGTTTGGTTTCCAGTGGAAACTCGGCGGCGATGCCGGGGTTGAGCCATCTGATTGCCCCGCCGCCCCAAGCGTTGCGTAGCGATTGAACAGTGGCAATTTCAAGCCCAGCCTTGGCCGGATGACTGAGCAGGGTGGCGATGAACATCGCGGGCTCCAATGGTCTGGATCGTCTTGTGAGGGCAGGGTTTACCCCCGCCGCGCTTTAGGTGAAAAAAGCGCCTTGCGCCAGAGCCCATGTCACCCTATCAGCGCAGGTGGGCCACCTCTCCCCACCGAGAGGCATTTATCTGGAAGGATACTATGTCGATACTACAGACCCCGGGCGCGCGCCCGGCCAATCCGCGTTTCTCCTCTGGCCCTTGTGCCAAATTCCCTGGCTACAGCATTGATCTGTTATCCGATTGTCCGATGGGGCGTTCGCATCGCGCAGGTGTGGGCAAAGCAAAGCTGAAAGCTGCTATAGATCAAACCCGCGCTGTTTTGGGCGTGCCGGATGATTACGCGATTGGCATTGTTCCTGCCTCGGACACTGGTGCGGTTGAGATGGCGATGTGGTCATTGTTGGGGGAAAGGCCGGCTGAAATGCTGGCTTGGGAAAGCTTTGGTGAGGGCTGGGTTGGAGATGTCATCAAAGAACTGAAAATCGCTGCCACAGCCCACCGTGCAGACTATGGCCAGATTGTTGATTTCACCACGATTAATTTTGACCACGATGTGGTTTTCACCTGGAATGGCACAACATCAGGGGTGCGTCTGCCCGATGGTGCCGCCATTCCCGCTGATCGGCAGGGTTTGACGATCTGTGATGCGACATCCGCGGCGTTTGCAATGGATCTGCCATGGGACAAGCTGGATGTGGTGACGTTCAGCTGGCAAAAAGTTTTGGGTGGCGAAGGGGCGCATGGCATGTTGGTGTTGGGCCCGCGTGCAGTGGAACGGCTGGAAAGCTATAAACCGGCGTGGCCACTTCCCAAGATTTTTCGGCTGACCAAGGGGGGTAAGTTGATCGCAGGCATTTTTGAGGGCGAGACGATCAACACGCCCTCGATGTTGGCGGTTGAGGATTATCTGCTGGCGCTCGATTGGGCCGTGCGGATTGGTGGTCTGCCTGCGCTGATCGCGCGGGCCACAGCCAATGCCGCCGTCGTGGCCGATTTCGTCGCATGCCATGACTGGATCGAAAATCTGGCCGCAGATCCGGCGACAGCATCGACCACCTCGGTTTGTCTGCGCTTTGTTGATGACCGTATCACAGATGGGGCGGCTTTTGCCAAGGCTGTGGTGAAACGGTTGGAAAAAGAAGGTGTGGCCTATGATATCGGGGCGTACCGTGATGCGCCGGCGGGCTTGCGGATTTGGTGTGGTTCTACGGTGGAAACCACTGATGTCTCCGCATTGATGCCGTGGATCGATTGGGCTTTTCAGGCCGAAATCGCCGCGCTTTGATCTGATGATTGGCTGTATGAACCGTCATGTCATCTGACGGGCGCGGCCCCCTTTTTTCTCTTTTTTAAAGGAGCCAAACATGGCACCCAAAGTTCTCGTTTCTGATGCGCTGTCTGAAACTGCTGTACAAATTTTCCGCGATCGCGGGATTGAAGTGGATTATCTGCCGAAGCTTGGCAAAGACAAAGACGCACTGGCGGCAGTCATCGATCAATATGATGGTCTGGCCATTCGGTCTGCCACAAAGGTCACGGAAAAGCTGCTGGCCCATGCAACCCGGCTTAAGGTGATTGGTCGTGCGGGCATTGGGGTTGATAACGTTGATCTGCCCGCCGCATCACGTCGTGGGGTGATTGTGATGAACACGCCCTTTGGCAACTCCATCACCACTGCCGAACATGCGATTGCCATGATGTTTGCCGTGGCCCGTCAGATCCCCGAGGCGAACGCCTCAACCCATGCTGGCAAATGGGAGAAATCACGTTTTATGGGGGTGGAGCTGTTTAACAAGACCCTCGGTGTGATTGGTGCGGGTAATATTGGTGCGATTGTGTGTGATCGGGCTTTGGGGCTGCATATGAAGGTCGTGGCCTATGATCCGTTTCTGTCGGAAGAGCGCGCAAAAACGCTGGGTGTGACCAAGGTGGAACTGGATGAACTGCTGGCGCGCGCCGATTTTATTACCCTGCACGTGCCGCTGACCGATAAGACCCGCAATATTTTGTCGGCTGAGGCAATTGCTCGGATGAAGCCGGGGGTGCGGTTGATCAATTGTGCGCGTGGTGGGCTGATTGATGAGGCGGCGCTGGCTGCCGCGTTAGATACGGGCCACGTGGCGGGGGCGGCGCTTGACGTGTTTGCCGAAGAGCCAGCCACCGAAAATGTGCTTTTCAATCATCCTAATGTTGTGGTCACCCCGCATCTTGGGGCTGCCACGACCGAGGCACAGGAAAACGTAGCCCTGCAAGTTGCTGAACAGATGGCTGATTATCTGCTGACGGGTGCTGTACAAAATGCGCTGAACATGCCGTCTGTCACGGCTGAAGAAGCGGCGGTGATGGGGCCATGGTTGCAGCTTGCGCAGCATTTGGGCAGCTTTGTCGGCCAAATGACGGATGAGCCGATTAAGGCCGTCAATGTGCTGTACGATGGCGTGGTGGCCGAAATGAACTTGCAGGCGCTCAATTGTGCGGTGATTGCCGGGTTGATGCGGGAAAGCAGTGCGGATGTGAATATGGTTTCAGCGCCGATTGTGGCGCGCGAACGTGGCATTCAGGTATCAACCACCCGGCAGGAAAAGACCGGAGTGTTTGATGCCTATATCAAGCTGACCGTTGTAACGGACAAGCGTGAGCGCACCGTGGCGGGCACGTGTTTTTCGGATGACAAGCCAAGGTTTATCCAGATCAAGGGCATCAATATTGATGCAGAGATCGGACGGCATATGCTTTACACCACCAACGAAGACGTGCCAGGCATCATCGGGCTGTTGGGTATGACAATGGGTAAGAATGGCGTCAACATCGCAAACTTTACACTTGGGCGCTCTGGTGTGGGGCAGGATGCAATAGCGATTTTGTATCTGGATCAAAAGATTGACCCCAAGGTTGTCGATGTTTTGGAAGGTTCGGGCCTGTTTCAACAGGTCAAGGCGTTGGAATTCGATGTGGGCTGATGCCCCGCATCATACCAGAATATCAAATAAAAACGCGCCCATCCGGGCGCGTTTTTCAGTTTTTCTTATAAAAATCTCATCGTGTCAGCGGCGTGCGCGGCCCAACAGCGTCCACAGTCCCGGCACCAAAAGGGCAGCCAGCGCCAGTTTGATCGCATCGCCAACCACAAAGGGTGTGAACCCCCAAGCCAGCGTTTGCGCCCAGCCATCGGTCATTGTGTGCAGCCACAGCAGGCCGGGCACGTAGATCAATGCATTGCCCACCAGCAAAGTTGCCGCCATTTTCATGATCGAACGGTCCCAGCCGCGGGCAGCCAATGTGCCAAGTGCAACCGTTGCCAGCACATAGCCCAGCAAATAGCCACCAGTGCCACCCAATATATATTCAAGCCCGCTCAAAGTCGCTGATGAACTGGCAAACACATCAAAGCCCAACGCACCGAGCATGATATAGCCCAAAATTGTGGTAAGGCCCAAACGTGCGCCATAGCTGGCCCCGATGGTCAGCACCGCAAACGTGCCCAACGAAATAGGAACGGGCGAGGGCCACATCGGCACTTTTATTTTGGCGCAAACAGCCAGTGCCAAAATGCCCGCAACCACCATTGCTACACGTGCCAGCAGCAGCGCGGTGCCACCTGTGGGCAGAACCCGATCTGCCAGAACGCCTTTTGTCGAAATAACCGTCATAACGGCCCCCTTTTTAAAACCTGCCCCAACATTTGCCTCAAGCGCCGCCATGGTGCAAGCCTTCATGGATCGTGCCGCCGGCGATAGTGGGTTTGCATTGTGTAATCTTTGCGAGGGCCGCTGACCCGCCATTGGGTCTGCCAAACAGGTGCGGTCTCTGTCCAATCTGAAAAATCATATTGCACCAGATAAAGATCTGGCGGGCAATTGTGATGGGTGCTTGCGCGTGGGGCCGTGGGATCAAAGTGGTGAAACGCGCGCCCATCAGCAAAGAAAACTGCAATATCTGCCCCATCTGTGCGCCAAAGAGTTCGGCGGCTTGCGGCACTGGGCGGTTGGCCCTGCATCTGCAACGTGCCGTGTTCGGTACAGACCAGCCCAACATCATCGGTTGTAAATTCAGCCCAGCCGTTCAGCCGGCCATCCGGGCCGATGGAGTTGGTAATCTTGCGGTCTATCGCCCAACGCCCCAAAAAATCGGCCAATTGCCGTGCCATTGCCACCCCCTTTGCCCATCGCCCGTTGTAATTGGCGTGGCGGCAGACTAATCACGCCCGCAACATCCCACAACCACGTGAGGCCCTGATGATCCCCCGTTATTCCCGTCCCGAAATGGTCGCCATCTGGTCGCCGGAAACCCGCTTTCGTATTTGGTTTGAAATTGAGGCCCATGCTTGTGATGCTATGGCCCAATTGGGCGTCATCCCTCAGGCCAATGCCGACGCCGTGTGGACGGCGGCGAAAGCCGATTTCAACGTGGCGCGGATTGATGAAATTGAGGCTGTGACCAAGCATGATGTCATCGCCTTTTTGACCCATCTGGGCGAAATTATCGGCCCCGATCAGGCGCGTTTTGTGCATCAGGGCATGACCAGTTCCGACGTGTTGGATACTTGTTTTAACATCCAGCTGGTGCGTGCTGCTGATCTGCTGATCGCCGATCTGGATATGTTGCTGGCCGCATTAAAGCGCCGGGCGCTGGAACATAAATTTACGGTCTGTATCGGTCGCAGCCACGGCATTCACGCAGAACCTGTGACCTTTGGGCTGAAAATGGCGCAAGCCTATGCCGAAATGGATCGTGCGCGCAGCCGCATGATTGCCGCCCGCGCCGAAGTGGCGACAGGCGCTGTTTCGGGTGCGGTTGGTACGTTTGCCAATATCGATCCTCGTGTTGAAGAACATGTTTGCGCCAAATTGGGCCTGACGCCCGAGCCGGTTTCAACCCAAGTCATACCGCGTGACCGCCATGCGATGTTCTTTGCTACATTGGGTGTGGTAGCCAGCTCATTGGAACGGATTGCGACGGAAATTCGGCATTTGCAGCGCACCGAAGTGCTCGAGGTCGAAGAATATTTCAGCCCCGGGCAAAAAGGCTCAAGCGCCATGCCGCACAAGCGCAACCCGGTCTTGACTGAAAACCTGACAGGCCTTGCGCGTTTGGTGCGCGGTATGGCTATGCCTGCCATGGAAAATGTGGCGCTGTGGCATGAGCGTGATATTTCCCATTCATCCGTGGAACGCAACATTGGCCCAGACGCCACTGTCACGCTAGATTTTGCGCTGGCCCGTTTGACATCGGTAATCGACAAGTTGCTGGTTTATCCCGACAACATGGAAAGAAATATGAACAAATTCCGTGGGTTGGTGCATTCACAGCGCGTTTTGCTTGCACTGACCCAAAAAGGTGTCAGCCGTGAGGACAGCTATCGTTTGGTGCAGCGCAATGCGATGCGGGTTTGGGAGCAGGGTGCGGATTTCATGACCGAACTCAAAGCAGACCCCGAGGTTCGCGCCGCCATGACTGAGGCCGAGATTGAGTCGAATTTTGACATTGGCTATCATACCAAACATGTTGATACGATTTTTGCGCGCGTATTTGGCGAAGCCTAGGCCAAACACGTCTGGCCGGGCCAAAACAGGCCCGGCGTTTTTGCAGAGTTTTGTTTTTTCGCAAGAAAAGCACGCTCTGTCGTAATATCCCCTTAACCGCTTTGGCGCTAACGCTGTTGCACAGCGCTGGCTATTTTGGCCTTGCGCTAAGGGGGTGGTGTTCTGTGTCTACGATGATGCCTTCGCAGCGATCAGGTCAGGTGCTTGGCACCATCCATGCGGCTGCCCAGCCTGTGCCGCGTCCACGCCCCAAGCTGACCCAAAAACAAAAAGCAGCGGTGATTGTGCGGCTTTTGCTGGCGGAGGGCGCGCCGCTGGAACTCACGCGCTTGCCTGATGAGATGCAGGCTGATTTGACCGAACAGATCGCGCGGATGCGTCGCGTCGATATGGATACGCTGCAAGATGTGGCCCAAGATTTTATTGCTGAACTTGAGGGGTTGGGCCTGTCGTTTCCCGGTGGGATTGATGGCGCTTTAAGCCTGTTGGATGGCTATATTTCGAACGGGGCCGCCAATCGTTTGCGCCGCCAAATGGGCCGTGATGAGGGGGCCGACCCGTGGCAGCGTTTGTCCCAGCTTGAGCTGGCAAAGCTTCTGGGGGTTCTGGAACAAGAAAGTATCGAGGTGGGCGCGGTGATGCTGTCAAAGCTGCCTGTGCCCCAATCTGCTGAATTGCTCAGCAAACTGCCCGGTGAACGTGCGCGCCGGATTGCCTATGCGATGTCACTGACTGGATCTGTTGCGCCTGATACGGTGGCGCGAATCGGCCAGTCGTTGATTTCTGAACTGGACGCCCAACCCCTGCGCGCGTTTGAAGAAAGCCCTGCTGAACGCGTCGGTGCCATCTTGAATTATTCGGCGGCGATGACGCGCGAAGATGTTCTGCAAAGCCTGTTGGAAGCCGATGCAAGTTTCGCCGAAAGTGTGCGCAAAGAGCTGTTCACCTTTGCCGACATCCCATCCAAGCTGCATCCGAGCGATGTGCCGCGCGTGTTGCGCGTCTTGGCGCAGAATATTTTGATCACCGCGCTGGCTGCGCCAAGCAGCGCCGGTGATCAGGCTGCCGCAGAGTTTTTATTGACGAATATGTCGCAACGCATGGCCACCGCCCTGCGCGAAGAAATGGCAGAAGTTGGGGCAATTCGTGCGAAAGATGGCGAAGAGGCGATGAATGGTGTGATTGCCGCAATCCGGGAATGCGAGTCTGCTGCTGAAATTACGCTGCTTCGCGAAGACGACTAGCCTGTGAAAGCTGCTTGGGCGCATTGCGCCAGCCTAGAAATACACCTAGGTGTCGCACTGATGCGCGTTCCTGCGCCGGGCCATAAATGAGGGCGCAATGCGAATATTGGGCGGGCGTCAATGAACGCTTGGAACAGGCTGTCGCCCACGTCGCAGGGGATCTGTTTGATGATCTTTGCGATTTTTTGTTTTACGCTGTTGGATGCCCAAGCCAAAGGTTTGGTTGGTCACTATAATGCGGTCCAGGTCGCCTGGGCGCGCTATGCCGGGCAGACAATTTTGGTGGCTGTGCTGGTAATACGGCAGTTGGGCCCTATGCTGCGCACGCGCTTTCCGGGATTGCAGCTGTTGCGATCAGGCTTTCAATTGACAGCAACACTTTTGTTTTTTTCCAGTCTGTCGTTTATCGGGTTGGCTGAAGCGACGGCGATTGTCGATTTGAACCCTGTGTTGATCACGTTGGGGGCCGCGCTTTTTTTGGGTGAAAAAATTGGGCTACGCCGGTTTTTGGGGGTGGCTGTGGCACTTTTGGGGGCGATGATCATCATCCGCCCAGGGGTGGGGGTTTTTTCGCCGGGGGCGTTTTTGGCGCTGGGCTGTGGGGTCTGCTATGCAGGCTATTCTTTGGTGACCCGGGCTGTGGGCACGCGCGAAAGTGTTTGGACATCGCTGCTTTACACCGGCCTGTTTGGCACTGTGATGCTGTCGGGCTTATTGCCTTGGGTATGGCAGTCGATGGCGCTGGCCGATCTGCCGGGTTTTGCCGCAGTCGGGGCATTGGGGGCGGTGGCGCAGCTATGCTTGATCCGGGCGTTGATGCTGGCCGAGGCGTCGGTTGTTGCGCCGTTCAGCTATTTGGGTCTTGTGTATGCTTTGGTGTGGGGCTGGCTGTTTTTTGACGAATGGCCCGATGGTTGGACGCTTTTGGGGGCACTTGTGATCGTTCTGGCGGGTCTTTATGTTTGGCACCGCGAGGCACGGCAGCGTGGGCGTGCGCAATGACAGCGAAGGTTTGATGGCAAAAAAAAACCCTCTGTCGCACAAGATCCGCGATTGGCTGCAAGATCGCGCATTGCGCGTGATGATTGGTGGCGCGCTGCTGCTGCCCTACAGTGTCAGGGTGCGGGCAGGGGGGTGGCTGTTTGCCCGTGTTTTGGCGCCAATTGCTGGTTACTCCACGCGTATTCGCGACAATCTCAACCTGATTTTTCCAGATTTGCCTGTGGCTGAGGTCACGCGGTTAATTGATGCGGTGGCCAATAATACCGGCCGCACGGTGATTGAAATTTATTCTGGCGCGCAATTTGTGCAGCGGGTCACCCAAACGCCGCTGACAGGGCCAGGCCTCGCCGCGCTTGAGGCCGCGCACAAGACAAAGCGGCCCGTTATTTTGGTAACGGGGCATTTTGGCAATTATGATGCCTCGCGTGCTGGGTTGATTGCGCGTGGTTTCCGGGTGGGCGCGCTTTATAACCCAATGGGGAACCGGTTTTTTAACAGCCATTATGTCCGCGCTATATCAAGAATTGGAACGCCGCTGTTTCCGCGGGGGAAGCGTGGGCTGGGCGAAATGGTGCGGTTTTTGCGGGGGGGGGGCATGCTTGGTCTGTTGATGGATCAGCGTATCCACCGCGCGCCACTGTTGCCGTTTTTGGGCCAACCGGCGCGCACAGCGTTTTCGGCGGCTGATTTGGCATTGCGCTATGATGCGCTATTGGTGCCAACCTATGCGATTCGTCGTGCTGATGGGCTGTCGTTTGATATTGTGATTGAACCGCCGATCCCGCACTCTACCCCGCAAGAGATGACACTTGCGCTTAACGCCAGCCTTGAGGCCCAAGTGCGTCATCATCCAGACCAATGGTTTTGGATACACCGCAGGTGGCGGCCCTAGGCGCACGATATGTCAGGTCCTGTTTGGGGTCATTGCAAGCTTGCCGCCAGCACGCGCCCCATACCGGCCTCTTGGATAAAGACCACAAGCGGCTGGTCTGTAGCAATCGTGGTTGTCGCGGAATAAGGGCCATTGCCTGCCCAAGTGGCCAGTGGTTGCCAGCTTGTTACCACATTTTGGTAAGCCAATTCCTTGCCATGGTTTTCGCCCGCACCAATCCGGGCCTGTGCTTTGGGCAGATATTGCACCACATTCACTTCGCGCAGCTCGGTCCCTGTGGTTGGCTGGGCACCTGCGACAAATGCAGCCTTAATCGTTACCTGAGTGCCTTGACGACTTACGCGCAGATCAATTGGGGCTGGCAAGGTGCTGTGGCGCCTGAGCAGCATGTCAATCTGGCGTTTGCGCATGCCCTCAACCGTATCGATTCCACCGATGATGAAATGTGGGGTAAAGACCGCGCGGGCCCCGTGGGCGCGCGCATAGCGTTTTTGCCGTTCTGTAAAGGCCGGGTTGGCAAAAACATCGGGCCAGCCCAGATAATCCCAGTAATCAACATGCAACGACAGCGCAATCACGCCTTCGCGTTTGGCCAGTTCGCCCAAAAGCGCGTCGGCGGGGGGGCAGCTTGAACAGCCCTGTGCGGTAAAAAGCTCAACCAAAACCGGCAGGCGCGCCTGTGAAATGGCCGCAGAGAGCGTGCCCAACCAAAGACCAAATGCAAGAAAGATTGCAGAGCGCATCTATCAGCCCCAATTCTGTTTTCTGTTACAAAGGGCTACATTCATAAACGGGTCAAGGCCAATCACTGTTTTGCGAGAGCATTGATCGTTGCGCACTATACATGCCTTGGGTACGTGCTGGCCCAGTTTTTGAAAAAACTGTATACCATCGTATACAAAAACGTGGATCCCCCCTTGATCGTCTGCCCACATTGGGGCATCACGCATGCAATTCCATCCTTACCCCGCCCGATTTTGGGCACCACGAAAGGCAGGCCATAGATGACCGTTCTCGTTGGGCACGACAGCGCCAAAACCCGCCGCACGCTAAGTGTTGGCGACAAGACAATTGCCTATTACGCCATTCCGGCGGCGCAAGACGCTGGCTTGGGCGATTTCTCTCGCCTGCCTGCCGCGCTGAAAGTTGTGCTGGAAAACATGCTGCGGTTTGAAGATGGCAAGACCGTGACGGTTGATGACATTCGCGCTTTTGCCGAATGGGGCGCAAAAGGTGGGCAAAACCCCCGCGAAATCGCATATCGGCCGGCGCGCGTTTTGTTGCAAGATTTCACCGGTGTTCCTGCTGTGGTTGACCTGGCCGCGATGCGGGATGGTATTTTGGCGCTGGGCGGCGACCCGGAAAAGATCAACCCGCTGAGCCCGGTTGATTTGGTCATTGACCACTCGGTCATGGCCGACGAGTTTGGCACCCCGCGCGCCTTTCAGATGAACGTTGATCGCGAATATCAGCGCAATGGCGAACGCTATGAATTTCTGAAATGGGGGCAGGGCGCGTTTGATAACTTTCGCGTTGTGCCGCCCGGCACCGGAATCTGCCACCAGGTAAACCTGGAATATCTGTCGCAGACCGTTTGGACCGATAAAGACCAATCTGGGGCCGAGGTGGCCTATCCCGATACCTTGCTGGGCACTGACAGCCACACAACCATGGTCAATGGCTTGGCGGTTCTGGGCTGGGGCGTTGGTGGGATTGAGGCCGAGGCCGCAATGCTGGGCCAGCCGGTTTCAATGCTGATCCCGGAAGTTGTGGGTTTCAAGCTGACCGGTGAAATGGTTGAGGGCACCACCGCGACTGATTTGGTGCTTAAAGTCGTTCAGATGCTGCGGGCGCATGGCGTTGTGAACAAATTTGTCGAATTCTATGGGGCGGGTCTTGACCACTTGCCGCTGGCTGACCGGGCAACCATCGCCAACATGGCGCCCGAATATGGCGCCACGTGCGGATTTTTTCCGATCGATGCTGAAACCCTGCGCTTTTTGCGCCAAACCGGACGCGATGAAGACCGGATTGCCTTGGTTGAGGCCTATGCCAAGGCCAATGGCATGTGGCGCGATGCAGATTATGCACCGATTTATACTTCGACGCTGGAGTTGGACATGGGCACGATTGTGCCAGCCATTTCGGGGCCAAAGCGTCCACAGGATTTCTTGGCACTGACCGATTCAAAGGCCAGCTTTGCCAAAGAAATGGCCAACACGTTCAAGCGCCCGATGGATAAGCAAGTGGCCGTTGAAGGCGAAGATTACACGCTGGCCTCGGGCAAGGTGGTGATTGCGGCGATAACGTCTTGCACCAACACCTCTAACCCTTACGTGATGATCGCGGCGGGGCTTGTTGCGCGCAAGGCCCGTGCACTGGGTCTGACCCGCAAACCTTGGGTGAAAACCACGCTGGCGCCTGGCTCACAGGTAGTGTCAGAATATCTTGAGGCTGCAGGCCTGCAGGACGATCTGGACGCGATTGGGTTCAACTTGGTGGGCTATGGCTGCACCACTTGTATCGGAAACTCAGGCCCGTTGCAGCCCGAAATCTCGGCGGCCATCGCCGAGGGTGATTTGGTTGCGACCTCTGTTTTGTCGGGCAATCGCAACTTTGAGGGCCGGATCAGCCCCGATGTCCGTGCGAACTATCTGGCCTCGCCGCCGCTGGTTGTGGCTTATGCGCTGGCTGGTGACATGTGCATTGATCTGACGACCGAGCCGCTGGGCATTGGCTCGAACGGACAGCCGGTTTATCTGAAAGATGTTTGGCCCAGCAACCGTGAGATTTCCGATACGGTCGAGGCCACCGTGACCCGCGCTGCGTTCCAGAAACGCTATGCCAACGTGTTTGAGGGCGATGCCAAATGGCAATCGGTCGAAACCACAGACAGCTTGACCTATCATTGGCCATCAACCTCGACTTATGTGCAAAATCCGCCCTATTTCCGTGGAATGACGGCAGAGCCGGGTGTGATCTCTGATCTTAAAGGCGGGCGTATTCTGGCGCTTTTAGGTGACATGATCACGACCGATCACATCAGCCCGGCCGGTTCTTTTAAAGGAACGACACCTGCTGGAAAATATCTGTTGGACCGTCAGGTGCCGGTGGCTGAATTCAATAGCTATGGCGCGCGGCGTGGCAACCATGAAATCATGATGCGCGGCACTTTCGCCAATATCCGGATCAAGAACGAAATGCTGGATGGTGTGGAAGGTGGCTATACCACCGGCCCAGATGGCGCGCAGGCTGCTATTTTTGATGCGGCGATGGCTTGGGTGGAACAGGGCACACCGCTGGTAATTTTTGGTGGTGTGGAATACGGCGCCGGCTCAAGCCGCGATTGGGCGGCCAAAGGCACCGCACTTTTGGGCGTTAAGGCTGTTATTGCTGAAAGCTTTGAGCGTATTCACCGGTCAAACTTGGTGGGCATGGGGGTTATCCCGTTTGAATTCACCGGCGGTGACACGCGCAAGACCTTGGGTCTGACCGGGGATGAGGTGATTGATATTGCTGGTCTTGCGGG
>ERZ888423.1149-NODE-1149-length-24263-cov-77.002602_pt1 | contig 24263 bp, 21 predicted proteins | sample MGYA00520523_ERZ888423 | MGnify/ENA primary metagenome ERZ888423 (study PRJEB32303, sample SAMEA104408611) | aquatic metagenome | biome: Brackish water; feature: Pelagic; material: water | place: Baltic Sea | collected 2014-06-08T10:24:00 | depth 30,27 m ...
GCTTCGCCGCACTTCTCCTTGACAAGCGCGGGGAAATCTTTCAGAGGGACCGCCTTCTCCATCGTGAAATTGATGCGGTTATTCGTCCAGGCGCCCTTGATGGGAGCTACAGCGTAGACGGTGATGTCCATCTCGTGCCCTGTAGCAAACGCACATCCGGCGTAGAAGAACTTGATCGCCATGACATCTCCCATAGCGTACCCGATCTCGAGCGTGATCGGCTGATCAAGTCTATTGGTCTTACAGTCCACAAAAGCCTGAAAAGCCGGCGGACTCGGGCTAAAGTTGAACTCGAGAGTGGGAGCTGCGGACGTCTTCTCCAACTGCATCTTGACATTGTAGAAGATGGGTTGGGGACGCATTCCCCCGGACGAAAATTCGGTTAAATCGAGGTCCCCCCAAGTCAATTTAACAAATGGCTGCGTTAACTTTCCTACATCCATATCAGCTCGTCAGTACTTCGGAACGTGACTTACGGTACATCGCATTGATGAGTTGCGAGGCGATCACTTCCGTAAGCTCCTTGGGATCTTTATTATAGCCGTCGATAGAGATCGTGATTGGGCCCGTTGTGATATTGCCGGTTCCTTCAGCTCCAGCCCGCGCTGCGCCCTCAATGACTCCTGCCATCTGTTTGGGCTTCATGAAGATCTCGTCGGAGTTGGCTACGGCGAGCTGTGCGCCGTACGGCATTCCCTTCATCTCGTTTTGCATCGCGCCCATCAGTGGGCCGATAGCGGTTCCAGCGAAGTTAGCACGGATGATGCTAGCGAAGGCGTCGGGAGGAACCGGACCGCCGCCGCCAGGCCGTGCTTCGAAGTGTAGGTGAGGACCCGTAGATCGGCCGGTATTGCCTGACAGCGCGAACGGGTATCCCGGCGGCAGGTTGGCGCCTACCGGAGCATTGATCTTACTTAGGTGAGCGAATCGGTAGACCATTCCGCCCGGCCCGCCGATGTCCATCGCATTGCCGTATCCTCCCCAGTTACCGGCACCAAGCACCTTGCCCGGACCGCCTATACCGAGTTTCGTACCAACCGGCATTCCGTAGTCGTTGCCCGTGTGCATCTTGCCCCAGCGCATCCCGTAACCGGATGTTTTCGGGAAACCACCGATGCCACCTCCGACTGGCCCGACCCCTCCCATGTCAAACTTAACCGTAGGAGTGTTGATAACCTTTACCGGCATTCCAGCAGTGAACTTCGCCGAAAGATTGTTAATGGCAGTGGTGACTCCCTGAATCTTCGCCTGCTGAGCGTTGCTCGACGCACCGATCTGTTTCTTGACACCATCCGCGCTTGTGACCACCTGAGTCTTAAGTTGGGCGAGGAACGCGTTCGCGCCCGCCTGCTTTACATTGAGAGCCTGGATCGCGGGGATCGGATTAACCTGACCGCCCGGGAGTGTTTTGGCGTTGATTTGGGCAAGAAGCGCATTAGTTCCAGCCTGCTTAGTGTTAAGAGCCTGAATTGCTGGAACAGGATTGGCTGCGGGAGGAGGTACAGCGGCTGGGACATTAGCTGCCGTCGGGGTAGTGGCAGGCTTCCCTGTCGCCTTATTATACCAGTTCATGTCGGAGGCAGTGGGTGTTAAGCCAGACGCCTTGCCCTGTGCTATGGCCTCTTTCGCGGAGAGCGGCTTCAGATTTTTTGCGGCTTCTTTTGCGCTACTTGCGACGTTTCGCATAGCAGCCCCGGCCTTATCTGCCTCCGTTACATAGTACTGGCTATGACGAGCGAACGACTTAGCGAACTTGTCTGTTTCTGCGGCTAACTCACCCTCTACGCGGCGAATAGCGTCAATAAGCTTTTGTTTTGCCGCCTCATTTCCGAACGGATTTAATTGAGCTAAGCCTAACCGGGCGTAAAGCACAGCAAGCTCTAAACCTTTAAGCCCAGCTGTTATGAGGTTGATGACTTGTTCTAAAAGCTGAAAAGCGCCGACAACAGGCCATAATATGACTTTAGTAGCGATTATGATCGCCTTCATCGTATCTATCTCCCCAGTGGCAGAACTAATTGCGCCTGCAAATGGGTTGAACATCGAGATCAATGATCCGCCAAGGTCAATGATACTCATTATCGCGGTTCCCAGCCCCTCAAAGATCGGCCCGATAGTTGCCCCTACCGCGCCGAATACCTCTCCGAGACCCTTAAAGACTCCCGTAAAGAAGGTAGTTACAGGCTCCAACCCCCCGATAAAACTACCGATCGCTGCCCCGATTGGCCCACCAAGAGCGAAGCCAATAACCGTTCCTACGACAGGCCCCGCTGCTGCGCCTAGCGCCTCCCAAATATCTTTTCCGCTGAGAAGTGCTCCGAAAACGTCAAAAGCCGCGATAACCGCAGTAATGACACCACCAAACTTCCCTAAACCTCGGGCTCCCTTGATGAACAGTCCGGGAAGATTTTTGATCGCTCCGCCCATAGCCTTAAACGGCGTCAGAAGCCCTCGGAAGACCGCCCCGAAATTGCCCATTTTGAGCAAAGAGAACGCGGCTCGTATCTCCTGTGCGATATACGCGAAAGCAGATTTGATCGGAGCGATTATGTTTGGTGCTTTAAGCTTATCAAGTGCAGGGATAAATCCGCCGCCTTTCGGGCCGAGAGTGCCTGGGGCACGCGGACCTGGCATCTTTGTCGGGAGAGACGGAGCTCTGCTTAAAGCCCGCACGAATCCTCCGCTAAGTGCTTGACTCACCAATCCGGCGATAGCGCCCGGCAGGAAGAATAGAGCTGCCGCCATCGCTGTCTCAAGTGGAGCAGCCTTTACTACCTCAAGAAGCAATTTGCCAAAGAGCTGGAATACGCTTCTGATGATATTAGAGACTCCTTCTGGGCCGCCTGCTGCTCGGAATCCCTCGCCAAATCCCTTAGCGAGACCACCCGCCGTTGCCGTTCCCGTGGCTGCCTTCATAAGCTCGCCAACCTGAGCAATCACAATGCCGACGACTGTCCCTATCTGATACCCGATTTTTTCGGCTGCCTTTGACCCAAGGAACTTGTCAATCATCCCTTTGAGGGTATTCCCTAACTCCTTAACGCCGACATTAGGGTTCTCAAGCTGTTTTGCGATATCAGCAAATTCCTTTAGGTCATAAGCGCCAAGACGCCTTAATGCGTTATTCAACGCGGAGAGTCCAGCCCGGAACGGAATAGTCCCACGGAAAGTTTCACGGGCGAGATCAGACATCCCAACAAAGTTTTTTGCAATATCCTCTAGTCCACCTTTGTATTGATTAAAGGTCTTCAAGAAGAACATCGCCTCAGTACGCATCGTGTCAAGCGCCTCGGCAAGTTTCAAGAAGGGGTCGAAAATCTCGGGAAGCTTGTCAATGATTGGCATCAATGGAATCATGATGCCTGAGAAGATGTCTCGCAGATAGTCGAAGATCGCGATTTGGTCGGTTTCGATCTGACCGGACGCATTCATAAGTTGCTGACCGAACTTATCGAATACCTTCACGGTTCGCATTATCGGCCGGCCAAGACCAAGCAAGCCAACTTCGGGGTTTAAGAACGCGGTTCGAAGCGCTTCAATGGTTCCGCTAACTGACTTTCTCATGCGTTCGACGAGGTCGTCTGTTACGATCTCGCGAAGCGTGTTTTGAAGAGCAAGGAATCGAGCGTTGGTATCTTTCGTCGTAGCGTTGATTTTTCCGAGATTACGCTCCAACGCATTTTTGATCATCGGGTCGCCGAAGATCGCAGCGTAACGTCGGAACATTCCCATGCTGACTTGCTGCTCGGAAAACATTCGCTCGATGAGCATCGGAAGCCCGTGAGCGCCCTGTCCTCCTCGCCCGCCCATGCCAGCAAGCACGGTAAGCTTGGTCATTTCACCGACCATCTCCTTGCCCGCCGCCGCTCTCGCAGAGCCTCCACCCATACCAAACTGCTTCATCTCCGTCGGAGAAGCGCCTCGAGCTCCCGCTAAAATTTGCGCCGTTTTAACCGCGTTCTTCTCGTCATTGGTGACGATCCTAAAAATACCATCTGCGATCTGACGGGCCACATTGATATACTGTTGTGTGTCACCAGGTAAAGAACCCGCAAGCTTCGCGAGATAGCGGTTCTGATCCTTGGTGTACTTTTCGGCATCATAGAACGTTCCAAAGAGACCTCCTTTTCCTTGTTGTTTAGAGACTTCGGAGATTGAGAATAGACCGCCCGCCGTACGAATATCTTGCATCTCATCGCGGAGGCGTTCCCCTAAAGCATTAGCACCAGCCCGAAAGGGCATCATCATAAGTTTCGTGCCCGCTTGGAAACCTGCAACGATAGCATTCGTCATCATATTTCCAAGTTGAGTGCCCAGAGTCACGCCAAATACGCCCGCCCCGATTCCACCGCCGTCGTATCCACCGCCTCCACGGCCGCCTCCTCCTCCACGAGGCGCCCCTCTACCTCCTGCTAGAGGGGGAATAGGGCCACCTCCTCCCCCTCCCCCGCGAGGTGGGCGTGGCATCCCTCCCCTGCCCATTCTGGACTGCGCGTTAGCGGTCCTACTTAACTCCGTTCGATACTGACGGAGCATGCGGATATTCTCCTCGATCGCGCTACGTTGGGTCTTTAAGTTCCCAGAAGTTGCTGCAGCGGCGGTATTAAACTTCGCCATCTCCGCAGCGACAGGCGCTATCTTGCCTTGCAGCTTCTCGAACTGTTTGATGGTTCCGAGGAGTTGACGATTTAGCTTATTAAGCTTGGGAGTGATATCATCCTGAAAACTCCCAATCAGTCTAATTTCGCGATCAGCCATATTACTTTCTCTCTATCAAGGATTAAGGGCTTGACTTGGGGCAGCTGCTGGCGGAGCGCTTGCTTTCGCAGCAGCCGCTGCCGCATCCTGTTTCCCTGCAGCACCAGTCGCAGCAGCGGGCGCCGCGGTAGGCTTTCCGGCCGCGGCACTACTAGCCTTTGCCGCAGCATCCTTATTCTGCGACGTGATCAATGTTTGAACCTGCTTAGATACACCGCCCAGAGTCGCTTTCGAAGCCAGATCCCGTCCACTATTCACCTGATATTCCGGAACCTGCTGTAGATCGATATCGACAAATGCCCGCGTAGCGAAACCGCGAAGGTCACGCATCACCTCTTTCACCTTCACGCCGCTGATAACGAACGTTCCGTAACTCTTCCCGCCGGCATAAACCTTCCAGCAGTACGGTGCGGTGTATCCCTTCTGAATCACCATGTTCATCGCGGTCTCGAGTGCGACGATATTCGCCTCCACGGTTCGCCTATCGGAGAATCCCTCGATCATCGCATTTGAGAGGGTGAGTTTTCGTAGTGACGTGGAACCATAGAGAACGTAGGGTGTGTTCGTACCGTACGTGTCAGCGGTAGCGACCTTTCCCTCCTTACTCCAATTCACGTCCTGTGGAGCTGTGACGAAGTACCAAGATTTCGGAATATCGGCGAGAGTGTCTTTGTTTTGGATAGATGTAGCATCCTCGTTAAGCGGAGCCGCACCGCCAAACGCGCTTAGATCAAGAGCGCCTGCCGCGGTCCAGTCGAATCCATCTGTCTGAACAGCAGTCGCGAGTGACCCGTCATCGTTAATCTCGGGAAAGTTCGCCCCGAACGATGATGCCAATTCGCTTGTCGGAGAACCGTAAACGCTGGGATCGATACTCTCTCCCGCGGAGTAGGACGCCGCGATTGTATTCGAAAAATACGTTGAGGACGGCGCCCAATAATCCGCACTGGGAAGGAATGCGCTGGCACTCACCACATCCGAGCCGGTTTGTACCGCGTTAGACACAGCTGAGGGAGTCCCACCAGCAGCGTTGACTGCAGGCTGCGAGAAAACTCCGGTTCCTGTCGCGGCCCGAAGTCCCGCGGAAACTGCAAGACCGGTGAGTGGACCGACTAGGGAGTTTGTTCCCGCGACTTTCTGCACTCCGGACAAAGCCGCATTGACCGCCACTCCTGTAGCCAACTGTCCGAGTGGACTCTTCAATGCGTTACCGAGAAATCCACCTACGCCACCACCCGACTGTGTCGTAGCAGGAAGTGCGGCGGTGACAGCAGTTGCTCCTAGATCCTGTACGGACGCTGCTGGCGCGGTCTGGTCCGCTCTCAACAGGAAGAATTCAATGTCCTGCGTGAATGAGTATGGTTGATTCCCTGATGCCTGTGATCCAGCCCTTTCGGTGTGAAGCGGTACGGGTTTCGTTCCTTGTAGGCCACCACCGATGCCTCCAAGTGAAAATCCCAGTCCGGTTAGGGACTGGAGCGCGCTTGCGCCGACGTTTTTAAGGGGAGCACCAGATATAAGCGAGAACGCCGCATTGATTCCTACATTGGCGATCTGCTGCGGCTGGATATTAGCCACCTGTGACGCAGCGTATGTCAGACCCGCCGCACTAGGACTAACTCCGGCCGATATGACGTTCTGTGCTAGAATTGAGGCACCAGCTAGAAAATTCGCCATCCAGTCAGTCGCAGTAAGCGGGTGGTTGCAGCCCTATCTTACCACATGCTTGGATAGCTTTCTCGTAATGTTCGATTCGGATATTGGGTGTTGGGTCGTTCAGCGCCTCGACAAATTCCTTGAATTGAGGCAACCTTTCCAATCGATAACGAGGGTGCGGCTCGCATAGGTCAAAATACTCAAGTGGCGAGCCCGGCGGAAGATTGTCACCTAAATCCCCTTGCTCTTGTTTAGCAGCGGCAAGGTCCCGTGGGCGACTTATGTCGGATTTGAGCTTGATCTCAGTGTGAAGTTTGACCTGATCCTCTCCCGCTAATCGTTCTTGGATTCGTTCTTTCGGACCCGGAAAGCGTGTGTTCGCCCAGTAGATCTTCTGTGATTCATCGACAAGCTGCGACCAGTCCCGGTCGATCGTTGAGAGAAGGATCTGTCTCTCTCGACACACGCCGGGCGTATCCCGTGAGATACGATAGACGGCTCCAGCCCAGTCATCGGCCTCGTATCCTTCCTGCTTGAAACACGGAAAGTACTTCGTGACGTAATCCCACCCGATCTCAACTACCTCGTAGAAATTATCGTCCTTGTCCCGACGATTGCCCTTGTAGCTCGTTGCCGTGGCCTCGTGACTGATCCCTTTCGACTCGCAGTATTCCTCCCAGACTACCTCCATCCTCTCGTCTTTGAGGATCTCGACCCCGCGCCAGTAAGCCCCAACGTCGGTGTACCGCTTATCGGAGACTACCACCACTCGATAGTCGTGACGTGGCAACATGTCTGGGCCGCGGTTGATACGGATGGCCCAGAGTGCTTTAGTGATTTTCTGCAACAGCTCAGGAGAGTAGAGGTGCTGGATCTCTTGTATCTGATTGAAAATTCCCCAGGCGTAGACCATGAAGTCTACCACGACAAGCGGAGCGGGCTCCTGCTCGAGGACGAAGGAATCCTCTCGGAGTGCAGTCATGCTATTGTTATTTACGTAGCTATCTTAGCTTTTTTCGTCCCAGATAGATCTTGCGATGATTGGACAAACTTCGGAGAATACCTCCTTGATGGCCCTCGCCAGTTCCACGTGTTCGTACTGGACCACGCCCTCCTCATCCCGTACGTTGCAGTAGTGAATGAAGGAACGAGGGCTACCGGTGATATACAGACGCGTGAATACTCCTTGCGGCAACACAAACCGGGCGATCTCCTTCGCGATTCCACGACTGATCAGGTCATCGTAGCACTGAAGAGCCACGGTGTAAGCAGTCGACATCGTATTCCACATCGCGTCAGTAAGACCAGGATCTTTAGTCTCAACGCTATTCTGTCTGTTTTTTGTGTCCTGCTCTCGAGCGATTTCGGGCATGTAGAACATATCGCTGTAAGCTGTCAGTCCCTCCGTCATGTCACCCATGACACGCTGATCCTGATAACGTCCCGAGAATTGCTGAAAACAGAATGAGCGATGGCGAAGCGCCTGGATTGAGATCGCGAGAGGGGTTACGACTTCTACTGTGATCGATCCTTGTTCGAATACGCTCCAATGTCCGTGCTTGGCGCAGTATCCGAGGAGTTTTTCAACGGAGGGATTCTCTTGAGCCTTGCTTGATATACGAGCAATGTAGCCCACAGTCTCATCAAGGTTTGGAGTCGCGTTGACAAGTCGAGCTTTGGAAGACCCATAAGTACACCAGGGGGAGTCGTTAGTGATTGAGTCTGCGGTTACTTTAAGCATAGTTTTTATCGAAGAGTCTGGACTAAAATCAGTTTTCCGTACCTAAAGGTCAGCTCAAATTCGGGCCAGTCGCTGTGGTCCGGCTTCGGATGTTCCCACGTTGAGGCATGAATACGGATGGAGCGCGAGATGTCGATGTGATGAATCCGCCCATGATTGTTGTTAGGAATAGGCGTGAACGGCGGCAACCACCGTTTCGCCTCTCGAGCTTTGGAGAGTTCCTCTTCGGTCGCTTCCTCTAAGTCGTAGGTTCCGGAATTATCCACCCGCCAGAGACAACCGGCTGGATCCACCCAATAATCATCGAGACAACAGTCAAGATCCTTCGTCTGATAGGATGTGTTGGGCCCAACTCGGTCATCGAGCTTCACCCCGCATCTCAGATAATCGAACATGCCCATACGTCAGTCCTCTGAAGATTCCTTTTTGGGATACGCGGGAAACCGCTTCAGGGTCGCCAACCACTCGTAAGTCTCCTCGGCGACCTCATGCAACTCGCTATTGCAACCGTGCAGCACCGCCGACACGATCGCGTCAGGCGGGATAGCTCGAACCGCCTCCATCAAAATCCCGATCGCTCTGTCCCGTTTGTCAGCGTAGCTCATTGAAGTCTTAAGTGGTTGTTACGGATGAAATCATCTGAGATGGACGATGGGTGAAGGGACTCGAAGAACCCGATGCGGAAAAGCTCAACATCTTCTTCCCCGTATCTGTACGAGTGGAAGATAAGAAAGCGCCAGGTTTTAATCGCGAGACGGAAACACGCCCATCCATACAGTATAGTGCCCTCGCGAGCGGCGTAGTACCAACCTGAGAAGTACCTCACTTGCAGTCTACCTTCCTCACCCACCCGCATTTCTTACACCGCAGGTGATAACGGGTGCCGGTCCCGTGCTCGTTAAAGTCATTAGACCATTCAAGCTTACGCGCCGAAATAGTCTCCCACTCGTGAATATGCCCGCGAATGAGAAGTTCTAAAAGTCTAAGCATGGTGATTAGAAATCAAGGTCAAGAGCGTCAGTGGCAGGCTCATCGGAGAAATCTCCTGCCATCTTCTTCAGAAGCAATAGCGTAGACATGCAGTCGACGAGAGAGTCATGAGAGTTCCCGTACGCCAACTTAGGCAACTTCTGCCACTTCCAGTCTTCCTTCTGTACCGACCACTCACCGCACCACGCGGAGTATGCCTCCATGGCGCATGACGTATCAAATTCCGGAATGTCTAGATTATATTTTCCAAGGAGATAGACCAGAGTGTGAATGTCGAATCCGGCGTTGTAAGCCACGACATGCTTCCCGCGCATCAGTGCAGCGACCATCGGACCAACGACCGGGAATTTCGGCAATCCTATCACCATGCGATCGTCAATCCCATGGATCTGCTGGACAACAAGCGGGATCGGTCGGTTGGGATTGACCAACATGCTGATGATTGGGCGCCCAGCGATGTTAATCAGTGAGACTTGAACGATCTCGGTGTCAGGATCCTGTGAGAGGATACCTGTGGTTTCAAGGTCGAGGATTAGAGTGTTTGGGTCCGCAAGGCGTTCCTTCGCCCACGCTGTCATCTCCTCCCTCACTTCCGCCTTTCGTTCGTCTGTCGGCGGTTTTGACTTCAATTTCATCTGTTGTTTGATAACGGGATTCCAGCCCTGGTGTGAAAGTTTCGAGTTCGATCGTTCCCATCGGCAGGATGGAGAAATCGTGAGACCCGCGTAACCCGCGCTCCTTCGACTTTCCGCCCAACCGGAAATAGGCATAAACGGAACCTGTAAAGATTATACGACGATTGCGCAAAGGTTCGACCCCGGCTCGTCTTATATGTTTTGTCAGCACCCAGAGGTGCGTTAGTTTGATGCTTCGTTTTGGTCGTCCGCGCGGAAGGGGAGTTACGACGAGATTGACAAGAAGGAGTGACTGTAAATCACTACGCTCGGGGTGGTCACGAAATTCCTTAACGCGACCCGAGACTTCAACAAGCTGGGCTTCGAGAGGTTCCAGCTCAATCCTGTAGTTCTTGGCGTAAACTCTTCCATCTGGCGGGACAGGTGAGAAGTGACTCACATCCGCATTCGCTTTATAGTATCTACGGTATTATCTTATCAAAGCCAGGTACGGGTAGATTCTACTATATGACACTAAACGAAGTGGCTACAATGAGTGTTGGGAAGGAAGTTTTTGAGCTCGGCAAAGGAGACTTCTCCGAGAAGTTCTCCCGGATCGTCAATGCGCATCGGGCGGGTTCGAAACTTATCGGGCAACCCCGGGATTTTGTCATCACAGCCTGTCGTCTCGCATCAAAATTCTCAAAAATCGCGAATGAGGACGGGGTCGAGGTTCGGCTAGAGAATTATCCTTGCGGCCCGCGAAAAGTGAAGATGGTGATCCTTAAGCGCCTAGACGGATTTAAGCAGCCTGTACCGAAGAATCAGCTTATCGATCAACTCTACCCGCCGCGTGTGACAAAGCGAGCGCCAAACCTTGAGCGTAAGCATGTCTCGAGTGTTCGGGCCGCTATGAGACAACTCGTCGACTCTCAACTACGGGCGTATAGGAAAACACTGCAATACCCACTGGAGTGTCACGTCACTGGAAAGCAACTACGGCCCGGAATGCGCGTCGACATTGATCACCTAGGGCGACCGTTTGTACAGATCGCCGATGAATGGGTTGCTTCGCTGGACTTAACCTATTGTGACTTCGTGCTTGTTGGCCCGCCCAATCTCAAGAAGTTTAAGGATAGGGTGTTCAACGACGCCTGGTCACTCTATCATGAAGACCATGCGCGGCTTATTGCCGTGTGTGCTGCCGCAAATAGATCAAAAGGGAGCGGTGACTACACCACTCCCTCGGAGATCGTCGGGTCTTTTGAAAAGAAGACGGAAGACGAAATTGATTTAGTCTTCTAAACAGAAATCCACACTGACCCGTCCCACACCTTGAGAGTTGGAGGGGCCACAGACTTATCTAGCCAAAGTTCCCCGACGCTATTTCCGGAAAGCCCCACCGCTGCGAAATTTGGCGGGGTGCCGTCAGCAGTAATAGCCACCGGCCCGATCTTTACAACGGTCCCGTCCGTAACCTTAAAGAATAATCCGGGTTCTTGAGCGTTGACGTTAATTGCGGGCTGGCCGTCCAAAAGATTCCCAGGGAATGGCCGCTCTTTTGCCGCGTTGGATCGAAGTAATTGAATGCTAGACGCCATACTCTTCCGGGTTAAACTTCTTGAAGGAGAAACTTGTAGCGCTTGCCGCTTCTGCGGTTGATCAAATATAGCTCATCCTCACCTTCTTGAATGGTGTAAGAGCCCCATGTTCCATCAACGCTATTGCTCCCGCCCTCATTAGACAGGTTAAGATCCGCGCTATAGATATTAGCCCAGCGAAGCGATGGGCTGCCCAGGTCGCGAGTCGCATCGGTGTCTGGAGTGATTCCAGCGAATGTATGAGAGTTGAGGGCAGTAGGGATATCAGCCGCGGCCAAAACACGGAATGTCGGAGCTGCCGCACCCCCACTCACTGGCCCAGCAAAAACTTTGTTCGCAGTTTGGGCGTTGAGCGTAACCGCGAAAGTGCCTGAAGTTGTTACTGGCGAACCAGCCACCGTGAACTGAGCGGGCATCGTTAGTCCGACGCTTGTCACCGTCCCAAGGCCAGACGAAAACACGACCCAATTAACCGGATCTACATTGATGGTACCGCCCGCGGAGGAGTTACAGAGATAGGTGTCGCTCAGGTTGACAGACCCTCCAGCAACGAACACAGTAGCATTTACCAATTCGGCAAAAGTGTTAGCGTCAGACGATCGTGTCCAGGCCCCCAATCCTGCATCATAGATACCATTTTCTTCCGGGAGCAGCTGATTTTTGACTAATACACGCTGCCCTGCCGACAAGGGGACCGTATCGATAGTAAGCAAACCACCAGTGGTTAGATCGATGTTCGCCGTTGAAGCTGCATTGACCTGCGCTTTCGGTTGGATGCCGGCGGCGATCGTATCAACATAGGCTTTTGTAGCAGCATCGGTGCCGCCCGTAGGAGTCGCGAGCGACGTGATTCTCGCGGACGACGCGCTAATCGTGCCGGATCCAGTGGGGGCCAAAATCACACTGCCGTTGGCTCCGCCGGCATTGACGGTGAGATTAGCTGCGCCACCGATCGCGGTCAAACCAAAGAGTGACGTGATAAATGATAGCTGTCCTGCGCCATCCGTGGAGAGAAGCGCTCCGCCAGTACCGTCGGATGGTGGAAGTTTGATCGTGTAAGGAATAGTGACCGCCGGAGCATTCAGCGTGATTGCATCTCCGGCGGGATCAGAGATCTGTATATTTTGGAATGCCGGTGTAGAAACAACACTGATTGTGGCAGACCCAGCCCCGTTAACGACCGAGATGTTTGATCCAGCCGTTAATGTCGTCTTCGTCCAACCTGTACTGTCTCCTATTAGAAATTCGCCGTTAGCCGGAGTCGCAGAATTGCCAGTTCCGCCTAAAGTAAACGGAAGTACGCCGCTTGTGATCTTTGAGATATCGAGATTGGGAATGCGAGCGTCGACAAACGTTCCGCTTTCGATCTTAGATGCGTCAAGATTAGGAATTCGTCCGGAATCCAACACCCCGGACACTAACTTCGATGCAGAAATTCCGGGAATATCGGCGGCAACAAGAAGTCTAAATGTTGGAGTTGCGCCCGTACCGGACGGCGGCCCGGTGAAAACCGTATTTGCGACCTGTTGGGAGAGAGTGGCGGTAAGCGTACCAGCGGTAGTCACTGGCGAGCCGGTGACTGTAAATATGTCTGAAAATAATAGCCCAACAGAGGTTACTACGTTCGCCGGCGTAAATGCGGGAACGAAATCTGATCCATCAAAAAACTTCAAGGCAGGATCGGTCCCTGAAGTATCAACCCACAGCTCTCCTAGACAGTTTCCGACTTGTCCCTGGGGGAAGAAGTTAGGTGCGAAGGCTCCTACGGAGGCAGGTCCAACCTTAAACAATGAGCCGTCTCGGGCTGCAAAGAATAATCCGGGCTCCGACTCATGAAGGTTTACCATCGGAGTGCCATTGGCCAGCACGTTGGGCTCAGGGCGTACTTGAGCAATATCCGACCGCAAAAGCTGGATCGTAGTTGCCACCTTAAAGAGCCTCCATTGTAATCTTAAACTCTTGAAGAGTACGATTGTTGCGGAGTTTGATGAAGTTTGCCTGCTCAATCACCGTCCAGTCACCGTCATTACTCCTAAGGTTTAAGTCACCGGTCGTGATGTTATCGGTGTAAATATGTTTGAATCTGCTTGCGGTAGACCCTAAGTCGAACTGAATATCAGCGGTTGGAAATAGGGAATTATTCAGCGTGATTTTCTGAGCGGTGACAGCCCCATTGGCCAACTTATTCTCCGTGATCGAGCCATCGAGCACGTTCACCAGCGACCACCCGCCTTGAGTGTACACTCGCATCGACGGGGAGATTGGGTCTGTGGTGTCAAGCCACATCTCCCCGATGGACCGTTCAGTATAGTTGATTTGAGACGGAGCGTCTGTCCCAACGTGCACGGGTCCAACCTTCACCAACTCCCCGTTGTCAGTGCGGAAGAAGAGACCAGTGGAATCGGTGTTGTAATTTACCGCGAGTTGGCCTGGAGCTAAGTCTAGGGGCTGCGGTCTCCGGGCAAACTCACCGGACCGAATATGCTGTACGAGGAAGGACATGGGCTATCTTGGGTCTTTACCTGCAAGGCGTCTTCTTTGTGAGTTTTACCCCCGGGACCGCTAGGCGGGCCCCAAAAAAAAAGCCCCGTGTTAACGGACGGGGCAGACAGTCATTAGTTTGGAAAAAACTACGCCTTTAGTGCTGTTACTTCGGCTTCAAGCAACTCAATACGTTCGATGGCTTCTTGTAGGGCAGCTGTGAGTAATGGCACAATTTTGGATTGGTCAATCCCCTGGTAGACGGGCCGCTCGCCAGTCTGCTCCCAGGTGCGAGTGCGAGTGACGGTTTCGTAAACCGCGTCCGCAGCGGGGGTGAGTTCGTTGCCCTCCTCGTCGTAAGTGGCTTCGACAGCGGGAGTGACTTCGACCTGATCCTCCCAAGCGAGGTCTTCGGGCTCAAGAACGTCGGTGCCAATCACCTTACCGTTCCACTCGGTAAGAGTACCAATCGCCTCCATCTCATCCTTGGTGCCAGTGATGCATTCGGGTACTACTGCCGCTGTTTCGTGAGCGATGAAGCCATCCACCACGGTGTCAGGATCGGCAATGAAGTTGAAGCGGCTTGGCTTGAGCTGCAGCAAACGAGTGATGCCGCCATCAAGAGGGACGACGTTTTCCTTGAGGCGGTAGTCGGAGGATGTGACGAAAGAAGTGGCTGAGCCGTTTGTGGTAATAGCTCCAACTATCCCGTTTCCATTGCCGTAAACAGCGTGGTATCTAGTACTAGTGTCGACTGCTTGTGATTCAAAAGCAACTGGACCACCTGTCGAGCCGCTGTTACTATGCAGAAAGATTGATTTTGCTTCACTTAGTGCTGTGATTGCATTTGTACCTGGAAACGCTACTCTTCCAGCGAATAATGTCACCCCATCACTGCTAATCCTCATCCGCTCCGTCGGAGAACTCGCCCCGTCCGCAGTAGTGGAAAACACTAGGCGGCCTGGCATGTCGTTAGTGCCAGGGGTGCCGTCTACTTCGGCGGTAATTTGTGCGGCGGGTCTAAAGTTTGTGCCATCGAAACCGTTGAAATTAACCTGTCCAACAGCGTGGTTAATCGCAACCGGAGTGCCAGTAACGCCTCGCTGCAAGATAATGTTTGCTGCTGCGCCTGTTTGGCGAGTAATAGACAATGCACAAGCAGATCCAGAGTTGCCCTCAATCTGAGCGACAGGCGCAATTGCGGTTCCACTAACGTAGGTATTGGTGAGCGCAGTAGACGTACCAACTAAGAGCCTGCCGCTGGAGTCGATGCGGAGGCGCTCGGTCGGACTTGCGCTGCCATCAGCCGTAGTACGGAACACTAATCTCCCTGGCATGTCGTCAGTGCCAGGTGTGCCGTCTACTTCTGCAGTGATCTCGGCTGCTGTTAAAAAAGTTGTCCCGTCACTTCCTGTAAAAACTATGTGCCCCAGTTTTCCGTCATTATTAACAACTCCTTGAGTGGCAAGCGTCCCTCCTGTTGATGATCCGAGCGCCAAAATTGCTGGATTGCCGCCAGAATTGTAGTTAACGCTGGAAATAGTAGACCCTGACTGATTAGTGCTAGCATTTTGCAGTTGTGGTGTAACTGTGCCATTAGCGATATTTTGGCTAACGCTTGTAGATATACCAACTAAGAGCCTGCCGCTGGAGTCGATGCTGACTCGCTGAGCGCCATTAGTTGCTACCGCTAGTTGGTTTGCACCCGGGGAAAATATACCGGTATCAGTGTCAGAAGAAAAAGTGATGCTGGGGGAGGCTGCTGAGCCTAATCCTGTAAAAACTGCCATGAGTAATGTGCGATGGTGACAAGTTTACCGCTTATTGCGGTTTAATGATCTAAAATGAAAATAGGTGAGAAAAAGAAGCGTTAGATTCCCTCAGGAATCTACCTCCTCCATGAGAAGACGGAAAGTTTTCCCAGTCTTGTTGTTTTTGAGGCTAAGGTAATCACTTTCCTCAACCACAGTCCAATCGCCGCGGTCGTTGGCGAGGTGAAGGTCACCGGTATAGATATTTCCCCAGCGAAAACTCGGCGAGCCGAGATCACGGGTACTGTCCGCATCGGGAAGCAGATCGCCGTCGAAATCAAATTGACCCGCGACTCCGAGATCGATACTTGTGTTGGTGCCCTGAATGACGTCAGCGCGAATAGTTCCGAATGCCATTTTACTAAAGAGAGAAAGAGAGAATTACTTCGAGTTTTGATTAGCCTTATACAACCGCCCAACGAGAGCCCAAGGGAACGGTAACTGTCACCCCGGGATTCACCGTGACCACCCCCACCGAAAGCGCATTGAAGCCAACAGTCACAGTGTAGTTACTTGTGACGGTCTGTCCAAATTCTGAGATAGCACCTTGGGACGTTGCCCAGGTTAGTGACCCACTACCGTTAGTCTGTAGGAATGAACCGGCAACACCATCAGCATTCGGTAGAGTCCAAGTGACGTTGGCAGCGATAGAGGAGGGAGCCCTTAGTGCAACATAGTTAGATCCCGCGACAGTGCCGGCGTGAAAACGCGCGGTCGTCTGGTTGATGTGACGAGTCGGCGACGCGAATGTCGTTGAGGAGTTAACGGTGAGGGTATTCGATGAGGATGTTCCTATCCCCACGTTTCCTAATAGACTCGCCGCTGCGTTTATCGTCAAGGTGTCGATCGTGGAATCGTTACCAAGAACGACGTTTCCGTCGACAGTTAGAGTTCCGTTGATCTGACCGTTGCCCGTGACACTGAGGTTTCCCTGAATGTTGCCGCCGGAGATATCCGCCCAGGTCGTCCCGTCATAACCGCGGAAGGAATTGGTTGTAGTGTTAAAGTAAAGAGCGCCGGCGGAAGTCGGAAGAGCTGGCTCAGTAGCGTTAGGAGCGTTAGGGAGGCGAATATACGCACTCGAGCCTGTCCCGTTCGCGATCAGAGTGGTTACTGTGAGAAGCTTTGAGAGCTGAAAGTTTCCTGTTGAGTTATCAACCTGGAAACCATTGGCGCTCACCCACTGAGTGCCATTGTAAACTTTCAATACCGCGTTGGCAAACGACGACCTACCGTCTAACCATGTTTCACCCGCCACATTACCGCTGGGGCCGGCTGCTGCAGCGTTCGGGGCGTTACCACTTGAAGTGATAGCAACCGGTCCTACTTTGAAAAGTGATCCGTCAGTGGCCTTAAAGAAAAGGCCGGGTTCGCTGACGTTGATGTTGATAGCGGGTTGACCCTCGAGAAGCGATGAGGGCTGCGGTCTCTTTTGAGAGACGCTGCTCCGTAAAAGTTGAATGTTCGTTGTCATTAACGAGTCCTTAACCTAGGATGAGGAATGATCTTCCACAAGGAAGCTCTATGAGATGAGATGTGATCTCTTCGGTGCTTTTACCCTTAGGAGAGCGTTGTGCTCTGATTAGCGAAATTCTCTAAGCCGGCCTCGTCAACATGGTCTAAGGTCGTACCGGTGCTGCCAGCCACGGTTTTTCCAGTGATTGAGAATTCGCCTCGTTCTGTGGTTCCTGTGGATGTCACGACTCCGCCCCACATCTCGGTAAGCATAGCGTCGAATCGTTCACGAAGTGACAGTTGCGAGTCCTGATAGCGCTGAAGTCCCTTAGAGTAGTTGATGTATCCGCTCCACTCCCAGGTGTGATTGCCGCCGCGAATGGTTGATGGGCGGTTAAACTCGAGTGGCCACTGTCCAGTCGTCTGGGCATAGCCACCAGTGGTGACGTCCGGCATCAGCCCTACGGCCAGATTTCGGGACGTCCAGAACTGGGGCTGAAGCATATCGTCAATATTGCTATAGGCAAACCCGAGTAAAGCGAGGAAGCGCGTCATCGTCGCCTTTGTCGGGTGCCACCATGGGTCGTAAAGTTCGGGTTTAGCCAGATCCACATTCCCAGTCGTATTAAGAATCCCGAGGGTATTCGTTCCGTCGTCTTCGTCGATGACAAGATTAAACACGGGAGTGGCTCGGTCGTACTGAATACCCCGAGGATACGCTGCGCCGTTCGGATACGAATCGTAGAAAGGATCCTCCACGGAGACACTTGGGGATGACTCCCACGCTTCGGCTATAGGTTGGCAATACTCAAAGTTCTTCGCCCTAAGCCACACGGAATTACCGGATGTCGGAAGCGGTTTAAGATCCTCTGGAGCCTGATCGTTCCTCGTAGCATAGTACGCCCGGTCGGAGTACGTCGCGTAAAATCCTTGGGGATAATTGGTATCGATCGGGTTAGTGCTAAATCCGTTCGTTCCTTCGGTGATCCAGGGTCTAAATTGATCAACACCTAAAACAGTCACGTAGTAGTTACTAGCTGACAGCGCCGGGACGATAAGCGGGTCGGAACCATTCGGGTTGTCACCCTCAGCCTTCGTACGCGAGTCCGAGATCTGGAATAGGTGGCCCCAACCGCCATTGAACCCGGGATCGAGTTGCGCACCGATTTTCAACAGATTCGTTGAGCCGGACGGAGGCTTCTCCGCAAATCGCGTGATCGCACCGAGTTCCGGGGGACGATGAGCGGAATTGGTGTTACTTAACCAGAGAGAATATGTTCTGTCTGTGAAAGGCCGCGGATCCACAAATCGGCGTAGGTACGGCAGCGACAGACTGTCAGGGCTCAGACCGCCAAAAAGCGCGGTGTGGATGTCATTAGTACCATTCACGATATTGATTGTTAAGCCACCATTCGACAGCACCGACCCAGTTGTGGCTAACTGAGCCTTATACACGACCCCGTTCGTATAATTCTCAACCCAGATATAAGTTCCTGGGCGCAATGTGAAAGGAAGTATCGCGCCCGTATTGAACTGCGTGTCCAGGGTCAGAGTTGTCGTGGTAGATCCCGAGATTCGGCAATTAACGAAAATACGCTTGATGTTATTCTGATCCTCCACCATCTGACGGGTGATGACAGATGGCCGTCTCAACCCTTCAACAATGAATCCGGTGTCAGCCGCTTCCGCCCCGCCTGCTGTACCGATGCCCGAAAATCCTTCGGCCCTGAGAGCTATACCACCGAAATTCGAGTTGGCGTTGGTGACTGACATCTGGCCCCCGCTCTTAGCCCAGTAGTTGATTGCGACTCCGATAGCGAAAGATGATACGATCTGGGAGAAACCATTGTTCTGGCAGAGAACGCTATAATTTCGAGTATCGGAGATAGAGCTGATAAGTCCGGAGCTCTTGCTGTCCTGCCCGGGAATGTCATTCGCTGGGCGGCAGAAGAAGCGAATATCCTCAACTTTGATCGCCGGTGAGATCATATACTCGATAGCCTCGATATTGGTCACCTCATCGATTGGAGTTCCGGTAGCATTAGCATATTTCTGTTTAAGACTGATCCAGTCACTTGAGACGGAATCATAAATCTCATAGACTTCCGAGTCATTCTGTAAAGAGACCGAAGTGAAATTGCAGAACAGCGCTGACTTAAATCCGTTGACTTTTGACCCGTCCACGTCGGCTGAATTCATGCCCCAGTCGGATAGGACCGAACAATTTAATGCGTAAGGAGACGAATTGTCCACACTGTCGACGTAGAAGTCAGGTACAGACGGAGTATTCGCAACGATGGTCGTCTCTCCTGGAGCGACATTAGCATTGTTAACAGTGCCCGCAAAAGTAAGAAGCGAGAACGCGCGTTGAACTTTTGAATAGTAAACGTTAAGTTCGGACTGCGTGGCAAATTCGAGTGCCGTCAACCTATGGTGCGATGTATTAGGATACGTGATTATAGCGAATTCCGGAGGATTAGAGCCCGGCACTCCGAATTCTGGCAGTTCATTCCGTGTGAGGATCGACGCGTCGGTGACTTTACGTAGTCTAAACTCGTAAGCGTTGATCGGATCCGCGTAGTACTCCCCAGCTGAAACCACTGGAAGGCCCTCATACAGCTGGGAAACGCCCGCTGGGTACGTAAGCGTCACCCTGTCGGAAGCGATAACCTCGTTCGATGAACTTGTGCTTGTCACCAGCGCACGGAATCCATGAGGGCGGATCGCTCTTAAAACCGCTATGTCTGTCGCGTCACCACTTATCTGGGTTACCGACACCTCATCAATTTTGTCTTTGATAACAAATGACGTGAAATAACAGTTGCCGGTCCACTTAAGGATCGACGACCGGTTTTCGATAAGAGCCGGATCGACTTCAAAAAGTGTGCGGGACCAGAAGGGATAGTATGTCGGACGTAACTCGGTCTTACGTAAGTCTAGCGCGATGATCGATGTTCCACGCGGAACTAACAGGCCACCGTCGGGACCATTGAAAAGACGCAGGATCGATTGTGTGATCGTCTGATCTTCCGTAAATCCTGAGACCTGCTGTTCAAATTCTCCCAGAGTCACGCCGGGCTCGTTATACACGACATTGCGCCCGGGCAACAGGAAGACCGTGAATCTTCCATTGTATAGTTCGTCAGCGCGTCCGGCTAGGATAGACCGCCGGGCGACCTCGGCCATAGCCCGGTTAACCGTAGCGAACGGCCTGGCGATGCCATCATTGGAAAGATCATCGGTAGCTTCTGAAAACTCGGATCCTACAAAAAAGACGGTAGTCGAGCCGCCGAATAGAGGTGACTGTACGGGCACCCACTTATTAAGTGCCGGAACCCAGATATTGAAAGTGCCATTGCCGTCATCAAGCCACGCCTCGCCGTTGCCGTACCCGACATCAGACGATGGGGGCCGAGTACCGATATGCGTCGGACCAACCTTAGCGATATCACCCGAGTTTGTCTCAAAGAAGAGCCCCGGATCGTCCTGATTCGTGTTAAGCGCTAATTCGCCGGGCTCGAGGTACTGACCTGACGGTCTCTTGCCCAGGACCGATGAGCGCTTTAACTGGATTCTCGAGGCCATTTTCTTCGGGTGTTGATGAACTTGTCTCCGGCGTCGGACCGGACTCTAAACTATCTGAATACTCCCAACCGATATCTTCTCCGATCTTATAGCGATCGTCTTTACGCCACTCGTCAAAAGCATCATAGAATGATTTCGACATGGCGAACTTCCGGCAGGTTGTTGCTCTACTTCTTACCCGCCTTCTTCCAAAGGTCAGCGTCAGCCTTACGCGCACCGCCACTACCGGTGATAAAGGAGTTCACACGGGCGTATGACCACTGCTGGGGCGTCATTCCGGGGCGGTGGCCTGTCTGCCACGCCGCCATTCCGCGCTTAAAGACCTGACGCAGGATCGACACGGGGATTCCTGACTTCTCAGACTTCTTCTTCAGGTTTGCACTTACGCCGGCTTCCGCCATGTCCTCAGAGTCGTTACCATACATCCGCTCGTAAGCCAACGTGGACTCCGACTTAGGCGTCTTGCCTTTATTACGCTTTAGGAACGCTTTGTCGGTGTCCCAGGGCTCGTACACTGACTTAGCACTCGCGCCCTCTTTCCCCTTCTTAACTGTTGCTTCCGCCTGCTTTTTCACCTTGCCCTGTTCGGCCTTTGTGAGACCTTTGGCATAGGTTGACTTCAGCGCGGTTTCAACAAAACCAAACAGCTTAAGTTTGGTCATTCGATCATTATCGTCACTATATTCCTCATCCTCCCCCTCTTCGATCTCTAGTCCGGGGCCGTACATCGCGTAGTCATGTACAGCGGCCAGGTAGTCGGCGGCAAGAGTGATCTTCGCCTCCATCCACGACTCGATCTCAGGCGTATTACCCCGCATCATCTCCGATTCCATCATCATGATGAGATGAGATGTGTCGGCTCGCAACTTACGGAGTTGTGCGAGAGCCATCTTCGTGTCTTCCTCCGAGAAAGTCGGAGTCGGGTATCCTATAGCCATTGGTACTCGTTTCTTACAGCTTTTGCACCCGCAGTTACAATCGGCGTACTCGGGATTTCCTTTCTTATGCTTGCACCCACACGACTCCCCGAATCTTGCGGTAACAATCGCGGTCTCCCCAGGCATAAAGGGCGTATCGATCATACGGCCCCGGGGTCGCTCATCGAATGTCTTATTCTTGGACTTACCGCACATTGACAGCGCGATGGCTACCGCCTGTTCCTGATCTTTAACGACTTCGCCCCCCTTGCCGGAGTGGAGAGTTCCACTCTTCCACTCGCGCATCACGTCAGCGACACAACCCCTACCTTTCTTTACAGGCATGATTTTAGATTTTGGGTTGAACGGAAATTAGCAGGTTTTTGATAGTATCCACCTGTTCAACGAGGTAGTCCATCTTCTTGGTCCCGTCATTCATACGGTTCATGAACTCCTCCCGCATCACAAACTCCTTCGGAAGCTTTATCTGTAGGTCGAGAATATCTCGCTCGAGGCGCTCGATCTTAAGGTCGTTGTTTTCAATCTGTTTCGAAAGGTCACCAAATTTATCATCCATATGTTTGGATGAGAATTTATGAAACCAACCGATCGCGCCACCGGCGGCGATAATCGAAGGGAGTATGATTGACCCGACGATCTGAAGGAGCAAAGCCTCCATCTCAGTATTCTCCCATTTTCAAGAGAGACCAAGAAAGCTATGAACAGGCGCAAGAGGGATAGAGGCTTTAGCCAGGTCGATCAGCTTGTTCCTGTCGACACCATCCTCCATTTTGAGGACCATCTCCGCGATCTCGAGGGACTTACGGCCTTCGGGAGTGTTGGGATCAAGTCGCTTTGACTTAGCGACGTCTGGAAGAAACTTTTCCTTCGCCATTTGTACGGCTCTTTGGGCTTCCTCGGTGCTTAGATGACCGTCTCCCACTGAGTAGAAGGCCAACTCGAGTACTGTGTCAATGGTGCTGCCGCTCCATCCTGTGTAATACTGATCGAGAAGAGGATCAACAACGTCGTACACCTTGCCGAGCATCGGAGCGTACTTACGGGCATTGATCTTCTCAAATACTTTTTTGGCGCCCATTGTGGCAACGCCGATAAGAATGCCGGCGAAAGCCGGGTAGAATGGCTCTAGGAATGTTGGCATGATGGCCTCTAGGATTACTCTGGAAGTCCGGATTTGCCGGCTTTTAGACGGTCACGTACCGTCTTGGGAAGTGCTTTCTCCCACCCATTCGCTTTGGCGAGCGAAATGATCTTTTTCATCGTTGGTTCTGGATCTTTAGCCCGACCCACCGATGCCCAGGCCGCGGCAACGTCCGCGGGTGAAGCGATGGGGAATGACATGTCAGGACCAGCGAAACCACCCTTCATCTTCCCTTCCTGCAGAGCCTTACGCATATCACCAGACCACTCGCGGTGGTTGATGCCGTAGGCTTCCTCTTGGAAGTTCATACGAGTCTGTTTCGCCATGTCCATCCGTTGGCGACGACGACCCATGATCTCTTTCATGATGTCATCACCGACGATGTAGTTGTCGCGGTCTTTAGGAATAAGCGCCTCCACTTTCTCGCGGCGTTGCTTATTCTTCTCAAGCAGGTCCCCTACGGGAATCACTTGTCCCACAAGGGTATCTTTGAGATTCATCATTAGAGGGGGTCCTCCTCGTCGTTGTCTTCAGGTTGGTCGGATTCGGTTTCCTCCTCTTCGCCCTCTGTTTCCTCGGGCTCTTCAATGTCCTCCTCTTCTTCGTCTTCGTCCTCTTGACCCTCAGTGAGAGCCTGCAGTTCAGCTTTTAGTTCCTGAATACGGGCCGAGATATCTTCCGCTGAGGGTTCCTCAATCGCCGTTTCATCGGTATCTTCTTCATCTTCCTCTTCGATCTCGGTTAGGATCTGGTCGATAAGTTGATCAAACTCATCGTCGGTAAGATTGTCGAACTCATCATCATCAGTCTCGTCCTCGTCGATCTCCTCAAGAACCTTATCGACTAGCGCATCGAGCTCCTCTTCGTCATCAATTCCGGACGGGATGACAACTTCACCGTCATCATTGCGAAGGACGGCGAGAAGATCCTGTTGTTTTTGCTCTACGTCCTGATATTCACCCTTCCCGTCTGGATATTTCCAGAGGCCGGTCTTGTCGAGCCACATGCTATTGATAGCGGCGGTCTCGACGCCCATACTATCTTTTCCGATAGTGACCCCGGCGTTTTCCTGGTCATCCGCCCTGAGAAGTTCGGAGGCATAAGCCGCCCGAAGTTGCTCATACGCCTCTTGCGAGAAGCTACCGATTCCGGACATGTTGTTTATGATCTGTAGTAGTACCTGAGGTTTTTACCCTCAGAGAGTACCACCGAGCTCGAGGATCTGCTCCATGATCGCATCGCGGCCCGCGTCAGTAGCCTGCCGTTCAAGCGCGGTTCTCAACCCCTGGATCCGTCCTTGAACGGCGGGATCGGTGGATTCGCCACGACGTCTTCTCCCGCCGCTTCTTCGGGGTCTGGCGGACTGCTTCGGCCCGACTTTCTTGATACCTGCGACCGATCCCCAGGGAACCATTATCCACTTACCTGCTTTCTGCGCCCAACCATACTCATTCCCATCAATCACCACCTTTCGATTATTCGCTGGATCAGA
>ERZ888423.1150-NODE-1150-length-24247-cov-57.577794_pt1:0-22500 | contig 24247 bp, 23 predicted proteins | sample MGYA00520523_ERZ888423 | MGnify/ENA primary metagenome ERZ888423 (study PRJEB32303, sample SAMEA104408611) | aquatic metagenome | biome: Brackish water; feature: Pelagic; material: water | place: Baltic Sea | collected 2014-06-08T10:24:00 | depth 30,27 m...
CTACAACACCGCCGCCAGTCTTGCCGCCTGATCGATTGCCCGTTTCGCATCAAGCTCGGCGGCCACATCCGCGCCGCCGATGATGTGGGGGGTGATGCCATGGGCGATCAGGTCGTCGGCCAATGCGCGTTCCACCTCTTGGCCTGTGCACAGGATGATGGTGTCGACCGCGATCAGCGTGGGGTTTTCGTGCGCCGCGCCATGGCTGATATGCAGGCCATCGGCGTCGATCCGGTCGTAATTCACACCCGCGATCATCTTGACGCCCTTCATCTGGAGGCTGGCGCGGTGAATCCAGCCCGTGGTCTTGCCAAGGCGCTTGCCGGGCTTTTCAGGCTTTCGTTGCAGCATCACGACCTGGCGCGCGGGGGGTGCGGGTTGTGGCCCCTCGGGCGCCAGACCGCCGCGATGAAGCGCGGGGTCTGTCACGCCCCATTCGCGCTGCCACAGATCGGGGGCGAGCGTCGGGCTTTCGCCCTGATGGGTCAGGAATTCGGCCATGTCAAAGCCGATCCCGCCCGCGCCAATGATCGCCACGCGCTGGCCCACGGGCGCGCGGCGCGCCAGCACATCGACATAAGACAGTACGTTCGGCCCATCCTGGCCCGGAATGGCGGGGTCGCGCGGGCGCACGCCGGTGGCGATGATCACCTCGTCAAAGCCCATCAGATCATCGGCAGCGGGGGCCACACCGAGCCGCAGGTCAACGCCGCTTTGCGCCAGCATGGTGGCGAACCAATCGACAAGGCCGATGAATTCCTCCTTGCCGGGAATGGTCTTGGCCATGTTGAGCTGGCCGCCGATCTGTTCCGCCTTGTCCCACAGCGTGACCTTGTGCCCGCGCTGGGCGGCCACAAGGGCGGCCATCATGCCAGCGGCCCCGGCACCCACCACGGCGATGCGCTTGGGCGTGGCGCTGGGTTGATAGCTCAGTTCCGTCTCGTGACAGGCGCGCGGATTGACCAGACAGCTTGTCAGCTTGCCGCTGAAGGTATGGTCAAGACAGGCCTGGTTGCAGGCGATGCACGGCGCGATCCGGTCCGCGCGATCCGCCATCGCCTTGGCCACGAAATCGGGATCGGCCAGAAACGGCCGCGCCATCGAAACCATATCGGCTGAGCCTGTGGCCAGAACATCCTCGGCCACATCGGGGGTGTTGATGCGGTTCGAGGTGATGATGGGGATGCCCACCTTGCCCATCAGCTTGCGCGTGACCCAGGCAAAGGCCTTGCGCGGGACGGATGTGGCGATGGTGGGGATGCGCGCCTCATGCCAGCCGATGCCAGTGTTGAGGATGGTGGCCCCCGCCGCCTCGATGGCCCGGGCCAATTGCACCACTTCGTCATGGGTCGATCCATTGGGGATCAGATCGATCATCGACAGGCGGTAGATGATGATGAAATCGGGGCCGACAGCGGCGCGGGTGCGGGCCACCACCTCGACCGGCAGGCGCATCCGGTTCTCGTAGGATCCGCCCCAGCGGTCGGTGCGCTTGTTGGTGTGGGTCACAAGGAACTGGTTCAGGAAATAGCCTTCGCTGCCCATGATCTCGACCCCGTCATAGCCGGCCTGCCGGGCGCGGACGGCGGCGGTGACGATATCGGCGATCTGTTTCTCGATCCCGGCTTCATCCAGTTCGCGCGGTGCAAAGGGTGAAATGGGCGATTTGACCGCCGAGGGCGCCACGCAATCGGGCGAATAGGCATAGCGCCCCGCATGCAGGATCTGCATCGCGATCTTGCCGCCCGCACCGTGGACGGCACCCGTCACGATGCGGTGGTTGGTGATATCTTGATCCGTAAACAGCCCCGCCGCGCCGGGAAACACGCCCCCCTCGCGGTTGGGCGCCATGCCGCCCGTCACGATCAGGCCCACCTGACCCCGCGCGCGTTCGGCATAAAAGGCCGCGACGCGCGGCCAGTCGCGCGTTTCTTCAAGGCCCGTGTGCATGGACCCCATCAGCACGCGGTTCCTGAGCGTGGTGAACCCCAGATCGAGTGGTGCCAAAAGATGCGGGTAGCGCGTGGCGGTCATGAGAGCCTCCGTTCCTGATGTGCAGGTAAACCGGAGCCGCGGCCCCTGTCACGCCAAACGCCGCGTCATTGCGGGGTCAGGTTGCGCCGGTTTCCACACAATGGCGCCGAAAGGCACGTTTGAGCATCTCGACCTCGTCGCGCAAAAGCGCGATTTCTTGCCGGATATCCTCATCCAGCGGCCCGCCGGCCATCAAGGTGACGCGATCCAACACCGCACCTGTCGCTGTCGACCGCAGGGTGATCACCTGCACGCCGTCGCCGATCACCGCGCCCGGCAAGGCAATCGTCACCCGCCAGCTTTCAGGTTGCACCCCATCGGGGGAAAGCGCCGCAGCCGCGATGACCTGACCTTCATGCACCGCCTCGATCCCGGTTTCCCCACGATGGGAGCACGTCAGGATACCTTCGTAACGGCCAGCCTGCAGCCGCACCCGAATAAGCGCCTCGTCATGCATTCTTGCCTCCCTTTCAGACATCGGCCCGCGGCGCGCGCAGCACGACCAAGTCCCGGATGGCGATCCTGTTCATCGCGGGGCCTTCAAGGATCAGATCGAGCCATGCTTTCGTGACCCGCCGTTCCCGGATCTTGGTAAAGGCGAGGTCGAATTCGGCCAGACCCTGATCGCCTGACATCGCGATCTCGCGCACGATCTGCTCGCAGTTCGGGCCGTGCTGGATGTTCAGCCGGGCATAGACCGGGATCGGTCGTTCCTGTTCCATGCGCAGTTGCACAGCAAAGAAATGGCCAAGCGACACACCTGAAAGCGCAGCGGCCGGCAGATCGTGAACCAGCGACAGGAAAGATCCGTCGAAACGATACACCTCGAGGATCAGACCAAAGGCTGCACCTGTCCGACCTGTCCGACCCGGGTCCTGGCGCAAGAAAACCTCGGCTTGGGCGGCATCGTGAAACAGGCTCAAGCCCGCGCCAAGTGTCAACGGGGATGCAAAATTCCCATGCCCGCGCTGGGGCAGACGTGTCCGCCATGGCCAAGCCCGTTCAGCCCAGTCGCATGGATCGGGCAAGATGATCCCATCCAGATCGTCGATGCGCGAGAAAAGCTCGGTTTCCGCCGATGCGACAAGCCTGTCCACATCACCGCGCAGCGATCGCAGACGCTGATGGATGCCGCGCAGGTCGCGCGCGGGCAAACGGCCCGGCGCTTGCAGATCGCGTTCCCAACGCTTCAGGGGTTGGAACCGCTCAAAAAGACCCAACACATAGGGTCGCTCGTTACCCATCTCACGACGTCCTTCCGGGTCGCGCGCCGCAGCCTGCCTGTGCCGGCCTGCCTGCGCGACAAACGATCTCTCTTTCGTGGGCCAAATAAGCGTCGAAAGATAGAAACAGTCCAGAGCCCAACGGCGACCCGGCAGCGATTGTGCGGCTTGGCGTGCATCGGTGCAACGCCCGGCTTGCGCGCAAGCGCGCAAGCGCGCGTGCCGCAGCGGTCTAGTTCGCGCCTTGCACAGCTTGAACAAAGCGTCGCAGCAAGGACAGGCTTTCCTCTCGGCTCAGGCTTCGATCCTTGGTCGACAGCACCGACAAGGTGACAAGCCGTGGGCCCACATCAAGATAGGCGCGCCAGTAATCGGGTTGCACATCTTGCATCGCACCCGCGCCTTGATCGCTGGCGTGCAACAGGAATACCCTGGGCGAGCGGATGGTTTCCAAAATCACGATGCTGGAAGGTTCGCCCGAACGGCTCAACAGTCTCCGGCCCTCATCGGAGCGAAACAGGCTGTCCAACTCTGCGATCGTGTCTGAAATCCGCCCGCCTGTGGAGGGCTCCGAGATCGTTGCCGTCAGCACCGCAGGGGTGGTGGGTTGACCGGCGCTCCGGGAATTGGCGATCGCCGCACAGTTTCCAAGCAGGACAAAGCCCGTATCGGCCGTGTCGCGGACGGTCGTGGGATCGACACAAAAACCCGTCGGACCGGTCACCACTATTCGATCCGTCGTGACAGCGATCTGGGATGGTGCGGGTTTTACGCCACGGCCCAGACCCTGCAACCCGGCCGCATCGCATGCGGCAAGGGCAAGGCAGGCCGCGACAAGCACGGCCCGCCTCATGATGTCACAGATCGGCGTAGACATGCTTTTCCTTGGTCGCGCCGGGATGGGTGACTGCACCCTTCACCGCCGGGCCGACCAGTTGAGCATATTTCCACAGCGCGCCGGTTTCATAGATGGTCTCGCGCGGGCCGGACCACTGCGCGCGGCGCGCTTCAAACTCAGCATCGCTCAAGGCCACCGACAATTCGCCGGTGATCGCGTTGATGGTGATGATGTCGCCATCTTTCAGCAGGCCGATGGGGCCACCCACCGCCGCCTCGGGGCCGACATGGCCGACGCAAAAGCCGCGCGTGGCCCCCGAGAACCGGCCATCGGTGATCAGGGCCACCTTTTTGCCCATGCCCTGACCCGAGATCGCGCTGGTGGTGGCCAGCATCTCGCGCATGCCGGGGCCGCCGCGCGGCCCTTCGTTGCGGATCACCAGAACCTCGCCCTCGGCATAGGCGCGGGTCTTGACGGCCTCAAAGGCGTCCTCTTCGCATTCGAAAACGTGGGCCGGGCCGGAAAACACCTGTTCCGCGGCCGACATGCCCGCAACCTTGACGATCGCACCCTCGGGCGCAAGATTGCCCTTGAGGCCCACGACACCGCCGGTTTGCGTGATCGGCGTGGCAGCAGGGTGGATCACCTTGCCATCCGCTTCGCGCGTGATCAGGTCCAGCTCTTCGCCCATGGTGCGGCCGGTTACGGTCAGGCAATCCTCGTGGATCAGACCGATCTTGCGCAATTCCTTCATCACGACGGGCACGCCGCCCACCTCGTAGAGGTCCTTGGCGACATACTGACCGCCGGGTTTCATGTCGACGAAATAGGGCGTGTCCTTGAAGATCTCGCAGACATCGAACAGGTCGAAATCGATCCCCGCCTCATGGGCGATGGCGGGAAGGTGCAGACCGGCATTGGTCGAACCACCCGTGCAGGCCACGACACGGGCCGCGTTTTCCAGCGATTTGCGCGTGACGATATCGCGCGGGCGCAGGCCGATTTCCAAAAGCTTCATCACCGCCTCGCCAGAGGCCACGCCATATTGATCGCGCGTCTCATAGGGGGCGGGTGCGCCTGATGAATTGGGCAAGGCCAGACCGATCGCTTCGGACACACAGGCCATGGTGTTGGCGGTGAACTGACCGCCACAGGCCCCCGCGCTGGGGCAGGCGACACGCTCGAGGATCGCGAGCGCCTCATCGCTCAGGTTGCCCGCCTGATGCTGGCCCACGGCTTCGAACACGTCCTGCACGGTCACATCGCGGCCATCCAGACGGCCCGGCAAGATCGAGCCGCCATAGATGAAGACCGATGGCACGTTCAGACGCACCATCGCCATCATCATGCCCGGAAGCGACTTGTCGCACCCCGCAAGACCCACCAGCGCGTCATAGCAATGGCCGCGCATGGTCAGTTCGACGGTGTCGGTGATCGCATCGCGGCTTGCCAGCGACGAGCGCATGCCCTCATGGCCCATCGCGATGCCGTCGGTCACGGTGATGGTGGTGAATTCGCGGGGCGTGCCAAAGGCTTTCTTGACGCCGATCTTGACCGCCTGTGCCTGACGGTTGAGCGAGATGTTGCAGGGCGCCGCTTCGTTCCAGCAGGTGGCGACGCCGACGAAGGGCTGGTGGATTTCTTCATCCGTCAGCCCCATCGCATAGAAATAGGAGCGGTGCGGTGCGCGCGATGCGCCTTCGGTCACATGCCGGCTTGGCAGTTTGGACTTGTCGAATTTGCCTGTCGGCATGGTGCTGTCCCTCCCCTATGGCGTCTGTCAGCAGCGTATGGATGCCCTGCGAGATAGACGGGCCAGACAGGGCAGACAAGCATGATTGCCGCATAGTTTCGAGCGGTTTACACTATCGTCGTGTAAACGCCGTCAAAGGCAGGTTCGATGCAGTACCCCGCTCTGGAAGAGCTTGTTGCCCCCGCCCGCGCAAATTCCGCGATCTGGCGGATTGTCCTGGGCCTGATTTTGGTGGTGATCGTCTATGTGGCGGGGCTGGGCGCGCTGTTTGGCATGCTGGTTCTGGTGACAGGCTTTTCCGGTGCCGGTCAATGGATGGCGCGGATGGCGGGTGCCGACAGCCCAACGGCCACCTTGCTGCTGCTGGCGACATTCATTGGCATGGGAATAGGCCCGCTTTTGGCGGCCCGGGTCGTACATCGCCGCCCGAGCGGGTCGTTGTTTGGGGCGCGGGCGCGGGTGCTGCGCCATTTTCTGGTGGCGCTGGTGCTGTGCGGGGCGCTTTATGGCCTGAGGGCGCTGTGGCCGATGGGGATTGAACCCGTTCGCAATCTGCCGACGGCGCTTTGGCTGTCGTTCCTGCCCTTGGCCTTGGTCGGCGTCTTGCTTCAGACAGGCGCCGAAGAGGTGCTGTTTCGTGGCTATATCCAAAGCCAGTTGGCGGCGCGGTTTTCGTCGCCCTTGATCTGGATGGTCTTGCCCTCGGGCGTGTTTGCCCTTTTGCATTTCCAGCCTGATACCTATGGCCCAGCGGCCTGGATGGTGGTTGGCGCCATCTTTCTGTTTGCGCTGCTGGCGGCCGATCTGACGGCGCGCACCGGCACCATCGGCGCGGCCTGGGGCTTTCACTTTGCCAACAACTGTGGCGCGATCTTGCTGGTCGGGATCGAAGGCAGCTTGTCGGGGCTGGCGCTATACACGGTGCCGGTGGCCCAACTCGGGGCTGGCAATCTGGCGCCCATGCTGGCCCTTGATATGCTGGTGATGATCGCGGTCTGGGCCGCGATCCGCCTTGCGCTGGGCTGGTCGGCTCAAGACGACGGCGGGGCAGCTTCGAAATAGGTGCGCAGCATGCGGGTGTAGATGCGCTTCAGGTCGTGGATATCGTCGATCCAGACGCGTTCGTCGACCTCATGCATGCGATGACCGACAAGGCCGAATTCGACAACCGCGCAATGATCCTTGACGAAACGCGCATCCGATGTGCCGCCGGTGGTGGAGAAAACCGGGCTTTCGTTGGTTTCCTGACCGATGGCGCGCGCCACCAGCGCGGGCAGCGGGCCCGGCGGGGTCAAAAAGGCTTCGCCCGAGATCTGCGTCGTCATCTCGATCCGCACGCCCATCTCGGCGGCCACGGCATCGGCCTGTTCGTGCAGCCACCGGGTCAGGCTGGCCCCGCTGTGGGTGTCGTTGAAGCGGATGTTGACCGTCATCCGCGTGCGGGCGGGGATGATGTTGGAGGCGGCATTGCCGGTGTCGATGGTGGTGACCGATACGGTGGAGGGATCGAAATGATCGGTGCCATGGTCCAAGGCATGGCCCGACAGCCGATGCGCCAGAAGCGCCACGGCGGGCATCGGGTTCAGCGCCTTGTGCAGATAGGCGGAATGGCCCTGTTTGCCGATCACCTCGAAATGGGCGGTCATCGAACCGCGTCGGCCGATTTTCACCATGTCGCCGATTCGCGCCACGCTGGTGGGTTCGCCCACGATGCACAGGTCCATTCTTTCGCCCTGCGCGGTCATCCAATCCAGCAAGGCCAGCGTGCCGTCGCGACCGGGCCCTTCCTCGTCGCCGGTGATGGCGATCACGATTGCGCCTTGGGGTGGGGTTTCGGCCACGAAATCCATCGCGGCCGCAACAAAGGCCGCGACGCTTGATTTCATGTCGGTGGCGCCCCGGCCATAAAGCCAGCCATCTTCCTGATGGGCGGAAAAGGGCGGATGGGTCCATGCCGCGACATCGCCCACCGGCACGACATCGGTATGGCCGTTATAGCCGAAACTTTGTGCGACCCCCTTGTGGCCCCAGCGGGCAAAAAGATTGGGCGTGCCGTTGCGATCGACCCGCCAGCACGCGAACCCGGCCCCTTCCAGCAGGCGCTGCAACAGCTGCAGCGCGCCACCTTCTTGAGGTGTGACCGAGGGGCAGCGGACCAGATCGGCGGTCAGTCGGACGGGATCAACGGGCATCAAGCGCACTCCGGTTGCGGTCTGATCCTTGCGTAACCCTGGCGCCGATCGGGCACAACCGGGCGCTGTCGCCGACAGGCTTCCGGTGCGCGCGGCGGATCAGTCGAAAAAGGGCGTCACCTGGGCCACGATCACCGAATTCTCATCGGCGGCGCGCTGCATCAGTTCGGCCTCGTCTTCGGCGATCACCTCGCCGTCTTCTTCGCGCTCGGCCTTGGTTCCGTGCCCGGTCACATCAAGGGGCGCCAGATCCGCCTGTTTCAGGATGGCCACGGTTTCGCGCACCGCTTCGGCCTCGTCGACGCCAGAGGCATAGCACAAAAGCGCGGCCCCCGTGGCCTTGTCGGGCAAGCCATCGCCCGCCTTGCGGCCGACCTCGACCACAAGGGTATAGACGTTCTGGGGACGGCGGGGTTTTTGGTCTTCGGTCATGGCGCCGCTTTGCGATGGAATTCGGGCGGTCGTCAATCCCGCTTTGGTCTTGGGCCGCCCGGGCCGATGCCAGATCGGATTGTCGCCGATGCTCGGTGACAGTGTCACCGTCGCGAATCGGGTGTAGGCTGTAGGATGTGTCGTTGTGTAACGGAAAGGAGCCATCGCATGTCCCGTAATGAAGGCACCATCGACCGCGCCCTGCGCGTCATTGCCGGTCTGGCGATCTTGTCGCTTGTGTTCATAGGCCCGCAAACCCCATGGGCTTGGATCGGCCTTGTGCCGTTGATCACCGGGCTGGTGGGGTTTTGTCCGCTTTACCGTGTGCTGGGCATCAACACCTGTGGCCTGAAGCCGTGATCCGATCCTGACGCCGATCGCCGTGCCGTAGCCCCCCCTTGCGCCCGCCATCCCGACCGTGGCGAATGGGGCGTGATTTGGGGGGGAGCGCCCGGAATGAAGATCGCGATGTGGTCGGGGCCACGCAATCTGTCGACGGCGATGATGTATGCCTTTGCCGCGCGTGGTGACTGTGCGGTCTGGGATGAGCCGTTCTATGCCCCCTATCTGGCCGCAAGCGGTGCCGATCATCCGATGCGGCGCGATATCTTGCACACGCATGAAACCGACCCTGTCCGCGTTGGTGCGGTGTGTGGCGGGCCCGTGCCCGAAGGTGCCGCGCATTGGTACATGAAGCATATGCCCCACCACATGGTGCCGGGTTTCCCGCTGGATTGGGCGGCGGCATGCGTCAACATCCACCTGATCCGCCACCCTGCCCGTGTGATCGCAAGCTACGCCGAAAAGCGGGGCGAAGTGACGTTGGAAGATATCGGGTTCTTGCAGCAAGAGCGGCTGTGGCAGGCGCTGCCGGGGCCGGTGATCGATGCCGAGGATATCCGTGCCGACCCGGCCCGTGCGCTGGGCGGGCTCTGCGCCGCGATTGGCTTGGCCTTTACCGAGCGGATGCTGGGATGGCGCGCGGGGCCCAAGCCCTTTGACGGGGTGTGGGCCGCGCATTGGTATAACGCAGTGCATCGCTCAACCGGATTTGCCGGGCCCGAGGCGCCCTTGCCCGAGGTGCCGCCCGTTTTTGCCCCGCTTCTGGCCAAAGCTTTGCCGATCTACGAGGCGATGCGGGCTCAAACGCGCAAGCCGGGGTGAAGCCTGAACCGCCGTGAAGGCGGGGCTTGCGTATTTTTGGAAAGATGAAGGCTCAGCGCGGTGCGATATGGGATGCGAAGGCGGCCCGTGCCCGACCCCAGACACCGGCATCGATCCGGTCCAGCGTCAAGAGCGCGGGCAACAGTTGGGCCGCGTAATCTTGTGAGCTTTCGAGCGGCAGGAGCGAGGGCAGATTGTCGATCGCCATCACATCGAGGGGTGGTTCGTCATGGACACGCAGCGCGGGGGCTGCCCAATCGGTGGCGCGGTCATAAAGTTTGATGGGCGAAAATTCCGATGTGGGATCGCAGGCGATATCGCCGATCACCCGCAGCGCGCGGGGCGCGGTCTTGGCGGTATCGGGCACGAAAACCGGCACGCCGGGCATGGCGAGGATGCAGTTGAGAAAGATCTCATGCCCAAGGATTTCGGGGAAAGGCCCGCCATGGGCCGTTTCGGCCATGTCCCAGAGTGTCGGCTCCAACCCCATGGCGCGGCAGAAATCGCGCGCCCCTGTGCCCACGCGCCCCTTGGCGCCGATGATGATGACGCGTGGCGGCTTGGGGCGCGCGGCCAGATCCGCCGCAAGCGCCGCGCGCAGGGCGGCGGCATCGGGCAAGGCGCGGATCGGGCCGCAGATCGCGCCCTGGTCTTGCGCCACAAGCGCCATGGCCGATACCGCCGCCCCGGCATAGCCCGCCCAATAGCCAAAGGCCGCGATGCGGCGCCCGCTGTCATCGACCAGCGATTCGAGATCGTAGAGCACGCCCCCACCCGCCCGGAAGCGTTGGAGCAGGATGCGCCCGGCCGGCTGCCCCTTGTAGGCATGACCAAACAGGATGTGGCGGTGCACAAGCGGCGTGCCATCCTCGGGCAATTCCTTGAGGCCGAAGATGATCGCGTCACGGGGGGCATTGGGCCAACTGCCCTCGGCGGCGATGTCAGCCCCGGCGGCGATGTAACCCGAAAGCGGTATGGCGCGGCTGCGGCTTTTCTCGACCGTCACCCGGAAACCCGAACCGATCAGGGCTGCGGCCCCTTCGGGCGTCAGGCCCACACGATCCTCGTTCGGGCGCTGTTCGGCGCGAACCCAGAGATGGATCATCTTTCAATACTCCGTCCGGGCATGAAGGCGCTCAGGGGCATCAAGATGCGGGGTGGCGTTGAAGCCTGACAGGATCTGAGCATCGGGCAAAACCATCACCCGATGGATCGAGCAATTGCGGATCGGCACCAGAAGATGCGCCATGCGCGCGATGTCGAGATCAAGCAGATGGCGCGCCATCATGCCGATCACCCCGCCCGAGGTGACGCACAAAACCCGCCGACCGGGCCGTGCGGCCAGCCGCAGCATTTCGGCCACGCGGGTCTCGAAGCTGTCGTAGCTTTCATTGCCCTGGATTTCGGCGCGCTGCCATGCCTGCATCACATCGGTGATGTGGTGGACGAAGTTTTCCGGCGTTGTCTGTGGTGTGCCGTTGCGCACGGCGTGGGCCTTGGTCAGGTTGAAATAATCCAGCTCGTTCAGGCGCGCGTCGATTTCGGGTGTTGCGCCCAGATCGCCCATGGCGGCCAGCGTTTCGCGGTGGCGGCGCAGCGATCCCGTCAGCACCCGGTCAAAGGGCGCATCATGATCGCGCAGCCAGTCGCCCAGCCAGCGCGCTTGCTGGTGGCCCAGATCGGACAGGCGGTCATAGCCTGTCTCATCCTGAGCGGCGGAATTTGCCTGACCGTGCCGCACCAGAACCAGCTCGCCCATGTCGTTCCCTCGTCTGTTGTCGGGGCCGTGATGGGCGATCGCCGGCCGGAGCGCAAGGTCGGTGGCTGGACGGGCTGCTTTTGGCATGGTTGAACAGGGGCATGAGCAATCTTCCCATCGATCCCGCCCGATGTCTGGCCGATCTGCACGCGCTGCGCCGCTTTGGCGGCGATGCAGCCAGCATGGGGGTGCGCCGCCGCGCCTTCAGCCCCGAGGACATCGCCGCCCGCGACTGGCTGGCGGGTCGTATGGCCGAGGCGGGTCTGACACCGCATCTTGATCCGGTCGGCAATCTGTTCGGGCTGGCCAAGGGAAGATCGCTGTTGCTTGGCTCGCATTCCGATACCCAGCCCGAAGGCGGTTGGCTGGATGGCGCGCTGGGGGTGATCGCCGCGCTGGAGATCGCGCGCGCCGCCCACGAAGCAGGCGGCCCTGCGGTGTCGGTTGTCAGCTTTCAAGACGAAGAAGGACGCTTTGGCGCGCTGACGGGCAGTTCGGTGTGGTCAGGCAAGCTGCCCTTGGCCGTGGCCGACGCGCTGGTGGCCAGTGATGGCACGACATTCGCGCAAGCCCGCGCCGCATTGGCTGGCCGGGCGGCAGGGTTTGTGGATCCGGCCCGGTTCACGGGTTTTGTCGAGATGCATATCGAACAGGGCCCTGTTCTGGATGCGATGGATGAGGTCATCGGCGTCGTGACCGGGATCGTGGGCCTGCGTCAGCTGCAGGTCACCGTCTTGGGCCAACAAAATCACGCCGGCACCACGCCCATGGCGATGCGGCGCGATGCCTTTCAGGCAGCCGCGCGAATCGCGGTCGATCTGCCCGCCCGGCTGGTCGATATCGTGACCCCGCAATCGGTTTGGACCATCGGGCAGATCGCGCTGCATCCCAACGCATCCTCGGTGGTGCCGGGGCGGGCCGAATTCAGCCTGCAATGGCGCGATATCGATGCCGCGCGGTTGGACCGGATGGAGGCCGCGATCGGCGCGCTTTTGGCGGCTGTCGCCCGTGACAGCGGCTGCCAGATCACGGCTGACCGGCTGCGCCATGATCTGGCGCCGATGCCGATGGATGGGGCGATGCAAGCCGCGCTTGGCGCAGCGGCCGAGGCGGTCGCACCGGGGCGGTGGCGGGCCATGCCCTCGGGCGCGCTGCATGACGCGTCGAACCTGGCCGGGCTGATGCCCGTCGGCATGCTGTTTGTGCCGTCCATCGGCGGAATTTCCCATGATTTTGCGGAAGACACGGCCGAGGATGATCTGATCATCGGGCTCAAGGTGCTGGCGGCCGCGCTAGGGCGCATGGATCACGGCCGCTGACATCGGGCCCGATCAAGATGAAAAAGCCGCCCGGGTGGGGCGGCTTTTTTCGTTCTGCTGTCGCGTGGTGTCAGCCCTGACGGGCCTTGTACCGGCGCTGGGTCTTGTTGATCACATAGACCCGGCCCTTGCGGCGCACGACACGGCAATCGCGGTGACGCTGCTTGAGCGAGCGGAGCGAGTTCTTGACCTTCATGGCCTGTCTCCTTCGTCGCGGCGCGGCGATGCGCCAAAAGTTTCGTTCTGGTCCTTGCGGACCGGTTCATGGTGGGCGGTACTGGGATCGAACCAGTGACCCCTACGATGTCAACGTAGTGCTCTACCGCTGAGCTAACCGCCCGTTTCCCGGGACGATAGCAAGGTATCTTCGGCCGGAAGGCCCGATTCCGCGCATCCCGCCGCTTGGGTGTCGGGTCTATAGAAGGATTGGCATGGGGGTTCAAGAGCTTTTGGATTGGCGCAAAAAGGGGCTATATGATTTTGCCTGTGCCCTTGATCGGAGCCTGAATGCATCCCGCCTTTCGCCTTGAACGCCCTGATGAGGTTTTGAGCCCTGTTGTGGTCGCCTCGCCGCATTCGGGGCGGCATTACCCTGCAGCGTTCCTGAGGGCCAGTGTTCTGGATGAGCGGGCGGTGCGGTCGTCGGAAGATGCGTATATGGATGATCTTGTGCGCGCAGCACCCGCATTGGGCGCGCCCTTGATCGCGGCGGAATATCCGCGCGCATGGATCGATCTGAACCGCAGCCCTGATGAACTGGACCCCGCCGTCGTCGAGGGCTTGGGCCGTGTGATGCAGACGCCGCGGATATCCTCGGGTCTGGGGGTGATTCCCCGGGTCGTGGCCAATGGGCGCGCGATCTATCGCGGCAAGATCACCCGCGGCGAGGCCGAGGCGCGTATCGCACAGGTCTGGCGGCCCTATCATGCGGCGCTTGACGGGTTGATGCGGGCCGCGCAGGCGGGGTTCGGCGAGGCGGTCTTGCTGGATTTCCACTCGATGCCCCATGAGGCGCTGGATACGGTTGTCCGCCCCGGCCAACGTCGGCCCGAGGTGGTTCTGGGCGACCGCTTCGGCGCTTCGGCGGCGGGTGAGGTGCTTGCCGCGCTGGAGGAAGGGTTTGTGGGCCATGGTCTGAGCGTGATCCGCAATGCGCCCTTTGCAGGTGCCTTTGTGACCCAGCAATACGGGCGGCCCGCACGGGGCTGGCATGCGGTCCAGATCGAGATCGACCGGGCGCTTTACATGGATGAGCGCCTGGTGCGCCCGAACGCGAATTTCGACGCGGTGCGCCAGATCGTGACCGATGTGATGGCGCGGCTGATCGCCTCGCGGCCGGGGCGCATGCCCTTGGCGGCGCAATAGAGGGGGCTCTGCCCCCGGCCTGCGGCCTCCCCCGGAGTATTTTCAAAGCAAAGATGACAGGGGCTGTGCGGGTCAGCGCAGGGCGCGGCCCTTGAGGATCGCGTCGGGGCCGAAGCGGGCGCGGATCGCGTCGGTGGCGCGTTCGGCCTCGATCCGGCGGGCCTGGCCCGGATCGAGCAGATCGCCCGACCGATCGGCGCCGCCTGCGGCGATCAACTCGGACAGGCCGATGCCGATCAGCCGGTAGGGCTGGGGGTGGTCTGTCTGGTCAAAAAGCAGACGGGCCGTGCGATAGATGCGGTCAGCGATCTGGGTGCCATCGGGCAGCGACTGGCGGCGCGTCAAAAGCTTGAAATCGGCCCGCTTGAGTTTGAGGGTCACGGTCCGGCCGGCCAGCCCCTTGGCTTTGGCCCGGTCAGCCACTTTTTCGGCCAGCCGCCAGATATGGCCATCGAGCAGATCGGGATCGGCGGTGTCTTCGGCAAAGGTGGTTTCGGTCGAGATCGACTTGATCGCGCGGTCAGGTGCCACGCGGCGGTTGTCTTCGCCGCGCGCCAGATGCCAGAGCCGATCGCCCATCGCCCCGAAGCGTGCGCAAAGATCGCCGCGATCCCAGCGCCGCAGATCGCTGATGCTGCGGATGCCGATCTTGTCGAGGCTGGCCTGACCGGAAGCGCCGATGCCCCAGATCATGCGCACGGGTTTGTCGCGCAGGAAATCCATCGTTTCGGCCCGCCCGATCACCGAAAAGCCGCGCGGCTTGTCGAGATCGGAGGCCAGTTTCGCAAGGAACTTGTTGTGGCTGAGCCCGATGGATCCGGTAATGCCCAATTCCCGCTGCATGCGGTTCACCAGACCGGCCAGCAAGACCGCCGGGGGCTGGCCATGCAGCCGCGCGGTGCCAGACAGATCAAGAAACGCTTCATCAAGTGACAGGGGCTCGATCGCCGGGGTCAGATCGGCCATCATGGTGCGGATCTGGGCCGAGACCTTGGCATAGACATCCATGCGCCCCCGCACCACCACCGCCTCGGGGCACAGCTTGAGCGCCTGGAACATCGGCATGGCCGAGCGCACCCCCTTGATGCGCGCAATATAACACGCGGTCGAGACCACGCCACGCCGCCCGCCGCCGATGATCACCGGCTTGTCGCGCAGGTCAGGATTGTCGCGTTTTTCCACGCTGGCATAAAAGGCGTCGCAATCCATGTGCGCGATGGTCAGATCCCACAGTTCGGGATGGCTGGTCACACGCGGGCCGCCGCAGGCGGGGCAGCGCGCGGATTGGTCAAAGCGGGCAAGGCAATCGCGGCACAGGGCGGGCATGCGCCAAGGATAGGCGGGCGGCATCATTTGCGAAAGTGGCGGATTTTGGCTGGAAAAGACCGCAGCCAGCCCGCATATCGTTTGGCATGAAGCCCGAAACCCAACAAACGAGGGTCGACATGGACCAATTGCTTGCCGAGATGCTGGGCGGGAACATCGTGATCTTGCTGTTCGCGCTGTTCGTCATTCTGGCCATCTTTCGGGCGATCCGCATCGTGCCGCAATCCGAGCAGCATGTGGTGGAGCGCTTTGGCCGCCTCAGAAGCGTTCTGGGGCCGGGCATCAATTTCATCGTGCCGTTTCTGGACCGCGTTGCACATCGTGTGTCGATCCTTGAGCGGCAGTTGCCGACGGCCAGTCAGGACGCGATCACCACCGACAACGTGCTTTTGGTCGTGGAAACCAGCGTTTTCTACCGCGTCTTGCACCCGGAGCGGACGGTCTACCGCATCCGCGATGTCGATGCAGCCATCGCCACCACCGTGGCGGGCATCGTGCGCGCCGAGATCGGCAAGATGGAGCTGGACGAGGTGCAATCCAACCGCGCCAGCCTGATCATGCGGATCAAGGAGGCGGTCGAGGGCGCGGTCGATGATTGGGGCATCGAGGTAACGCGGGCGGAAATCCTGGATGTGGGGCTTGATCAGGCGACCCGCGATGCGATGCTGCAACAGTTGAATGCCGAGCGCGAACGCCGTGCCGCCGTGACCCGCGCCGAGGGCCAGAAGCGTGCCGTCGAACTGGCCGCCGACGCCGAGCTTTACGCCGCCCGTCAGCAGGCCGAAGCCCGGCGCGTGGAAGCCGATGCCGAAGCCTATGCCACGGGCGTTGTCGCCGAAGCGATTGCCAAAGGCGGGCTCGAGGCGGTGCAATACAACATCGCGCTGGAACAGGTGAAAGCCATCGGTCAGGTGGGCAAGGGCCAGGGCAGCCAGACAATCATCGTGCCCGCCGATGCGGTTGATGCCTTTGGCAAGGCGTTTTCGATGCTGAAAGGGCGTGGCTGATGTGGGCCTTGTGGTGGGTTTGGGGGGCCGCGGCGGTCGTTCTGGCCATCGGTGAAGTGCTGTTGCCCAGTTTCGTCTTGCTGGGATTTGCGCTGGGGGCTGCGGTTGTGGCGCTGATGCTGTTGGTGGGCGGGCCGCTGGCGGTCTGGCTGGCGGGGTCCTTGCCGGTTTTGCTGCTCGTTTTCGCGATTGTCTCGCTGCTGTGCTGGCTGGCGTTGCGGCGCTGGCTGGGCGTCTATCGCGGACAGGTCAAGACCTTTGACCGCGATATCAACGACAACTGAGCCGCGCCGGGCGGGTCAGGGCAATGCGGCCAGAACCGCCAAAGCGGCTGCGCGGGGATCGGCCGCTTGCCAGATCGGACGCCCCACAACGATGTGGTCGGCGCCGTCGCCGATGGCCTGTGCCGGGGTGCTGATGCGCTTTTGATCGCCTGCGGCGGCCCCTTTGGGGCGCACGCCCGGGGTGACGATCAGGCGGCCCATGGCCTCGGGCAAGGCACGGATCAACGCGGCTTCTTGCGGGGAAGCGATCACGCCATCAGCGCCAGCCGCCAAGGCGCGCGCGGCGCGGGTCGCCACGATTTCGGCCATGTCGCCCGGCACGATCAGATTGGCATCCAGATCGGCACGGTCATTCGATGTGAGGATCGTCACCGCCAGGATCTTGAGTCCAGATCCCGCCGCGCCCTGTTTGGCGGCCGCCACCACCTGCGGGTCGCCATGGACAGTCAGGAAATCGAGATCATAGGCGGCAATGCCGCGCACGGCGGCCTCGACCGTGGCGCCGATGTCGAAAAACTTCATGTCAAGAAAGATGCGCTTGCCATGCTCTTGCTTGAGCTCATTTGCCAAGGCCAGACCACCCCCCGTCAACATGCCCAGCCCGATCTTGTAGAACGACACCGCGTCGCCGATGCGTTCGGCCATGGCCAAGCCTTCGAGCGCATTGGCAACATCAAGGGCAACGATCAGACGGTCATCGGACATGGGATTTTGGCCTTTGGGATCGGGAACTGATCCGTTCCTAGGCGCCGATCGGGACCTTGTCCATAAGTCGGGTGGGGATGGTCAAACAGGTCGGGGAGCGCCGGTACAAAGGAGGCGCTCCCCTTTCGCGACCAATACACACGCGACCACGATGTAACTTTTGACACTGATTGCAACTTTAGTAGCAAAAAATGCCGATGTCGAGACCCTGTTGCGGCTTGCAGGCCAAGAAATTGCTTCCCACATGACGCTTGAGGCCCAGTGGCCGCCATGCCGCATGTCGGGTGGTGCCGAACGGGCGCTTGGAAAAGGAGAGACTGCGATGAACTTGGACAAGTTCACGGATCGCGCCCGCGGCTTTTTGCAGGCCGCACAAACGATCGCTCAACGTGAAGACCATCAAAAGCTTGGTCCCGAACATATCCTCAAGGCTTTGCTGGATGATGAACAGGGTATGGCCAACACCCTGATTTCGCGTGCGGGTGGCGCACCCGCGCGTGTGCGTGAGGCGAATGATCTGACGCTGTCGCGTGTTCCGCGCGTGACGGGGGACGGGGCTTCGCTTGTGTCGGATCGGCAATTGGTCAAGGTTCTGGATGAGGCTGAAAAGCTTTCCAAAAAGGCCGGTGACAGCTTTGTTTCCGTCGAACGGATCCTGACGGCGCTTGCTGTCGTGACCAGCCCCGCCCGCGAGGCGCTCGAGGCGGGTGCGGTGAATGCCCAAAGCCTCAATGCCGCGATCAATGATCTGCGCAAGGGGCGCACCGCTGACAGCGCCGGCGCCGAAGACAGCTATGACGCGCTCAAGAAATATGCCCGCGACCTGACCGCCGCCGCCCGCGAGGGCAAGATCGACCCGATCATCGGCCGCGACGAAGAGATCAGGCGCGCCATGCAGGTGCTGAGCCGCCGCACCAAGAACAATCCGGTGCTGATCGGGGAACCGGGCGTCGGCAAGACCGCGATTGCCGAAGGTCTGGCGCTGCGCATCGTCAATGGGGATGTGCCGGAATCGTTGCGCAACAAGACGCTGATGGCGCTCGACATGGGCGCGCTGATCGCAGGCGCCAAGTATCGTGGTGAATTCGAGGAACGGCTCAAGGCCGTCCTTGGGGAAATCACGGCAGCCGCCGGTGAGATCATCTTGTTCATCGATGAAATGCATACGCTGGTCGGGGCGGGCAAATCCGATGGCGCGATGGATGCCGCCAATCTGATCAAGCCTGCCTTGGCGCGGGGCGAATTGCATTGTGTCGGGGCCACCACGCTCGATGAATACCGCAAATACGTGGAAAAGGATGCCGCGCTGGCCCGCCGGTTCCAGCCCCTCATGGTCGAGGAACCGACCGTCGAGGATACCGTGTCGATCCTGCGGGGCATCAAGGAAAAATATGAGCTGCATCATGGGGTCCGCATTTCGGACGCCGCACTTGTGGCCGCCGCAACGCTGTCGCATCGCTACATCACCGACCGATTCCTGCCCGACAAGGCGATCGACCTGATGGACGAGGCGGCCAGCCGCCTGCGGATGGAGGTCGACAGCAAGCCCGAGGAGCTGGACGCGCTCGACCGGCAGATCTTGCAGATGCAGATCGAATCGCTGGCGCTGAAGAAAGAGGATGATCAGGCCAGCAAGGACCGGCTGGAAAAGATCCTGCGCGAATTGAGCGATCTGCAACAGCAATCCGCCGAGATGACGGCGAAATGGCAGGCCGAGCGTGACAAGCTCGACAGGGCGCGCCATCTGAAGGAACGGCTTGATCAAGCGCGTGCGGAATTGGACCAAGTCAAGCGCAGCGGCGATCTCGCCCGTGCGGGAGAGCTGTCTTATGGCGTGATCCCGCAGTTGGAAAAGGAACTGGCCGCTGCCGAAGCGCAAGATGAAGACATGATGGTCGAAGAGGCGGTGCGCCCCGAACAGATCGCCGGCGTCGTCGAACGCTGGACCGGGGTGCCTGTCTCAAAGATGCTGGAAGGCGAGCGTGAGAAGCTTCTCAAGATGGAGGAGGAGCTGGGCCGCCGTGTCATCGGCCAGATGCAGGCGGTCGGGGCTGTCAGCCGTGCGGTGCGCCGGGCGCGGGCGGGGCTGCAGGATGAAAATCGTCCGCTCGGGTCGTTCCTGTTTCTGGGGCCCACGGGCGTGGGCAAGACCGAACTGACCAAGGCGCTGGCCGAATACCTGTTCGACGACGATCAGGCCATGGTGCGCATCGACATGAGCGAATTCATGGAAAAGCACAGCGTTGCCCGCTTGATCGGCGCCCCGCCCGGCTATGTCGGCTATGACGAGGGCGGGGTTCTGACCGAAGCGGTGCGGCGCCGGCCCTATCAGGTGATCTTGTTCGACGAGGTGGAAAAGGCCCACCCCGAGGTGTTCAACGTGCTGTTGCAGGTTCTCGATGACGGTATCCTGACCGATGGTCACGGCCGGCGCGTCGATTTCAAGCAGACGCTGATCGTGTTGACCTCCAACCTTGGGTCGCAGGCCTTGAGCATCTTGCCAGACGGATCCGACGCGGCCGCCGCCAAGCGCGATGTGATGGATGCGGTGCGCGCCCATTTCCGGCCCGAATTTCTGAACCGGCTGGACGACATGATCGTTTTCGATCGGCTGACGCGGGCGGATATGGATGGGATCGTGACCATCCAGCTTGCGCGGCTTCAAAAACGGCTGGCGGCGCGCAAGATCACGCTTGATCTGGATGCGGCCGCGCGCGCCTGGCTGGCCGACGAAGGCTATGATCCCGTTTTCGGGGCACGTCCGCTGAAGCGGGTGATCCAGCGCAGTCTGCAAGATCAACTGGCCGAGATGATTCTGGCCGGGGAGATCATGGATGGGTCGGTCCTGCATGTGACGGCCGGCGCCGACGGGCTTATCATCGGGGATCGCATCGCGCCGTCCAATCGCCCGAAGCCACAGGCTGCCGTGGTGCATTGATCCATCCCTAACCCAATGAAAAAGGCCCGGGCAATCCCCGGGCCTTTTCGCATTGTTGCCGTGATCGACAGATCACATCGGCGGCAAGATCACCGCGTTGATCACATGGATCACGCCGTTCGAAGCCACGATGTCTGCCGCGACGACGGTCGCGCCGTTTACCGTGACGCCATTGTCGAGGTCGATGGTGATATCGCCGCCCTGAACGGTGGTCGCGGTCATGCCATCGGTCAGATCGGTCGACATCACAGCGCCGGAGACGACGTGATAGGTCAGGACCGCAACCAGCTGGTCAAGATTTTCCGGCAACAGCAGGCTTTCGACAGTGCCTGCGGGAAGCGCTGCAAAGGCTTCGTCGGTGGGCGCGAATACGGTGAAGGGGCCTTCGCCTGTCAGGGTTTCGACCAGGCCGGCGGCTTGGACGGCTGCAACCAGCGTGGTAAAGGTGCCGGCTTCGATCGCGGTTTCCACGATGTTCTTGCCACCATGGCCAGCGGCAAATGCCGGGCTTGCCAGAATGGTGGTGGTCGCCAGGGCGATGAGGGTCTTGCGCATGGGGTACTCTCCAGGTTGGTGATGACGCGGTGGGCTTGTCCCTCCGGCTGCAGCACAGATGGCGATGACCTTGACCCTTTCAAGCAAAGCGGGTTTTCGCCGAACACCTTGACGATGCGGCGCGCGCGCCTAAGCGACGGGGTTTGCGGAAAGCCAATCACTTGGGCGTGATATGAAGTGACGCGCCGTGAACAAGTACCGGTCGATTGTTACAATGACCTCAACAAACAGTTTCGTGAAAAGCCCTCGTCAGGCTTGGATATGGCCTCATATCCGGTTCACAGTAGTGCAACAGCACACAGGAGACCCGCATGGCCCGCCGCTATATCTCGGATCTGAACTGGAACGACGTCACGCCAAGGGCGCTGTATCTCAATCGTCGCCAACTTATCGGCGCTGGGGGTGCGGCGCTGGGGGCTGGGCTGATTGGCGGGGCCACTGCGGCGCAGGGCGAATTGACCCCGAACAGCTGGGATGAGATCACTAGCTACAACAACTTTTATGAATTCGGCACCCGCAAGGAAGACCCTGCTCGCAACGCGCATACGTTGACCACGCAGCCATGGTCGATCGTGATCGATGGTCTGGTCGACAACCCCGGCACCTACAGCATGGAGCAGATCGTCGAAGGCATGACGATCGAGGAACGTATCTATCGCTTCCGCTGTGTCGAGGCCTGGTCGATGGTGATTCCGTGGAACGGGTTCGAATTGGCCGATCTGCTGACGCGCGTGGGTGTGCAATCGGGTGCGCGCTATGTGGCCTTTGAAACCGCGCTGCGCCCCGACGAGATGCCGGGTGTCCGCCTGCCGGTGCTGGATTGGCCCTATCGCGAAGGTTTGCGCCTGGACGAGGCAATGCATCCGCTGACGCTGATGGCCACGGGGTTGTATGGCGAACCCATGCCCAATCAGAATGGTGCGCCGATCCGTCTGGTGGTGCCATGGAAATACGGGTTCAAGTCGATCAAGTCGATCGTGCGGATCACCCTGACCGACACCGAACCCCACGCGACCTGGAATGCCACGCAGCCCCAAGAATATGGCTTCTATAGCAATGTGAACCCGACCGTGGATCATCCCCGCTGGAGCCAAGCCACCGAGCGGCGCATCGGCGATGGGCTGTTTGCGAGCCGTATCCCGACCTTGATGTTCAATGGCTACGAGGCCGAGGTTGCATCACTGTATGAGGGCATGGATCTGACCGCCCAGTTCTGACGTCACCGAAGGCCCCCCGCATGACCGGTATCCAGCGCATAAATGCCGGGATCAGGCTGTTGCCGGTCTGGGCCATCTATATGGCGGGCGCGGCATGGGCGCTGTGGCTGTTCTGGCTGGCGGCGACCGGCGGCCTGGGGGTCGAGCCGATCGAGGCGCTGGAACACCGCTATGGCAAGTTGGCACTGCAGTTGATTGTGCTGGGTCTGGCGGTCACGCCGCTTCGGCAAGGGCTGGGTCTGAACCTGATGCCGCTGCGCCGCGCGATCGGGGTTCTGGCCTTTTTCTACGTCGCCGCTCATCTTCTGGTCTGGGCCGTGCTGGATGTGCAAAGCCCGGCTGCAATCTGGGCTGACATCATCAAGCGTCCTTATGTGACGATCGGGATG
>ERZ888423.1151-NODE-1151-length-24169-cov-9.337356_pt1 | contig 24169 bp, 27 predicted proteins | sample MGYA00520523_ERZ888423 | MGnify/ENA primary metagenome ERZ888423 (study PRJEB32303, sample SAMEA104408611) | aquatic metagenome | biome: Brackish water; feature: Pelagic; material: water | place: Baltic Sea | collected 2014-06-08T10:24:00 | depth 30,27 m ...
CCTGTATCGCAGCTCAGCGGAAGCTTAGACCACAAGCACCCGATGTGAGCGGCGGTTTTGACCGAGTTCCGGCGGCATAATCACCGCACCGGGCGGCCGCAATCCCTATCCTTGTGCACACACGCCGACGAAGGAGCCCAGTTGAGTCTCACCCCGGTCCTTGCCCCTGTCGGGGGCCGCGCCCTTGCCCTCTCCGAGGTCCCCGACCCGGTCTTCTCCCAGGGGATGGTGGGCTACGGCGCCGCCGTCGACCCACCCCGACAGGTCGTCGAGGCGGTGGCACCGGTCAGCGGCACCGTGCTGAAGTTGCTACCGCACGCCTACGTGATCATGACCGCCGACAAGGTCGGCGTCCTGGTACACCTTGGCCTGGACACGGTCGGACTCAACGGACAGGGATTCACCGCACACGTCGCCCAGGGCGATGCCGTCGAGGCGGGCCAGCGGGTCATCACCTATGACGTCCCGGCGATCGTCGCCGCCGGCCTGAGCCCGGTCGTCCCGGTGGTCGTGATGGACGAACGCGAGGCATCCAATATCGCGGTCTCCGACACAGTTGCCGCTGCAGCCGAAATAGCCTCGGGCGCTGTTCTTTTCAGCGCCAACAAGTAGCCGTCGGTGGAAGTCGTCATCCTGCAGGACTCCGATGAGATCGGTTCCGTGGCCGCCGATGCCATCGAATCCCTGATGGCCCGCAAGCCCGATGCCGTCCTGGGCCTGGCGACGGGATCGTCCCCGTTGACGATCTACGACGAACTGGCGGCACGCTGCGCGGCCGGACGGGTGTCATTTAGCCGGGCCAGGGGTTTCACCCTGGATGAGTACGTCGGCCTGCCCGCCGAACACCCGGAGCGCTACCGCAATGTCATCGACACCGCATTCGTGTCCCGGGTCGACTTCCCACCGGGTGCGGTGGCCGGACCGGACGGTCTGGCCGGGGACATCCCGGCCGCGTGTTCGGCCTACGAGGAGGCCATCCGGGCCGCCGGCGGCATCGACCTGCAGATCCTCGGGATCGGCACCGACGGGCACATCGGCTTCAATGAGCCAGGCTCCTCGCTGGCGTCCCGCACCCGGATCAAGACACTGACCCGGCAGACCCGGATGGACAATGCGCGCTTCTTCGACGGCGATCTGGACGCCGTGCCGACCCACTGTCTGACCCAGGGCCTGGGCACCATCATGGAATCCCGGCACATCGTGCTGGTCGCCACCGGCCGCAACAAGGCCGAGGCGGTGCATCAACTGGCCGAGGGTGCGGTGAGCGCGATGTGGCCGGCCAGCATCCTGCAGCACCATCAGCATGTGACGGTCCTGCTCGACGACGCCGCCGCGCGACGCCTACAGCTCGCCGACTACTACCGGGAGACCTACCGGTCCAAACCGGGCTGGCAGGGCATCTAGGTGCTGTTGACCGCCGCGACGGTGCTGACCGGCACCGAGGTGCTCCGGCCCGGATGGCTTGAGGTGGACGGCGGCGTCATCACCGCCGTCGGCGCCGGCGAGCCTGCGCGTCCGGCCGACCACGACCTCGGTGCGACGACGGTGGTGCCGGGCTTCGTCGACACCCATGTGCACGGTGGCGGGGGCGGCAGCTTCTCCCATCCGGACCAGATCGCCGCCGCGGTCGACCTGCATCGCCGCCACGGCACCACCACCCTGGTGGCATCGCTGGTCACCGAAAGCCCCGACGACCTGCTGCGCCAGGTCCGGGATCTGGCCGAACACGTCCGGGCCGGGGAGATCGCGGGTATCCACCTGGAGGGCCCCTGGCTGGCCGCCGAGCGGTGCGGTGCGCATGACCCCGGGCTGCTGCGCGACCCCGACCCCACCGAACTGGACCGCGTCCTGAGCGCCGGCGGCGGGACGATCCGGATGGTGACGCTGGCCCCCGAACGGGCCGGCGGCCTGGAAGCGGTCCGGCGCGTGGTGGACGCCGGTGCGGTGGCGGCGGTCGGGCACACCGAGGCGACCTACCGGCAGACCCGGGCCGCGGTGGAAGCCGGGGCGACGGTCGCCACCCACCTGTTCAACGCGATGCGACCGATCCACCACCGCGAGCCCGGGCCGGTGATCGCCCTGCTGGAGGATCCCCGGGTGACCGTCGAGGTGATCGCCGACGGCGTGCACGTCGACGGCGCGCTGTACCGCCACGTCGCCCGCTGCGCCGGACCCGACCGGGTGTCGCTGGTGACCGATGCGATGGCAGCTGCCGGGATGGCCGACGGCGACTACCGGATCGGTCCGCTGGCCGTCGAGGTCTCCGACGGTGTGGCGCATCTGGCCGGCACCGACACCATCGCCGGCAGCACCGCGACCTTCGACCGGCTCTTCCGGTTCGCGGTCGCCCAGGCGGATCTGCCACGCGATGAGGCCCTGCTGCAGGCGGTGCGTCAGTCCTCGGTCAATCCGGCCCGCGCACTGGGGCTCCCGAGCCCCGAACTCCGTCCCGGTTGCCGCGCTGACCTGGTGGTTCTCGACGATGACCTGGCCGTGTCGGCGGTGCTGCGTCGGGGCGAATGGGTTTTCGGCTCAGTCTCGAGCGCCTAACGATTGGGTTTTGGCTCCGCATCTGCCCTCGCGCGCGTGGGGGACGCTGTGGTCTGGTGGGACAAATGAGTACCTCTTCGTTGCGAAAAACCGGACTCGCCGCTGCCGCCGCGTCGGCGCTGATCGCCATCGGCATCCCGTTGGCTCTCGCTGCACCCACCTCGGTGCCGCCGTCGGACGGCGAAGGCTACGTCAACTCCACGGCGCGGTGCGCCTCACCGGACACCACGGTCATCTTCGGCAGCACCGAAACCTCCCGGGTGGCGATCTGCAAGACCGCCTCGGGGTCCTATCAGTACCGCGGTGTGCGGGTCAGTGATGGCGCCAAACTGATCACCAGCGCCTCGCAGACCTCCGCCAATTCCTTTGTCGCGGACTACAACGGCGCCAAGTACACCGTCACCCCGACGGCGCTGAGCGTCACCGCGAACGGCAACACGTTCCGCACCGAGACCTGGACCGACTACCACGGCCCGCAGGCGCCGGCGTCCTCGACATCGACAACCAGCACGCCGAGCACCTCGGGCAGTGCCACGTCGACGACCACGTCGACGACCTCGGGAACGGCGTCCACCTCACCGAGTGCGACGACCTCAGCGCCCAAGACGTCCGCGTCCCCGTCGACGACGACCGTGCCGTTGCCGCCGCCGATGCCGGCCGAGGTGGGCGGCGAGTCATCGAGCGAGTGACCGCGTCGGCAGGGTTACAGACCGGAAGGGTTACAGGCCAAAGGTTTTGGCGATGATATCGCGCTGGATCTCGCTGGTTCCGCCGACGACGGTTCCCACCACGGTGGCGCGCAACTGCTCCTCCATGCCGGCTTCCTCGGTGTAGCCCATACCGCCCATCATCTGCATGCCCTCGAGGGCGGCCAGCTTGGCCAACTCGGTGGCCTTGAGCTTCACCATGGAGGCCTCCCGCGGCATCAGCTTCCCGGGGTTCTCGTCGACCCGTTGCGCAACGTCGTGGACCAGCAACCGGGTCACCTCGATCTCGGTGGCCAGGTCGGCCAGCCGATGCGATAACGCCTGGAACGAACCGACCGGCCTGCCAAACTGTTCGCGTTGTGTGACGTAGGTCAGCGTGTCATCGAACGCGCGGCGGGCCTGGCCCAGCGCCAGTGCCCCGACGATGACCCGCTCGGTGTTCAGACCCAGGATGAGTTGCTGCCACCCCTGGCCCTCCACCCCGACCAGCCGGTCGGCCCCGACGACGCAGTCGGTGAAGAACACGTCGTTGACCTCCAACCCCATCGTGGCGATCGGACGGATCTCGATACCCGGCGTGGACGTCGGCACCGACAGCATCGTGATGCCGTGGTGCTTTTGCCCGGTATCTGCGGTTCGAGCCACCAGCATGATGTGGTCGGAGATGTGGGCGTTGGAGATCCAGGTCTTCTGGCCGTTGATCCGGTAGCCGCCGTCTACCGGCTCGGCCCTGCACCGCAGCGAGGCCACATCCGAGCCTGAACCGGGTTCGGACATCGCCACCGCGGTGGGCATACCGGCCACCACGGCGCCGAGAATCTCCTTCTTGAGGTCCTCGCCGGCGAAGCTGAGGTACATGTGCGCAACGATCAGCGTCACCCCGAAGCTGCCCAGCGGGATGCGGTTGTAGGCCAGTTCCTCGAGGAACAGGCAGGCGTCGAACAGCCCTCCCCCGGAGCCGCCGTACTCCTCGGGAATCGACAGCCCCAGGAATCCGAGATCGGCCATCTTGCGGGCGATCTCCAGATTGGTGTGACTCCGTCCGCCATCGGTCAGAGCCAGCCGCTGCTCGCGGGAGCTGCACTCCCGTGCCGCGAACTCCCGGACCGTGGCGACCAGGCTTCGCTGCTCGTCGCTCAGTTGCAGGCTCATGGTTCCGCTCCGATCTAAAAGAACCAGCGCCGTTCGATCGGCGGCGCGGTCCAGGTGCCGTCGAGAACGGACTCGTCGGGCACGTACATCCGCAGGTAGGCCTCGAACCCGCCGCCGGCCGGCACCTTCAGCCAGTTGGCACCGGGATCACCGGGATCGCGGGGAGCGAAGATGATGTCGATCGAGCCGTCGGGTCGGGTCACCAGTTCATCGGGGCGGCTGCTGCTGACCGCGTACCGCTGCTGCCCGTTCGGCACCAGTCGGCCGTCGCTGCCGTACACCGTGACCGACCAGAACGCGCCGACCGGCGGAGCCTCACCCGGGGCGAAATGCAATACGTAGGAACCGGTTCCGAACCCCGCGAGGGGGAACCGGTTGGCTCCCAGCAGTCCCGCCGAGTAGACCGCCTCCTCCGGGGTGTTGGCCACCAGACCGACCTCGGCGACGCCGGCCCGCAGTAGGTAGTCGGTGCCGTAATCGCCGATGGCCGCAGGCGGAGTGGCCCAGCCGCTGTTGTTGAACGCCGAGACGTACTGGGTGACGGTGGTCAGCAACGGAAGCAGTGCGGCGGTGACACGCACGGCCAGGTCGGCGGCGAGGGTGGACAGCAGACTGAGGTCGGCGTCGGCCACCGTCAGTCCGGGGCCCACGCCGATCTGGGCGATGGCCGCCAGCGTGGGGGCGTCGATGGCCGGCGGCGGATTGAGCGCCATCGCGGCGCTGATGGAGTCGAGGTAGCCGATACCCGGTTCCGGGATCGGGATCACCGGACTGACCGTGCCGCCGGTCGGGGTGAGCGTGTATTGCTCCATCAGTGCGATCGCCGTCTGCTGGTCGGCCTCGTCACCGGCAAGGGTGCGGCCCAATGCCAGCATGCTGCTGTAGGGGACCCGGATGGTCTGGGCGCCCGGGATGTCGACCGGCGGCCCGCCCTCCCAGGTGATCGCATACGTTCCGGGTCCGGAACCCGTTGTGCGGGAACCGATGTAGGCCGAGACGTTGGTGTAGGGATCGGTCAGCTGGAAGCTGAAGTAACGGTCGCCCATATCGGGAATGGACAACACCACCGGCCCTTCACTGAGGTCCAGTTCGGCAAGCGAGTAGAAGGTGTCGACATTGGGTCGCTTGCCGCCGCCGATCGCCAGCCAGATCGGATCGACATCGGGGTTGGCGAAGCTGGTCAGCGAGTAGAGGGTGTTCAGTGTGCCTACCGTCTGGCGGACCCGTTGGTACTCCATCAGCGGATAGCCGTAGATGTAGGCCTGAGCGGCCAGGATCGCCGATTGGATCGGGCCGGGGTCGGCCGGGACGACGGCCCTGGCCTGCGTGGTGTTCGCGGTCGCCGCAGCGGTGAGCGTCCGGGTGGGCGGCGCGGCGGAGGTCTCGACGGCCGCGCTCACCGGGGTTCCAAGCGCACCGGTTCCCGCTGGGGAACTGCGCGGCACCACCCGTTGCGAGGACCGCACCGGACGCGTGATCGGCTCGGCCGCTGCCGGTGTGAGAGCGTCACTGATCGGCGGCCGCGGGTTCGATGAGCGGCTGGCAGCGGAGGGGGCCGGCGCCACGGCGGCCGGTGTCGCGGCGCGCCGGGCCGGTCCGCGCGAGCGCGCCGGAGAACTCGATTCCCGGTCCTGACCGGCGCTGGCCGAACCGCGGCCGGCACTGTCGTCCGCGGACGCCGAACCCAGGCCCGGCCCGGCGACCAGTGCCGCGCCCACACCGGCGGCCACCGCACCCGCTCCCAGTCCAGCCCGCAGCCACGCCTGCCTATTCGGATTCATTCCGCACCCGTCTTCCCCGTCGGCTCCAGGACGGATACTACGACCTCGGGTCAGGGAAATTCGATGTAGCGGCCCACTCCGGCGGCCGGGGCGCGGTCCAGAATCAGCGAACTCAATGCCACATCGTCCATGGCGATCCCCATGTTCAGGAACATTCGCCGACCGGTCGCGGGCACCTCGTACTGACCGGAGACGACCGCGGCCAGGTGCGTATCCGGTTTGGGCAGCCCGAAGAAGTACATCGTGTCGGCGACCGACCCGTGCTGGCCGAGGTCGTCGACGCTGTAGACGACGGCGTCATCGAACGCCTTCTGGGCCAGGGCGTCGTCGTAGTCCACCGGCAGCAGCAGCGCATTGGGGTCGGTGTTGGTGCAGTCCAGCTTCGGGTCGAGCGGGACGGTGATGGTGGTGACCACCAGGTCGGCGCCGGCCACCGCATCGGTGGGCGAGCTGGCCACCCTGGTGACCCGCTCGCCGGCCCGGTCGAGCAGGTCCCGGGCCCGGCCGGCATTGCGGTCATAGGCCGACACATGAGTCAGGCCCGGATGGACCTCGAGTGCGACCTCGAGGTGGCGGTGGCCCTGCAGCCCGCAGCCGACGATGGCCAGGTGCCTGGGGTCTCCGGGGACGTGGCGCATCGTGACCCCGGAGACCCCGGGGGTGCGCATCTCGGTGATCCATCCGCCGTCGAGCAGGGCGATCGGGCGACCGGTCTCGGGGTCGTTCATGATCATCACGCCGTAGATATAGGGCAGGCCCTTGGCATTGTTCTGCTCGTAGCCGGCCACCCACTTGAGTCCGATCTTGTCCGACCCGCCCAGGTAGGCCGGCATCGCGTGGATGAAGGCGTCGTCGCCGCGCGAGGTGACCTTGGGCTTGGGCGGATTCTGCACCAACCCCTGGGCTTTCTGGCGGAAGGCGTCCTCGAGGACGTCGATGATCTCGGTCCAGGTCAGTCCGAGGCTGTCGAGGTCGGCCCGGTTGAGGACCAGCATCTGGTTATCGCTCACCGGCAAACAATAACGGTGCGGGGCCGGCGATACCCGCTGCTAGCCTTCTTCGGTGACCGGCGCGGCCGAGGGACGGTTCGCCGATGTCTTCGTCTCGCACTGGCCGGTTTTGGCCCTGCTGGCCGGAATTCTGGCATTCGCCGGCGTGGTCGCCCTGCTGCGGCGGAGGCCCGACTCCGACGGCGGGGTCGGCACCGCTGAGATCGTCGGCTGGGCGGCGGTCCTGGTGCTGCCGCCGCTGCTCTACGTGGCGGCCCTGGCCGCCGGGTTCAGCGTGCAGTCCTCGATCTTCGCCGCCCTGCTCGGGGCCACCGTCCTGTTCTGGGTATTCGGCCTGGTCGACGAATTCGTACCGGCCCTGGTCGCCGTGGTGGCCACACTGATCATCGGACTGGCACCGCCCAGCGTCGCCCTGGCCGGGTTCTCCTCGCCCAGCCTGCTGCTGCTGCTCGGCGTGTACGCCCTGTCGGCCGTGATCAGTTCCTCCGGGCTGAGCTACCGCCTGATGCTGCGACTGCTGCTGCGCCTGCCGGACAAGCCGGTCTGGCACCAGGTGACGTTGCTGGGCGCGGGCTATGCGCTCTCCCCGCTGATGCCCTCAGCCAATGCCCGGCTATCTCTGCTGACACCGGTCTTCAAAGACATGCTCTCCGGCCTGCGACTGACTCCGCGCGGTCCGGCCGCCACCGCCCTGCTGGCGGCGATGTTCGGCGGCGCGCTGTTGTTTTCGCCGATGATGGCGACCAGCAAATCCTCGAATATCGCTGCGCTCAGCCTGCTTCCGGCCCAGGTCCAAGTGGAGTTCACCGGCTTGTTCTGGTTGGTGGCGGCCGGAGTCGCCGCCCTGGGAGTGACAGTCGTCCACCTGATGGTGGTTCCCCGGTTGTTCCCCTCCGGTGACGAGTCCCCACTGCCGCGCGCCCAGATGCAGCAACGAATCGTCGAGTTGGGGCCGCTCAAACCACAGGAGTGGATAGCCGCAGGCGGCTTCGTCTTCTTTCTCCTGGGCAGCGCGACCGTCGGTTGGCACCACGTGAAACCGCCGTATCTGGCGGGGTTCGTGTTACTGGCACTGTTGTTGTCCGGGGCGTTGTTACGCAAGCAATTCCAGCGCGACCTGGACTGGCCGATGATCTTCTTCCTGCTCGGCATCGACAGCCTGATGCGGATCATGAACCATCTGGGTCTGGCCCAGGCATTGGCCCGCGCGGTGGATGACACCTTCGACTTCATCGGCGGTCGGGTCACTGTTTTCATCCTGGTGGCGCTGGCCGTCACTCTCTTAGTACGACTGGCACTTCCGGTGACCGCCGGCATGCTGACCGCGGCCATCATCCTGCTGCCGGTTGCCGCCGCCCAGGGCATTCACCCGTGGATCTGCGTCTTCTGCGCGGCCGTCTTCAGCGATATCGCCTTCTTCCGCCACCAGGGCACCAACGGGATCATCCAGATCCGGGCGGCGGGGCTGTTCGAGGCGGCCGACGAACGCGGCTTCCTGCGCTACAACAGGCTGATGAACCTGGCCCGGGTCGCGGTCGTCTTCGCGTCGATCCCGTGGTGGGGATGGTTGGGCCTGCTGTGACGAAACTCTGGCGAAACCTGCTCATCGGCGGCTTCCTGGTGGCCTTCGTTCTGCTGCTCGGCTTCTTCAACGCCAGCAAGCCCCGCATCCTGGTGCTGCATTCCGGGGCCGAGGGATCGCCGTGGGTCGAGCAGGTGGACCGCGGGATGCGCCAGGCCCTGGACCAGAACCGCCGCCCGCTCAGCGTGGAGTGGAACTACCTGGCGGTGGCCGCACCGGCTACCCGGCGAGGCAACGCCGAGGCGGTGGCCGAGGCGCGCCGAGCCATCGAGCGGTTCAAGCCCGACATCCTCATCGCGGTCGACGACGAGGCGAACAGCCTCGTCGCGCGGGAGTACGTCGGCCGCGAGCAGCCGCGCGTCCTCTACGTGTCGATCGACCGGCCACCGGCGGACTACGGCTATACCGATGCGAACAATGTGTCCGGTATCGGCGAACAGTTACCGTGGAAAGGTCTGCGGGAGAGCCTGATCCAGATATTCCCGAATCGCACGGCGACGATGGCGGTTCTCGGCGCCGACGGTGAGACCAACCGGGCCGGGCTCGACCAGCTGATGGCTTTCGACTGGGGCCCGGTGCGGATCGGCGATACCGCATTGGTGTCGACCGCGGATGCCTGGCGCGATTTCACCGGCCGGGTCGACGCTGCGGACGTGCTGCTGGTGTTGGGTGCCCAGGACCTGCCGGATACCGATGGAACGGTGGTGACCGCCGCGGAGCTGAGCCAATGGACACAAGCCAACGCCACGCCACTGCCGATCGGCACCCAGGTGGACTTCGTCGCCGACGGTGGCGCGCTCAGCTTTTCTCCGCCGCCGGACGACTACGGGCGAAGTGCCATCCGGCTGGCGCTGGACTGGCTCGACGATCGCACGACGCCGGGACCACCGCCGCCGGTCCAGTCCGCGCATTTCGAGGTTGCGATCCGCCAGGAGGCCCTGTCGCGCCGCGGTGTTGCCCTACCGCAGATCTATCTGGAGGCTGCGCGGGAGAACGGCACGCTGTTCCCGTGAGAGTTTGCTACTCCTGAGCCGCCGGCGGAACCTCCGGTTCAACCCGGTTGCCCGGCGCGGGAGGACCGTCCGTCGTATCGTCGCTTCATGACGCACACGATTGATGCACGGCTCGACCGTTTCTCAGCGCCGGTGCTCGGCATCTTCCGGATCATCATCGGCCTGTTGTTCGCCCTGCACGGCACCGCCAAGTTGTTCGGCTGGCCGGCTACCAATTCCGGAGCGGTGCCCTTCGGGACCTGGCCGTACTGGTGGGCGGGTCTGATCGAACTTCTGGTGGGCCTGCTGGTGGCGCTCGGACTGTTCACCCGGCTGGCGGCGTTGCTGGGCTCGGGCACCATGGCTTACGCCTACTTCACCGCCCACCAACCCGACGGCCTGTTGCCCATCCAGAACGGCGGGGAACTCGCGGTGCTGTTCTGCTTCGCCTTCCTGCTGATCGCGTTCACCGGTCCCGGAGCTTTCGCGGTGTACGACAAACCGGGTAGAGGCCCGACCACCTGAGTACCGCTACGGGCGGCAGCAGTCGGGGTCGATGACCGAGCACAATGCCGCGATCGCCGCGTGCTGCGGTCGGTGGTAGACGTTCATCCCGCGGCGGGTCGACTGCACCAGCCCCGCGTTGCGCAATTGGGTCAGGTGGTGGCTGACGGTCGACTCACCGATCCCGATCGCGGCGGCCAACTCCCCACTGTTGTGCTCACCGGCAGGCGAGGAGAACAGCAGTGACATGATCCGGACCCGGGCCGGGTCCGCCAGCGCCTTGAGTCGCAGCGCCACCTCCAGCGCGGCGGCGTCGCTCATCGGCCCGGCCGCCATCGGCGCGCAGCAGACCGGCGCGGAGATGTCGATGACGGGCAGTGCCTTGGGCATGCCGTCATCATCCCAGCTTTCTTGACATATATCAAAGACATGGCATCCTGAGGGTCACCGAGTAATTCGATATATGTCCCATCAGATCCGAGGAGTTCCCGATGTCCCGCATCCAGCTCGCCCTCAACGTCGATGACATCGACCAGGCGATCACGTTCTATTCCGCGCTCTTCGGCACCACGCCGGCCAAGGTGAAACCCGGCTACGCCAACTTCGCCATCGATGAGCCCCCGTTGAAACTGGTGCTGCTGGAGAACCCCGGCCAGGGTGGCACGTTGAACCACCTCGGCGTGGAGGTGGCAAGCAGCGAGCAGGTTCACGGGGAGATCGCCCGGCTGACCGAACACGGGTTGTTCACCGAGGAGGAGATCGGCACCACCTGCTGCTTCGCCCTGCAGGACAAGGTGTGGGTCACCGGCCCGGGCGGCGAGCGCTGGGAGGTCTACGCCAAGCTGGCCGATTCCGAGACGTTCTTCGACGCCCCGGCGGAGCGGTAGACCCGGGCGCGACCGTGCGTGTCGGTGCACCGACACGCCGCTCAGTGCGTGACGTATGCGCACCCTCGCCGGGAGTGCCGGACAGCCGGGGTCGAAGATTGAACTGGCGGCGCGGGCCTGACGGCGAGGGAGAAGCGGACATGAAGTCGATGTTGGTATCGCGGAGCGACCTGGACTTCCTGCTCTACGACTGGTTGCGGGTCGACGAACTCACCAAGCGCGACCGGTTCGCCGAACACTCCCGGGAGACCTTCGACGCGGTGCTGGAGCTGTGTGAACAGTTGGCGACCCGCTATTTCGCCAACCACAACAAGAAGAGCGACGCCAATGAGCCGACCTTCGACGGCCAACACGTCACCGTCATCCCGGAAGTCAAGGAGGCCCTGGACGCGGTGGCCCAGGCCGACATCATCGCGATGACGATGGACCAGCGACTCGGCGGCGCACAACTACCGGCGACCGTGGCGCAGGCGGCCTTTGCCTGGTTCGCCGCCGCCAACGTCAGCACCGCCGGCTACCTGATGCTGACCATGGCCAACGCGAACCTGCTGGCCACATTCGGCACCGACGAGCAGATCGAGACCTTCGTCCAACCCATGCTGGCCGGGCGGTTCTCCGGCACCATGGCACTCTCGGAGACCCAGGCCGGCTCCTCGCTGGCCGACATCACCACCCGGGCCGAACCGCAGTCCGACGGCAGCTACCGGCTGTTCGGGTCCAAGATGTGGATCTCCGGGGCCGAACACGAGATGACCGACAACATCGTCAACCTGGTGCTGGCCAAGATTCCCGGCGGCCCCCCTGGAACCAAGGGGATTTCGCTGTTCATCGTGCCGAAGTATCTCCTCGACGCGGACGGCTCGATCGGCGAGCGCAATGACGTGGCCCTGGCCGGCCTGAACCACAAGATGGGCCAGCGTGGCATCACCAACACCGTGCTGAACGTCGGCGACGGCACCTTCACGCCGGGCGGAACCCCGGGTGCCGTCGGCTACCTCGTCGGTGAGCAGCACCGCGGCATCGCCTACATGTTCACCATGATGAATGAAGCCCGCCTGGGGGTGGGAATGGGCGCGGTGGCGCTCGGCTATACCGGCTACCTGAAGTCCGTGGAGTACGCCCGCCAGCGCCCGCAGGGCCGGCCGGTGACGTCCAAGGACCCTGCGACACCGCAAATCCCGATCATCGAGCACGCCGACGTCAAACGCATGCTGCTCGCGCAGAAGGCATACGTGGAGGGCGGAATGGCCTTGCTGCTGTACTGCGCCAAACTGGTCGACCTGCAGCACAGTGCTGAATCCGATCAGGAGCGCGAGCAGGCCACGATGCTGCTCGACATCCTCACCCCGGTGGCCAAGAGTTGGCCGTCACAGTGGTGCCTGGAGGCCAACAACCTGGCGATCCAGGTCCACGGCGGTTACGGCTACAGCCGGGAATACGACGTCGAGCAGCACTACCGGGACAATCGCCTCAACCCGATCCACGAAGGCACCCACGGCATACAGAGCCTGGACCTGCTGGGCCGCAAGGTGGTTGCCCGCAACGGAGCCAATCTGGTCGCTCTCGGCGAGGCCGTGTCGGTGACGGTCAGCGCCGGACACAGCCTCGGCGGTGAGCCCGCGGAGATGGCAGCCCAACTCGGCTCGGCCTGGAATCGGCTGGCAGCTGTCACGGCGGGCATGTTCTCCTCCGGAGACGTCGATGCCGCCCTGGCGAACAGCGTCGTCTACCTGGAGGCGTTCGGACATATCGTCGTCGCCTGGATCTGGCTCGAGCTGACCCTCGCCGCACACGGGCAGACCGGTGACTTCCATGACGGAAAACGTCAGGCCGCCCGGTTCTTCTACCGCCACGAGCTGCCGAAAACCGCTCCGCAGCTTGACCTTCTGGAATCGCTGGACCGGACAGCGCTGGAGATGCGGGACTCCTGGTTCTGAGCGGCAGCTACCTGCTCTGAAGACCGGCAGGAACGCTTGCCCGGCGCCGACCGATCGGGGGATCGCCGCGTCCTCCGTTGGGCGGGGCGATCAGCGGACAGCCCCCCGCCGGTCGGCGGAGGTAAGTTGACCGATATGGCGCAAACCACGATCGGTGCCCGGATGGGTGCAGGCCTGGCAGCCGCAGCGGTCGCCCTCGGTGTGACACAACTGGCCGCCGCATTCTTCTCCCCGGCCGCCGACTCTCGAACCGCCGTCGGCACCTCGGTGATCAACCTGACCCCGGGCCCGGTGAAGGAATGGGCGATCCAGACCTTCGGCACCGCGGACAAGACCTTCCTGACCGTGATGGTGCTCGTCGTCATCGGGGCGGTGGCCGCGATCTCGGCGATCTGGGAGCGGTCCCGGGTTCCGCTTGGCAGCGTCATGATTGCGGTGTTAGGACTGCTGGGGAGCCTGGCCGTGCTGAGCCGACCGGGGTCGGGCCCGCTCGACGTCATTCCCACCGCGCTCGGCACGGCGGGCGCAATCGCGACCCTGCGACTACTCACCTCCGATCGGATCCGGGAACAGACCCCCGCGGAAACCCCGGACCCCGGCCGGCGCCGGTCGCTGCTGACCCTGGGGTTCGTCGGGATCGGCGCACTCAGCGGCGTCGCCGGCACCGTTCTCACCCGACAGCGTCGCTCGGTGGCCGGTGAACGCGACAGCTTCGCCCTGCCGAAACCCGCCTCCCCTGCGCCGCCGATCCCCCCCGACGTCCAACCCGGCGACGCCGCGCTGCCGAGTTTCATCACCCCCAACGAGGACTTCTACCGGATCGATACCGCGCTGACCGTCCCGCAGATATCCCGGGCCGACTGGAAGCTGCGGATTCACGGCATGGTCGACCGGGAGATCACCTATACCTTCGCCGATCTCGAGCAGTTCGAGGCGGTACAGGCCGCGGTGACCCTGGCGTGCGTGTCCAACCCGGTCGGCGGAAATCTGATCTCCAACGCCATGTGGACCGGATACCGGATTCGGGATCTGTTGCAGCGCAGCGGTATCAGCCCCGACGCCGACATGGTGCTGTCGAGTTCGTCGGACGGTTTCACGGTGGGGACCCCGGTTGAGGCCCTCACCGACGGCCGGGATTCGCTGCTGGCGGTCGGGATGAACGGCGTCCCCCTGCCGGTCGAGCACGGCTACCCGGCCCGGATGGTGGTGCCCGGACTGTACGGCTTCGTCTCGGCCACCAAATGGGTGGTCGACATGGAGGTGACGCGTTTCGACCGCGCGCAGGCGTACTGGACCACGCGAGGCTGGTCCGCCCAGGCGCCCATCAAGACGCAATCACGCATCGACGTCCCGCGCAGCGGCCAACGCGTGGCCGCGGGTCCGGTCACTGTCGGCGGTGTCGCCTGGGCGCAGCACCGCGGCGTCAAGGCCGTCGACGTCCGGATCGACGACGGGCCCTGGCAGCCGGCGACGCTCGGGGCCGCGTATTCCAACGACACCTGGCGGCTGTGGACCTTCGACTGGCAGGCCACCCCTGGCGCGCACCGGGTGACCGCCCGGGCCACGGACAATACCGGCGCGGTGCAGACCGAAGAGCCGAGTTCGCCGGCGCCCGACGGTGCGACCGGTTGGCCGTCGATCACCGTCGAGGTGCGCTGACCCGTCAGACCGTCTGCAGTTGATCGGCCGGCAGCCCGTCGGGCACCGTCACCGTCACCACGCTGCCACCCCCCGGCGGTCGGCCGAAGTCCATCGAACCGCCGGTGGCCTCGACGCCGACGACCAGTGACGCCAGACCGATATGGCCCTCGGCGACGCGGCGATCCAGGATCGCCGGGTCGAATCCGATTCCGTCGTCGGCGACCCGCAGCACGGTCGAGTCCTTCTCCCGGCGCAGGGTGATATCGAGTTTGGTGGCTCGGGCATGTTTGTAGGCGTTGGTCAGCAGTTCCCGCGCGGCGCGGTAGATCAGCGTCTGAGCCTCCGGGCGGCCCACTTCATCGAGTTCGGTATGCACCGGAGTACCCCAACGCTGCTCGGTGGCCTGGGCCAACTCGTTGACCGCGGCACTAAGCCCGACGTGTTCCAAGACCTGCGGGTTCAGGGTGCTGACGGTGGTGCGCAGCGCCGAAACGGTTTCTCGCAGCGCGGCATCGAGGCGATCGAAGTTGGCGGCGGTGGGGCTTTCCCGCAGCTCGTCGAGATCCAGTCGCGCGGCCAGCAGATTCTGCAGCGGGCCGTCGTGCAACTGCTCGGAGAGTTCCCGGTTGCTGCGCTCATCGGCGCGCATCGACTCTGCCACCAGCCTGCGCCGCACATCCAGCAGTGCCCGCACCCGGTCCTGGCGGCGCGCCAACGTGAACGACATCGCCGTGATGGCGGCGGTGAACCACAGCAGGCAGCCCACCTGGACATAGACCAGGGCCGGGATGCGGTCCCCCATCTTCTGGTCCTGGGTCGCATAGACCGCCCAGGCCAGCAGGTAGCCCAGTGACGCGCTCAACCCCAGAAGGCCTGTGGTCAGCGGACTTTCCAGGAATGCCACCGAGATCGGCAGCAGGAAGAAGATCGGGTAGAGCGCGATCGTCGCCGGCCCCGAGGCCATGCACAGCACGACGACGACAGCGACGTCGACGGCGGTCGAGACCCACCCGTACCACCAGCGGTCGGGCCCGCGCAGCACGACGATCAGGAACGTGACCGCGATAAGCGCGTACACCACCAAGACGGCGTTGAATACACCTTCGAATCGGTGCTGCACGCGAGCGTGATAAATCAGCAGCGCGATCAGGGCGATGAGCACGAGCCGGAGAAACGACCGGATCCGCAACGGCTCGCTGGTCAGGAAATCCAGCAGGCGGTCGACGAGTCTTCCCACGGGCTAGTCCAGCATTCCCCGGCGCATCGCCTCGGCGACGGCAGCGGCCCGGTCCCCCACCCCGAGCTTCTCGTACAGCCGCTGAACATGGGTCTTGACCGTCGACGGTGCCAGAAAAAGCGTCTTGGCGATCATCGGGATACTGCCGCCGTCAGCGATCAGATTGAGCACCTCACGTTCACGGGCGCTGAGCGCGGGGCCGGTCGGCTCGGCCCGGCGGCGGATCTCCGCAGCCAGCCCGGAGGCCAAATTGGGGGCGAGCACATCGCGGCCCTGAGCACAGTCGATCACCGCGTTGACGATCTCCGAGCGGGACGACTCCTTGGGCAGATAGCCGGCCGCGCCCTGTTGCAGGGCGTGGTAGACGATCGCGGCGTCGTTGTAGGCCGACACCAACAGCACCCGGGTGGGCAGGCCGGCCCGCAGCACCGCGGCGGCGACCTGCGCTCCGTCCATGCCGGGCATCTGGTGATCCAGCAGGGCGACCTGCGGACGGTGTTCCTTGATCGCCGCCAGTGCCGAGGGACCGTCCTTGGCCTCGGCCACCACATCGACCAGACCGCTGCCGGTCAGCGCGCGCATCAGGCCGTCCCGGAACAGCGGGTGATCATCGGCGATGACCACCCGTACCTTCTGGTTGTTGAAGGTTTCCCGCACCGGCCGATCGTCGCACAGCTTCCCCCGATCAGCGGACAAACTACCCATCCCACGATCCGCCGGCCGGCCGACAGATCAGGAGTGCTGGCGAGCCGCGCACCATGCCGATGCCGGGTATGCCAGCGGACCTGCCCGACGGCCATGCCGGCGCAAGCCCCAGGTATTCCTGAGACCATCGTGCGATGACCGATGTCCACATCAGGCTCGCGACCCACGATGACGTTGCGGGACTGGCCGCACTGGAATCGCGCTACTACATCGGCAACCTCGACCCGGACCAGTTGGCCGACGGCTTCATCTCGGTTCTGCACCCGCCGCGCTGGTTCACCCAAGCGGTCGACGCGGGCGGCGTCCACGTCGCGGTGACCGGGGAGGACGCGGTCGCGGGATTCATCGTCGTCACCGCGCCGCCGGATCCCGCGGAGACAGGCCTGCCCGCGATCGTGCGGGCGATGCTGGACCTCGCCCAGACGCTGGAATGGCATGGAAGGCCGATCGCGTTGCAGCGCTTCGCCTTCCGCGGACCGGTCTGCATCGGAGCGGAGATCCGCGGCCGCGGGGTGTACTCGGCCTTCAACGCCGTCACGGCGAAGGCCTACCGGGACCGGTTCGACCTGGGCGTGCTCTTCGTCGCCGCGGACAACCCGCGCTCCGTGCACACCACCACCAGCAAGCTCGGCGCACAGTCACTGGCGGTGTTCGAGGCCGACGGCCGGCCATACCACTTCATGGCCTTCAACTGGAGCGGCGAAGACTAACCCCGGGTCACCACCATCTTCAACGCCGGCTCAAGCCAGCGCTGATCGGCGGTTTCCCAGGCGATCTCGGTCGTCGGCACCGCGAGCGGGTCGATGCGTCCGGCCGCCACGAGATCGAGGACCTCGTTGAGATACCGGCGCGAATCCGCCCGTGAGGTGTGCACGGTGATACCTCGGGTGTACATCTCCAACAGTGGCAACGGTGTCTGCGGGGCGAAATGAATCGTCACGATGGTCAGCCGCCCATAGGCCTGCGTCGAGCGGATCGCGCAGTCCAAACCTTCGGACTGCAGCGAACCCGCCACCACGATCGGCGCCCGATCGAGCCGGCGCGGGTACTGCCCGCCCAGATCAATGACGTCGGCGCCGAGATCGGAGGCGGCGGCCAGGCGGACCGGATCGCTGTCGGCGTATCTGATCCGGCCGGCCCCCAGAGCCCGGGCGCAGAGCACCGCGTACAGGGTGATCGACGGTGCGTCGCCGCCGACGATGAGCACCTCGGAACCGGGGCGCTCACGCAATCCGTCGGCGACGCTGCGGTAGGCGTCGACGACGTTGTCGGGGATCGTGGCGAGCGCGACATCACTGATCGAGTCCGGGGCGGCCACCAGCATGTGATCGGCATCCGGCACCAGAAGCAGATCGGCCAGTCCGCCACCGTGCCCGCCCCCTGCGTCGCCGAAACCGAAGGCCGCACCGGCGCGGGCCTGGTTGGGTTCACATGCGGCATAGTGCCTTTCGCTGCACGGCCGGCAGGTTCCGCAGGAGACCTGGAACGGCACCGCCACCCGTTGGCCGACGTTCAGCTCCCTGACACCCGCCCCGACCTCGACGACCTCCGCGGCGATCTCATGGCCGACCGGGAAGGGTCCGGGGAATATCCCGAACGCCGCCATGGCGACGTCAAGGTCGCAGCGGGAGACCGCCAGCGGGCGAACCACCGCCTGCCCCGGTCCTGCCTCGATACCGGGCAACGGCTGCCACCGCAGTACACCCGGTTCGGTGAAGACCAGGTGCTTCACGATCCAGCACTCAACGCGGCAGGAGCGTCATGAAGACTTCGCGGCGACCAGCGACGGCGTCCCGACACCGACGGTGATCCGTGGGTCTGCCGCCGGGTCCAGCCAGGTCAGGATGGACTTCATTTCCTCGCGGCCGATGGCCACACATCCCCAGGTGGGATTGCCGTCGGTCACATGCAGGAAGATTCCCGACACCTTGCCCGGAATCCGCTGTGGGTTGACCGCCATGTTGACCGCGTAGTCGTAGACCGGGCCGGAGTCGTAGAGGTTCTCGGTGATCGACGACGGGTTCACCGCCGAGCGCACGTGGGTGTTGTAGGTGGGCGAACTGGCGTCTTCGTCCCACCAGTCCTGATCGGTGGCTTGGAAATACGGCATCTTGGTACCCGGATTGGGCTGACGGCCGAAGGCCTGGTCGAAGCCGAAGGTACCCTCGGGAGTCCGATAGACGCCGTCCGCGGGAACACCGACCCCCAACTCCCCCACCTTGGCCGGGATGGGCCCGAGAACCGTCTTCCATTGCTGGCCGACCTTCTGGTAGGCGGTCAGGGTTCCCGTCGTTGCATCGGATTGCGGCACACCGACGACGATCCACTGGGATGTCTGCGCGCTGGCGGGCAGAACGGGCGCCGCCGACGCGGGCGCGGCGAGCGGTAGGCCCACCAGCAACCCGAGTTGCGCAACGAGAATCGCGAGCATCCTGGACAGTTTCACCTGCTCATCGTATTGATTCGGGGGTCGCGAGGGCGTCCGCGCTACCGCACCGGCGCTGAACCGCGGCCATTTCGAGACGGTGCAGAGATAGCCCAGCCTGACCGCGATGGCCGCAAGCCGCTGAGCAACAATGACGATATGGCCGTCCCCCGTCGCATATCCGAAGAAGAAGAGCTCAAGCCTTTCCAGGTCGAATTGCTGAAGCTGCAGCGCTACCTCGAGGACGAGAACCGGCGGATGATCGTGCTCTTCGAGGGCCGCGACGCCGCAGGCAAGGGTGGAACCATCCGCCGCGTCACCCGCTACATGAACGAGAAGCACTACCGGGTGGTGGCGCTCGGCAGGCCCACTGAGGAGCAGCGCAGCCAGTGGTACTTCCAGCGCTACGTGGCGCAGTTCCCCACCGGCGGGGAGATCGTTCTCTTCGACCGGTCCTGGTACAACCGCGCCATGGTGGAGCCGGTCTTCGGCTTCTGCACCGATGAGGAGTACCGCAATTTCCTCAAGGGCGTGGTGGGCTTCGAGAAGGATCTGGTCCGCCAGGGCACCATCCTGGTCAAGCTGTACTTCAGCGTCACCAAGGAGGAGCAGGCCCGCCGCTTCGACCGGCGCCGCGACGACCCGCTGCGGCAGTGGAAGCTCAGCGAGATCGACGTCCAGGCTCAGGAGCACTGGGATGACTTCACCGACGCCAAGTACCGGATGCTGCGGCGCACCAGTACCCCTGACGCTCCGTGGACGATCGTCCGGTCGGAGAACAAGCACCAGGCCCGGCTCAACGCGATCCGGGTCATCCTCAACGCCGTCCCCTACTGGGGTCGCGCTGACGACGTCAACCTGGTTCCCGATCCGCAGATCGTGATCCCCGCCGCCCAGGAACTGGCGCTGATGGACGCCGACCGGATCCGCAGCGGTAAGTTCACCGGCTAGCCGGCTCAGAGGGTTCCGCCGGATTCACAGATCCAAGTGCAGCCGCAGCGCGTCATCCAGCAAGGCCAACTCGCTTGCAGCCAATCGTCCGACGAACTGCGTAAGCCTCTCGACTGCAACGGATCTCACCTGTTCTGCGTGTGCCTTGCAATCACTTGACAAGCCGGAAGCGTCAGCGACCAACAGCACTTGGAACGGGTAGACCGTGGTGACATTGCTGGTCACCGGAACCACAGTCACAACACCGCGACCGAGGCGGGCCGTTGCGGTGTTGGCCCGGTCGTTGCTGACGACGACGGCGGGGCGAATCTTGTTGGCCTCGCTGCCACGGACGGGGTTGAGGTCGACCAGCCAGATGTCACCGCGGCGCATCGCCGAACCCGTCGCCCGCGGACTGGTCCCACACCGCCTGATCGGCGGACCCCTCGATCCACGCGTTGCGGTAGTCGTCCTCCAAGGTCGGGTGGCGCAGCATCTGGATCGCCCTGCGCAGTCCGGCCGATCGCGACGGTAGTCCGGCATTCTTGATGTAGGCATCGAGTTCGGCAACGTCTTCGTCGGACAGACTGATGCTCAGTTTCACACCACCATGCTACCGAAGTAGGAATCCGGTAGCACGACCCTTGGCCGGCTCAGGACTCCTTGACTCGCGAGTACCAGATCCGGTCGGCCACCGCGACGATGTCATCGGAGATGGCCGAGATCCGCCGGTAGAACTCCCGTCGCGCGGTCAGCACCGAGATGTCGGTGACCCCGAGCAGATCACAGGCCGCTTGCCGATAGACCCGCTCGAGATTGCGCTGGGACTTGACCGCGGCGTCGGCGGCCTCGGTGGCCGATGCGGCTGACGTGCCGCGGCTATCCAGCGATCCGAAGGCCGTGCGTATGTGGATGACACCCTCGGCGAGCAGCACGGCCATCTCCGCGGTCGCCCGATCTGGCGGAAACTCCATCGCCTCGGCCTCGCGGACGGTGTTCTTCGCACCATTGATCACCCGGTCGAGATCGCGCGAGAGCTGGAAAAGGTCCTCCGGTTCCAGGGGGGTGGTGAACGCCTCGCTGACCGCATCGACCAGCCTGCGGCGGACCTCGTCGCACTCGTGTTCGGCGGTGCGCACATCATCGGCCCGCACGGCGTCCCCGGCCGCCCACGCCGCGAAGGCATCCATCCCGCGGGCGGTGATATCCGCCTGGGACTGCAGCATGCCGAGCAGGTCGGGGACCTCGGGAAGGAACCAGCGGGTCGACTTGGACCTTCGGGGGCTTCGCGACATCACAGTGCTCTCCATCCGATGAGGACGCCGACCGCCACCAGGGCGGCCGCCGGGATCGTGGTCAGCCAGGCAAGAGCCATCTCCTGCACGATCCGCCACCGCACGTGCTTCCACCGCCGCCGGCCGGCACCGACGCCGACGACCGAGGAGGCGACCACCTGGGTGGTACTCACCGGGGCACCGACAAGCGAGGCGCCGAGGATGACGGCCGTCGATGCGACCTGACTGGAGAACGAATCCACCGGGGTGAGGCTGAAGATCCGGCGACCGATGGTCCTGACGATCCGCCACCCGCCCAGCGCGGTACCGAGGGTGAGCGCGACACCGGTGAGGATCTTGACCCACAGCGGAACCGTCAGGCTGCTGGAGTGGCCGGATGCCAGCAGCAGGACCGCTATGACGCCCATGGCCTTCTGCGCGTCGTTGCCGCCGTGGCTGAAGGACAGCCCGGCTGCGGCCACCCATCCACCGGCCCGGACCGGGGCGTTCCACCGTGTCGTCCACCGGCGCGAGGACACCCGCAGCATCCGCAGCAGGATCAGCCCGAAGAGGAACCCGAGGATCGGCGACACCATCAGAGCCACCAGGACTCCGATCACCCCGGTCGGATGCCATCCCTGGAAACCACCCCAGTTGACCGATGCCGTTCCGCCGTAACCGGATAGGACGCCGTCGGCGATGGCCGCGCCCGCCAGACCGCCGACCAGTGCGTGCCCCGACGACGACGGCAGACCCAGCCACCAGGTCAGCAGATTCCAGGCGGTCGCACCGGCCAACCCGGCTCCCACGACGGGCACCATCTGGCTCTGCGGGACGGTGACGATGGTGCCGATGGTGTCGGCGACGGCGGTGCCCAGCAACACCGCCCCGGCCATGTTGAACACCGCCGAGAGACTGATGGCCTGGCCCGGGGTGGCACCGCGCGTCGCGACCAGCGTGGCGATCGCGTTGGACGCGTCGTGGAAGCCGTTGGTGAGGGCAAAAGCAGCGGCGAACCCGATGGCGATGACCAGCCCGATTTCCACCGACACCTCCCGCCGCTCGGAGCCCACCCTAGTTGAACGTGCGGTGAACGCTGAACTAACGAGAAGTGAACGTGCCGCGCCCTCGGCGACGCTGAGGAACTACCTCTTCTTACGTCCGGGCTGCGGGGGCGGGGGCGGGACGGCCTTGGTGGCCGGCTCGAACTTGCCACCCTTCTTGGGGTCATACGTGCCGGGCTTGGGCTGCGTCATGAGGGATGCCTTCCGTTGGTACCGTCATTGACCACGGTACTCACCAAAGCAGGCACACCATGGTCTTCACCCACGTCGTGACATTCAAGTGGCGCGACACCGACGTCGCTCCCGCCGAGATCGACGCTGCGCTGCGCAGCCTGGTCGCCGAACTCGACGGCGTCCAGAACTACCTCTGCGGCCCAGACGCCGGCCTCACCCCCGCGGCCTACGACTTCGCGGTCGTCGGCACCTTTGACGACCGGGACTGCTTCACCGCCTACCGGGACCATCCCGAGCATCAGCGGATTCTGACCGAGATGATCCTGCCGCATCTGGATAGTCGTACCGTCGTGCAACTGGAGCACTGATTGACGTCGACGCCTTCCAGTCGCCGGCCGCCGACGGCAACCCTCGGCGCGGAGTATCACTTGCATACCCCTAGGGGTATGCTCTAATTTGGAATTGATCCAGAAACTCACCCGGAGGTCACCATGACGACAGACGCACCCGCCCCCAGCCCGAGCATGCCGCGCATCGGCGACCCGGCACCGTCGTTCACCGGCGTCAGCACCCAGGGTCCGATCAACTTCCCGGCCGACTACTCCGGCAAATGGGTCATCTTCTTCTCCCATCCTGCCGACTTCACCCCGGTCTGCACCAGCGAGTTCATGACGTTCGCCTCCATGCAGGATGAGTTCGCGAAGTACAACACCGAACTGCTGGGACTCTCGGTCGACGGCCTCTACAGCCACATCGCGTGGCTGCGCACCATCAAGGAGAAGATCACCTTCCGCGATATGAAGGACGTCGAGGTGACCTTCCCCCTGCTGGAGGACATCTCGATGGAGATCGCCCAGAAGTACGGGATGATCATGCCCGGCGAGGACACCACCAAGGCGGTTCGCGCGGTGTTCGTCATCGACCCCAAGAGCATCGTGCGCACGATCATCTACTACCCGCTGAGCCTGGGCCGCAACTTCGATGAGTTGCTGCGGGTCATCAAGGCACTGCAGACCGCCGATCATTACGACATCGCCACCCCGGCGGACTGGCGGCCCGGCGAACCGGTGATCGTCCCACCCGCCGGATCCTGTGGCACCGCGAAGGATCGCATGGACGGCAAGGATGAGGACGTGCACTGCGAGGACTGGTTCTTCTGCACCAAGACCATCCCCGAAGACACGATCGAATCGGCGATCCGGTCCAAGGGAAAGTGATGTCACGCGGCCTCGGCCGCAGACTCAGCTGAGCGGGTTCACTCCTCCAGAAGACTGCGCAGCATCCAAGCCGTCTTCTCGTGAATCTGCATCCGCTGGGTCAGCAGGTCGGCGGTCGGCTCGTCATGGGCTTCGTCGACGACCGGGAACAGGGTGCGCGCCGTCCGCACCACGGCCTCCTGCCCGGCGACCAGATCGCGGATCATCTCGGTGGCACTGCTGACAGCTGGACCTTCCCCGATGCTCGTCAACGCGGCGAACTCGGTGTAGCTGCCGGGGGCCTTGGCGCCCAGCGCGCGGATCCGCTCGGCGATCAGATCGACGGCCAGCGCCAACTCGTTGTACTGGGTCTCGAACATCAGGTGCAGGGTCTGGAACATCGGGCCGGTGACGTTCCAGT
>ERZ888423.1152-NODE-1152-length-24155-cov-29.107469_pt1 | contig 24155 bp, 26 predicted proteins | sample MGYA00520523_ERZ888423 | MGnify/ENA primary metagenome ERZ888423 (study PRJEB32303, sample SAMEA104408611) | aquatic metagenome | biome: Brackish water; feature: Pelagic; material: water | place: Baltic Sea | collected 2014-06-08T10:24:00 | depth 30,27 m ...
CGCCGATGGCGAACTCTCTCACGCGAGCATTCATGCCACGTTCGTCGGTGAGATCAGCAAGCTGCTGACGCAATCAGATCCATGAAGATCGGCTTGGTCTCCACCTACGCTTGGCCACTCGTTGGCGGCCTGGAGAAGCTCGGCCTGCGACTCGGCCAGCAGTTACAAGCCAGCGGCGATCACTCCCTGCTCGTGGCTCGCTTTAGCCGTCAGCGTCACGGCTTGGCCGATTACTTTCGTGCCAGTGAGCGCGGCGGCTTCTTCGACAACGAAGGACTCACAACCTGGCTTCTACCGCTGTGCTGGTGGGAGCGTATCCTCTGGCTTCCCCTCTTTAAACTCATCTGGCGGCAACGCACATTTCCATTCGCATGTGCGCTTTACAATCTGGTGATGGTTCCGAAGCTCCAGCGGATTCTGAAGGGCTGCGACGCCGTTCATTTCCTTGGCTGTGGCCCCGAGATGCTCGGCTTTGCTTGTGCCGCAGTGGCCCACAGGCTTGGGATTCCCTTCCTGGTAGAGCCAGCGCTCCATCCAGGTCAATGGGGTGATTCCTGGATCGATGAACGTCTCTATCGTGAGGCGCACCGGGTTCTTGCTCACACCCAATCGGAACGGCTGGTGCTGATCAACCTGGGGATTCGAGCTGAACGGGTGTCAGTGGTGCTTCACGGGGTTGATCACCAAGAAGGGGGCGATGGGCAACGGTTTCGAGAGCGCTTCGCCATCTCGCCAACGACACCCTTGATCCTGTTCCTTGGCCGCAAGACGCGTGAAAAGGGTGTGTTCCGCTTGGTGGAGGCTTTCCACAACGTTCGCCGTTGCATGCCCGAGGCACTGCTGGTGCTAGCCGGGCCAGCCGGCGGCGCGATGACGCGCGAACAGCAGACTGGTGTGCTTGATCTGAACGACCTCAGTGAAGCGCAGAAGCAGGATGTGCTTGCTGCGTGTTCCCTGTTATGCGTGCCTTCCGAAGGAGAGTCCTTTGGCCTGGTGTATTACGAAGCCTGGTTCCATAGGAAGGCGGTGGTGGCCCTTGATCTTCCCGCCCTGCGGGAATCGGTGAGGGCCAACCAAGCAGGCCTGCTGATTTCAGAGAATCCCTCCAGCCTTGAGAATGCCCTACTGACCCTGCTGCAGAATCCCGAACAAGCCAAGGAGATGGGAGAGCGGGGCCGCGCATTAGCAATGAAGCACAGCTGGATTTCCGCTATAAAATCATACCGCGAGGCTTACGCAGAAACCTTAATCTCTTTCTCTCCATCCAGGGGAAGCCATGGCGCTTCCCTACAAGATTCCAACAATGATCTTACTTGACAACCCAGGTAGCAAGGCTTCCAGAACGGGATCTGCCTCGTGCAATCTGCAGCGCAATGAACATTCCTTCTGACAGTCAGCACAAGACCGACGCGAGCTCCTTGCTCAGGCGACTTTCTCGCGTTAACTTAGAATGTGACAACCCAGATCACTCTCGTCAAAGTCACTTCATAGCAGCCATCTTGGCACGCATCACGAGAAGGCCCTAATGTCATCGCCTCAGCCAGGCCTAAGCAACGAAAAGCACTAGGCAATAGCAATCATAAGATCTTCCAGCGAATTCAAGCCCTTTCCAAGACCACAGAACAAAGCCACTCATCGCCAACAAGCAGTCTTGACATCAGAAGCGGATGATAGATTGCTACGCAGGCACCGACGTTTCACTTTCATCCCCGGCGTGCAATGAAGCTCTCGGTGATCATCCCCGCGTACAACCGGGCCTCGTTGTTACCGATCACCCTGCGCTCCCTGCTGGCACAGGGGCGTGTGGCTGATGAAATCCTCGTGGTAGACGATGGCTCCACCGATGGCACTGCCGAGGCCGCCGAGATGTTTGGTCCTCCTGTGCGTGTAATCCGCCAGGCCAACCAGGGACCGGGAGCGGCCCGTAGCCGCGGTCTGGCTGCAGCCCAGGGAGAGCTCATTCATTTTTTCGATAGCGACGATCTTGCCCTGCCCAACCTGCATCAAGGGCAGATAGAAGCCCTTGAGAAAAGCTGCGCTGATCTCGCTTATTCTCCCTGGGTGAAGGTAAGCCTGGGACGAGAAGATGCACCCCAATCCAACCCTATTCTTCAAGCCCATGGCCTGCCAGCCGGAAACCTGATCCGTGCGCTGCTTACCAATTGGTCGATCGTGCCGATCTGCTGTCTGATCCGTCGCAGCGTGATCGAACGCACCGGCGGCTTCCCTGAAGATCTGCGCACCGGTGAAGATCAACTGTTCTTTCTTCGGCTGCTACTCGCAGGTGCCACCGTGGTCCACAGCCCCGGTACGTTGGTGTTCTACCGCGCCGATAACGACGCGAAACTCAGCGATCCTCGCAGCCCTGCCGCCCTTGCCCGCCGTCACCAGGATTGGGCGCGCTTCCTGCTGGCGGCCCGGAGTGAATGCCAACACTTTGGCATCGATCCCTGCCGCTGGTTCGGCTTCCGGCGACGGGCCTGGGAGGCCCGCCTCGATCTTGAAGTGGCAGGATTGTTCGACGATCCCCTTTGCGATGCCCTCGCAGCCATGACCGCCGCGTCCCACCCGGACTCTCTCTACGCCCTTCACCGCACCCTGCAGCGCAAGCGGGATGGGTTGCAGGCACGTCTCGGTGCCGGCCGCGCCCACCGCAGTTTCCGTACCAGCCGCTGGCAGCGGAGCGATTGGCAGCACCTGGCCCGCCTCATTGCCACCCAGCCGTGAAGCTGCTGATCCTTGAGGAGGCCCTTCAGGGGGGAGAGGGCCACTGGCCCAGCTACATCGGCACCATCGCTGCCGGGCTGCGCTCCGCTGGTGATGAGGTGGAGGTGCTGGTGCACCGTCAGGCCTCGCCCGAGGTGATCAGCGCCGTGGGCGGCACACCCTGGCTCAGCCGCAACTGCTGGACCGACCAGCGCCGTCAAGGGGTCATCGGTGGCCTGCGCCACAACCTGCGTTTTGCCCGTGAGGTGAACGCCTGGTTGAACAGCCACACCCCCCCCGACTGGGTGTGCTCTCTCACGGTGCGGCAGCAGCACTTACTGGCTCTCACTTGGCTGGCCACCCGCCCGCAGCAGCGGCCGACCCCGCGGTTTCTGCTGCTGTTTGTGCAGGGGTTCGGCACCACCACAGGCGCCGGAGAGCCCACCACCTTCGCCGCTACTCCCGCCAACCGCCTGGCCCGCTGGTGTTTCCTGCGCCTGGGCCCAGCCGTGCGGAGTGGAGCCGTGGTCCTGGCAGCTGAAACGGCCGCGATGCAGGCGGAGCTGCGTCGCTTCAGCGGGCTGCCTGTGGCGCTTTTCCCCCACCCTGTGCCCGATGCGCCTGCGCCCGGGGCAATCGATCGGCGGGAGGCTGGGCGGATCACCATCACCTGCCCAGGCTTCGCCCGCCACGAAAAGGGAAACGACCTGCTGCAGGAGGCCTGCCTGCTGCTTCGGGGGGATCGCCGAGCCGAGCGGCTCCATGTGGTCTGCCAGTGGCCGGCACCATTCACCCTGCCAAACGGCACCGCGCTCCTACCCGATCGAGAGCTGGTCGCCAGCGGCCGCTACGAACTTCTGAACCAGAGCCTTGATGCCGCGGCCTACGCCGCCTTGCTGGCACGCACGGATCTGGTGATCCTTCCCTATCGCCGTCTGAGCTACCACAATCGCGTTTCTCGTGTGGCCATTGAGGCCGCAGTCCGCGGCCTGCCCCTGATCCACACCCGTGGCACCTGGAGCGAAGAGCTGGCCAGTGCTGCCGGGGGCGGCCTACCGATCGCCGCCGAAACGGCAAAGGCGGTTGCCGAAGCGCTGCTGCAAGCCCTGGAGCACGCCCCGGCCCTGCAGCAGGCTGCCAAGGCGGGGGCCGCCGCTATCGCCGCCCATCACTCTGCGGCCGGATTTCGCCGCACCTTGCTGGCCGCCGCCTCTGAGCCGCCAGCCCCATGACCCCCCCTGCTGCCGCGTTGCCACCGCTGCTTTACGTGTGCACGGCGGCACAGGGCGGGATCGCCGCCTATGCCCACGCCCAGACCGAGGCTCTGGTCGCGTTGGGCGTGGAGGTCACCTTGCTGACCCCTCCTGGCTTCAGCCCAGCCGCCCGGGGCGTCCGGCACCTGCCCGTGCTGCTGGCTCCGCCGGCAGCACGGGCAGCTTGCCCGCGCTGGCGCGTCCGGCTGGCCACCGCCTGGGCCATCCTCGGCAACGCACAGATCGTGGCGGAAGCCATCCGCCGCCAGCGGCACCGGCACGTGCTGCTGGCCACCTATTCGGAATACCTGGCGCCGCTCTGGGCCTGGAAGCTGAGAGCCCTGGCCCGCTCCGGCGTCCGCTTCGGTGCCGTCGCACACGATCCCGTCCGCGATTACGTGGTGGGGCCGCTGTGGTGGCACCGCCTGTCGATCGCAGAGGGTTACAGCTACCTGGAGCGGGCCTATTTGCATGAGCCCATCAGCCTCGACACCGGTCGGCCGATGCCAAGCCTGCGCGTGCATGAACTGCCTCACGGCCCCTATGCCACCCCCCTGGCCCAGCGCTCGCCCCTGGACGTGCGCCGAAGCCTCAAGATCCCGGCTGAAGCGCGCCTCTGGCTCAGTTTCGGCCATCTGCGTGATGGCAAAAACCTACCCCTGGTGCTCGAAGCCCTGCGGGATGTGCCCGACGACTGGTTGCTGGTGGCTGGCAGCGAAGCCACCGCAGGACAAACCACTTCCGATCGCTATCGGGCTCTGGCACAGGAGCTGGGGGTGGCCGACCGCTGCCGCTGGCTGGTCGACTACCTGAGCGACGAGCTGGTCTCCGATCTGTTCCAGGCCGCCGATGCGGTGCTGCTCACTTACAGCGCGCGCTTCCGCTCCGCCAGCGGGGTGCTCAACCTGGCGGTGCACCATCGCCGCCCCGTGCTGGCCTCTGCGGGCGCCAGCGCGCTGGGCTCGAGCGTGGAACGCTTCCGGCTGGGGCTGCGGCTGCCACCGGATGATGCCGGAGCGATCCGCGAGGGAATGATGCGGCTGTTTTCTCCCCGCCCCGCTCCCCTGTGGAAACGCTACGAGCTGTCCAACAGCTGGGCGGCGAATGCCGCTGTGGTGGCCCGTACCCTGCTGGCTGACCCCGACGATCGGGACGCCTGCCGATGACGCCACGTTTGCTAGCAGCTGCTCTGGTGGGCTGGTTCTACAACGAACACCTGGGCCGCTGGCCCTCGCGGCGCCTGCGTCTTGCCTACCTGCGCCACTGGTTTGCCCACTGCGACGCCGAAGCCGGTGTGCAGACAGGCTGCCGTTTCCTTCACGGCCGCAACATCTCTCTGGGCCCTCGATCGGTGATCAACCATGGCTGCCTGTTGGATGGAAGGGTGCACCCGATCCGCATCGGCGCCGATGTGAGCATCGGCCCGGAGGCTGCCCTGCTCACTCTCGGCCACGATCCCCGTTCACCCACCTTCGCCGACCGAGGTGGGCCGATGACCATCGGCGATCATGTTTGGATTGGCTACCGTGCTATCGTTCTTCCAGGCTTAAACATCGGCAACGGGGCTGTTGTTGGAGCTGGGAGTGTCGTAACCCGCGACGTGCCCAGCTTTGCAATCGTGGCCGGCAATCCAGCACAGGTGATCGGTACCAGGCCCGAAACTTTGCACTATCAACTCTCCTATCGGCCGTTTCTGCTCTGATGGACTCAGCCCTGACGGTTTTTATTCATATTCATAAATGTGCAGGGTCAAGCCTAGCTGCCGTGATGCGCAGAAATCTGTTCCGCCCCCAACCAGAGCTGGCCGCTTCGCTCGAACTTGATACTCTTACGCCTCCGAATCTGGTGGCCTCCATCTTGCGAACAGCGCGGAGGGATGGCTATGTGATGGGCCATCTGGGCTATGGAGCCCATCGGATTTTTGCCTCCCCATGTCGCTATTTTACGATGCTCAGGGAGCCCCGCGAACGGCTTATCTCACTCTGGCGGCATGCGGCATCCACACCCAATGCTTATTACCATCAGGCAGCCAAAGATCTGAGCTTTGCCTCCTTTCTGGCTCAGCGCAATCCCTTGGAACTCGACAATGGCATGGTGCGATTTCTTTCTGGTGATCCAGCTGGCTTGAATGTGTTCATCAACCCCAAGCCCTTTGGCACACTGGATCAGTCTGATCTGGATCGAGCCTTGCACAACCTTGCCCACCGCTTCGAAGGCTTTGGGTTGGTGTCACAGTTCGACGCCTCTCTGCTACTCATGAAGCATTCAATGGGATACCGCAACTGCTTCTATGTCCGCCGCAATGAGTCGTCCAGCGCTGTTGCAAAACCTGAGTTTCCAGATCTTGCCCTACCGCTGGTGGAGTTCGATCAGGCGCTCGTAGCTGAAGCCGAGCGCATCTTTCAGCAACGTGTCTCGAGCGACACCAAAGTGCGGGCGTCGCGCCTCAAACGCTTTCGATCGCTTAACCATGCAATGCAGCCGATCACCAAGATCAATCAAGTGCTGCAACAGTCTATCAGCTACTTAAAGCCTTAATGACAGCCATTCAATCGCCTTACCGATCTTCATCGGCTCCCTTGAAAGGAGCAGGGCAATGACGCTCAGGAGGCAGGCATACACCAAAGCGCCTCCGCATTCAATCTGGATGATAGATGCTTGATTGCCTGAGCATTGCTGAGCGGCCTCGCCCATCGCCACCAGGTCAGCACCTTTGCATAACGTTTAACGTTGCCTCTGGCATCGGGCGCGCAATCGGCTATCACTCCAGGTCGTTTCCATCCCTACAAGCCCCAGATGCGGAACCTGTTCAGGAGATGGGCGACTTGGTTCGGGTCGCAAGCAAAACCGTGTTCATTCCTGATCGCAACGTTTATGACATGGGCTATCCCTTCACGCGTGGGGAGGAACAGCACTTTCGCAATCTCAATACTCGCTGGCTGTTACGTCTCCCCCTCACAGGCAGCAAGGGCTATCACCTCACCACTGAGGTACTCAGACACTGAAGACACTCAACCATTGAAGACACTGAAGACATTAATACGTCGCCTTTGATCTCTTCGTCCTGATCGCCCCTATTAAGCTGATCCCCTCGATGGCCCGCATGACCAATCTCTTCCCCACCCGCAACCCAGGCCTCAACATCCACCGGCAAACATCCCATGGCGCCGAGCCAGCCCTGCCCTGAACCGATGCGCATCCTGAACATCATTCAGTGCTCAAACCTTGGCGGCATGGAGCAGGCTTCCCTGCGCCTGATGGAGGCCCTCCAGCGCCGCGGGCATGCGCTCTCTGTTGTGTCTCTCCATCCCCTCGGGCCTCTGGCCCCGGCCCTGCTGGCCAGCAGCATCCCCGCCCTCGGTCTCGGCTACGGCCAGGTGCCACTCTGGCGCTGGCTCCGGCGGCTGCGCCGCGAACTGCGGCGCCAGGCCCCCGATGCCCTGTTGCTCACCGGCCACAGCCTGCCAGCCCTGCTGGCCATTGCCGGCGGTTGCCACGGCCGCCTGGTCCTGGCGATCCACTTCCACCACACCGGTGTGAAGCCCCGCTGGTTCTGGTGGTTGTTCTACGCGATCGCCACCCGTCAGTTCAGAGCGATTACCTTCCCTTCCCATTTTGTGCGGTGTGAGGCGATCGCCCTTTATCCCCCCCTGGCCGCCCGGGCACGGACAGTGCGCAATCCCCTGACCCCGCCCGCGCTGATCACCCCCGCCGCCCGTCTGCAGGCCCGGCGAGAACTGGGGCTTTCCCCTGAGGGACCGGTTGTGGGAAACGGCGGCTGGCTCATTCCCCGCAAGCGCTTCGATGTGTTTCTGCAGGTGGCTGCCCGCGTGTTGGCGCACCAGCCGCAGGTGCGCTTCGTGATCGCCGGCGATGGCCCTGAAGCCGCTTCCCTGAAAACCCTCGCCCGGGAGCTGGGGATTGAGCGCTCCGTGCATTGGTTGGGATGGCAGGTGAGCATGGAACCGGTGTACGCCGCTCTGGATCTGCTGTTGTTCCATTCCGACTGGGACGCCATGGGGCTGACGCCCATCGAGGCCATGGCCCGTGGCCTGCCGGTGGTCGCCTCTGTGCTGCACGGAGGTCTGCGAGAGGTGGCGTCTACTCCGGCTGTGGCGGTTGTGCTGGAGCAGCACGATCCCGAGGCACTCGCCTCCCACGTGCTGCGCCTGCTGAGCGACCCTGCTGCCGCCGCCGCCCTCGGCAGCCGTGGTCGGCGGCAGGTTCTCGCCCTCAGCGATTCTGAGGCGATCGCCAGCTGGCATGAGCGTGCATTGGCGGATCCCGCACCTCTCGTCCCGCCTGCGGACCCACTGCCGTAAAAACCCCGTCCTGCTTCTCTGATGCGCTTTCTCGTCCTCTTGGTGAATCTGGTGCCGTATCACCTCGCCCGTTGGGGAGCCGTGGCGCAGCAGGGCCATGAAGTCACCGTTCTGCAACGCCGGACGGGCGACTGCTTCAAGGTGCTGGAAACAAACCCCACGGCAGCACCCTTCGCCGTCCACACCCTTCAAGAGCCAGGTCCCTCAGTACCAGCGCTGCGGCGGCAGGTGGCGCTGTGGATCGAAACCGTGGCACCGGAGGTGGTGGTGGTCAGCGGCTACAGCTTTGCGGAAAGCCTCGCCGCCCTCACAGCCGCCGCCGATCGGAGTCTGCCGGTGGTGCTCTGCTCTGAAAGCAACCGCCATGACGGGGTGCGGCAGCCCTTGGGTGAATGGGTAAAGCGTCGGATTGTGCGCCACGCGCAGGCCGCCTTGGTGGGAGGCGCCGACCACGCCGCCTACCTTCAAGAGCTGGGCATGGATGCTGCCGCCATCTTCCGGGGCTATAACGCTGTGGATAACGATCACTTCGCCAGCGCCAGGCGCTGGCGGCAGCGGGGGAAATCTGCCCGGCTGGAGCTGGGACTGCCGCCTCGTTACCTGCTGGCTGCCAGCCGGTTCACCGAGAAGAAAAATCTGGTGGGCCTCATACAAGGCTATGGCCTCTGGCGCGGCCAGGCCACACAGGCACAGGCGGGGGGCAACCCTGGGCAACCTGACGTGAGCCTGGTGATCGTGGGCGATGGACCCTTGCGTGGCGCCCTGGAGGCGCAAGTGACCGCACTGGGGCTTGAGGGCTGGGTGCACCTGCCGGGCGCTTGCGCTTACGACGCCCTGCCAGCCCATTACGGACTGGCCGAGGCCTTGGTGCATGCCAGCACGGTGGAACAGTGGGGACTGGTGGTGAACGAAGCCATGGCTTCCGGTCTACCGGTGCTGGTGTCGCGCGCCTGCGGCAGCGCTCCGGAGCTGGTGATGCCTGGAGAAAACGGCTTCGTGTTCGACCCTTCCACCCCGGCGGCGATCGCGGCAGCGATTAGCTGGTTTCTGGAGCAGCCCGAGGAGCTTCGTCAGCGCATGGGCGAAGCGAGCCAGAGGATGATCAAGCGCCTGCATCCCGAGGCCTTCGCCCGGGGCCTTGAGGCAGCGGGATGCCATGCCTTGGCCACAGGAAGCACACCACTGAAGGCCGCAGACCGAACATTGCTGTACATTCTGGGCAGTCGGTCCGAGTCCAGTGGCTGAGGCCTGTTGATGTTGGCGTCAGGAAACCCTCAAACCAAGCCGTCTGCATCGCATTCTCGATGACACGATCACCTCGCTTTCCATTGGAGACTTTTGCGGTCGATCACAAAGACTTTTCGGATACGATCGCTTTTGATGATCATAAGATTGCCTTTACTGTGGGCCATTGCTCCGGCCGTTCAGTGCTCGATATCGGTTGTGTCAACCACAAACCCCAGAACTACAAAAGTCGCGATTGGGTCCACAAAGCGATTACGGCGGTATGCAAGGATGTGGTGGGTCTGGATGACTCCACTGAGGGCGTTAGCTACCTCACCTCACTCGGTTATAATATTGTAGCCGCAGATGCTCAGAACTTTAACTTGGGCCGTCGTTTTGAAGTCATCGTCGCCGGCGATCTCATCGAGCATCTGGTTAATTTTGATGGTTTTCTACGCTCCTGCCTGCAGCACCTGGAGCCCCACGGCCGCTTGCTTCTCTCCAGTCCCAATCCCTGGTATTGGAAAAACACTGCAAGGGCAATGCTGTACCCCGAGGTAAAAAACAACATCGAACACACCTGTTGGCTATGTCCGCGCACCATGCGCCAGCTCCTTGCTCGCTACGGGATGGAGGTTGAAGAGATCCGCTTTGGCTCCCGCTACCGCCAAGACCGACTGATGCCGCTGCCCCCCGCGGACCGTCAAGCTTCCGGTCCCAACCCTCTGACGTGACACAAGCCCCTGGCCGTTCCTATGCGGTATTGATGCCCGGAGCCAGGCTCCACTACGCCGTGCCTGCCCTCCTGGCAGCACAGGACGCACTAGCCGCGTTCTATACCGATATCCACGGGGAGCATCGATTGCTGCAGCTCTTGGCAAAGCTGCCTGCGGTCCGTCGGCCAGCCGCCCTCTCACGGCTGCTGGCCAGACGGCTGCCTCCTGGGCTCGACCGGCAGCTCGTGCGCGAGGTTGCTATCGCCACCCTGGCTGCACATCTCCCTCCCCTGATGCGACGGGGCAGTACGAGCAACGCCGGTGCCGTGGAGCTCGTCGACCGGGCGGTAATCAAACGCGCCATTGCCGATGAATTCGGCGGCGCCTCAGCTCTCTACAGTTGCTTCATCAACAACGATCGTGAGGCTGTTCGCACCGCCAAAAGTCTGGGCATGCACGTCGTGCACGAGCTATTCATCGGCGCCGACTATCCCCAAGTGCTTTACGAAGAGCGTGCTCTTTTCCCAGGGATAGAGGAACAGGAGCACAGCCCAGCAGACATTGAGGCCCACCAGGAGCGCACCCGCCAAAAGTGGCAACTCTGTGATCAGGTGCTTGTGCCGTCCCAGCACGTTTACGACAGCTCTCTGCAGCTGGGCTGCGATCCAGCCAAGCTGGCGATCGTTCCTTACGGCCTCGATGCCCACTGGTTGGCCCTGGAGGCTGATCCCCAGCCAGGCCGGATCCTGTGCGTGGGCCATGTGGGGCTGCGCAAGGGCAACCATTACCTGGCCCAGGCATGCAGCCTGCTCCGGCAGCGCCACGTCCGCTTCGAGTGCCGTGTGGCGGGTCCGCTGCAGGTGGATGTGAGCGATCAACTCTTCGCTGGCCCCACCTATCTGGGCACCATCCCCCGCAGCCGTATTCAGGAGGAATTCCGCAAGGCGGATCTTTTCGTGCTTCCCACCCTGGCCGACAGCTTCGGGCTCGTGCATCTCGAAGCAATGGCCTGCGGCGTGCCGGTGATCACCACCCCGAACTGTGGCTCTATCATCCGCGATGGCATTGAGGGTTTTGTGGTGCCGATCCGCGATGCCGCCGCCCTGGCCGACCGCATGGAACAGCTCCTGGGGGATCCCGCTTTGCGCCGGCAGATGGGGCAGGCTGCCCGCCATCGCGCTGCTGCCTACACCTGGGAGCACTACGGCAGACGCCTTCAGGCCGCCCTTGGGATTGAAAAGCCTGCACCAGTGCAATGATGTCCAAGTGATGATTGATTCCACCGAGCTCACAACCACAGAGTCCTTCTGGCTGTTCTGCCTGATTCTGCTGTTCCTCTTCGACCTGATCCGGCTCTTTTCTTCGCGCGATCCTCTGGCTCCGTTCCAACCCCCTGCCTTTGTCATTGGCTTCCTTTCCTATTACTGCCTGGTGGGTCCGATCCAACGGCTGATCAACAACGACTGGGTTAATCGGCTCAGAGATTTTCGCTACGCCGCCGCCCACGGCTGGGCTGGCGCCGTGATTTTCTACCTCTCCTTTCGACTCGGCTATGGGATCTTTGTGGGCTGGTTCCGAAGCCAGCGATTTACCTCCAACTCTCAGTCGGTTCGGATTGGGGTTCTTGGTAACAGACTTTGCTGGATCGGCTTGATCCTTTTTTCACTTGTCTACGGCCTGCGGACCATCGCCTTGATCAATCCGTTTGATACCGCCGAATCGATGTTTTTCGCAACCACCGGTTTTAACTTCTTTGGCTTTGACAACTATTTAGCAGCTGGCATCAACCTGCTGATTCCTGGAGTGCTGCTGATCTTTGCCAACTGGATCCGGCAAAGGGGGAATCCCAGCACTTGGATCTTTTGGACGCTGCTATCCATTGCCATATTCACAAGCCTGGGCTTCCGCTTCCGTGTGATTACCTTGGTGGTTCCCATGGTGATGCTGTGGTTCCTTGCACAAGGACGTCGCCCCCAATTGCTGACGATCGCCACAACAGCCATACTACTGCTCGCCTTCGCCGGCTTTGTCGGGGTAACACGTAGCTACGGCAGCGGCCTGAACGCCGATAATGCTGCCGGCCTTGGCTTTTTCGACTTCCTCACAGAGGGACTCGGAGAAGCATCCATCTTCTTGACCACCGGTGCCATCTTGGCGAACACTCCCAGCATTGTTCCCTTCGTTGGCTTTGCGCCAATTATCAACACTCTCTTGTTCCCCATCCCTGCGGTTTTACTCGAAAACAAGGATTCAGCCGACTACCTGTTCAACTCACTTGCAACCCTTTATGGGTCCGACACCCTCGGCATCGGCGACGCCGTATTGAACTTCGGAGAGTATTTTATGATGTTTGGCTGGCCATCCTTGATTGTTATGGGCCTTATTTTTGGGGGCTTGTTTCGCAGCTTATGGAACTGGTTTTCCATTCGCAGAGATGAAACATTGGCACAAGTTGCCTATGTGACAACCATGGGATTGTCCTATATATGGGTCTCTCGTGGTTACATGCCACAGGTGGCATTAACGTTTGCCTTTGGTGCCTTTCCTCTGTTCTACCTCTACTATCGATACGCCCAGCCCAGGCTCCCAAAGTTTCTTGATCCAGCACTTACCGCCCACCATCAGGAGTCGCGTGGGGTCACCTGAACAGTTTGTCCCGGGGATTTGCCATCTCAACCACGCCACCGGCAGCGCCGATGGCGGTATTGCTGCGGCCGTGGCCGATCTCATCGAAGCCCAGCGCCACCAAGGCCTCGTTCCTCAATGGTGCACGGGAGATCGCCACCGGAGCTGGAGTCGGGATCGCCATTTGCTCCAAGAGGTTCTCAGCCTGGCTCCGGCGGTCGCACACATCCACGGCCTCTGGCGCGCTCCCACCCGCATCGTTCCAGGTCTGGCAGCCGCAGCCGTGCCCGTGGTGATCGCGCCTCACGGCATGCTCGATCCCTGGGCGATGGCCAACAGCCGCTGGAAAAAGCAGCTCGTCTGGCGGTTGTGGGAGCACCATGCGGTGGCGGCAGCGGGCTGCCTGCAGGCACTCTGTCCCGCTGAGGCGGACGCGATCAGGGCGCTTGGTTTCGATGGTCCGATTGCACTGATCCCCAATGGCGTGCGCGCTCCAGAGCCAGGTCGCCGCAATGGCGCGCCACCTTGGGCCAGTTGCATCGCCGCCGGGGAAAAGGTGCTGTTGTTCCTCGGGCGGTTTCATGCGAAGAAAGGGCTCAAACCGCTGCTCGAAGCCTGGAGCCTGGTGGCAAAAGCCGCCGCTGCGGAAGGCTGGTGGCTGGTGCTCGTCGGATATGGAGATGGCGGCGCCCTGCGCTCCCGCGCGGAACGCGAAGGTCTGGAGCGACTCCTGGTGCTCGGCCCTTGCTTTGGAGCTGAGCAGCAGGCCTGCTACAACGGCGCCGACGCCTTCGTGCTGCCCAGTTTCAGCGAAGGCCTGCCGATGGCTGCCCTGGAAGCGATGAGCTGGTCCTTGCCCTGCCTGCTTTCACCTGCCTGCAACCTTCCGGAGGCCTTCACCACCGGTGCCGCCCTGCCCGTGCTCCCCGTAGCCTCCGAACTGGTCGGCTCGTTGCACGCCCTGCTGACCATGCCGAAGGAGGAGCGCACGCAGATGGGAGCTGCCGGCAGCCGGCTGGTGCAACAGCACTACAGCTGGCCGCAGGCGGCCGAGGCCACGATGGCGGTGTACCGGTGGTTGCTGGGGGAAGGCCCCCGTCCTGTCAGCCTCCTCTAGACATGCACCGCTGCTGACCATGCCCAGCTGCCCGCCCATTCGATGGACCTGAGAGTTTCCCCCAGACGCGCAGGCAGGAATCGCTCTGCAGCCCCCTGTTCGCTGTGACCACCTCTCCCGCCGCACCCCACCCCACCCAGAACCTCGGCGGCTACCGGCTGCCGCCGGGCTGGAGCCCGGGCGCTCCCCGTGGCCTGCAGGTTCTGTGGATGCTGTTGGGGCAACCACTGCTCGGCTCCGAACTGCCCGGCACAAGCTGGCGCAAAGCGTTGCTGCGCGGCTTCGGCGCCCGCATCGGCAGCGGCGGCCGCCTCAAGCCGCGGCTGCGGGTGAAATTTCCCTGGCGTCTGGCGGTGGGGGAGCACTGCTGGCTGGGTGAGGCGGTTTGGATCGACAACCTGGCGCCGGTGACGATCGGTGACCGCGTGTGCCTCTCCCAGGGGGCCTATCTCTGCACCGGCAACCACGATTTCCGCTCCCCCGGCTTTGCGCTGCAGCTCGGGGCGATCACGATCGGCGCCGACGCCTGGATCGCCGCCCAGGCGGTGCTGGCGCCCGGCACCGAGGTGCAGGAGCGGGCGGTGGTGGGCCTCGGGGCCGTGGCCTCCGGAACGGTGGTGGCCGGCACGATCGTGCGCGGCAACCCCGCAGTGGCGGTGGCGCAGCGCTGATGGTGGCCACGTCCGCTCCGCTGATGGCGCCCGCTCCCGCTGCGCTCCTATTGATCGTGCCCACGCTCGATTCCCACCGGCTGCTGCCGCGGTTGGTGGCCTCCCTGCAGGGCCAGAGCCTGAAGGCGTGGCAGGTGCTGTTCGTCGACGGTCCCTCGGCGCCGTCCCACCGCGCCTACCTGCAGGAGCTCTGCGCCGCCGATTCCCGCTTCCGCTGGGTGCAGCAGGACAGCGATCAGCCGGGCATCTTCGGGGCGATGAACCAGGGCTTCAGCGCCGCCCTGCCAGGCCAATGGCTGCTGTTCTGGGGCAGCGACGACTGGGCCGCCGGCCCTCATGTGCTGGAGCAGGCCCTGGCGGCAATCGCCGCCACACCGCAACAGCCGGATCTGGCGGTCTGCGCCGGCCGCTACGCCACACTGCCGCCGCGGGTGCCGCCGCCTGCAGGCGCCCCCCAGCTGGGGCGCCGCACCGCCTTTCGCTGGCGGCACAATTTCCGCCATTCCCTGTTTCTGGGCAGCACCCCTCCCCACCAGGCCACCTGGATCGGCCCCGGCGCCCAGCGGCGGTTGGCCCGCTATGCGGAGGGCTTCCGCCTTGCCGCCGACCTCGACTATTTCCTGCAGCTGTCGCGCTTCCACGACCTGACAGTGCTGCACCTGCCGCTGGAACTGGTGCACATGGCCGCAGACGGCGTGAGTGGCGTGCAGCACCGCCGCCGCCTGCAGGAGGTGCGCCAGGCCTACCGCCGCGCCTTCGGCCTGTGGTGGTGGACCCCCTTTCTGCTGCGCTATCTGCAACGGCTGCAGAGTGTGGCCAGGACCGCCGACTGAACGAACCCCGCCATCCGCACACCGCCAGATGACCACCACCGCTGCCACCACCCGGATCGTGCTCTTCGGTGCCACCACGCCCAGCGGCGACGCCCTGCTGCAGCAGGCCCTCAACGACCCCTCACTCGAACTGCGGGTGGCGGGCAGGCGGCCACCGATCAACCGCCCCGGTGTGCGCTTTGTGCCCTGCGATCTGCGCCAGCCGCAGCACTGGCCAGGTCCGGAGGGGGATGAGAGGACTGAGGGGGAAACGGCCCAGGTGTGGCTGAGCTTCGCGCCGATCTGGGAGTTGGCCCCCTTTCTGGCGGCCCTGGCGGCGGAGCGACCGGCCGCACTGACCGGCGTACGCGGCGTGGTGGCCTGCTCCTCCTCCTCGGTGATCACCAAGCGCTTTGCCACCAACGGCTTCGATCGGGCGCTGGTGCGACGGTTGCAGGAGGCAGAGGAGCTGCTGGAGCGCAGTAGCAGAGCCCTGGGCCTCACCTCTGTGGTGCTGGCCCCCACCTTGATCTATGGCGCCAGCGGCAGCTACGTCGATCGCAACCTCAGCCGGCTGTCCGGGCTGCTGCGGCGCCTGCCGCTGCTGCCGGTGCCGGGGGTCACCGGTCTGCGACAGCCGTTGCACTGCAGCCAGCTGGCGGCGGTGGCGCTGTACCTGGCCCGGCGGCTGGCCGCCCCCAGCCTGCAGCCGTCGCTGCCCCAGCGGCTGGCCGTGGGTGGCGACGAAACGCTCAGCTACCGGGCCATGCTGGAGCAGCTGCGGAAAACCAATGGCGGCGCTGCGTTGCTGCCCCTGCCGCCTCGGCTCTTCTATGCGCTGGCGGCACCCCTGCTGCTGCTCAACCCCAAGCAGTTTGAAGCGGTGCTGAGGATGGGCGCCGATCTGGCGGGGTTCACCTCCGCACACCAGCTGCTGGGGGGCGCGCCGCAGCCATTTCCGGTGTTGCCGCTGGGTCGATGAGGGCTCCACGCAGGCACCGCCGCAGCTGGCGCGTGGCTCTGGTCGCGCTGGGGGGGCTGGCGCTCTGGTGTCAATGGCCCTGGCTGCGTCCGGCGCTGCTGCCGGCCCGTGGCGACGACGCGATCGCCGTGCTGGCTGAAGATCCTGTGCGCCTGGAGCATGCGCTCGATCTGTGGGTAGAGCGGCCCGGCACCTGGCTGGTGATCCTGGCCGGCCCTGGGCTGCAGGAGGCCGCCCGGCGACAACTTCAGGCGCGCCGGCCGAGCCCCGGTGCCCTGCAGCGGGTGGTGACGATTCTCGACGGCCTCGATACGGTGGGGCAGATGATCGCGCTGCAGGCCTGGACCCGCCTCCAACCGGTGAGGAAGCTCACCCTCGTGACAGGCGAGGAGCACCTTCCTCGGGCCCGGGCGCTCGCCGCCATCCCACTGGGCGCAGAGGGGATTGCCGTCTCGGGCTCTGCGGCGCGCACAGGAGGATTCCGGGAAGATCCGATGCGGCGCTGGCGCGATGTGATGCGATTGCAGCTCTGGCGGGCCAGTGGCTGGGATGGGCGCACCGGCGGCCCGAACTGGGCCGACCCCCAGCCATGAATCCAGCAATAGCGGCTGTCGCTCTGGCGCTGGTGGCCGCCCTGCTCACGGCACTGCTCACCTGGGCGCTGATCCCACTGCTGCGGCGCCGCCTGCTCGATCGCCCCAACGCGCGCAGCTCCCATGCCACGCCCACACCGCGAGGCGGTGGGCTGGCCTTCGTGCTGGTGGCCACCGCGTTGGCTGCCACCAACGGTGCGCTGTGGCCGCTGCTGTGCCTGCCGTTGGCCCTGGTGGGCGTGCTCGACGACCGGCACAACCTGCCGGCTGGCCTCCGCTACGGGGTGCAGGCCCTCACCGCGGTGGCCCTGGTGGCACTGGCGCCCCTACCGCTGCCCTGGTGGCTGTGGCCACTGGCGCTGTTGAGCGTCACCGCCGTGATCAACTTCGTGAACTTCACCGACGGGCTCGATGGCCTGGTGGCCGGTTGCCTGGCGGTGCTGCTGGCCGTGGCAGCAGTGCAGCTGCAGGCCGGCTGGCTGTGGGCAGCGGTTGGCGCGCTGCTGGGTTTCCTGGTGTGGAACTGGAGCCCAGCGCGGGTGTTCATGGGGGACGTGGGCAGCACCTGGCTGGGGGCGATCTACGCCGCTGCGGTGCTGCAGGCCGCAACGCCCACGGCGCAGCTGGGGCTGCTGCTGGTGGGCTTTCCGCTGCTGGGCGATGCCTGCAGCTGCGTGCTGCGCCGGCTGTATGCAGGGCAACCGGTCGTTCAGGCCCATCGGCTGCACCTCTACCAACGCCTGCAGAGGGCTGGTTGGCCCCACAGCCGGGTGAGCGGCCTGTATGTAAGCGCCACGGCGGTGCTCGGGGTGGCGTGGTTGGCAGGGGGCCTGTGGCTCCTGCTGCCGCTGGTGGCCCTGACCACCGCCTGCGGCGCGTGGCTAGACCGACAAGTCGCGGTGCGCTTCAGCAAAGAAGAGCCACGCAAATGAGTTAATATATGTAAAATCCAAGCATTTACAAGCATTTTCTAATGGATTTGCCTTGTTACCTTCGGTGTTTGCACTGGTTTTCAGGTGGACTATTCAGCTCTTGCATAAGTAATTTTACTTATAGCGCTCCGAAGCCAATACGCTGATCGCCTGAAAAGCCAGCTGATTGGCAAATAACAGAAAGCCATTGATTATGTGCTGCCAACCAGCCAAAGTTTTGCTTGGTTCGGCAGGTCAGGCGCTCCCAGAGCAGTTTTCCTTCGTCACAAGCTGTCCTTGCCGGTGATCTCATTGATTCCGAAAAAGATGTTCGCACGACGCCTGTTGCTGATAGGGGTAGATGGCCTGCTCATCATGGTCTGCACCATTACAGCCCTTGCCATCAAGAGTTCGCTCCAGCCAGGCCTGGAGCAAACTCTCCCTAACCAAGCATTGATGCTGCCGTGGGCCATCGGAACAGGTTTGGTGGTGTTCTATCTGAGCGGCTGGTACCGAGGTCTTACTCGCTTCTCAGGCAGCCATTCCCTCTACGCGCTGGTGCCGCGTACAATTACAATGGTGCTGGTGTTGCTGGCGATCAACCACCTGCTTGGTGGCGGACAGCTACCAAGTTTACTCTGGATTCTCTATTGGTTGTTGATAACTGGGGCTGCAGTTGCAAGTCGGATCATTATGCGCGACTTGTTTATCCAGGTACTTAATCACACCAAGCGAAAAGCCAATCCACAAAGGCAAGCTCTGTTGAACACGGTTATCTATGGTGCAGGTTCCACCGGCATGCGCCTGCTGCAGGAACTACTCAACGACGGGCGCTTTCGGGTTGTCGGCTTTCTTGATGACAAACCAGATTTACGAGGGCGCCATCTTCAAAACATTAGAATTTATTGTCCGGCACAGCTTCCCGACCTGATCGCCAAACATGGGGTCCACCACGTGTTGTTGGCCATGCCATCGGTCGAGCGCAATCGTAAGCGGATGCTCGTGGATCTGCTCACCAAGCAAGGAGTCAAGGTGCTCTCGATTCCCTCGCTGGCGCAACTGGCCACTGGCCAGCAGTTGGTAACAGATCTCCAACCGATCCCCATCGAAGATCTGCTCGGACGAGAGCCCTCCAGCCCCGACCCACAACTGCTCACAACCGCAGTGGCCCGTAAAGGGGTATTGGTCACTGGGGGAGGCGGCTCCATTGGGAGTGAAATTTGCCGGCAAGCGCTCAATTTGGGCGCCCGCACAATTGTGATTTTTGAACAAAGTGAGTTCAACCTATACACCATTCACTTTGAACTCAGCAAACTGTGTCCTGCTGATGTGGAACTGGTTCCCGTGCTCGGAAATGCCACCGATGCAGCACACCTTACGCGCTTGTGCCACCGCCATGCCATCAACACGATCTTTCATGCGGCGGCCTACAAGCATGTGCCGCTGGTCGAAGCCAATCTCTGCGCCGGAGTGGCCAACAATTTCTATGCCACCAAGGCCGTCATCAAAGCCGCATGGGCAGCCGGTGTGGAGCGGCTCACATTGATCTCTACAGACAAGGCCGTACGGCCAACAAATGTGATGGGAGCAAGTAAACGGGTTTGCGAACTGCTGATTCAATCAGCAGCACGTGAAAGCCTGAAAAGAGGTGAAGGCCCTGTATTCCTGATGGTTAGGTTTGGCAATGTTTTAGCATCTTCAGGCTCCGTCATTCCACTCTTTCATCGGCAGATCGCTGAAGGAGGCCCCGTGACGGTGACCCATCCCTCGGTCACACGCTATTTCATGACCATCGCAGAAGCCGTACAGCTAGTGCTGCAAGCCACCGGGATGGCCTGCGGCGGGGATCTCTTCTTGCTTGATATGGGCGAGCCCATACGAATCTCAGATCTAGCAAAGCAAATGATTGAACTTTCCGGCCTGCGAGTGCGCGATGAAAAAGATCCACACGGTGATATTGAGGTCGTTCATACAGGGCTGCGCCCTGGAGAGAAGCTCTACGAGGAACTGCTGATTAGCGATGATGATCAGCCCACAATCCACCCCTTGATAAGGAGAGCCAGAGAACCTATGAACAGTCACGCTGAACTCAGCTGGAAACTCACTCTGCTTGAAGATGCGCTTTCCAGCTGGGATGAAGTCGCAATACTGGAGTCACTGCAGAGGATCGTTGAAGGTTATTCCGCTGAATCACTGTTCGCCTCCCATCCATGATGAAGATGCCCGCAGCAGCGCAGCTGGCAGTACTCCTGCGCAGAATTCCACCGTCAACACCACGTAACCTCTGGCTGCTCACTGCAGGGGTCGTTGCCTTCCACAACCTATGGGTGATTCATGCCACCCAGGAAGCGACAGCCCTACTGGTGTTTAGTTTGCTGTGCTGGTGGGGAGCGCTGACCTGCATGGAGGACCGTCTTGAGAGCCTGCGTCCCCACCCTTCGCGGTCTGGGATGGTGCTTGGAACTCTTGTCCTGGCTTGGTGCTTGATCCGCAGCAGCTTGATTCTCGATCGCGATGCTGTAATCTACGCACTCGCACCTCTTGAAGTTATCAGTCTCGCACTGCTATGTGTCCCGATTCGTCAGATCCGTGCGTTCTGGCATCAGATCGTGATTCTCTCACTCGTTCCGCTCTCCTTGATTGGCCAGAATATTTACCCAGAACGCCTGCTGAGTGTTACCACAGCCACGATGGCGAGCATCCTTCTATCTGTGGTTGGCTTCGATGTCACCACCAACGAGAGAGTGGTCACAATTAGCAGAGTCGCATCGGTTTCTGTCCTGAAAGCCTGCAGTGGATATGAGCAGATTGCTCAAGTAATCTCAATTGCGATCATTTTCTTGCTTGCTTTTCCATTGCAAGATCTTCGCAATAAAACCTCGGTTTTAGCGCTTGCGCCCGTGATCGCAATTGTATCCAACACTTTTCGAGTAGCCTTGCTAACCCTCATCATTTATGCCCAAGCGCTCACGGGCTCTGAAAATCAGTGGTGGTTTGACTTCTTTCACGACGGAGAGGGTTCTTTGGTTTTTTCTGGCATCGCTGTATGCATTTTCTCCTGGTTCTATTTGAAGGTTCTGGATAAGGAGCTTGGTCCACCACCGCCTCCCACCAGGCCTTCATTCACCCCTCTGGATCGATGATGCCTGAGTCATCGCTTCGCACATGGCTGGGGATTGTTGCTGCTGGCAGCCTGGTCTCCTTGCTGCAAGTAATGGTTTGGCCTCGGTGGCCAAGCGCCTCACTGCCCTCCACTTACGGTTTGTTGCTAACGGGCTTCACACTCACTTCAAAAGATGGGTTTGAGGGGAGCCAGCGCTCCCACCTTGCGATGAGCCCTATCCATCGCTACCGGATCACTCCAGAAGACGCGGAGGCCAACGCAGCGTCACCTCTTGAACTTCTTCAAATAGCAATGCTTTCCCCGCGTAGACTGGGTGACTTCCAGCTGGCAGCAGCCACCAAGGATCAACCGTCCCTAAAAATGAGCAACCGTCGCTTGCAGCGCTTAGGCGATGACGAACTGGCCATCGGCAGCATCAAAAACAACACATCTCTGCAAACATGCCTGACGGCTGCGGGGCCAGCTGCCGTCAGCAAAGAAGCGTTCTCTGCATTAGATCAACCACCCGCCAATGCTGGCGAACAATTGGAACGTGTGCTTGGACTCAGGCCAAACAGACGCACAGATTGTGTTCTTCTCACGCTCAGCAGCTCCGATTCAAAGCAAAAAAGTGTTGAGTCATTGATTGGGATTTACAAACAGTTGAGACCTCAGCTTAAACTCCTCATCAATCCATGAACATCAGCAGAAGCTCCATGACAAATCCGTCCCATGAAAGATCGGACTCAGCAGCAGTGGCTGCAGTTCCGAGCTCAGCCGGAGAGACTCTCTCCGATCAGGCACCAACCGGATCAACAAAACACCAAACAGCTGAGGGGAGCAGAGCCAGCAATCGGCAAGCTCTTCTAATCATGGTAGCAGGTGTGTCTCTGCTTGCAAACAGCACCTACAGCCTTTTCTTTCTGCTCACGACAAACCCTTCGCCGGCGCCACTCGTTGTCATCGACAAGATCGTGGGCTTTATCGGTATTTTCCCGCAGTTGCTCCTTGGCTTTGCACTGGTCTTTATCGCCTTGCCTCCCAAAGCCATCAAGAGCGAAGTAATTTGGAATAAATTGCTTCGGCAGTTGGTTGCGTTGTTTGCTGTTGCTTACCTGTTGTGCGTACCACTCAGCACCATTCAAGAATTCAGCCAGATCCAAGTTGAATCAAGCGGCCTTGCACGTGCAAATGAATTTTTGCAAGGAAGAAAACAATCGGTGATGACTGCTATCGCTAATCTCAAAACCAAGCAGGAATTTGAGGACACGCTCAGCCAGTTTCCCGAGATTCAGGGGATCAGAATTAATCCGAATGAACCACCTGCAGCCACCGTTAAGTCCATTGAGATAGCGCTTGACAACGCTCTTTTCCTCCAGGACCAGTCCTACAGGGCGGAGCTCGACGAACGACTCAACCTTTTAAAAATCCGGGGCCGCCTCATAAGTGTTGGTTCACTTGTCGCAGGGCTCTCCTTTCTTGCCCTTGGTCTGGTTGTGGTGCCATGGATCTCAGGCCTGGGTCGCTTTATTGCCAGTCTGTCGAAGGAGTTGGTGTTCCAAATCCAGCGCCTTTTCAGGAACCTCCCACGCACCGCCAAAGCCGAGCCAACCGGAGGGCATCAAGCTGCGACCGCTAAAGCAAAATCTGCCATGACGCGCCGCTCCAAAGCCATCCGTTCAGCTGTCCCTACCGTTCGGCGAAATTGGTCCAAAGCCTGGACTGATTTGCAAAAGCAGCTGTCCAAGCTCCGTCCAGGCTCCAGTGTCAAGGGTTCCTCCCGGTCCCGCCGCCGTTCACGCAAGTGAACGGCGGCCTTGCAACGCTATTTGGTTTTTGGCGCCGCCAACCCGCCCCGTTTCGCTTCAGCTGGGTGCTGCAGCAGGAACTGGCAATCGGTCCAATTCCGCGCTCAGCAGGTGATTGGGCGTTACTGGAACGTGCCGGTATCCGCTCCCGCTTCAGCTGCTGCTATCTGGAAGAAGAGGTGGAATGCTGCCCTGCTCCACCAGGCTTGCGGGAGAAACGCTGTTCCCTACCCGACCACCGCGATCAGGAACCGCTCAGAGCTGAACATCTCCGAGAGGCCATCAACGAAGCGAGATGGTTACTGAGCAATGCAAAGCCAATGTATCTACACTGCTTGGCTGGCCAGGAGCGTAGCGCACTGCTGGCGGTGGCTTTAGTGAAGGAACAGCGTAACCTGTCTCTTCTTGATGCCTTGCTATGGGTACGGCGGACGCATCCACCTGCCTCTCCGCTTTACCGGCACCTTGAACTGCTGGAAACCTTGAGCCAAGAGAGCAACTGAAGGGCACCACGAAGAAGGAGCATCCTGTCAACTCCAGATGTAAATTAGTCGCCTCCGTTGGGCCAGCGCGTCTTCTCCAAAGCAGCCTCGCATTTCTTCTCTGTTCCGTAGAACTCCATGAACTGGGGCAGGGACAGACCCGGCTGGAACTGGATCCGATTCATGGCCATGGCGATCACCACTGGTACTTGTGTATTGGCCTGGGCCCCGAAGGACGGCTCACGGAATTTGCTACCTCATCAAAAGATCATTTAATAATTGTCTGCCACTACACGACCCCCCCCCAACGGCAAATACGAAACCGATGACTCGACGCCAAGCACTTTTATAATGAACCATGCACTTTTATAGTGAGCGAATGAAATTACTCACTCTTTCCGAGCCAGCCTGTAGGCCGGAAAGGGCAGCGTTCCTAAATTCAGACTTCAAGCGCACAGCGCGCAGCTTACGAGTGTAACTTGCGCTTTCAACCCCAGCCAAAAGTGTCTTGAGATTGGCTTCAGCCAAAGCGTACAAGCGATGGTCGACGGATAGAAGCTCACTGACCAGTTCTCTGGTTTCAGGATTCATGGGGTGCCGCGAACGCTTATTAACATTGACCTGCTCTAAGGACGGATCTCGGAGGTGCTTAGGAAATCGCATTGAAAGTGCTGTCACGCCTTCCAATAACAGTTCTTGGGGTAGTAGAAACAGTCGCTGTTTGACAAGAAGTGTTTCAACATCCCCCACGTTGGCATGGTTGTCTCGCAACAATATCTTGGCTTGAGATGGCGCTTTAAATCCGACCTCATTTCGCCTGTTAGCCAGAT